>Ga0315277_10011301_pt1 | contig 11262 bp, 5 predicted proteins | sample YL17G05_15_MG_FD_203695 | JGI IMG/M metagenome (GOLD analysis project Ga0315277, IMG submission 203695) | Sediment microbial communities from Yellowstone Lake, YNP, Wyoming, USA - YL17G05_15 | ecosystem: Environmental > Aquatic > Freshwater > Lake > Sediment | place: USA: Wyoming | collected...
CAGGATGCGGTGTGGGTTCAACGAGCCTTCAGTGATCGGCTGACCCGGTTCCACATGCTCACCATCTTTGACCATCAAACGGGCGTTGGTGGGAATCTCATGCTCCGCTTCCTGGTGCACTTCGTAGGAGACAACCACTTTGGTGCCAGCCTCACCCTTTTCAAGGCGAGCGCGCCCGGTGTGTTGTGCGGCGATGGTGGCAGTATCAAGGTAAGCCACCACATCCCCCTGAGCAACCTCGGTGGCATCTTCAACAGCCACGGTCCAGCTTTCAGGAATGGTGTATTCATCACTTACCATCTCGGAATGCTCGATGCGTACCAAACGCAGCTCGGAATAGCGGTCCGACTGCATGATGTGGGCAGTACCGGCGATCTCAGCGACTTTTGCCTCACCTTTGGGCATGCGGCGAGCTTCAAAAAGCTCTTCAACACGCGGCAGACCAGTGGTAATGTCTCCGCCAGCTGCCACACCACCGGTATGGAAGGTGCGCAGAGTGAGCTGTGTACCTGGCTCACCAATGGATTGGGCAGCCACGATCCCGACGGCTGAACCCATCTCGACCATCTTGCCACGACCCAGGTCCATACCGTAGCATTGGGCGCAGATGCCGTGGTCCAATTCACATGTGAGCGGTGAGCGCACGATGACTTCTTGAATATCAGCAGAGGTGATACGACGGACCATATCCCGATCCAGCATATCGCCTCGCTCGGCTAACACTTCACCCGTCTTGAGGTCGGTGACATTCTGAGCAACCATACGCCCATACAGGCGGGTACCCATGGCTTGCCCGGCGATGTCGTCACTCTTGCGAATGGGGATGCCGTTCTGGGTGTTGCAATCCAGCTCGTTGATGATGACGTCTTGAGCAACATCCACCAGGCGGCGGGTAAGGTAACCGGCATCCGCGGTGCGCAGGGCGGTATCAGCCAAACCCTTGCGGGCACCGTGGGTGGAGATGAAGTATTCCAGGGCGTTCAAGCCTTCGCGGAAGTTCGAGCGGATGGGGTAAGAGATGATACGCCCGGATGGGTCGGCCATCAGACCGCGCATGCCTGCCAGCTGTGAGATGGGCCCGAAACCACCCTTGGTGGCACCCGAGTTCGCCATGATTGCCAGGTTGCCATATGGATCCATGCAACGTTTGACTGCTTCGGCAACATCGTTGGTCGTCCGTTGCCAGATGTTGATCACACCCTCATTCTGTTCCTGCTCGGTGAGCAGGCCTCTGCGGAAGTCTCGCTGAATCAGCTCCACTTCCTTCAACGATTGGTTGATGATCTCCGGCTTTTCGGGAGGAACGGTGATATCGGATACCGCAATGCTATAACCCGAGCGAGTGGCATACTCAAAACCAATTTCCTTGATGCGGTCAGCTACCTCGGGGGTCTGACTTTCTCCGCCGACCTCATACAGCTCTGCGATCAGGTCTTTCAGCTCGCCCTTATCCAATTTCCGGTTGATGAATTGGATTTCGGGAGGCAGGATGCGGTTGAAGATGACGCGCCCAACGGTTGTCTTGAGCAGGCGTTCTTCAGCATTGGGCAGACGGTCGCCATTTTCATCGTACATGGTCTTGACCACGACCTGGATTTCGGAGTGAACCTCCAGCTGACCCAGGTTAAAAGCCAACTCCACTTCGTCGAAATCTGCAAAGTTACGTCCTGCTCCCTTGTGTTTTCGGGAGGGGTCCGCAGTCGTCAGGTAATAGACACCCAGCACCATATCCTTGGATGGGCTGATGATTGGCTCACCATCGGCAGGTTTTAATAAATTTCGGGAGGAAAGCATCAGTTCACGGGCTTCCGTGACTGCTTTTTGCGACAGTGGCACATGGACTGCCATCTGGTCACCATCAAAGTCAGCATTGAAAGCTGTGGTCACCAATGGGTGTAACTGAATGGCAGAACCTTCAATGAGGATGGGCTCAAATGCCTGAATGCCCAGGCGGTGCAGGGTGGGGGCACGGTTGAGCATAACCGGGCGGTCTTTGATGACCTCTTCAAGGACTTCCCATACTTCTGGGCGATTGCGCTCGATAAAGCGCTTGGCACCTTTGACATTGGCGGCATAATTATGGGAGACCAGGCGTGAAATGACGAATGGTCGAAATAATTCCAACGCCATGCCCTTGGGCAAACCGCATTGGTAGAGCTTGAGTTGTGGTCCAACCACGATCACGGAACGGCCAGAATAATCCACACGCTTGCCAAGTAGGTTCCGGCGGAAACGACCCTTCTTCCCCTTGAGCATATCGCTCAAAGACTTAAGCTCACGCCGCCCGCGGCGTGAAAGGGCTTTGCCGCGCTGGGAGTTATCAATCAACGAGTCAACGGCTTCTTGCAGCATACGCTTCTCGTTGCGCACGATGACATCAGGTGCACCCAGCTCAAGTAGACGCTTGAGGCGGTTGTTGCGATTGATCACCCGCCGGTACAGGTCGTTCAAATCGGAGGTGGCAAAGCGACCACCATCCAGCTGGACCATGGGACGCAGATCGGGCGGAATCACCGGCAGTACGGTGAGGATCATCCACTCTGGGCGGTTACCCGAACGGCGGAATGCCTCGACGACCTTCAAGCGTTTCGTGGCTTTCTTGCGCTTCTGCTTGCTTTTGGATGTGCGGACCTCTTTCCATAACTCTTCCGCCAACTTATTCAAGTCAAGCCGGCGCAGGATATCGTAAAAGGCTTCGGCACCCATATCGGCGCGAAATACCTGACCCCAACGGGTCTTCAGATCACGGAAACGGGTCTCACCAAAGAAGGTAAGCGGACGAAGATCAATCAGCTCATCGCGCAGCCTGTCGTTCTCGTCGCGCACCGTGCCGGATTGTTCTTCCAGCTCGTTCCGAAAGCCTTCCATCGTCATGTCAGCATCAGCCCGGATGCGTTCAACATCCATTTTTAGATGCTCAAGCTCGCGCTCTTTCTTGTCTTTAAGCTGGGCTTCCAGCTCTTCCAGCTGCTCTTTAACAACCTTTTGAAGGCGAACCAAATGCTGGTTGCTAACCTTCTCACCGGCTTCGACCACCACAGTGTCGGTTTGGAAGGTGATGGCAGTGCGGGTTACCTTTCCCTGCTTATCTGCTATCAGGCCTTCCAGGCGTTGACCCTCTTTAATGATGGGGTCGAGCTCGGCAGATTCATCATAGTGTTTGGTAATTTGCTGGCGGAGCTGTTCCTGCTCTGCCAGGGATCGGTCACGACCCGCCTTGGTCTCGGCAATTTTGGAATTGATCTGGGCGGCGTTTTCGCGCTCAACGGCTAGCTCATTATCTTCCAGACGCTTATGGGCTTTCTGGCGTGCGTCTTCGTCCACATAGGTGACGACATACTGGGCAAAATAGAGCACACGATCCAGGTTGCGGCGGGAGATATCCAGCAGCAGACCCAGGTAGGATGGAATTCGCCGGGTGTACCAGACGTGAGCTACAGGAGCAGAAAGCTCAATATGCCCCATGCGTTCACGCCGTACAGATGATCGGGTGACTTCCACGCCGCATTTATCACAAATAATCCCCTTGTAGCGGATATTTTTATACTTACCGCAATAACATTGCCAATCACGGGTCGGTCCGAAAATGGCTTCACAGAACAGCCCATCCTTTTCCGGGCGTAAGCGCCGGTAGTTAATGGTCTCGGGTTTTAATACTTCACCGTATGACCAGCTGCGGATGGTTTCTGGGGATGCCAGGCTGATACGAAGTGCGGTCAGTCCTTTTGTTTCCACTCAATGCCTCCTGGAAAATCGACGAACAAAAGCCCGCGCTTGGGATTAATCATCTCAAGCGCCAGGCAGTCAATAGTCATTCCTTGGATTCATGCAAACTATGATTATACCAAAAATGATAGGATTTGGTCAAGAGGCAAAAATAAGAAGAAGATTAGGGTTTTTTACCCATTATTCCTGTTTTCCCCCTTGTGTTGCCTGAAAGGAATAGCCAAATGAAAAGCGCTGCCTTTTCCAAGCTGACTCTCCACCCATACTCTGCCTTTGTGGCGTTCAGCGATTGATTTAACAATAGCCAGACCCAAACCAGTCCCCTGGCGTTTCTTGGCTTCTTTTTGCCCGCCGCGATAGAACTTCTCAAATATCCGGGGGATGTCAACCGGCGCAATCCCAATGCCGGTATCATAAACTGAAAACACCATCTGATCCTTATCAGGCTCAACCTTCACAGTTACCTTGCCGCGTGGTTCGGTATAAATTACCGCATTCTCCAACAGGTTGTGGAGAGCTTGCTGTAGCAAAGCAGGATCCGCCTCGACCAGGGGAATCGCATGCGGAGAGATATCACTGGAGATGACAACCTGCTTTTGAGAGGCAGTAAGTTGTAACGCACCAATCACCCTTTCAACTACATCCTGCACAGGTACCATCTCCGGCTGGAGGTCCACACCCGCATCGATCCTCCCCAGGTCCAATAGACTGGTGACGAGTTGGTTCATCCCATCCACACTGGAGATTATTTTGCGAACATATGTAGCCTGCTGCTCGTTCAGCTCACCAACCATCTCAAGCATGGTGGCATAGCCGCGCATCGTGGTGAGCGGATAGCGCAGGTCATGACTCACGGTAGCCACAAATTCGGATTTGAGTGTGTCCAACTCCTTGAAACGGGTGACATCGCGCAGGATACATATGCGACCAACAGGTTGACCTTCAACAATGACTGAAGAGGCGGTTGCCAGATAACTCTTCCCATCCTCCAGATCAACCTCAGCCGATTGTTTATCTTCCGAGACGACCTGGAGCAATCCCAACAATGCGGGTTGTTGAATGATGGTGTTGATCGCTTTCCCATTGACCGCCTCACCAGGTAATCCCAACACTTGCCAGGCAGCCGGGTTAGCTAAAAGCAGCCGGCCTTGGTAATCGGTTACCAGCACAGGATCGGGATTCGAATTGAGGATGGCGGCCAGACGCTGGCGACCAATTTCAGCATTCGCAAATAACTGCGAATTTGCCGAGGCTAAAGCGGCTTGCCCGGCGATGGTGGTCAGGAAGCGGATCTCATCCTCGCTGAATTGATGGGGAGCATCGTATGCCAGCCAGAGCGCCCCGTAAAACATGTTTTCATGATGCAGCGGTAGTGCCAAAAGTGCTTCGGGGCGGGGAGCATTTGCGGGAAAAGTTAACAACCTTACCCGACTGAGATTATTCAGTGCCACGACTTCCTTTTGACGGGTCATTGGCAAGATTTGATCGTCCAAATAGCTATACTGCTCATTCCCACGGCCATATCCAAAACGGCTCACCGGCGGAGACCCACCTTTCATCTCAGGCAATGCCTCAGGTGAAAGAACCACCCGCACTGCGGTGGCACCAGTGCTCAGGGCGGCTTCCATGACCGGCTTAATAGATTCCTGGAATTCCAAGCTGGAGGCGACGCCTCTACTGACCTGCAATAGGCGGTTCAGCTCATCCAGACGGGCCTTAAGACTCGAACGCATGTTTTCAAAAGCATGGCGTAGCTGCCCGACTTCATCATTGCCGTCTGTCTCCAGTGGACGGTCCAATTGACCACTGGATATGCGATTTGTCTCCAAGGCCAGGTTCTGTAATGACGCAGTTACCGTGCGCAAAGAAAACCGTAACACAAGGGCGGCAATCAAAAAGAGGATAATGATCATGATCATAAGCGGAGCCGCGATTTGCAGCGCCAACTGTTGGGCATATTGCGCCGGTACGGAAGTCACCACTGCCCATGGCCGACCCCAGACAGGCTGATAGCACATCATGCTTCGAGTGTTATCAGGCGTTATACCATCAAAGCAAATACCCTGGAGTGAGGTTTGTCCCTTGTATTTTTCCATCACCCACTCACTGGATGAGCTATATAGAATTGTCCCGCTATCATCCAGTAACATCCCCTTGCCGTTAGTATCGGACAAGCTATTCAGGGAAATTATGATCGACTCGACAAAAGGATTGGAAGCCAGGTCCGTGCGTCCGACCAGAACCCCATCACGCACCCCCGAGGCATCATAAACGGCAGCCAGGAAGGATAAACGGGCGGACACCCCCCCCAAGACGGGAGGCAGGGTGTACATCTGAATTGGCAACCCATTCAAGGCGAGGGTGATACCCATATATTCTTCAGAAGATGGGGAAGCAGCATAAAAATCATCTGTCGGGTAACCAGTCACGGATTGACCATTGGCATCCAAGAGGTAAAACTCACTAAAATACGGAATGGTCCGCAGGTTATCTCCCAGCAGGACGTTCTTCTGCGATAGCGTTCCTTGAGTCCAGGTCGGATCTTTGGCAAGGATTTGAATCAGGTTTTGACCCATCTCTAGAAAAGAGGGAACACTATTGGCAACCATCTTGGCTGTACTTTCAAGCCGGTCATTCACCGTATTGGTGGCAGCTCTACCAGCGGCGATCCAATCCCCAGCCATCAGTCCAACCACCAACACAAATGCCATAGGTGCCAGGCTGGAGAGGAACCGGCTCTGTAGCCGGCGCTCCACGGGTGAGGGCTCTAATGGACTGGAAAAACCCCACAAACGAGGAAAAGCGATGGCGACTGCTTCTGAAATTACACCTGCAACCAATAACTGAGTACCGACCAAAATAGATGAGACTTCTACTTGTGACAGAGCATAATCCAAGCGACCAGCCAGGCTTCCTGAGGTGGCAAGGGTAGTATCTAAAAGGAAGAGCAATGGATAGACCAAGGCAAACAGGGCGGTAGAGAATAATGGATGGCGCAAGAGGCGGAAGACCCACGTGCGATAACGCTGGTGGAAAGCCGCGCTAAGGAAGATCGCCAACAATCCATATTCCAGAGCAGTGAATGGGCTATGAGTATCCAACAGGGCAATTAATGTGCCTGATAGTAAACCCAAACCAGCAGCAGGAAAAACGCCCAGCAATCCAGCAGCCAAAACCCAAGGTAAGGCTGCAAATACAGGGACGGTTAACCCGCCCGTCTCAACTGCTCTACCTTGTGGAAGCAGAGCCTCAAGAGCGGGAAGGCGGATCACAAAGAATAAGTTGGTTAGGACCAGTAAAACGGACAACCCAATAAAAATCCCCCCATGCAAACGCGTCCATCGTTTGTTAAGCCTTCTCCACTGGAAAAGCAGCAAGATCACACTGCTTAATACAATAACCCAGCCTATCCACCCAATTGATTCTTGTGGTTGATCGACGTAAAAGGGATTACCAAGCAGGGTGAAATCAATAACCATATCTGCGGCATGACATAGGGTATTTAACTGAAATGATTATAGCATGTATATAGACTACCTATTATGGATGTAGCAGGACTACTTCTTACGCTTTACCAAACTGTAAGTTTATACCCACTCAATTGTCTCTCGCGTGGCGAGGGACAGGTCTGTATAGAAACCTCGACGATATTCAGGGAGCATTGCTGCCAGGATATACATGGCTTCATCAGTCATTTGACGCAACATCTCCCTCCCGGCCCGTAGATTATAAGTTTTAAAACGGAAAGGATCTCCAAATTGCACGTTAGCGCCAGGTTCTCGCCAGCGAGGTAATATCGGCAAGGTGGGATAGCCAATTGTTCCATCAATCGCGACTGGCACGATGGGCACATTTGCCCTGGTCGCCAAATAGGCGATGCCTTCCTTGCCCTGGCGTAGCTGGGGACCACGATGCGCTTCAGGTGCCACCAAAATAATTTCACCAGCTTTTAATACCTCCAGCGCAGCCTGGATCGCCCGCCGGTCTATTTCCTCCCTTTGGACCGGGATCACCCCATAGATGCGCGGGAATATGCCAATAATCGGATAGCTGTACACTTCAACTTTTGCCATTGGAACGATATTACGCGGTAGTAAATGCAGCACGACGAAAGGGTCGACGAAATTTATATGGTTGATCATCAGGATTGCTGGACCATTTACTGGTACTTTCTCAACCCCTTCAACATGATCCACTTTGACCAGTACGGTGAAGCCGATTGTACGAAGCAAAAAACGCATGAGGCGACGGCGGGATTCCCAGCGCGAATGATCGTAGCCCCTGGATGACCATACGGATGATCGTGGGCTTGGTGCGGTCAAGCTGACTCCCTTGAGGTTTGATAGACTCCACGATATTCTGGAGGCATAAGCTCTGCAATCGCCTGCATGATCTTATCTGCATTGGTCTGTAAAGCTTCTCGACGCGCGGCTCCCTTTCCCTCCACCTGTGGCAGGCTTAATGGTTTCCCAATGCGCATTTCCAACCTTGGTCTTTTTAAATGCAGTGCCCGATTCATAAAATCGTCCGTAGTGCCAATTATGCCTACTGGGATCACAGGTACACCGGTTTTATCGACGATGTATGCTACACCTGGCAGAGCCTTGCGCATGCCCAGGTCATGAGTCCGGCCACCTTCCGGAGCCAAAAGCAAAGGCCTGCCGGATTTTAATACTGCGATCATTGTGTCCAACAATTGCCGATCGAAATCCCCCCGATGAACGGGTATTCCGTGATACAGGCGGACGAGAATTGCCTGACCAGGCCGGCTCCAGATTTCTATTGCTCCTGCACCTTCAGGTGGAGTGGGCCAAAATGACAGGATAAATGGTGGCTCGAAGAGTGAAACATGATTTATGGTGATGAGGTATGGTCTATGCTTGGGTACATTCTCTCGCCCCACGATTTTGACATCACTTAACATGTGAAAAACCAGCCTGAAAATTGGGCGCAAGACTCTACGGGCAAGACGATTGGTAATGGGAACCGAATATGGCTTCATGTTCCAAAGACCAGTGCTTTTGCCAAATCGAGAACCTGATTGGCATCCAGACCATCTGAGCACAGAATGTGCGCGTCCTTAGCTGGACGCAGAGGGGCAACTACCCTGTTCGAATCGATCTGGTCCCGCCTACGCATGGCATGCAGGATATGATCATAATCAGCTGGCTCACCACGTTGGCGTTGCTCTTCATACCGGCGACGAGCTCGTTCGCGAACAGAGGCATCCAGGTAAATTTTCAATTCGGCATCCGGCAATATAACCGTACCAATATCACGCCCAACCATAACAACATTCCCGCGTTCACCAATGCGACGCTGCTGTGTAGACAAAGCTTTGCGCACACCTGCATAGGCAGATACCGGTGAGACATTTGCATCTACTTCTGGACGTCGGATATCCCAGGTAATATCCTGCCCATCCACGATGACATCATAAGCGCGCCCATCCTGAATGGATGGAGGACGAACATCAATTTGAGTCTGCTCGGCCAAGGCGGTGATGGTGGCTTCATCACCAATATCCACTCCCTGTCTCAACGCCAGCCAAGTAACTGCGCGGTACATCACACCTGTGTCGAAGTACAGATATCCCAGGGCTTGAGCGAGCTTTTGCCCGAGGGTAGATTTCCCTGAAGCAGCTGGCCCATCAATGGCGATGATTTTGGCAATCCCCATTCCGACTCTCGTTTATCTGTATGACATCACGGAGCAGCACTCCCAGTAGCATCAGAACTCCCACCCGGGAAAATATCTGCCCGTGCCCATAAAATAATCTGGTCCTGACCGAGTGGCGCCTGACGAAACGCCAGCCAATTAAAAAAGTCAGGAGGAAAAATATCTTGCCACCCCGGATATAGCCGCCACACAAAATCCTGCCCGCGGTACTTCTCTGCCAGCTGGGGTTCCTCTGCCCCTTTTAGGGTAATTACTACCAGTGGCGATTCGGTCGAAGCAAGGGTAGTCTCAAAGCGGGTATTGGGATAATAGCGCAGTGTCCACTTCAGGGCAGGAGAGTCGGTTAATACTACGATTTCTAGCTGGTCACGCAAGCCAGTGTTCCAGCTGGAGAGATCAGTCAGGGTCGCTAAAAGCAGATCAGCCTGACCTGTGGCGGGCGGATGAGCCCACAATTCTTGGGTACCATTTTGGCGTACGATTGCCATCCCCCATGTATTTGAAATGAGCTGCAATACCAGCACAATACAAAGTGCCCAAACCACACCTAATTTAGCAGCCTTTGCCGACCACCCGGCAATTACTAGTAACAAGGCGATAAGCCCCAAGAGGAACGCTCCAATGGCGATTGCCCAATAGATCACCACATTAACCTGGTAACGCGCAATTAAAAGTATATTCATCCATCCAACAACTACCAGCACCAACAAGAGCAGGCCCAAACCAGCTGCCACCCAACGTGTGATGCTATCTTCATCTGCAAGCAATGAGCGACTTATCTCGATGGCTGCGAGCGCCCAAAGAGGAATGAGTGCCCAAGCCATGTCACCCACCTGGCGACCTGCATAGAGCAAAGGCAACAGAAAGCCCACTATAGCCCAAATACTTAAACCCATCAATGCCTGGCGAGGATGCTGATCATCCCAATTCTCAAACCAGGCACGAGCAGTCCCGATAATAGCAAAAATCAGCACCAAAGGTTGGTATACCAACAAGCTGGCGGGCAAGCGGAGAATCGGTATTCCGCTTGAGGCTATCCAAGTTTTCAGATAAGCCGGTATAGTTTCTGCCAAGGCCCCCAGACCCTGTGGAGCTCGTAAAAGGAGAGTGCCAGCAAAGAGTAAAGTTAGGACAAAGGCGAACACACCAACCCTGATCGATTGCACAGGGAGCGACTCCGCAGGTGGCTCAGCACTGCCTTCCATTGGCTGAGGGGTAAGCGTTTTCCTGTTTGCCAAAAGGTATACTCCCCAGCTTAACCCAAGGATAAGCAACCCTTGTAGGAAAGCTAACCCTGAGAGCAGGGCCAGCCCGGCGAAAATACCTGCCCAAATCATACGCCGGTTATAAAGACAGGACAGAACCAGAAGTATGAACGCCATCGCAGGTATCAAGCTACCTGCCTGCCTGGAAAGTGATACCAACCCAGGGTCAATCGCCAACCCAAAAGCCATCACTACACTCGCCCGGTGAAACCAGGTTGAATCTCCCATCCAGCGCTGGAAATAATACGGCAACCAGATGATCAGACTACCTACAAGGGCGGGAAACAAGCGTGCCAGGAAATTTGTATTCCCGAGGATGGAGAATAACTGGCTGGTGAGGAGGATATAAGCCGGTTGCGCACCCAATGTCACAACCTCACCATGTGCAAGACCCAGTGCTTGTAAAGCCCATCCGGCTTCAACATCCGTCAACGGAGCGGCGCCTAACTGATAGAGGCGCATTCCCAACGCTATCAGGAAAGCTAACCAAAAAAGGTATTGCTCCGTTGTGGTTTTATTCGCTTTCATGGGTTATCCGACCGTATTATACCGCCTTCAATGGTGCAGATAAATAAATGGGGCAAAGCAATAG
>Ga0315277_10011302_pt1 | contig 11261 bp, 9 predicted proteins | sample YL17G05_15_MG_FD_203695 | JGI IMG/M metagenome (GOLD analysis project Ga0315277, IMG submission 203695) | Sediment microbial communities from Yellowstone Lake, YNP, Wyoming, USA - YL17G05_15 | ecosystem: Environmental > Aquatic > Freshwater > Lake > Sediment | place: USA: Wyoming | collected...
CCCCACGGGCACGATAACAGCGTCATATGTGAACTTCCCGGCCATCAAGACGGCGCCGCCAATCACCATCAGCGGCCCGCATACCTCATACCCGATAGCCCACAGGTTGGCGCCCAAGCCCGGAACGGTCACAGGGCCTATGAGCATTTGGAATACTGCCGAGCTGGCGATGATTGTGATGCCCGCCTTTAGGGGCGTCATGTACTTGTCATCCCAGACTTTCTTGAGCCTCTGCCACATGCCGGGCTTCTGCGACTCCTCCAGCTCTGCCGCAGCCTTCGTGAGCTGCTCCCGCGTCTCCTCAAGCTTCTTCTGGAGGTCCTTCGTATGCTGCGCTTTCGCCTGCGAGTCCGCAATCTCCTGCGCCCTGCCCTCCTTGGTGATTTCCTTCTTAGGCTGGAGCGCCTTCGCGGCCGCTCTCTTCAGCACGTCAGCATGCGGCGTTCCGCCAAATATTGTCTTCGCCATATCAGTCGCCCGGCATATCCCGCGAATTTGGTGAATATAAGGCTATCCCATCTTCCCGCGCGCAAGTGCTTCGTCATCTGCCGAAATGTTTCGCGCAGGCGCGGGCCGCAGCCAGCTGCCACCCGCCCCCTATATTATTATTTCTCCTAATAGTAGGCTTATGGGCGGGGTTATGACGGCGCCGCGCTTTAGCATGCCGAAGCGCCTGTTCGTCAATCAGCGCAAGTTAGCCTATAATTTAGAAACCATGCTTGCTATATTTACGAAACGTTTAAAAAGGCCCTGACGTGAAACACTCTGAACTCTCTATAGATAGGTGACGAACCCGTCGGTTCGTTATCGTATGACATAGGGAACGCATGGGCGAACAGCGTGTCGCCGTTAATCTTGGTATAGTGTCGAGGGATCGACCCGGCGCATCCAAAAAAGGAGCGCCGATGTGCCCATGCAAATTGGCGACACGAATACCGAGGTGGTATCGTGAGAAGTATGAACGTAAAGAAAATCGCGGCGTTGGCCGCGGGTGCCGCCCTAGTGGCAGCCGGAGTGGCTGCAGCGGGAGCGATAACCTACAGCAACACCCCAATCATTTCCGCGAGCGGAGTGCCCCAGGTCAAGGTCGTGGTTGGACAGAACGCCGCAGCCTCTGACGGCGTAGTGGCCGCAAACATTGCCGCCATGGTCGGCAACCTCGCATGGAGGTCGCAGGCCGTAACGGCAAGCGTTTCGGGCACGAGCGGTGTAGGCTGCACCGTAACCGGTGGTGGAGGCGGAGCTGGGACTTGCTCCATCAGCAACGAGAAGGTCTGGCTGAACGTAACGCTGCCCGGAGTCGTTTCGGGAGCGGTCGAGTTCAGGACCCTTATCAATGACTGGGTGGACAAGAAGCTCGAGAACAGGAACGAGTCGAGCGACGACGACAAGTACTTCCAGAGCAACGACGCGTCACCGCTTGAGTTCTCCCAGGCCGTGAAGAAGTTCACCGCCAGCGACTTCCCTGCGCTCGCGACCGGGTCCATTACGGACACCTACGCGAACGTCGGGTACACCGAGGAGCAGACCCTGTGGGTAAGAGCGAAGACCAAGTACGACGACGCCCTGAAGAAGATAATCGGCTACGAGCCTGACCTGGCCTACCAGATAAAGTTCACCCACGACCAGTACGGCATACCGGTTGCAGTCTGCAACCCGATCGATGGCGCAATCTTCCCGGACTACAGCAACGTGACCTTGAACCGGACGTCGCCCGCTATCTACCAGTGGAGGGTCACTGACGAGACTGACAGGGCCTGCGCAACAACCGACAGGACCGACAGGCACCGCGTCCAGGTGAAGTTCCTGGGCGAGGACTACATCATCTCGGAGATGAACCCGCCAGTCCCGAACGAGACCGGCACGGCCATGACCTGCGTCCTTGCAGGCACTGGCGACGACAGCAACGGCTCGTGCCAGGGCGGCTCGATAAAGCTGGCAAAGGAGTCGGCATACGGCATCATCCACGTTGGTGAGAACCTCTCAACCGGTTCCTACTACGTGAAGCTCGCCGATATTACGACCCCCGCGCACCTCGGCTTTGTGACCTACGCCTCAATCGAAATATACGACATGAACAACAACCTCCTGAAGGAGGACCAGATTGAGGAGGGCCAGCCCTACACCTGGACCGCGCCAGACGGCTCAAAGATCCGCATACGCAACTACAAGAACAACCCCGGTTACTACGCGTACGCGAAGTGGGCCGAGATGGCAATTTACTCCAAGGAGTTCGAGCTGAGGAACAACGAGGCGATATCCGACGACTGCACCAACTGGAAGGTCTTCCTGACATGGAAGAACAAGGATCCGTCCAAGGGCTCCCTGTTCCCGGACTCACTCAAAACCATCCTCCTGAGGAACGAGGGCAACAACGCGGACAAGAAGATGGTGGAAGGCGACACGCAGAACATCATCTGCTCGCCGGTAGTGTGGCAGCTCCAGTACAACGGGCTGACCTGCGCTGACCCTGGCGACTACGATGCTCTCGGGCTGTCCATCATCTCGAGGACCTTCACCTACCAGCAGACCCCCGGAGTTTCGGGATGCGGGACCAAGGTGAGGCTGCCTGACGGCAACGTCCTTCGCGTGACCAGCGGTCTGGCCCAGCCGTTCAACCTGGACGGTGCGGAGACAGACCAGGTCTCGACGTTCTACGTCAACCTCGGAACGAACCTCCTGAACGTGACCTACGGCGGCGTAGTCGGCACCACGGGCAACAACGTGACCTACCTCAACCTGACGCCAGCGGGCAACTGGGGCAGCCAGACCACCTTCACGGCGGTCGGCATCGCACCGGACGGCACACTGACGCTCTCGTCACCCAACACGACCGGGACCACAAGCGGGGACCTGCTGCTCTTCCCGAGCACAGGCGGCGTTGCGAAGAACTTCGCCAACCTGACCGCACTGACTGCAACGGGCGCAACCTACGGCACCGTCTTCAACCTCGGCGACGCAGGCTCGACAACCCTCACAGGACAGGGCGCGCTGGCCATCGGCAACTACAGCGACGCTGGTGAGGTCATCTGGACCTCGTCAGGCACGAGCGACTGTGATGTCCGCATGGAACCGAGCAGTGTCAGGTACGACATGGGTGACGGCACCCTGCAGCCCATAGTGTTCGGCACTGCCGCAGTGAGCGGCACCGGATGGCCGAACAGCGGCGTATGGTGCAATGTCGAACAACCCGCCAACGGAGGCACCTGCCAGGTAGACATCGACGGCTACGACGGCATGAACGAGCGCGCATTCGCATGGAGGGAGGACGCGGGCAACAGCCCACCCAACTACGACTTCGTCCGCGTCTACATCATGCAGAGGGCGCAGGCAGGCTCGCCATACCAGTTCGTCGACCCGATGGCTGGAGGCGTAATGGACACAACGCCAGACAAGATGAACTACACCGGAGTCGGAATCGGCCCGGCACCACAGGAAGGACCGCAGACTGTCGGCTTCATAACCGACAGGGGCACCAAGTTCACCTCAATCTCAACAACCTCTGCGGCGTTCAAGGTGGCGAAGAAGGTCTGTGAAGCGCAGTACTTCATGAAGACCTCCGGAACCGCGCCGAACGAGCCGATACAGGTCGGGCCACTTGGCGAGGGTGAGAGCACCGTCGGCCTTGCGGGAGGCATCGTCATCAAGGTGACGCAGATCACCGAGGATGTCGGTACCTGCACCGCGGTCGCTGGTGGAGCCCAGTGCACAGTGACTGGCTTGGACCAGCTCACCGCCGCTCCGAGCGTGACGTCCACCGTTATACCCACGGACCTCGACACCGCGACGAACAAGCTCGTCGTCCTTGACAGCAACGCTGACAGGGGCGCGACCTTGATCGTAGTCGGCGGCAACACCGTCAACACCATCGCGGACGAGATCATCAGGAGCAGCAACATTGACCTCAGGACGGACACAGTCGTCGTGAGGGCAATCGGCACCAACAGGATCCTGGTGGCAGGGTACAGCGCGCAGGACACTGTCACGGCTGGAGACCAGTTCATCCAGGCGTTGATAGCGGCCAAGACGGCATAAGCCAAACCGAGGGGTTGGAAACAACCCCTCCCCTTTAATTTTCTTCTTCTTTTCCTTTCCAATTCCTGGCGCATGCTTTTTAAGCGCCGCGCCGAACACTTAGCAGAGGTGTCCACGGATGGCGAAACCCGCGGGAAAGAAGGCGCACAAGGTCATCGTTTACAGCACCTCCTGGTGCCCATGGTGCAGGCGCACGAAGGAGTTCCTCACCGCAAACAAGGTGGAGTTTGAGAACCGCGACGTGGAGGAAAAGCGGGAGTGGGCGGAGGAGCTCGTGCGGAAGAGCGGCCAGACCGGCATCCCGGTCCTGGACATAGGCGGCCAGGTAATCGTCGGCTTTGACGAGCCCGAGATAAGGAAGGCGCTCGGCCTACAGCCGGCGCAGTGAAACGTTTAAATATGGCCTGCGGGGAAATAACGCCCTCAATGGCGACCACGGGGAAGCTCCTTGCACTGCTACTGCTGGCTTCGCTCGCGCAGGCAGCTACCCTTGAGGACTTCATCACCCCGTACCTTTACCCCGGGGAGAACTACTCCGCCGACGTAAGCCCCGCGCAGTTCGAAGCCGGCGGCGCGCACTACGTGATAGCCGGCATCAAGGGGCAGGACGCGATGCTCCTCAACCGGACGCTCGGCGCGGGAAACGCGACCAGCTACTCCTTCGTGAACGACACGGAGGCAATCTTCGCCATACTCCGCCAGCGCAGCATGAACGCGACCACGCCGCCGCAGGAGGGCATAGACCGCATACTTTCGCTCATAGACGCCTTCCAGGCGAGCAGGAACCCGCGCGAGATGGACTGCAAGCATGTCACCGGGCTGACGAGGGACCTGCCGTGCACGCTGGAGCGCTGCGACGCGTGCATGGTCGTGCCAATCTGCGCGCAGGTGATGCCATACTGGGGGGACGACTTCATCCTCTCCATAATAGACCTCAGGTCGAACCTGGGCGCGCTCGACGGCAGCATCGCGGGCGCAAGGTCGAACATGTCCCTCGCGGCGAACGAATCCTACGACTCCTACGCGCTGCTTGAAAGCGCGGTTGCGGACCTGGGAAGGGCCGAGGTGCGCACGCAGGCCGTGCTCGCAAACCACGTGTTCGGCTGCGACACGAAGATGACGTGGTGCTACTCGCCGAGGCGCGACCCCGCGACCCTCTTCTGCCTGCCGCCGAAATACAATGTGACCGCGCTCGCAATGGCCGCTGGCAACGCCACCGCGCTCAAGTCCAGCATCGTCACCAACGCCACGCTGCGCGCGCAGGCGCGCGCCATATACGGCGCCGCGAACGCGCGCAACGACGCCCGCATGCTGCGGGACGAAAACGAGACGTTCTCTCTCTTCCTCTCCGCAATCCGGCAGAAGGCCGGGAACATAACCGCAGCCGCAAACGCAATCCTTGGGCGCGTTTCCGACGACGGGCTGAGGGCGGACCTTGGCACCCTTGACGAGCTCGTCCTCAACATCTCGCAGCTCGGCCTGGCGCGGAACTTCACGGCCGCGAACGAGACCGCCGGGCAGTTCCACATCCTTGCGGCGAAGATAGACGCCCAGACCCGGGCCCTCAACAGCTCCTACGCCGCGCTGCTCGCCGCGAACGAGTCGGCCACCCTCGCGCTGTTCCGCGCCCAGCTCGTCCTGGAGCCGCAGGACTACGCCCTGAAGGACGAGCTGAAGCAGCATCTCGCAATGAAGGAGGCAATGGACGAGGTGCTCGCCGGGCAGATTGCGCCGGACGACATGGACGACGCCCGCGACGACCTGGGCTACATCACCGCGCGGGCGGACGCGATAAGCGCGAGCAAGGAGGGGCAGCGCGTGCAGCAGGCAGGGGTCTGGCTCGGCGCCGCGGCCCGCGTAGTGAGCGGGCTCATCATAGGGGGCATCAGCATCGTCCTCCCCCTCTCTTCGGCGCAGAAGGAGAGCTACGCGCGCTCCCTCCCCGCCCTCATGGTAACGCTCGCCGCCGCGCTCATCTACATCGCATGCGTAGGCGCATTCTTCACGATGGCGTACTACAGGCGGATAGAGCTCCACCGCGTCGCGCTGATACTCTGGGCGGTAATCTTCATGTTCCTCTTCGTCTTCATGGGGATGGTCACGATAACCGCCAACTCGCTCATCCAGCAGCAGGCCTCGCGCTCAGCGTTCGACCTGTTCTCCGACGCGGTGCACGCATCCCCGAGGGCGGTGGTCGTGGTTTCCACCGACGCCTCCGGCTTCGCCACTCCGGCGGTCCTGCGCGCGTGCGCCGGCTCCATCAGCGCGAACCTCACGGCGCTCGGCAAGAACGCCACGACATACGAGTTCGCGAACGCGAGCTGCATCTCCGGCGGCAACAGGCGCACCGTGGGCGAGTGCCAGGCCGAGTTCAACGACTACCCCGTTTTCGTGCTCGAGCCGGACGCAACGGCATCCACGAACTTCTACGTCTATTACGCGAAGGAGGCGTCGCTCAAGGGCAACGACAGCTTCTACTCGCCCTGCCTCATCGCGCGGATGTTCAGGTGAGCGGATGGCGGAAAAAAAGGAGGGGAAAACGGCTTCAGCACTCTCGGCGCACCCGCAGCCGCCACAACAACAGCCGGAAAAGCACCCGCAGCCGCCAAGCAAAAACGTGAAATACGCCTTCGCAGCCCTCGTCATCATCATAATCGCAGGCGCGGCGTACTTCTACCTCCTCCAGCCGCCGGCGGAGAAGGAGATACCGCTCGCCGAGTTCCGCGGAAGCCTGAACCTCACGCAGCGCGCCGCGGTCGTGCAGGACCTCCGCGGCATGCCCCCAGGGGACGCGCAGGCGAGGAGTGCGCTCCAGAACTGCGGGGTGCAGCTCAGCTACGGCCTCTCGACGCTCGGCAAGAATGTGACGAACTACGCGCTGGAAGGCGAGAGCTGCACCGCGGTCGCGGGCTCGGAGATTAGGACGAAGACGGTGGCGGAATGCCTCTCGGACATAAGCTCGGAGGGAAGGCTGATGTTCGCCATCTCCTACAATTCCACCGCGAACAAGACATCCCTCTTCAGCGGCCGCGCCCTCTTCTCCGGAGACGCCGGCTTCCTCTCGGACTGCGCGATAACGACAATCATCCGCTGACTACCTGTATCTCAAAAACGCGCCCATGCCAAAGAACGAGTTCAGGAACTGCGCGCCCTCCGCGGTGTCCGTTGAGACCATCTCAATCTTCACGCCCTTCTCCTCCGCGCGCGCGAGAAGCTCCTCCGAGACCTCCTTCGCCTCAACCAGCCTCATCTTCCCCCCGCAGTCGTCGTCGTAATCCGCGGGCTCCTTCACCAGCTTCTCCTCCTCCCTTCCGCACTTGGAGCACTTGAATTTCGCCCTCTTCCACTCAAGCCCCTCGGAGATGAGCAGGGTCTCCACCTTCCCGGCCTCCAGCGCCTCCCGCACCTCCCTCTCCCCGTATGCGACAAGCCCGCCCTGCACGACCTCCTTGATGAACGAATCAACGAGCTTCTTCTCCCTCACTGTCTCCTGCTCCGCAATCACGCCCCCGGCCTTGTCCGTAAGCTCCTTTATCCCGTACTCCTCGCTGTAGCCGGTGTCCAGCACCCCCAAAATCTTCAGCTGGTAGTTGAACGGCGACATCTTCACGAAGTCCTCCTTCGCCGGGCCGGGCCCGCCCACGATTATGCCCTTCAGGTTCGGCATCCCGACGAAAATCGTGTCCAGCGCCTCCCCAATCCTCTTGTAATACAGCTCGATGCTCTCCTCTATGAGCCTCTCATACCTCCTTGCCGACTGCCCTCCCTTCCTCACCTTCGCGTGCGCGGTCGAGTGCAGCCTCCTCACGATGCTCGTCGACTTCCCCCTCAGGGTCGCAATCGTCGCCTCCCTCCCGTCCATCACAAGCAGCCCGTAGGTGTCCTTCACAGACAGTATGTCCTCGAGCGGGTCCAGCACGAACGCGGAGTCGCACCTGTAGAACTGGGTCCCCAGCGGCTCGGGCGGGATGATTGAGAACAGCTGTATGCTGGGCCTGCCCGGGTCCCGCGAAACATTCCCGCAGAGCACCGCCATCCCCTTCGGCGGCGCCTCCCTGAACATCTTCAGCCACTGTATTATCTTGCTCAGCGCGGCCTGCACGTTGTCCCTCGTCGTCTTGGACTTTATGTTGGACGCCTGCCCGTACTCCGCCTTCAGCTTGTTGCTCGCTTCCGCTATCGGATAGCCGGGGGTTATGTAAAGCGAAATCAGCTCGGTCCCGCTCCCCCTTATCCCCTTCAGGATTTTGAGCTGCTTCCTCAGCTCATATTTCTGCTTTGAGTCGTCGGCCAAAAGGCTTCACCGCCTATTTTCTGCACGCGCATGTTTAAAAATCCGCCAAGAGAACTACTTCGGGGTGCCCGTATGGAAGATGCGAAAATCAAGCCCGGGAAGAAGGACAGCGTAATCCTCGCGGCCCTGCCATACATACTCGGCTGGGTCGTGGCGCTTATCGTCTACCTCGTCGCGAAGGAGGACAGGTATGCGCGCTACCACGCGCTCCAGTCCATAATGTTCGACGTGTGCATGATGGCGGTCTTCATGGTGGAGTTCGTCGTCTACGTCCTGCTCTTCATAACGATAATCGGCGCGTTCCTGATGTGGGGCGTGATATTCCTGACGGTCATAGCGGCGTTCTTCGTCAGGCTGTACATGGCATACCGCGCCTACAAGGGGGGTGCGTTCATGCTCCCCGGCATAGGGAAGATGGCTTTGGAGCACATCTAGCTCATTTCTTCCTCGTGTTGAACTCAATGGCGAGGAGCAGCTGCAGCAGGGCCAGCACTCCCAGCCCGGTCGCAAGGATTACGGCGAAGAAGCCGAACTTCACCTCCATCACGATGTCCGCATTCTCCAGCCCGAGCAGCGCGAGCACAAGGACGAGCACGAGCCCGCCGATTCCGCTGAGCACCTCAATCGCGACAAGCCAGCCCTCAAGCGTCTTCCTGTCCTTCGGCAAAACTAACGAGAGGAAGAATTCACGCAACCCCATCCACCCACCTCCTGAACCTCCCTATGCGATTTTTTCTCTCCCCTTCATGTAAGGCCTTAGCGCCTCGGGAATCACGATGCTGCCGTCCTTCTGCTGATAGTTCTCGATGATGGCAATCGCGGTCCTTCCGACCGCGATTCCGCTCCCGTTGAGGGTATGGACGAGCTGCGGCTTCCCCTTCTCGTCCCAGTACTTGGTGTTGCCCCTCCTTGACTGGAAGTCCTCGCAGTTGGAGCACGAGGAGATTTCGCGGTATTTGTCCTGCCCCGGGAGCCAGACGTTGATGTCGTAGGTCTTCGCCGCGGCGAACCCCATGTCCGCGGTGCAGAGCGACGTGACGGTATACGGCAGCTTCAAAAGCTGCAGCACCAATTCGGCCTCCTTCACCATCAGCTCCAATTCATCATACGACTCCTTCGGCTCGCAGATGTGGACAAGCTCCACCTTGTTGAACTGGTGCTGCCTGAGGTATCCCTTTATGTCGCGCTGGTACTCGCCCGCCTCCCGCCTGAAGCACGGGGTGTAGGAGCAGAACCGCATCGGCAGCTGCTCCTTCGGGATAATCTCGTCCATGTAGATGTTCGTCACAGGAACTTCCGCTGTCGGAATCAGGTAAAGCTTGTCCTCGTTGCAGTAGTAGAGCTGGTCCGCGAACTTCGGCAGGTTGCCGGTTCCCGTGGCGACCTTCTCGTTCACGAGCAGGGGCGGGAATACCTCCGTATACCCGTTCTTTTCGTGCACGTCAAGGAAGAAGTTTATGACTGCCCTCTCCAATTTCGCCCCGTCGCCCCTCAGCAGCGTGAACCTGTGCCCGGCGAGCTTCACCCCCCGCTCGAAGTCCATCATCCCCAGCGCTGGCGCAATCTCCCAGTGCTCCTTCGGCTTGAAATCAAATTTCGGGACCTCCCCCCATTTCCGTATCACCGGGTTGTCCGCGTCGCTCGCCCCTACGGGCACGCTCGAGTGCGGGATGTTCGGCACCGCGAGCATCACGGCGCGCAGCCTCCCCTCCTGCTCTGCCTCCTTCCTCGCGAGCCCGTCGAGCTCCGCATTGACCTTGTGCATCTCGTGAATCTTCGCCTCGGCATCCTTCTTCGCCTTCTTAAGCTCCGCAATCTCCTGCGTGACCTTGTTCTTCCCCGCCCTGAGCCCGTCGGACGCGGCCCTGAACTCGCGCCATTCCGAGTCAATCCTGAGTATCTCGTCAACTGCCCCGGCATCCTGCCCCCTGTCCTTCAGCGCTTTCCTCAGCTCATCAGGGCTCTCCCTAATCCTCCTTATGTCAAGCATGCAAAGACCCTAGGACTATTCTCCCCTCCTTTTTATAACGCTTTAGTAGATTGAATTCAAAACTCCCGCCGCAAGTGAATAACATTTACGGGAAGCGCTAATAAACCGGCTCGCACGAAAGAACTATGAGGTGCTTATGATGGATACGGGCAGTCCCATCACTCCCGATATACGGCTTGACGCAAGGAGAATAGACCTGCTTGTCGGGTCCATACGCGAAGGGGGGAAGGCAGGCAACGGCGAGGACCCCGCTGAAATCCTTGCAAAAGGCCTCAACGGGCTTGAGGACGGCAACATAAAGCGCTCCAAGGCGATAGGCTGCCTCTGCGACGCGCTTTCCGAGGTCTGCGAAAAGGACCAGGCAAACCTGGACAACGAGGGCGCGGTCCGCATCATAACCGCCATAGCAAAGCTCAGGCCCTCCAAAGCGGAGCTCGGGGACGCGCTCGCAGGCACAGCGCATTTCGGCGATGAAGTTGAGACGGCCGTCAAGCAGGAGGGAAGGACTACAACCGCGAACGCGATGACCACACTGCGCCTCCACCGCCTTGACACAACCGCGCCCGGCGGCGCGCACACCGAGAAGAAGCCTGAGGCACCGGGGCAGAAGCCGGTTAAGGTGCCGCCGAAATAACTTTTTACAGCCCCGCCTTTTCCAGCTCTTCCACGAGCTGCTTCCCCACCCTTGCCTGGCCCTCGTCAGTATCCGCGCCGAGGTGCGGAAGCAGGATTGCATTCTCCAGCCCGCGCAATCTCCCGGAATACGGCTCCACGGAATAGACGTCAAGCGCGGCGCCTGCGATTTTCCTTTTCTTCAGCGCGTCATAAAGCGCATCCTCATCAACCAGGGCCCCGCGCGCCGTGTTAACCAGGATGGCACCCGGCTTCATCATCGCAATCCTTTCAGCATTAATCATCCCCTTCGTTTCCCCTGTGAGCGAA
>Ga0315277_10011304_pt1 | contig 11260 bp, 9 predicted proteins | sample YL17G05_15_MG_FD_203695 | JGI IMG/M metagenome (GOLD analysis project Ga0315277, IMG submission 203695) | Sediment microbial communities from Yellowstone Lake, YNP, Wyoming, USA - YL17G05_15 | ecosystem: Environmental > Aquatic > Freshwater > Lake > Sediment | place: USA: Wyoming | collected...
CTGTCTTTGGCGTACCTTGTTCCATGTGGCGTATCCTTTCCTTGATTCCAAACTGTTTCTTCAACCTCAAGGATGATACGCCGCTCTTCTCAGTCACTCCATCCACAACTTTCGGTTATACCTCGGCATATTTAGCCCGGCTTTTTTTCTGCGCTCGCACGGCAACTCACACCTTCTTGCCCACAGAATGAAATTTGGCGAAAAATATTGCCTTTCTTAGAGTAAACTAAGGGCCGAAATGCTCATAGTAGCGACGATCCTTAGTCTCGAAACTAATGGAGAAGGCCTTCGATGTTGGACGACAACCTGCTTATTTGGAGATTCAAGCATGGGAGTGACGATGCTCTGCGCCGGATCTATGAAAAGTACAAGAACGATTTATTGGGACTGGCTGTCTCCCTGTCAAATGATGTCAGCACTGGCGAAGACGCCGTGCACGACGTCTTCGTCTCCTTTGCCCAGATGGGTGCGCGACTTGAGCTGAGAGGAAGCTTGAGGAGCTACCTATCGACCTGCGTCGCCAATCGGGTTCGCAAGCTCAAGTGCGTTGAGAGGCGGCGCATGAACGGGCAGGACAAGGCCGGCGTCTTTCGACAGGATTCAGACGGGCCGGAGGAAGCCACCCTGTCAGCCGAAAAGGTTCAGCGCGTCGGCGATGCCTTGGCACAACTGCCGTACGAGCAACGTGAAGTCGTACTGCTGCGTTTGCACGCCGGGCTGACGTTCAGGACAATAGCCAAATCGCAGAACATGTCCATCCATACCGTTCAGAGCCGGTACCGATATGGATTGCAGAAACTGCAACTGATGCTGAATTCCGAGGCGGAACAATGAAAGCGACAAAACAGATCGAGCACTTGGTCGCGATTTTCTGTGCTGCCAACAGGTCGTCCACGAGTACCAGTCCGGAAATGGACAAGCGGGTCCTGACAGACGCTTTGAGTGCGTACAAGAAACCGACAACGTCAAAACCAGCCTGGCCTGGGACGAACATAAGGAGAATGATTATGAAAAGTCCACTAACGAAACTGGCTGCCGCAGCAGTCGTGGTGCTCGCGTGTGTGATCGGCCTATCTCTCTGGAGAACCACCGGCTCCGGGATCGCCCTGGCGGATGCGCTCGCCCAGATCGATAAGGTCAATGCCTACAGGTACCAATGGAGTTATAAGATAGCTGGCGGGGACCCTAACATCTACGAGCCTTACAATGAAACGCGCTGGACCTGGTTGATATCACAGGAATATGGCTCGAAATGTAGCACTGAAGCACTCGATCCCAATGGCGAATGGAGCCAGTCTACAGAAAGGTATTTCTTACCAAAGAAGAAGACTGAGATTGTCATCTACCCCACGGAGAAAATATACATCTGCCAAAAATTGGAAGATGCTGAAGTCGAACAAATGCAGCATAACAATAAGGCAGGAAACTCTCTCAAAGATATCCTGCAAACCAAATACGAGAGCCTGGGCAAGTCAACTATGGACGGTGTTGAAGTCGCAGGGTTCCGGAGTACAGATCCCAACTTGTTTATCAACCTAGGTGAGAATCAACAGGTCGACTACAAGATATGGGTGGATGTGAAGACACTGTTGCCTGTGCGATACGATGTTCTCGCAAGTGCTGAGGTTGACGAAAGGGGAGACAGGGTGACCCACCACGTCGTGATGCACGATTTCCAATGGGATGTCCCCACTGATCCGGCCGTATTTGAGCCGCCTATATCAGATGGCTATACCGTTAGGGTAATCAAGTTGCCCCCCAGCAACGAGGAGACTGCCATCCTGGGTCTAAAGCTAGTTGTCGAGTTGCTCGACAAGTATCCAGAAGAAATCAGCGATGTCGATCTACGGTTAGCACAAGAGAGTAAAACCCCCGCCGCCCTGCGATTACAGGAAGAGAAAAAAGGGCTTACGGAAGGCGAGATAACCATCAAACTTGCGGATTTCCTGATGCCCATACGGGGGCTCAAAAGGTTCTACTTTCTGCTCATTCAGGACAAGAAGGACCCCGCATACTACGGCAAGATCGTGACCCTCAAAGACGCGGATAAGGTCTTGATGCGGTGGAAGGTCTCGGATAACGAATACCGCGTCATATTTGGCGATTTGCACGCCGAGACGGTCTCCCCCGAGAAGCTGGCGGAGCTCGAAAAGGCCTTGCCCAAGTAGGCTGACTGCCTAGTGCATCGGTGATTCAGGCCGGGCATCTTTAGCCCGGCTTTTTCTTGCGCTCGTGCCCCAATTGGCATTTTCCTCGACACATTTTCCAGCCGGTGCGCAAACTATATGGTGAAAGCTGAGCCATCGATGGTTCAAAAAGGTGACTGAAGGCCGACAGGTATGGAGAAGCAGACCGAGACGGAAATAGCCGAGGGCCTGCGACAAGGCAATCGCGACGCCTGGTTGACGCTGTACGACCTGTATGCAGAAAAGGTCTGGCGCAATGTCGCCAGGCTGATGGGCGGTGACCCAGCGTCCGTCGCCGACATCGTGCAGGAGACATTCCTGGCGGCGGCACGTTCCGCGGGCAACTTCAATCCTCGGCGCGGCAGCCTGTGGGTCTGGCTTTGGACCATCGCAAAACGCCAGGTAGCCCTACACTACCGAAAACGTCAGCAAAGATCGGCACTCGTCCAGGCCCAAACGTGGTGGACGTCTCTGAATGGCCAGAAGGACGATTGGCTCCAGAGCGATGAAAAGCCGCCCGCCGAGGTGCTCGAATCCCGTGAACTGGCAGAGCTGGTCAGATGCACCCTGGAAGAGCTGCCGGCGGAATATCAGGTGCTATTGATGGCAAAGTACATAGACGGCGCTGCGGTAGACCAGATTGCAGACCAGGTGAATGGCTCACGCGTAGCGGTACGATCGAAACTGGCTCGAGCCAGAAAGGCCTTTCGAGAAGTTTTTACGCGGTTGACTCATCATGCGTCCGGGATGCAGGAGATGGCATTATGAGAATGCGTAAAAAGAAAAACTCAGATGAAAACTTCACTTCGTTGCTGTCTGCGATGGATAGACAAGCAGTTGCACCTGACCCGGAGTTTCTGAAACAGTTGCGAGAACGCTCCGCAAGAGAATTCACGGCCGGTGCGCCGGATGTGTCTACGGATACACCGAAGTCTATTCACATCGCAGCATTAGGGAGTATGATCATGAAAAGCCCATTAACAAAACTTGCCGTCGCGGCGGTTGTTCTGATCGCGTGTGTGATCGGCGCATCTCTCTGGAGGACCACCGGGTCAGGGATCGCCCTGGCGGACGTGCTCGCCCGCATCGAACAGGCCAAGGCCTTCAGATACAAATCGACTGTCCAATCCAGTAACAAGGTGACCGGCGAGGATCCTAATAAGCCTTACAGTTCCGAAGGACACAGCACCTTCTTGATATCACGAGAATATGGCCAGAAGTGGGACACGGAACCCGACCCCAACAGCGGACAGAGCAGGTTCGAGGCCTATGTTTTGCCAGCTAAGAGGACCCTCATTTTCATCTGGCCGAAGGAGAAGAAGTACAGGCGTACAGAATTTGACGATCTGTGGGCTGAACAGTGGCAGTGGAAGAACGATCCGGCCGTGCCGGTCAAACGAATCCTGAAATTCAAATACGAGAGCCTGGGCAGGTCAACCATTGACGGCATTGAGGTCGAAGGGTTCCGGATCACAGACCCCAACTACGGAATACCCATTAATCGCGGAGAGTCTGAAATAAAGGCCGACCAGAAGGTATGGGTAGATGTGAAGACACAGTTGCCTGTGCGCTTCGATAACGCATATGTTCTCTTTTACCGGGCGGAAGACAAGAGGAAGTATGAGCACCAGGTGACGTACGATTACCAGTGGGATGTGCCCGTTTCTGCAGCCGACTTTGAGCCGGTCATACCAGATGATTATACAGGTGTGGTCATCAAGTATCCCGCCCACATCACGGAGGAGACCGCTATCCAGGGTCTAAGGCTGCTGGTCGAGTTGCTCGGCAACTATCCAGAGCGCTTCTGGAGTCCTGCTATGGATCTCAAAGGCATGCGCTTGGCCTTCGAGAAGAGTGAAACCCCCGCCGCCCTGCGATTAAAGGAACAGATAGAAGGGCTTACGGACGAGGAGATGGCCAACAAACTTGTGGATCTCCTGACGCCCATACGAGGCCTCACTCTGTTCTACGTGAGGCTTGGGTGGGACAAGGAGAAGGACCGCGCATACTATGGAGAGACCATCACTCCCAAAGACGCCGATAAGGTCCTGATGCGGTGGAAGGTTTCGGACAACGAATACCGTGTCATCTTCGGCGATCTGCACGCCGAGACGGTCTCCCCGGAGAAACTGGCCGATCTCGAAAAGAACCTGTCGAAATAACCTGTCAGACACAGGCGCAATAGACACACCAGGCTGAGCTCACGTAGCTCGGCCTTTTTTGTGGCCGCCGGCGAGCCAGGATGGGCCAGCGGTCGTGTTTCCAAACAAATTCGCACGATTCCTGAAGAACTCGTGTGAATTGTCCATCGTGGGTATACGCAAACACCCGCCTTGGGAGTCTAATAGGGCAAAGAACCGCGATTCACGAGCAGGTTGGGCGCCATGCTGCAAGATAAGCTGCTTATCTGGAGACTTCAACGGGGCAGTGTCGATGCCCTGCGGCAGATCTATGACAAGTACAAGGTCTATCTGCTGAAACTGGCGATCACCCTGACCGGCGATGCCTGTCACTCGGAGGACGTGGTTCAGGACGTGTTCCTCAAGCTGGCCGAGTCCTACGACAGGATCAGCGTTCATGGTAATCTGAAGAACTTCCTGATCACGTGTCTGGTGAATCGAATTCGCACCCTCAGACGCGACGGTCGGCGTCATCGAGCAGCTCAGTTTGACGGGTCAGCAGTAGAGAGATCCCATGACAGTCCTCCCGATCAGTGGGCCGTTGTGAATGAACAGATGCAGCGAATCAGTGAGGCGATGGTAGAACTGCCCCTGGAGCAACGAGAGGTGGTCACGCTGCGCTTCGAAGGGGGTATGGGATTTCGACAGATTGCCAGAATCCAGAACGCATCGATCAATACGGTCCAAGGCCGATACCGGTACGGCATGGAGAAGCTGCGGTCATTGCTCAACAGTGAGGCAGAAAAATGAAATCCGCAGACGAGATAAAGCGGTTGTTCCACAGCGCTGCGGTGCAAACCAACGCAGCGCCCGACGATGCCGTCTTCGAGACGCTGAAGACGGCGTACACGAGGACAGTAGAACACAAATCGGCTCAACGAGAGCCGAGGATGTGGAGGTACGTTATGAAGAGTCCACTAACGAAACTGGCTGCCGCAGCCGTCGTGGTGATCGCGTGTGTGATCGGTCTATCTGTCTGGAGGACCACCGGGTCAGGGATTGCCCTGGCGGACGTGCTGGCCCGCGTGGAACAGGTCAAGGTCGTTAAGTTCAAATGGACTTTCAAGTTCTTTGGCGAGGATCCTAATAAGCCTTGGGCCGATACTCGCGGTACTCAGTTGACATCACAAGAATATGGCTTCAAAATGATCTTTAAGAGAACCGATCCCAATGGCGAGGAGAGGACCGGGACTGAACTGTATGTTTCCCGCCAGAAGAAGCCCACCATTTGGATCGACCGCACAGAGAAGACATACATACGCATGGCAAAAGATGCTCAGGCTCAGGATGGACGGTCACCGAGGCAAATTGTCAATGTAAAAGATCCGCTCTCGTCCCTCAAAGAAATCCTGAATACCAAATATGAAAGCATGGGCAGGTCAACCATGGATGGCATTGAAGTCGCAGGATTCCGGACCACAGACCCCAACTACGTGAGTCAGGGTAAACAGAAAGAACCAAGTCAGGGTCAGGTCGATGTTAAGATATGGGTGGATGTGAAGACACTCTTTCCTGTGCGAATCGAAGGTCTTGGCGGGGGAGGAGGCAGAACATTCATGTCCACAGCCTACGATTTTCAGTGGGATGTCCCTGTTGATGCGTCCGAATTTGAGCCACCACCCATACCAGACGGCTATGCAATTACGGACATGTTTCCGGAGCGCGCCAATGAAGAGAACGCCATCCAGGGTCTAAAGCAATGTGTCGAGTTGCTCGGCAATTATCCAGAGAGAATCGATTTGACTTATCTATGGTCAGAATCTGAGAAGAGCGAAACCGCCGCAGCACTGCGAGTAAAGGAAGAGCTAAAAGGGCTTACAGGACTTGATAGAGACCAGAAAAAATTGGATGCCTTGAAGCCCACGCGGTTCCTCAACAAGTTCTACGTTGGGCTGGCCGGCAAGTTCTACGTTGGGATGGCCAGCAAGGACCCCGCCTACTACGGAAAGACCGTTACCCCGAAGGACACGGATACGGTCCTGATGCGGTGGAAGGTCTCCGACAATGAATACCGTGTCATCTTCGGTGATCTGCACGCGGAGACGGTCTCCCCGCAGAAACTGGCGGAACTGGAAAAGGTCCTGCCAAAGTGACAACCACACTGTTAGGCGATTAGCATAGGGCTGAGCCGTTCGACTCGGCCCTTTTTGTTGGTTCATGGTCGGGCCAAATCACTCAAAAAGAACAGGGCATATTAGAGTACAATGGTCTTGCTATTCGTCTATGGTTGATTGGACGTTCAATTGGGATAGTGCACGCAGGCCATCAATGCGGGAAGATCGATTCTTAGTCAGGCAATTGAATCAGGGTAGCATGCGGGCCTTGCGCAGAATCTATGAAATATACAGAGAGGATCTGTTCACGATTGTTGTCTCGCTCGTTGGGGACCGGCACCTGGCCGAAGACTGTCTGCAAGATGTATTTGTTCATCTTGCCGAGTCTGCGGGCCGGATTCGGATCCGCAGCAATCTTAAGGGCTACTTAGCCGGCGCGGTCGTGAATAGAGCCAGAGATCGTCTGCGACGAGAGTCCCGGCAGGTTGATTGCCCTATGGACGAATTGCAACGCGAAGAGACGCCGCCCCATCCGGCCGAGCAGTTGATTTGCGATGAACAGACGTCAGCCCTTTTACAGGCCATCGCCGGGCTGCCGGTTGAGCAGAGAGAAGTGTTCATCCTGCACGCACAGGGAGCGATGTCCTTTCGCCAGATTGCAGGACAACAACGGGTTTCCATAAGAACGGCTCACAGCCGGTATCGGTATGCGATCAACAAACTCCGCGTGCTTCTGAAAAAGGCGGACTTGATATGAGAACCTCCAAACATATAGCACAACTGGCCGGAAATATTCATTTCAGGCCCGACGAGAAAACAGACGAGCGCATCCTCGCCGAAGCAGAAGCTGCGCTCAGTAGAAGAACATTCCCGGGCACAAAACCGGAAAAGATGAAGATGATAATCATGAGAAATCCAATAGTTCGAATAGCTGTAGCAGCCGTCGTGGTTGTCGCGTGTCTGATCGGTCTTTCTCTCTGGAGGACCACCGGATCAGGTATTGCCCTGGCCGACGTCCTGGCCCGCGTGGAAAAGGTCAAGGCCGTCAGATACACATGGACTTACAGGTTTTCCGGTTATAAAGATCCTAACAAGCCTTACAATTGCGATCTTCGCTCCACCATTTTGATATCACAAGAATATGGCTGGAAAACCAACGAGGAAGAACTCGACCCTAATAGCGGCCAGAGCACGTCCCTAGAAACCTATTTTTTTCTCCCACAGAAGAACATGAGTATTGGAATCATACCCAAGGAAAAGAAATACCGGCTGACAGAGCTTGATGATATTTATGTCAAACGGCAGCAGGAACAGGATCGTGAACTCCAGAATGATCCGCTCAGTTATCTAAGAAAAATGCTGGAAACCAAATACGAGAGCCTGGGCAGGTCAACCGTGGACGGCATTGAAGTCACAGGATTCCGGACCACAAATCAAGATCCCAACTCCTTGATAAAGGAAGAAGAAAAGCTCTGGGTAGATGTGAAAACGCTCTTGCCCGTGCGATATGAAGAATATCACATGGGAAACAACAAGGAGTGGCATACACGCATAGTGGAAGACAATTTCCAATGGGATGTCCCCGTTGATGCGTCCGAAATCGAGCCGCCACCCATACCAGATGGCTATACCAGTTTGGTGGTCAAGTTGCCTCCCAACAACGAGGAGACTGCTGTCCAAGGTCTAAAGCAATGTGTCGAGTTCTTCGGCAACTATCCACAGAGAATCATCGATGTCTATCAAAAAGTTGGACTGTTGCTGTCGTCATTGTCTGGAGTAAGGGTATGGGATGCCCCCCGACTACCAGCCGAGCGATTAAAGGAAGAGGTAAAAGGGCTTACCGAAGACCAGATACAAAACAAACTCCTGATGCCCATACGGGGCCTCGAGAGATTTGGCCGTAGGCTCGAGTGGGAAGAGAAGGAGCCCGCATATTATGGAAGGACCGTTACCCCCAAAGACACGGATAAGATTCTTCTGCGATGGAAGGTCTCAGATGACGAATACCGTGTCATTTACGGCGATTTGCACGCAGAAACCGTTGATAGGAAGAAACTGGCTGAACTTGAGAAGTTGAACTCGCAGTCGCCGCTGCTCGAGGCTGCGCGTGCCGGTGATATCGAACAGGTCAAATTACTCATTTCAAAGGGCGCAGATGTCAATGCCAAAGATGGAAGAGGCTTTACGCCGCTTCACCTTGCGTGTTTCAGCGTAAGGGCTGTGGCAGAGCTGCTTATCGCTCAAGGCGCCAATATGAATGCAAAGGATAAAAACGGCCGGACACCACTGCACATTGCGGCTTGGTCTGGAAACGTGGAGGTTGCGGAACTACTCATTGCCAAAGGTGTGGATATTGATGCCAAGGCAAACAACGGCTGGACGCCACTGCATGGTGCGTGCTTTCGCGGCCGCAAGGTTGTGGTGGAACTGCTGATTGCCAAAAGCGCCGATTTGAACGTAAAAGATAACAGGGGGCAGACTGCTTTGTCATTGGCGAAGGAGCGCAAGTACGAAGAAATCATAGAACTTTTGCGTAAGCACGGGGCGAAGGAATGACGATGAACGAGCGATGAGGATAAACCCTGCGTCATTTGTGGCGATTTGCACGCAGAAGCCGTTATGCCGGCAAAACTGGCGGAGCTCGAAAAGGTGTTGCCGAAGTAGCCGCTCCGCGTTTCGCCAAGCACGTCTTCACAACCAGGGGGCCAAGGGTTTCAACTTGCTCTTCGGTCGTAGGCGCGGTAGAGGAGGTCGAGCTCGGACTGTTTGGCGTCGTAGGTTTTCTGCAACTCGGCCAGGAGGTCGGGGTTTTTATAAATCTCGGCGTCGCCGAAACGCTGCTTCATGCCGTCAATCTCGTGCTCCAGACGCACGATCATGTCCTCAAGCTGCTCGACCGTGTACTTGTTGAAGCGCTTGAGCTCCTCCGGGGCCTTATTCGCGGAGGCCGCGATTTCGGATTTCGGATTTCGGATTTCGGATTTTCGGCTACGGGCTTCCGCGGCCTGCTGCTCCTGCAAATCCTTGGCCTCGATGCGCTGGTGGAGAGTGTCGGCGTAGGTGGAGTAGGCGGGGGCGCCGCTGATGAACTCGGTCCGGCCGAGCTGGCGATTGCCCAGCTCGTCGGTGCCGATTACGAGCAATTTGTCGACCACCCGGTCCAGAAAGTAGCGGTCGTGACTGACGACGATGATGGTGCCGGTATAATCGTCGAGGGCGGCTTCGAGCATCTCGCGGCTGGCGATGTCGAGGTGGTTCGTCGGCTCATCCAGAATCAGCACGTCCGGCCCGGAGATGACGAGCTTGCAGAGCATCAGGCGGCTGCGCTGCCCGCCGCTGAGGTCGCCGCAGAGCTTGTACGCGTCGTCCCCGGAAAAGAGAAAGGCGCCGAGCCGATGGCGCACCTGCTCGGGGACCAGCTCAGGATTGGCGCTGCCGGCCTCTTCGAGCACGGTCCGGCTCGGGTCGAGGACGTCGCCATGCTGGTCGAGGTACCCGATGCGGAGGCTCGCGCCGACGCGGATACTGCCGGCGGAAGGCTCCATCCGGCCGAGGGCCATCTCCAACAGGGTGGTCTTGCCCGCGCCGTTGGGCCCGGTGATGCCGAGTCGCTCGCCGTTGAGAACGTCGAACGTGAGATTCCGGAACAGCGTCAGCCCGTCGAACGATTTGTCCAGGTTCTCGCAGCGCAGGACGAGGTCGCTCGCCTTGTCGGTCTTGCCGAAGGAGAAGTTGATGGTCTTTTGCTCGAGCGGCTTGTCGAGGAAGGTGGGGTTGTCTTTGAGCAGGCGGTTGAGGCGGGTCTTGCGGCCCTTGGCGGTGCCGCGCATGCCCTCCTGGTCCTTGTTGCGGGCGATGAAGTCGCGCGTCCGCTCGACCATCTCGACCCGGCGCGTGTACTCCCGCTGCTCCTGCAGCCGGATGATCTCTTTCGATTGGGCGTAGTTGCTGTAGTTGCCCGCCCAGACCTCGGCCCGGCGGTTCTCGACCTCGATAATCTTGCACGCGACGCGGTCGAGCAGGTAGCGGTCGTGGCTGATGATGACGGCGGCCCCGCGGTAGTTCGCGAGGAACCGCTCCAGCCACTCCGTGGCCTGCAGGTCCAGGTGGTTCGTCGGCTCGTCGAGCAGCAGCAGGTCGGTCTCAAGCATCAGCACCTGGGCCAGACCCAGCCGGGACAGTTGCCCGCCGCTCAGGGCGGTCGTCTTGACGTGGTGCAGCTCGGGCGCGAAATCGAGGGCCGCCAGGGTCATCTGGATGCGGGTCTCATACTCGTATCCGCCGGCCAACTCGAACTGGTGGCTCAGGCGGTCATACTGCCTCATCTTGGCCTGCAGCTCCGGGCCGGTCAGGGTCTCCATGGCGTGCGAGGCCTCGTGAATGGTCTCCTGGAGCTTGAGCAGGTGCTCGACGCCGGCGTGCATCTCCTCCAGGATCGTCCGCGCGCCGCTGAAGGTAGCCTCCTGGGGCAGATAGCCGATGCGCAAGCCCTTTTGCCTGATCACCTTACCCATATCCGGGCGGATTTCGCCCGTGATGAGCTTGAGGATCGTGGTTTTGCCCGAGCCGTTGGCCCCGACCATGCCGACCTTCTCGCTCTCGTGGAGCGGAAGGTTCAACTGGTCCAGCACGACCTCCGAGCCAAAGGCTTTGTGAATATCCTGCAATGTTACGATAGCCATAAGAAATTCGATTATACCAGAATCCGGCGCCGGCCAGAAGCGGCAGACGGCGGCCGGAGCCATAGGACCCAGGGACCGATTGGACCTGTAGGACCTTGTTTCGCGACGAGCGTGCGAAAAACGAGCTTGCAAACGCCGGCCAAACGTGATTTACTCTC
>Ga0315277_10011305_pt1 | contig 11259 bp, 14 predicted proteins | sample YL17G05_15_MG_FD_203695 | JGI IMG/M metagenome (GOLD analysis project Ga0315277, IMG submission 203695) | Sediment microbial communities from Yellowstone Lake, YNP, Wyoming, USA - YL17G05_15 | ecosystem: Environmental > Aquatic > Freshwater > Lake > Sediment | place: USA: Wyoming | collected...
GAATCCAGCCCGGGTATGTCTGTTTTTACTCTGTCTTGGGATTGCTCGGGAGCAGTATGTGTATGCTTTGCAGATGATGAAGAAGAGTAATCCACAGGATCTATATCCGCTTCTATCTTTCTCATCAGATCTACCTTATGGCCTCAATTCCTTTGTCAGTAATCTTCAGCTCAACCTTTCCGCTTGACTTTATCTGAGAGGAACTGATGAACCATCTTCCGTCCTCGAATTTTACCTCTACAATTCCATCCATCATGTGCTCAATAGTCGCCAGGACATCAGGCTGGTGCATCCCGTCCTCAACCATGAAGAGGGTCGTCATCCCGCAAGATTTCAAACGGGCGCCCACCACTTGGCAGAATTTGTACACTATGTTGGGGGTGTTGTATATGAAAAGCGTTGAGAGGCTCTGGAATACCACCCTCCCAAGCGGTGCTATCTTGTTTGCCGCGTATACTGTCTGGTTTATGCTGAGTGAGAAGTCATCAAGGGAGGATGGGCCTGAAACCCTTGCATCCTTCCTCTCAGCTGGCTTCTTTTCAAGCGCCCAGGAATAGCAATCAACAAACCAGAGGTTCTTGTTAGTGTACTTTGCGAGGTTCATGCCGAATGAGGCCGCCTTCGCCTCTATTTCGGCCGGGGCAATATCTGTTGTGACATACACTGCAGGCTGCTTTGATTTCACACCCTCGTTTACATAGTGCGCAACAAATATGCTTTTCTCCGGTCTGGGCGGAGTTATGAAGAGTATGTTACTTCTATCCGGCAATTCTCCCACCGCATCGATTAGATTTGGTATTCCGAACCTCATTATACCACCAGGCTATTAGATATTCAACTAACTATTGTAAACTGCAACTTTATTTAAATATGTGGCTTAGCTAACTCCCTTTCCGAAGTTTAATCAGTCAGGTAGCCCCAGTTTAGTAAAGCTGCTCAGCGCTCTCTCTTCCCCTGGATGTATTCCTCGAGCATCTCCTTTGCGACATAATCCGGGTACTGTACCGGCGGGGCTTTGAAGAAATATGCTGAAGAGGCTATCAGCGCACCCGCTATCTTCCTGTCAAGGGCAAGCGCGCAGCACCTTATGGCATCGACCATTATACCTGCTGAAACAGATTTGTCGTCCACATCAAGCTTGACATCAAGCTTAACATCTATGTTGCCAAAGCTCCTGCCCTCGAACCTCATGCTTGCTATTTTCCTTGTTCCGAGCCAGGGCACATAGTCGCTCGGCCCTATCCTTATATTTTCGTCAGTCAGTCTCTTCTCCTCCAAAACAGACTGCACAGTCTCCGTCTTGCTTATCCTCTTGGACTTGAGCCTTTCCTCCTCAAGCAGATTTAGAAAATCGGTGTTGCCCCCAAAATTCAATTGGTACATTCTATCCAGAGCAGTCCCCCTGTCTTTGAAAAGCCTTGCCAAGGTCCTTGAGAGTATGGAGGCACCGAGCTGCCCCTTTACATCATCTCCTAAGATTGGGAGCTTCTTCTCCTCAAACTTCTTGGCGAACTCTCCAGAAGCTAGGAATTCTGGTATGGCATTTATGAACCCGCAGCCTGCATCGAGCGCTGCCTGCGCGTAGAATCTGGAGGCATCACAAGAACCCACGGGCAGGTAGTTTATGACTATCTGGGCTTTCGATCTCTTGATGACATCAGCAACATCAACCGGCTTCTGATTCTGGTCTATTGAAACTGCCTTCTTTAGGTAATCTCCCACTCCATCAAGCACGGGTCCCTTCTCAACCCACACATCTGACTTGGGAACTTCTGCAATCTTCACTGCGTTATTCGGTTGCTGGAATATCGCCTTGCTCAGCTCCTTCCCAACTTTTCTCTTGTCTACATCAAAAGCCGCCGCAAACTCTATATCTGGGATTTTGTATCCGCCAAGGTCCACGTGCAGTATGCCGGGTATCTCCTTCTCATCCCTGTCCCGGTAATATTCTATTGCTTGAACAAGAAAGGAGGAACAGTTCCCCACTCCAACCAGGGCCACTCTTATCTTTTTCAATTAACCACCATATTTTAATTTTTTATAAATATTTTATATTAGTATATATATTTAAAGCTTTTATATATAAGCATATGGAAGAAAGCAGGCCTATGCATAGGCTCAGAAAAGCCCTCACAAGAGGCAATCTGTGGCTTTATGTGCTCTCCAAACTGAGAAGGGGGAGGGTGTATGCCTACGGCCTTAGCAAGGACTTGGAGCTGGATTACGGCTGGAGCCATGGGCTTATAACCGGCTACGTGGTTCTCTACAAGCTCGAGGCCGAGGGACTGATATCATCCGAATTCGAAGGGAGGAGAAAATACTACAAAATCACCAAGAAAGGGATAAAGGAACTGATGAAAGCCAAGAGGTACCTCCATTACCTGTCAACGAGACTCTGATTCTTTTTTTGTGCAATCCAAGCACAGTATTGCGCCATCGCGCCTAACAAATTTTATGGCTTTTAGGAGCTTGCCGCATACCGCGCATCTCTCTTCTTTTGGGAATAGCTGGCTGTAGCAGACAGCGCACAGGACGTTATCAGGAGTCCCGAATGGTTTTTCATAAATCTTGGAGCCACATGAGGAGCATACAAGGAAAGGCCTTGTCCTCTCTACGCATATCTCGCAAACCGGCTTGTTATGCACATATCTGACTTCATCCTGGGGCATCTCCTTCTTGCAGGAGGAGCACACCACCATACGTGCACCAAAAGGTTTCAGATTCTGTTCCCTATAGCATTTTAGGCATACCTTCTTCCCCTTAGGATCTGTCACTGACGGACCGACTATCTCCTTCTTGCACAACACGCATGTTCTGGCAATCCTCTCCTCTATGAAGACTTTGTCGCAGCACCCATTGCATAAAATCTTTCCGTTATGCGTGGTGTAATCCCAGTGTGCCACTTGCCTGCCGCATCGCGAGCAGTTTTCAAACTGCCCGTACTGTATTGAACACTCCCGGCAGAACCATCTGTTGTCAAAGAGGACCCCTAGGGTTGGGTCAAACTGCTTCTGGCATATGGAGCACAATTCCATGGATATGATTAGAGCGCAAATAGTATAATAGTGTATAAGTTAATAGTGTATAAGTTACTGTGCTTTGCACATAATTTAAATATGCGCTTCCGCCCTCGTCTGCTCAGTCATCGGCGGTTCTGGGCTGAAAGCAGCAGCCCCGTCTTGAAAGACATGCTCCCAAGACCTCTTCAGGATATTCATCGCACCATTATAATCTGCATTTGCCTGGTATTTGCAGTGAGGGCATTTGAATAAACCTTGCTTCACTCTCTTGCCTTCCTCCCCGCATCTGCTGCATGTCTTGCTGGTGTAATATTCTTTGATTTTTATTACTGCAATTCCTTTCAAGTGTGCCTTGTACTCAATGAAGAAGGAGAGTTTATTGAATGGGAATGAGTTGAGTATTCTGTTGAACCTTTTGCCTTTTCCACCTTTTCTTATTCCCTTCAAATCACCTAAAACAATTATCGAATTGTTCTTTTCTGCTAGCTCCACTATGTATTTTGACACTTCATGCAGAACCAGTTCAACCCTTCTTCTCTCTTTTCCCTTCATTTCTTTGAGTTTCTTGAACAATTCTCTCTCCTGCAGTCTCTTTCTTAACCAGGCATGGTGCCTTCTAATCCCCCTTACCTCCCTGCCCAGGAAGATTGGCTTGCGTACACTGGACAGCACGGCTGCCGCTATCACTTTTTCGCCAACATCCAGAGCAAGTACGGAAGAGTATGAAGTTTTCAATTCTATCTCTTTCCTGATTGTTATGTAAATCCAGAAGTCCTTCTTTCTTTTGAATACTTTTGCTTCTCTTATTTCCCAAGAAGAATCTATATCTTCATGAGGTTTTATTGGGAGCCAGATACCCCCCCTCTTTCCCTTGACTGGAACTTTGAACCAATAAGGAGTGAGTTTGCTGTCTGTGATTTTGAATTTTGCTTTTTGGTTAGCTAACGGCATTGGTTGTTTTTCCTTTCTTGCTTTCTTCTTATATTTGAAGTTAAAGGTTGCTTTTGTTAGGGAGTAGACTCCAAAATCTCTACCAGTTTGGATATAAATCTGGAAGTTCATATACTCCTGACTGAGCAACTCAAGCTTCTTTTTGGTTGGATTGAAAACTTTACATTTCAGAGTCTTTGAAACAAGCATGATAAGACGTCAATTTCATGGTTTATAAACCTCTGGAAGGGGTAACTTTCCAGGTGAAGGTGAATTTATGTGCAAAGCAAGTTACTGATAATATACTACACCCATTTTTTCAGCGCAGCCCTCAGCTCTTCGTGAGATTCTGCGTATTTTGCGAGCGGTATTCCCTTCAAAGCAGCATCCAAGGATTGCCTTATGGCCCTGGCACCAGCTGCAGGGCTTTGCGGATGGCCCCAGAGGCCTCCACCGAAGTTTATTATGAGGTCATTTCCAAGAGCATTATATAATTTTGGAACAAGCCCGGGATGCAACCCACCGGAAGCTATGGGCATGACTCTCTTCATTCCATAGAAATCGGATTTTAGGAATTCGTTCAGCCTTGAAACGTCCTCCTTGCCTCCCTCCATCTTGCCGAATACCGTTCCAGTATGCAGGGCGCTCACCCCCACCAGCCTCGAGCACTTTGCTATCACCATCATGGATATGCCATGTTTCTTGTTTCGGGTAAGAGCCGCATGCATCGCCCGGTGACCATGCACTATCCTGCCGAAGTTCTGCTTCCGGATATATTGCAGTGCAGACCATCCCACGGTGAGCACATCAACCATTATGCATCTTCCCCCAAGTTCCTTGACAAGCTCGGCACGCTCTAGCATTTTGTCCAGAGGTCCCGTTATGTTCGGCGCGTAGATAACCCTCCTTCCTTCTTCCGAATATATCCGGTCAACAACCCCGAGCATTCTTTGTGCTCTCTCCTCAAATTTGTTGAATTTCATTGAAGCCAGATTCTCGTCGTCCTTAGCCCAGTCGATTCCATTTGAGTAGATGACATGCGCCTGAACCTCCATCTCTTTTGGAGTGAGACCTAGCTTTGGCTTGAATATCGTCCCAAGCAGCGGCCTGTCGTATACTCGGGTTATTTTCCTAACATCCTCCAAGCCTAGCTCCGGGCCTTGGAAGGACCTCACAAGCCCTTCGGTGAACTCAATATCAAGCAGCCTGAGGTTCTTTATCGCCTTCATCCCGAATATGTTACCGGCAACAGAGCTGAGTATCTGTGATAGATTTCCCTTCTCAAAAAGCTCTTCGGGGTAAGCAACCTTCACGATGTTGTTCCTTATGCTGAACACCTTTGCTCCGAGTTTTCTTACTCTGTTAGACATTGTTGCAACTTCAGTCCAGGTGCCTATGGAACTCTCGGCAGCTATTTCCTCCACAGCTTTCGTGAGAGTTACTCCGGGAGATGGTTCAAGATAGAACGAGCATACCACATCATTCTCAGTTGGCTTGTACTTGAGGTCGATATAACCCATTAGATCACTCTCTACTTAGCATGTAAAGTGAGATATGTGACATGCTCCCACCTATAAATAGGCGTGGGCTTCCTGCTTCATTGATGTTGCCAATACAACATCTCTCTCCATTACGGAATTGCAGGCGTTACTTCCCCCTTGCCCAGGGGTAGCTTTGATGAGTATATTGCGTGCAGCATTTAAATCTCTATCAATGATTAATCCGCAGTAGGGACAGTTATGCGCCCTCTCCCAGAGCATTTTTTCAATTATTGTTCCACAGTTGCTGCACTCTTTAGTTGTATTTTCAGGGTTCACAAACACCACTCTGCATCCAGCTCCTTCCGCCTTGTATGCGAGCATGTTTGCAAACATATTCCATCCTGCATCGCGTATGTATTTTCCATATTCTCTCTCTGACATTTCCTGTGAGGCAAGCTTCTCTAGTGCAATGAAGGAATAATCATTAACCAATCCAGTTGAAATTTTGTGCAGGAAGTCCCTTCTGCAATCTGAAATCTTTTCATGGAGTTTAGCAACTCTTATCTTTGCTTTTTTGTAATTCTGAGTTCTTTTCTTGCGGAAACTGAACTTTCTTTGAATGAAAGCCAATCTATCCTCATGTTTTTTGAAATGTTTTGGGTTACTTATCCTCATCCCGTTTGACAAAGTCGCAAATGTCTTCAAGCCTAAGTCAATTCCAACTGCTCCTACTTTGTTCTCTTTTGGAATTTCTTCAGGTGTCTTGGAAGTGAAAATGGCAAACCACTTTCCTGATGACTCCTTCTTAAGGATTAATGTCTTGATTTTCCCCTTTACCTTCCTGTGCTTCTTTATGACAATCTCGCCAAAAGGTGTTACCTTAAGTTTCTTGTCTACAGAGAAACCAAATTCATATTGTGGATAATGCAGGCTTTTCATCCTGTCAAAAGACTTGAATCTTGGAAAACCGCACTTTATCCCTTTCTTCCTAAACTTGAAAACTCTCATCACTGCATTATGAACTCTGTGGGCAATCTCCTGCTGGGTCTGTGAGTAGAGTCCATAGTCCTTTACCATCAATTGCAATGTGTTTTTTGTTGGGAAGTAGCCAAAGTCTTCATAGATTTGTTTGCAGTGCTCAAGCAGTTCATTCCACAACTCTTTAGCTAGCCAGAGATGTTTGTTCAGAAGCTCCTCCTGCTTCTTCGAGGGATATATCCTGAATTTGTAGGCTCTCATAGACGTTATTTACGTCTGTTTCTTGCTTTATAAACCTCTGGGAGGGGTAACTTTCCAGGTTCGCTTTCATCACTCCTTAAGGATGTGGGATTTTCCGCTCACATTTTTAAACATAACCTAACATATCATAATGGGGTGATAGTGTGGGAGAGGGAGAACAAGTTGCTGCAAGTGAGATTGACGAATCAAAGGACGAGGAGGAGCTGGAGAAGCTTGCGCTTCCATTCCCAAATGCCAGAGTTGTCAGGATTCTTAAGAAGAACTTCCAGAAGGAGCATCAGATAAGGAGAGATGTCAAGATAGCCTCGAATGACCTGCTGGGCAAGATTCTTGAGGACATTGCGAAGGCTATGGATAATGAAGAGTTTTACACCCTTTCCATAGAGCATTTCAACAAAGCTTCAAGGAAATACAGAAATGTTGATTTGCAGGCTAAGCGGTTTGAGAGGATAAAGCAGCTTCTTATGAAGCAGAGAGCCGAGCTTGAGGAAGTAATAATGGAGATGGAGAAGTTCAACGAGTATTGACGAGGCCTTTAAGTTTCTCATTTTCCACAAGCTCCAGTACTTCTTTCTGTGTCAGGGAGACCACTCTCCTTTCCGTGAAAGGAATTGAGCCTATAAGCTCCCTAAGGTTTTTCTTTTCTGTCTTCAATTTGCGCGATGAGCTGAGCAATGAGCTCCTCACAGTCTTGTTCTTATGCTGGAAGAGCAGATTTATCAGCTCTTTGGACGTTTCATCGACTCCATGCTCACGTGGTTTCAGGATGACTATCGCGGAGTTGACCTTGGGGACTGGTATGAAACAGTTCCTTGGCACTCTCTGCACGAATTTTAGCTCAAAGCTAAGCTGGCTCATCACCGAGAGGCGCGAGTAATCCGAAGTGCCTGGCTTGGCAAGCATCCTTCTTGCAAATTCCTGCTGGTAGCACAGCACCGCCCTCTCAAATTCCATCTCCGCTATTTTGAATGTCAGTGGGGAGGATATGGAGTAGGGAACGTTGGATACGACCACCTGCGCGCTCTTCACATCATACTTGAGGAAGTCGGCCTCAACAACCTCGACATCTGGGAGCGAGCTTCTCAGTATTTTCACGAGACGGGGATCCTTCTCGACTGCAATTACTCTTCTGGCCCTCTCTGCAAGAGCGCGCGTCAGGAAACCAAGTCCAGCCCCTATTTCAAGAACTTCTTTTCCATCTGCTTCCGCATACTCCACCTCGTTTTGTATGATTCTCTCATCTACAAGAAAGCTCTGGCTAAGCCTCTTGTTTGGCGAGATGGCGTACCTCTCAAGGATTGATCGGAGCTCATCCCTGAGCATTGAACTGACCCTCTTCCTTCTGGAATGGCGGCCTAGTTAGAATGTAGTACTTTGACTTCCCGGTCAGCTCCTCAAGTATCCTGTCTGAAATCACCTTTGATGCGTCTGGCAGGAGTGCAACTCTCTTATTCATATCAGCAAGGTTCTCGAAGGGCCTCTTCTCCCTCTCCTCCAGTATGTCCTTCATGTGTTTCTTGCCGACTCCGGGCAATAGCTCAAGCTGGTGCAGCCTTATGTTTATCGGGCCGCATTTGTTGAAGAAACTTACGAAGTAGGGCTCCTTCTCCATTATGATTCTCTTCAGGGCCCTCTCCAGCTCAGACCTAGCCGAAGAAGTCAGATCAAAATAGCCTATCCTGCTCTTTATATGGTCGACCTTGTCCCTTGGACCCTTGCCTATGTAAATCTTATCCCCGACAGCCAGCACAGTCCCAATCTTTGGCGTAACTTCCAGTAGCGTGAAGTAATCCTCGCCCACAATCTGAGCGATGGGCTCCCTCCTCACATCTGTCGACTTCCCGTAAGGGAGCGAATCTATCACTACTGCATACTCTTCCATACCTATTCTCATTCGCAAGACCTTCACACGTATTTCTTAACAATTTTAAGCACTTCCTCAATCTCTGCTGAGGTCAAAGAATACCTCTCATTTGCAAATATTAAACGAAGTTGGTCAGCATTCTTCGGGAGTATGTCGGCAATCTTCACGGCAACAGCGGGCTTGATCTTGTCCATCTTCTGAAGTTCCTCTATAAGCTCAGCTGCTTTCTTCTTGCTAAGCTTTGCGTATTTCTGGGCATAGGCCAAGGTGGTCTGCTGCTCGAATCCCAGCTCCCCCTCCCCCTTCCTCTTCTCAAGCACCTCTGCAACCTCCGTGAGCGTTGCAGGTCTGTTGGATATAACCGATTTCTCAATCATAATGATACCTCATTTCTTCAGGTGCAACCCGGGTATTATTATCTTTTTCTTTGAGTTGCCAACCTTTAGTTCAACCATGTAGGCTTTGCCTCTCATGCCCACTATTATACCGTGCCGTCCTCTGTAGCGCGGGTGCGGCAGACCTTCCTGCGAAGGCGCCAAGTTTATGCACACCTTGTCTCCAACGCTGAAGCTACTCAGAAGCCTCCTCATCGGGAGCGTCCCTTTTCTGGCTCTCTTCCTAAGGAGCCTAGTCCTTTTTGAAAACTTTCCTTTAGACCGTTTCATGTGTTCCCTCCCTGAACTGCTTAAACTATTTAAATATCTATGTTTATAAATAAATAGGTGGTCGCCGGTGGCTAAAAAACTTATAATCGATCCAAAGTTTAAGATAGAGAACATCGTTGCATCCGCAAACCTCGGGGTGGAGCTTGACCTTTACACAATTGCTCAGAAAGTGAGGAATGTAGAATACGAGCCCGAGCAGTTCCCAGGTGCAATTCTTAAGCTGAAGGAGCCACGAGCGTCTCTGCTACTCTTCAAGAATGGAAAGATAATATGCACAGGCTCAAAGAGCGAGAGAGAGGTCAGAGCTGCGATAGAGCAGGCAATAAAGCTGCTGGCTTCGCATGCAAAGCCCCTGCCAGTGAAGAAGTAGGCTCCTGTTTATTGTTTTTTTCCAGAGGTAAGGTAAGCTTTTTAAATACCATTCGGCATAATTATAGTCGGTCAGCGGTCATAGGAGCGGGGAAACACCCGAACCCATTCCGAACTCGGAAGTTAAGCTCGCTCACGACAGCGCTTGTACTGCTTTGCAGCGGGAACGCCTGTTGTTGCTGACCATCCGACTTATTTCAATTCTAATTCGTTAACGGAGATCTCTTATGAAGTTAAGCAATCTTGAATGCCATAGGGACAGAGGTGGAAGCACATTAATAAAAATGTGCAAGGCAAATTTATATCTGGTGTTTGAATGGATGAACTGGTAAGGAAACTTGTTAAAGGCAAGATTGGATTCCATGATGTTCAGAAGCTAACGAGCCCTGGCGAGGCTGTTGAAGTGAGGAGGAAGGCGCTAGAGGAACTCACCAAAGCAAAGCTGGAGCACATTGGCAAGTACTCGATAGATTTGGGCTTTGCGACAAACAGGAACATTGATAACCCCATAGGAGTCACGCAGATTCCTCTCGGAATTGCAGGTCCAGCCAGGATAAACGGGGAGTATGCAAAGGGAAGCTTCTACGTGCCTCTCGCAACCACAGAAGGGGCACTGGTCGCATCAGTCAACAGGGGAATGAGGGCCATAAGCGAAAGCGGGGGATGCAGTGTCAGGATAGTGCATGAGGGAATGACCAGGGCGCCTCTCTTCAAAGTCAGGAATGTTTCCGAGGCTGTCAAGCTGAAGGACTGGACGAATTCCAATTTCTACAAGCTTAAGGAGCTCATGGAAGAGGACAAGTTCCTCAAACTCAAGGAAGTTCAGCCCTTCATAACAGGCAGGCATGTCTTCCTGAGGTTCGTGTGCGACACCTCTGACGCCATGGGAATGAACATGATAACGATAGGCCTGCAGAGGGTAGTTGAATTCATAGAAAAAGAGAACAGGGGTACGAGGTGCATTGCATTGAGCGGGAACATGTGCACTGACAAGAAACCGTCCGCGGCCAACTTCATACTGGGAAGGGGGAGAAGCGTAACTGCCGATGTTGCGATTCCGAAGAAAGTTGTTGACAAGGTGCTCAAGACAACGCCAAAGAAGATTGTTGAAGTGAACTACGGAAAGAACTTCATAGGCTCGGCAAGGGCTGGCGTGCTCGGCGGATTCAACGCCCATGTCGCCAATCCGATTGCTGCGCTGTATATAGCCTGCGGGCAGGATCCGGCGCAGATAATGAACAGCGCCATGGCGATAACCTCGGCTGAGGAGGAAGGGGATGGCGTTTACTTTTCGATATTCATGCCAAGCATTGAGAGCGGCGCGCTTGGGGGCGGGATGAACCTCCCGACACAGAAGGAGGCTCTGCAGATACTGGGTTGCTACGGCCCGGGGGAACCTGCCGGGAACAATGCTAGGAAGTTTTCCGAGATAGCCTGCGCGACTGCTTTGGCAGGCGAGATAAGCCTCATATCCGCCCTTGCTGCAGGGCAACTTGCCAGGGCACATGACAGGCTTGGCAGAGGTAAGGGGTAGCAGATGGAGAACTACAACAGGCTTGTGATAGCCTTTATTTTACTTCTTGCCTTGTCCATCTCTGCTTATAGCATAACACAGCCGCACATGCTCAACATGAATTCCTATTCTGAACTCCTGCTTGCAAAGAACTCGGCAGGGACAAGACCGCTGTACC
>Ga0315277_10011306_pt1 | contig 11257 bp, 7 predicted proteins | sample YL17G05_15_MG_FD_203695 | JGI IMG/M metagenome (GOLD analysis project Ga0315277, IMG submission 203695) | Sediment microbial communities from Yellowstone Lake, YNP, Wyoming, USA - YL17G05_15 | ecosystem: Environmental > Aquatic > Freshwater > Lake > Sediment | place: USA: Wyoming | collected...
GTCAGGAGTCAGGAGTCAGGAGTCAGGAGTCAGGAGTCAGGAGTCAGGAGTCAGGAGTCAGGAGTCAGGAGTCAGGAGTCAGGAGTCAGGAGTCAGGAGTCAGGAGTCAGGAGTCAGGAGTCAGGAGAAAAGCAGATGCATTAGCATCTGCAAAATGTAGGCGTCGGCTCGTTTTTATTCTGCTCCTGACTCCTTTCGACGGCAGCCTGAGATCAAGCACCAAGCCGGGTCACAAACAAATCCTGACCCTGGCAATCGATGTCGGGGATCGAAAATGAAATGGAGCCGGGAGAAAAACAAGACCCGTTTGCCAAATATCAAGTGCTCAGGCCAGCCTGTTTTGATTCTGACTCCTGACTCCTGACTCCTGACTCCTTCACTGAATTAGCATCACCGGGGCCTGCCAGAAGGCGGCCTTATGGCCGTTCGGACTCAGCACGGTAACCTGGCAGGTATATTCACCCGGGGGCAGTTTTGCGAGGGAAAGGCTGAATCTCAGGTTCACCGCTTTCGATGTGGGCGCAGGAGCATCGTTCACGGCGAGCGGCGGAGTTTCAAACGCCTTGGTCTGACCCCGGTAGAAAGTCACATAGGAAATCAGCGGCCCGCTCCCTTCCGGCGTCCTGTCGTAGGCCTGAAGAAAGATGTACATGTCCCGGGCATTGTTGAACACGCGGGTCACACTCGGGATCAGCTTCTGTCCGTCCAGGATCAGCGGATTTACGGCATCAGCCTTTTCCCTGTCCTTGTCCTTCGCCGCGTTGTAGAGCGCGTCGCGAAGGTCCACGCGCTGGCTGCTCAACACCACGGAACTGATCGGAATCCTCTTTTCCTCTTTGTTCAGGTTGGGAATCACAAAGTTGGTTTGGTAGGTCCCGATTCTGCCGGTCTCTGCGTCGCGGGCAAGAAACTTGATTTTGTATTTCCCGGGAAGCAACGTGAAGCCAGTGTCGTATTGAATGGGACGCTTCGCCAGTTCCGCCGCCGTGGAATCGCTCAGTTTGACATCCACCTTGTCACGCACATTCTGAATGGTCGTGCCAAAATCATCCTTGATTTCGCCGATGAAATCGATGCGCGTATGATCGAAGCCGCCGCGGCGGGCAAGTGCCAGCTCCCGTCCCGGAATTTTCACTATCAGGGGGACAAAGTACTCGGCCCGGTTCAGCTGGAAGTAGTCGATCTCCATGGCGATCGTGAGTTCGGTGATCGGATCCTCCAGCATCAAGGCTTCCTCGAGTTGCCGTTCCTTGTCGGCGACCGTGAATTTGGCGAACACCTTGCCGGCGTAGTAGCCCTGGCGATAATCCAGGGCGGCCGACATGCCGTTATTCAACGCAATCTTGATCCGGCGGAACTTGCCGTCCAGCGCCTGGTTGCTGGCGTAGTAGCCGAGAATGTAATAGCTGGAAGTGGATTTCTGCGCCTGGAGGATCCCCGCCGCCAGGTCGTTGCTGTTGAGCAGTGCCTTCCCGCCCGTATCCGCGGCCATCGCCCAAAGCGTGTCCTGCGACCGCTGCAAGCTGGTCATCATCGCCATGGCGGCCGCGCCGGTGTACATCGACGTGCCTCCCGGAGATCCCCGGCTGGCATCGCCCATGGGGGCCTGCGCCAACAGGCCGCGCGCGTCGACCGGCCAGAATGATACGCCCGCCCGGACGGCGGCATTGATCATGGCGTGCAGCTGGGCCTGGTTGTCGACGCCGCTGAGTCGCAGGCCGCTGGCGAAATAAATGAGCGATTTCTTCTCGCTGAGCGTTTCCAGCATTTTTACCGCCGTCTGAATCGCGGCCAGCTGGCGGTCGGTGCTGAAGATGTTGAACTCGGCGTCATCCTGGCCGAACGCGGCGCCGGTGTCGGCGGCGTTCTCGTCGGCTCCCACCAGAGGATCCTCGCTCTCTCCGACAATCATGGTCTCGATAATGCTCAACAGCCGGTCCCGGTCGGCAGTGAAATCCACCAGCACGCGGACCGCGCCGCCGGAAAACATCATGATCGCCATCAGGTCGGCCGAGGTCATCTGCGCGCGGATGAATTTCCTGGCCGCATTCAGCGCGCGCAGTTGATCCGGGGGAGGCATCACGGTGAGGTCAAAATACAGGGCCAGCAAACGGCGATCGTCGTAGCGGACTTTCCCGGGCGCTTCCGGGGAGATCTTGGCGCGAGGGAGCTTCGCCAGCAGCTTCGGGCGGCCCGGTTCTGCCAAGGGTGCGCCTTCTACGGTTTCGGGGAGCTTTTGAAATTCGAAAAAGCTGATCTCCTGCGGCGCGCCGTCTTCCGTAACCACGAAGTCCCTGGCCGTCAGGCCCTCCACCGAATTCCCGTCCTTGTCCTTGACGACGACGGTCTCAACTACGAGTTGGGTGGTGCTTTTGACCGTAAGCTGCGGCTTTGCTGTGATGGGCGCATTCTGGCCGACCTGCTGCGGCATGGTCCCGAGAACGCACAGAAGAATGGTTGCGATCAGCCTCATACTTCAGAACCTCGCCCGCAGAGTGGTCTGCACGGTGCGCATCGGATTGGCATAGGCCGGCAATCCGAATTGGGAGCTGGTCACGGTTGTGTTCCAGCTTGGGAAAGTGACATGGTTGAGCGCGTTATTGGAATCCACGCGCAAATCGAGGCTCACCCTGTCGCGCACCCGGAATGTGCGTCCCAGGGAGACATTCACCGAAAACTGGCCGGGGCCGGCGATCGAGTTCCTGCCCGCATTTCCCCAACGGCCGGGCGCGGGAGCGGCATAGGATGCGGGATTCAGATACCTGCCCGCGGGAGCTTCATCCACGGGCGCGCCGGTGTAGTCCGGCCGGATGGTCCCCGTCACTCCGGTGCCGCTGACCGGTCTGAGGTAAACCGGCGTCAGCGGGAAACCGCTGCCCGCGTTGATCTGAGTAAGAAAGGTCCACTGTTTGAAAACCCTGCCCCGCCACCCGCTCATGAGCATCCCGCCGCGCACTCCCATGCCGCTCGTATACTGCAGCTGCAGGCTCATCAGGTGCCGCTGATCGAAACTGGAGAGACCCCGCTCGGCGCGGAGGTCGAGCCAGTTCTGCGCGATGGCCGCGGCCCCCTGGCCTCTTCCGCCCGGCGCGGCATCATCGATTGCTTTCGCAAACGTATACTGCACGGTTGCGGTAAAACCACTCTGCAACCGCCGCCGCAGCTGGATCTGACCGGCTTCCCGGATTGAATTGCCGTTGGAAGCGAGATACACGAATCCGGCCGGGCAGGCGGGACACGGATTCGCGGCGCCGGCGGGATAGGTATTGGGCAGGAATTGCTGTATCCCGCGCGTTCCTTTGGATCCGAGATAGGTGGCGATCATGACGAGCGCGCCCGGCAGGTCGCGCTGAATCGACAACTGCCAGTTCTGCACGTAACCGACTTGGAAATCAGGATCGATGGCGAACGTGTTGGCGGTGCCTGCAGGGGATCCGATGAATCCATTCGCCAGCGTGAGCGGATGGTCCGCGCTGTTCTGCACGCTCAGTGTCTTGGAAAGCGGTGACTGCTGGGCCATCTGCAAGGCGATGTTGTTATAGACCGAAGTGTTGTAGTAGATGCCGTAACCGGCGCGAATGATCATCGAAGACGCGGGGAACGGGCGCCAGGAAATCCCGATGCGCGGCTGCACGCCGCCGCGGTCCGGGCGAATGAGCGAATCGGGATAGTTCTTGCCGGTTAGAGCCCCCGTCGGGCTGCTCGCGACCACAGGGAATGCCGCCTTGAAACCGGGAGTGATGTCCAGGTTTACCAGACGGCCATAAAGTTCGCTGATCGGAGAACCATACTCCCAACGCATTCCTATGTTCGCGGTAAGTCCCGGATTGAGCCTCAGGTCATCGGTGATGTAGGCAGCATAGGACGATGCGCGAAAGTATTTGTCGGCGTTGCCGAAAGCGATGGAGCTGGTGCCGGGCACTCCCAGAAGAAAATCGGCGAGATCGGAACCGGTGCCGGCCACTGGAAAGCCATTGGCGACAGCCTGCGTGGCTGCCCCGGTAAAGGTGAAAGTACCGCGCGGGTCCTGCTGCGCCAGGTAGTTGAACTGCTGCCTGCGAAACTCGCCGCCAAAGGAGAGATTGTGCCTTCCGCGACTCCAGAACATGCTGTAAGTCAAGGCGTTCGTCTGATTGCGATTGAAGGACGGACGCCCGTCCGACAGGGACGTGATGCCCCCGGCGAAAACCAGGTCCGGCGGCCCCCAATTCACCGGCTCCTGGTTGTTGCCCAGAATTCCGGCCTCGCCGGAAATATTGCGGCGGTTCTGAAAGAACGGGGAGTTGCGGGTGGCGAGCCGGCTGTACTGGTATCCCACGTTGAAGAGAAGACGCATCGTGAAGGTGCGCCGCCAGTTTATTCCCGTGTTCAAGCCTGTGGAATCGGTCTTGTCGAGGAAGCCGAGCAGATTCGGATTATCCGACCGGACTCTCTGGTAGTCGAAGGTGCCCGAAAGCTGATTGTTCCGCTTGATCGTTTTGCTCAAACGCGTCTGAAGACTGTCCTGATGCGTGGCGCCGACCACAGGGATCTGGTAGTTGTAGCGCGTGCCGCCGACAAAGTTCGGAGGGGGGAAAAGATCCAGCAGGGCTTTTGCCTGAGGGCTGATCCGGTTCTTTGGGATTGCATTGCCGGAAAACTGCAATCCGGTCACCGGATCGAAAATCTCCACGGGACGTCCGAGGGCATTCAAGGTCCGGGAAAGGTCTCCGTCGCGTTCAGCCGATGTGGGCATCAGGCCGGATTGAGTCGTGACATTCCGGTTTCGCGTCCATTGGTAGTTGACCACGAACATCGGACCGTTCTTCCACAGGCGCGGGATTCTCAGCGGCCCTCCGAATGAGGCCATGCCCGTAACGCGGTTATAGGCCGGCCTGGCGGTGTCCTGCCCGGTAAGTGAATACGACCGGGCGTCCAGAGCGGAGTTGCCCAGAGTCAGACCGATGTTGCCGTTATATAAAGACACCGGACCTTTGCGAGCATTGCCGAAAGCGGGCATGAGACCGAAAGGGGAGCTGGCCGAATTGTTCGCGCTGCCACTGATGAGGAAGCCGTCGGATGCGCGCTGCGCAAGGTCCTCGGCGCTCTGGTTGCCGAAGACTCCGGATTCGCGTTCCGGTCCGGCGGCAGCGCCGGATGCAGCGGCGGCAGTCAGCTCCGCCTTTTGAAAACTCCCCTGGGCATCGGCCGCCGGCCGCGGCGCCTGTTCGGTCTTGGCACGGGATTCCTGTGCGGTCGCAGGAGATTTCGGCGCCGGCATCGCAGGCGCCGCCGCCCGCTCCTCGGCCTTGATTTCGTTCAGCGGAAGCAGCTTCAACTCAAATTCCGGCGCCGGAGCGTCCGCGGCTACGGTCACCTCCGATTTGACCGCGGCAAAGCAGAGCATCTCGATCTGAATCGTCCAGACGCCATCCGCCAGGTCGGGGAAGGAATAGTCGCCGAAAGGACCGGTAACCGTGGCCAGCCGTTTGTCACCTTGAATCGCGGTTACCGTTGCGCCGGGCACGGGCTGACCGCCGAACCTGACCAGCCCGCGATGCTCCGCGGACGCCAAGGCGGAAGAGCTCAGGCAAACGAATATCAGTGCGGCTATGCTCCACCGTACACACCCTACATGACGAGAGCCTTTTGTGATTGTGCTGATCATCATCATCCGCATGCGTTCTGGATCGCTAAAATAAGCTCCAGATATCAAGCCGTTCAGCGCAGGCAAAGGGAATTCTGTTCTCGTTACTGAGAAACTCAAAACATGGCGACCAGAACCGTACAGGGTCTCAGAATTCGGGTTGCCATGGAGCGCGGGCGTCCCGCCCACAAGCAGGTCCCGGCCGGCGGCCGGGACCTTCATGTGCTTCTATCCTATAATAGCAGACATCACATGACTCTTGGTCCCGGCGGGCCGCCGGGACCTACTTCCGGCTTCCGGCTCCTGGTTTCCCGAGGGCTTCTCGGCGAAATCGATCACCAGGACCTCCACCGGACCTTTCTGCGATTCCAATCTGAGTCCCAGCTGCTCTTGGATCGCAGTGAAGATCGAAGGCCCGGAAGGATCTCCCGCCGGCGGCGCATCGCCTCCTCCCCCGATCCCAATCCCCCGGGTGGTCTCATCCGGTGTATATTCCAGCTTGATGTCGTAGTTGTCTTTGAGTTCAGTTTTATCTATGACGGGCCTGCCGAGCTGCTGCGCCAGCATGTTGACAAAAGCGGACATGGACGCCCCCTGCGCATTTAGCTGTCCCCTTCCGATACTCATCATCGTGCCGCCGCCGCGGGCGCCGCCTGCAACGCCTGCTCCCGTGCCACCTGCAACCACTGCTCCGGCGCCACCCCGAACCGCTGTTACGGCGCCACCTCCGCCCCCTGCTCCGGCGCCACCTGCAACCGCTCCTCCAACAGCTACCGTCGGGGGGGCACCGGCCCTGGACGCATCGGGAGGAGTGCCTTGCGGGTCGGGCTGGGTAGCGGACAGCTTGAGCTTGTGTCCGCTCTTTCCCACGAGGAGCGAGTAGATCGGCAGATCCCTTGTCTCCCTATGGAACTTCAGCTTAAAGCGTTCCGCAAGGAGAGACTGAAGCATTAACCTGACTTGCTCGCGGGTGACATTCGGATCCTCGGCCTTCGCATTGATGTCAAACGGCGCGGAGGACATCCATGCGGGTCCCCCCAGAATCTGATAATCCTTTATGTCGTAGGCCTGCTGAATGAGCATTCTAAGATTGACGCCCGAGGCCGAGTACCTGCCGCCGGCGGAGTTTTGGATCCTCACCATGCGCCCGTCCCCCTCACTCGGTTTGACAGACGCCACTTCGAAAGACAGCGTTTGAGCCGTGTTCTGGGATTGCGGCGCTAAAACTCCGGCTTGCAGGCCTGCGATGCCGGATCCCAAACTCAAAGAGGCTGTTAAGCCGGCAACCAGCAACACTCTATTCGTCAAGTACCGCTTGCGCTCCATGTAGACCTCAATTCCTCCGGGCAAACCCGGCGCGTGCCCGATCCGCGCTACGTATCAATTATTACATCTTCCGCATCCAAAGGTTCCAAAAAATAGTCCTTGGGACAGGGAGGACGGAAGCCGGTGTTGCACACGAATGGTTTAGCCCTCACGGCAACCTCCAAGTCTCACTTGCGGCGGTGGACAATTGTCTATACAATAGCGGTGTGAGATTCGAATGGGATCCAGCGAAGGCACGAGCCAACCTGCGCGTTCATAAAGTGAGCTTCGCCGAGGCGGTTACCGTATTGGAGGATGATTTCGCGCTGACCCGTGACGATCCCGACCACATCGACGAGCGACGATTCATCAGTCTCGGCCTTAGCGGCCTTGGAAACCTGCTCGTAGTCGTGTACACGTACCGTGACCCGGACACGATCCGGATCATTTCGGCTTGGAGCGCCAATAAGCATCAAAGGATGTTATATGATAAAGGACGTTGCTGAGAAGTATCGCGACTTCGACTTCTCGCGCGCAAGGCGCGGAGCCGTCGTGAAGCTTGAACCCGGAAAAACAAAAATCTCCATTCGCATTGATAACACGGTGCTGGAGTATTTTCGAGATTTGGTGGACAAGGCGGGTGGAGGGAATTACCAAACCCTGATCAACGATGTGCTGCTCGAATACGCACATCGGCGCTCGACTCTCGAGATTGTGCGGGACGTGGTGCGGGAAGAACTCGCGCAGTACGCTGCCGGTTGAAGGTCGACGGCATCCAACCCCCGACGCAAAAAGCACGCTGCGCCTGGTGCAGGGCTTCAGGCAAGGAGGAAGAATTGATGAAGAGGCGTTTTCTCCGATCTTAGGGCTCACGCAAAAGTGAATACTCCACCACCTCAAGGCGGTGGCTTCGGTGTAACGGACTCAAGTCCTGTCCCGGGCAAAGCCCGGCGACATTCCTCTTTCCAGCACAACCCGGTTTCGACTCGCGCGCGTCGGGGTCGGGGTCGGTATCGGGGTCGCAATCGGTTTCGGCTTTCGCCCGCGGCATTTTATACCGGGCACAAAAGCGATCACGATTGCGCCGCCGATACCGACCCCGACCCCGAAAATCAGTTTCCTGTCCATTCACATCAGGCGCGACTTGCCAAGATAAACTGCTGAAGCCATCCCCTAAAGGCGAGGATTTTGACCCTCCCAGCATTGGACAATAACCTCACATTTTGCTGCCGGCTTGCACAATCCCAAACCATCGTAAAGGACAGAATAGGAAATAAGAAATTCGCGAGACGGCAGCCCTCCGGGGCGCGGCGGCGGTCGGGCATCTGCGTCGTTGCCGCTCCTCGACGATGTCCCCATATCGCCTGCGTCGCGGCGCCTTGCATCTGCCCACCCGGCGCTCGTGCCAAAATGTGGGCAGGTTGCCGCAGGAGGGGAATCACCGTTGCCGAAGCCATGCGCATGGTTGCGGGCGCTGACCTCGCATTGGTAGGTCCCGCAGCAGTAGAACCTGAGTGGGCGGGAACTGTTGCCGGCCACTGGCTGGCTGAAATCCTGGGGGCCCTGCGTGCCCCGGAAGCGCTGGATCGGATCAACCCAGAGCGGGATCTGAAAGGCCCCTCGCGATCCCATCAACAGGTCGGGTCCGCTTGCTGTCGCAGCTCTGACTCAGTGCTTGCCTCACCGACGACATGGGTCTTCCGGCCGAAGTGTGCAAAAATCAGCATTCCCCGATGTTGTTTGAGCATAGAATCAAAAATCAGGTGAGATTTGAGACGAAATCCGCGCAGATGGTTGATATAGTACATCCACATCCGAAACTGGGGGGATCGCATGCAGGGGGACGTTCCCAGGGAAGACCGCCACATAATGCGGTTTATTTCGACTATCCATAACACAACAAATGAAATGAAAAAAGGGAGGCATTAATCATGTTAGCCAAGAGAAGTAGTTTCATTTGGCGTTGTTTGCCAGTTTTCATTTTTCTCCTCACGGCCAGCCTGTCGGTCGCAGGAGTCGCCGCTGCGCAGACTGTGGCAGTTTCCGGAACTGTTCGTGACAATGTGGCCAATCCGCTGGCAGGCGCCGAGGTCCGACTCATCGATTCTACCCAGCAGGTTGCCGCAACGGACCTGACGGATAATTCTGGCCTCTATGAACTTTCGATTACCCCGGGCACGTACGACGTCGTCGTTACACCGCCGCAGGGCCGCGGATTCCAAACAGCTACGGTTCTCGGGCTTTACATCAGCACCGATACCGTCCTCAACTTCGCGCTGGTCCCACCCGGGATAGGTACCGTGAGCGGACAGGTGTTGGACACGCGGGGCAACGGTGTGCCGAACGCGAGCATAGGCCTGATGCCTGCAGGCATGGGCAGCCTCGTGGGGACCACAACCGATGAGAACGGCCGCTACCTCCTGCACGTCACGCCGGGGGAATACAACCTGAGCCTTCTCGTCTCCACCGGGGGAGGAGACATCCCTCCGAACCTACCCCCTTATCTCACACTGGGTAGTCAATCCCCCCTGATGCTGACCGGGAGCGTGGTTCTCGACTTTCACCTCCCCCTCAAGAGCGTGATTGTGCACGTCCAGGATTCGCTCGGTGCTGCCGTGCCTAACATCGGACTGACCACCAACGTCATGGACAACCCCGAGGTACTCCAGGTGGGGGGAATCATCTTCGGCGGCCAGTCCCGCTATCCCAGCTTCTGGCAGCCCGCCGTGACGGACAGCAACGGCAATGCCACAATGTGGCTCTTTCCCAGCGGGAACTACGCAATCACCGCCACGCCGCCACCCGACACCCTCTACGCCACCACGACCCAGTACGGTGTCGCGGTTGTCGAAAACCGCACGCTGACGATTACTTTGGCCGGAGCGATCACGGTGAGCGGATATGTATGGGACGCGCTGGGCAACGGTGTGCCGAACGCGAGCGTGGGCCTGATGCCTGCAGGCATGGGCAGCCTCGTGGGGACCACAACCGATGAGAACGGCCGCTACCTCCTGCACGTCACGCCGGGGGAATACAACCTGAGCCTTCTCGTCTCCACCGGGGGAGGAGACATCCCTCCGAACCTACCCCCTTATCTCACACTGGGTAGTCAATCCCCCCTGATGCTGACCGGGAGCGTGGTTCTCGACTTTCACCTCCCCCTCAAGAGCGTGATTGTGCACGTCCAGGATTCGCTCGGTGCTGCCGTGCCTAACATCGGACTGACCACCAACGTCATGGACAACCCCGAGGTACTCCAGGTGGGGGGAATCATCTTCGGCGGCCAGTCCCGCTATCCCAGCTTCTGGCAGCCCGCCGTGACGGACAGCAACGGCAATGCCACAATGTGGCTCTTTCCCAGCGGCCCCTTGGGGAACTACGCAATCACCGCCACGCCGCCACCCAACACCCCCTACGCCACTTTCACTGTCCACGACGTGACCGTCAATTCCGATATGACCCAAGTCATCATCCTCCATTACTCGGTGCCGTCGCCCACAGGGAGATTTTGGATTGGATTGAAGAATAGAAATGACCAAGGAACTCAATTTGACCTGAGAAGTGAATTGTATCTTAATGGTATTCTCGTTTCAGAAGGAGAGACCTTGGACATAACTGGTATTACCGCAGATCCCTCATCTGCAAAGGAAATAGCTGTCCCGTTCGGCCCTATTTCCAATCGGGCTTATGATCCTGGAGATGTCCTGTCCGTGCGCGTACTTGCGAGAATAGCAGCGAATCCTGACGGATCGAAATGTTCTGGCCCCAGAGGGAGTAACAACGATGCCGTTAGCTTGCGATTATATTACGACTCGTTAACCCGACCATCGAGATTGGGAGCCTTAATCTCTTCCGATCCAATGAAGGACTATTTCCTCCATTCTAGGAATGGAACCTATTTTCTCGATGACGAACCGCCGATCGGCGCGGTCAAGGATAAGGACGCCAACGGCCTCAACTGCAATAATGGGAATCGGTGGAAGGAAATTGGCACTTGGAGTCTGATACCGACTGCAATCACCGAGCGGCCGAGCTGGGTTAAATAATACTTATGGTACCACCAACTTCATTGATCAAGCCATGAAGATGCAAGTGTTTGAGGATTCTAGTTAGTCGCGCTGCGGATTTCTGCGGCAAGTAGCGATGAGGGAAACTGGTGCCAGACCCCCATTCTATCTCGTTCATATTATTTCAGATACGGAGGGGACGGTATCACCAGGCGCCGAGTCCTACACTTTGCGGGCGAGCACCAGATCCAGGAAATAGCGATGTGCCAGGCGGGCGTGCCCGGGAATTGCCCAGGGAACGCGGTCCAATTCCTCCAGC
>Ga0315277_10011310_pt1 | contig 11254 bp, 13 predicted proteins | sample YL17G05_15_MG_FD_203695 | JGI IMG/M metagenome (GOLD analysis project Ga0315277, IMG submission 203695) | Sediment microbial communities from Yellowstone Lake, YNP, Wyoming, USA - YL17G05_15 | ecosystem: Environmental > Aquatic > Freshwater > Lake > Sediment | place: USA: Wyoming | collected...
TCCAGGCCGGTGCGCTTCCCGGCGAGGGCCTCGCCGCCGTGGAACAGGCGGCGCTGGGATGGACCGGCGCTCCAGCACCGGCTCTTCCAGGCCGGTGCGCTTCCCGGCGAGGGCCGCGCCGCCGTGGAACAGGCGGCGCTGGGCAGGAGCATCAACCCAGCACCGGCTCTTCCAGGCCGGTGCGGTCTCTGGCAAGGGCCACGCCGCCGTGGAACAGGCGGCGCTGGGCAGGAGCATCAACCCAGCACCGGCTCTTCCAGGCCGGTGCGCTTCCCGACGAGGGCCGCGCCGCCCCAGCACCGGCTCTTCCAGGCCGGTGCGCTCTCACCCTCGTATGATCTCGCCGCCGTGCAGGACCAGCCGGACGTTCGCCAGGGCGTGCATGTCTTCCAGCGGGTCGCCATCCACCACCAGCACGTCGGCGATTTTGCCCACTTCCAGCGTCCCCAATTCGCGTTCCAGGTTACAGACGTGAGCGGCCTGCCGGGTCCCACTCACGATGACCTGCATCGGCGTCATCCCGGCCTCCTGCATCCACCCGATCTCCTTCATGGGCATGCCCAGTTGGAATTCGGTGGTGTATCCGGCGTAGTCGGTGCCCAGGGCGACCTTACCGCCCGCCGCCACGAAGCGCCGCAGGTTGTCTATCGCCTGCCGGTCATAGTCCACCGGATTGACGCTGCTCACCCCCTGCCACAGTTCCAGGGTCGGCTCCCAGTACACGCCCGCCTCCACCATGCGCTCGATCAAGTCTTGCGGCGACTCGTCCACCACCATGTGAGCGACGTCGTCCACACCCGTATCCAGTGCCTGCTCCAGGTCTGATGAGATGGTCACGTGTACCGAGACCAGGGTCCCCCGCCGGTGCGCCTCTTCGACGATGGCCGCCGCTTCCTGGGGCGAAAGCATCGGTATCTGTCGCCGGAAGATGGCGCCCGATTCCAGCGCGATCTTGATCACGTCGGCCCCGTCTTCGAGCAGCCTCGCGACTTCCTGGCGCGCCTCGTCGGGCGAAGTGACGGTCAGCCCGTCACCTCCCCACGGCACGATTGGGTATCCACCGGGTACCGTCACCATCGGCCCCGCGGCGACCAGCCGCGCGCACTGGGGGTTGCGGAGCGCTTCGTCGCGGAGGGCGAACAGTTCAGCGCGGGCGCTCCCATTCCCCAGGTCGCGCACCGTCGTCACCCCACCCTGCGCCCAGGCCTTGAGTCTAGATTCGTCGTAGGCCTGGTGGACGTGCGCGTTGATGAAGCCGGGTAGGATGGTCGCCCCCTGCACGTCCACGATTTGCGCGTGGCCGGGGACGTCTATGCGCGCACGCGGCCCCACGGCCACGATGCGCCCGTCTTGGATGACCAGGGCAGCGTCCAGCACCGGCTCGACGCCGGTGCCGTCAATCAGCGTGCCGTTCACCAGGGCCAGCGCATTCGTCGTTTGTGGAGTGGAGCGACACCCGGCCAACAGGCCGGCCGCGGCCAGGATGAGGAACTCGCGCCTGGAGACGGCGCGCACTATGCCTGTCCCTACAATTCCTGCCTTATCTCCTCGATCTGTCTCCTCAGCATCGGGAACTTGTTCCATTCCTCCGCTTCGCACGTCGCGTACTCGTCACAGTGGGCACACGTGATGACTACTCTCTCGCCCGCACATGCCCTGATCGCGCACCGTTCACAATAGGACCCCAGTTTTCCCCCTTCCGACTTGCACCCATCACAGAGTGTTGGATAGGCATGTTCTGGACATGCCTCCTGACACCGGATGCCGCAGTAAGCCACCTGGCTAAAGTCTTCTGCCGGTGGGGGTACGGCTGTCGGTGCAGTGGTGGGTGCCGTGGCTTTGCAGCCGCTCAAGAGGGCTGCCGCGGCTGCCAGTTTGAGGAAATGCCTCCTATCCATTCCGTGTGCAAGTACGTCGTCGTGGGGCTTGTTTTCCTTCGTCGTTCATCCCTCCTCTCGCACCGTAGACTATGCCGCGAGTGATTCCATCGTCAGGCGCGCGAGTACCAGAGCCACAGCGGTCAAACCGGACGTCACCGAACCCAGACGCCTGGCCCTCAAATGGGATCCCCCCTGCCTGATCCCATTCACCAAGAACGGCGGCCGCCACCTCTCCTATCGCGATCCCGACTTCCCTGCCCCTCCGTGCGAGGGCGTGCCTCGTTCACGGTGAGACTCCGTCCCTGGAGTTCCTTGCCGTTGAGGCCAGCGATAGCAGATCGGGCTTCGGCCTGCGAGGGCATCTCCACGAATCCAAATCCCCTGGGTTCACCACTGAACTTGTCCTTGATGATGCTGACAGAGGTGACCTGTCCGAAGGCTTTGAAGGCCTCCCGCACATCCTCTTCGGTGGCTTCGCGCGCTAGATTGCCGACGTAAATATTCACAGAGTTCTCCTTTTTGTGTCAGATACTATCGTTCTCGACCAAGTCGCTGTACCCACCCTCGGCTGTCATTTCTCCGCATGCCGAGCGCTATCATTGTACTCGCATCTGGAATTTGAGGCAAGCCGCCGTTCTAGATGATCCACGTGCCTAGCAACAGCAGTGCAGCCGACAACACCAATAGGTAAAAAGCCAACTGACTCACGATGGGTATAGAGGCATACGTCCCCACAACTCCCAGAATGAACAAGAGCAATGCCACCGTCCACAAGCCCCTGCCGGGCTTATGAAGTCTGATTCTCACGGGACGCCTCCTTCTTGGACGCCCTTATCATCCCTGTGCACGTACAACCGTTGACTCTCTGAGCCTCGTGCACAGAAGCAGACAGAGCACCATGAATCCGATCAGGACCACCAGCGAGGGGGTCATCGCACCCGTCCCCGGCGACCTGAAGCTGTCCATGCCAAAGATCAACGCGATGCCCGAGATCTGCCCCATCAGCAACAGCAGCCCGTTGGAGGTCCCTTCCGGCGCCGGGTACGTAATCTCAGCCCCATACTGGAACCCGATCGGCCCTGCACTGAGCAGGAAGAACCCCATCACGAAGGCCGAGGCGATCAGGAGCCCATAACTCGGGGCAAACGTGACGCCCACCAGCCCCAGCGTCGCACCCGCCACCGCCGCAACTATGAAGGGGGTCCGCTTGCGATAGCGGTCCGATAGCGAGGGCAAGATCAGGGCACCGATCACCCCGCCCATCACCATCAAGCCGCCGATGAGGCCGGCCTGCGTGGTCGAGAAGCCCCGCGGCCTCACGATGTCCTCGATCCACGTCGTCACCCCGTTAAAGACTCCCAGGCCCACGAAGAAAACCACCATCAGGAGCACAAAGTCGCGCTGGCGCACGATCTGCTTGAGGCCGTCGAAGACCATAGACCGCGCCTCCTGGTCCGGCGGGCAGGGCGGCGTCGGGGGGCGCTCCCGGACGAGGACGAAAAAGACCACGGCCAGAGCCACCGCCGCGATCCCGTACGCCACCAGCGTGCCGGCAATGCCAAATTGAATGGCCAGGTAGGGGGTCAGCACCATACCGCCGATAATGCCCAGGTACATGGCCAGCGACCCAAGGCCCGCGGCGGTCGCCCGCTCCTGGATCGGGAACCAGCGGGCCGCCACCTTGGTCACCGCGTTGAGGATGAACGGTTGCCCGATGGCAATCCCGATCTGCGAGAGCAGCACCAGCGTGTAGTTGGGCGCTGCCAGTCCCCGCGCCAGGCCAAAGATACCCGTCAGGGCTGCGCCGATGCCCACCGCGACACGGATGCCATAGGTGTCAATGGCCCACGAGGCGGGGATCGAGACGACGATATAGACGATCATGAAGCTCATGGACAAGAGACCGATGCTGAGGTCCGAGACGCCATAGTAGCCGGCGGCGCTGCTCGTGATCGGAGCAAAGGTGATCCACAAGAGCTGATTGATGGCCACGACGAGCATGAAGGCGAGGAGCACGATCCAACGGTAGCCATACACCTTGAAGCCACTTTGTTCCATGGTTACAACCTCCTGTCAGATTGATGTGAGAAGATCAACGCTTTCGCGAGTAGCATTCTGCGCTACTCCCTATTATAGCCGATTTTGCCTCCAGGCGCACGCCTGCCCGCGCCGGAGGCAGCCGGGTGGCCGGGTACGCCTTTATACAGCTTGGTCAAGTCCTCGGTGCGGATGACGACCTCTGTGACTCCCATCTATGCTCGTCCCCTTAACCACGATCCTAATGGCTCAGCAACCTCAATCCCATTCAGCGTATCAGGGTAGCGGAAAGTCTCCTCATACACCGGGCAGACCAGGCTGTTCAGTGTCTGTGGACGGCGAGTTTGAGGCACTCGCTGATGAAAGTGGAGCGGATAACTGTATTCGAGTGGTAATATGCGAATGCCCTCCCAATCCAGCAACTTGGCCACCAACGTGCTCACGATCGCCTGATGCAGGAAAATCTGGTGACCCTCATCCCGGCCGGGGCCCGCCTGAAACTCCCGGTCAGAAACCATCGTCTTGAAGCATTCCAACCAGGTTCGGAGCACTTTTCTGGCTGGATTGATCGAAAAGGCGTGCGTATTAAAGTAGGGCCGTATCTTTTGCGAGTCCACGAAGGACTCAACCGTGAATGGAACATCGTCTACCCCCACCGTCCGGTAGACCCCCTTCCAGAAATCGTCGAGGGGTTCTGCCGCAGGCGAACCAACGTTCTTGACGTGGACTGGCCTGAAGGCCGCGTCGCAGGATGGGATCAGATCGAACAGGACAGGGGGATTGACGATGAAGCATTGCGGACTCAGCCAGACGAGTGAACGAACGTCTCGACCTGCCATCTCCTCTGCCCGAGCACAGGCCGACACTTTGCCTGCAAAAAAGTCGTGGCGGATTTTCTCTTCGATCACGAGGGGCACGAGATGAACGTCTGCGAGGCCCGCATAGGTGCGAGAGACGCTGGCCGGGTCTGGCAGGAATACCCATACCGGGCAATGGCTCCACTGCCCCCCGAAAGCGCGCAGGCTCTCAATCAAGAGACGGGCATTCCATTCCTCCTCCACGGACTTGACCAGGGTGAAAAAGCAGCATTCACTCAATCCAGTTCTCCTTCGAGAATTCTATAAAACTCGTCCCTTGCCTGCCGTTCGATCCACGGCGTGTGCCCGCAGTTCTTGAGTAGAATGAAGCGAAAGCGCTGTAGAACGGCCGATAGCGGCTCTCGGACCCCTTCAGCCGGATGGGGGTCGTAGTCACCGTGGATCGCAACCACCGGGCACCGGATGTGTGTCCCGAGTCTCAGAAGGTCTCCGCTGCGCCTCAGTTCCGCGGCTTCCTTCCACACGCTCTGGAAAACGTCGCCCCGGCTACCAACCGGGTCGGATTCATCTGATGCGTCTATGATTGGATCATATTCGTCGGTTTTTGAGGCCAGTGCACCGAGCCGCGCCAGTAGCGTGTCTTTGTCTTCGGTCGCTGAATTACCCAGAGCCTCGACGATGGCTTCAAACTCCGTCCTTTCTTGCTTGCTGAGACGGTTAGACCTGGTCTCCTGGAGTCTCGCCACGTACTTCTCTTCATACGGGCCGCTTCCGACGAGGATCAGTTTCCTGACGTGTGTGGGATGATGAGCAGCGACGATGAAACTGAGCCAGGCTCCCCAGGAAAAACCAATCAGGATAACCGGAAGGTCGCCATAGTTTTCGAGGACCGTTCTTAACTCCTCGACCTGCCCTTCGAGCGACGTCGCTGTCTGAAGCGGCTCCAATACCCCGTGGCCGGAGGCGAGCCTGCGCGCTACCGGGGCCATCTCTCCGCCCGCACCCGGGCCGCCGTGAATGACCGCCACGTTCAAGGGGGCCTTGCCGTACGTTCTCAGGTTGTCCAGGTGTTCCCCCTCATTCAGCCTGCACAAGGCATTCTATGATCAACGTCCGGGCTCACTTGCGCCAGGAGCGCTGCCAGCGGCTCCGGCAGCAGCCCAAGTGTGCCCGTCTGGCGCACGATCGTCGCCAGGTTGCGCCAGGCCAGGCGCCGCACGTCCTGCACGTCCAGCTCCAACTGTTGGGCAACCAGGTGCTCCACCCACTCGATCCGGCACGGGATGGCGGCGGGTGGATCGGTGTAGCCATGATCGCTCTCGACTAACACCCGCTCGGGCGGGACTGCCGTACGAAACTTGGAGTGCCGGGCGACCGCCGAGTGGATAGAAAAGTAACACCCCAGGGCCACCGCCTCTCGCGTTTCCCCCGCGCTCCCGGTCCACCAATGAAGCACGGGTACGGCAACCGGCCTGCGTCGTAGCTCCTCGATCACCAGCCCGGTGGCGCGGTAACTGTGGATACTGACCAGCCGGGGGAGGTCGGCGACCACTTCCAGCGCTTGCCTGAACGTGCGGAGTTGAACCTCAAGCGGGACACGTGAACCCGTATCCAATCCGATCTCGCCGACCACCGCAGTCCGCTGCGCCAACTCGCGCAAGCGCTGTACGTCGAATGCCTCCTGCGACCTGGGCTTGCGCGGGTGGCATCCCACACCCCACGCGATGTGGGGGTCACACCGCCCGACGACGAGAGCGGCCTCCTCGAGCGAGAGGGTCATAGCGAGGACCGCGCCCGAGCCGGCCAGTTCGTCCGCGGTTCGGGCAGGGTCGAGGTGAGCGTGAGCGTCGAGCGACAAGAGCATTTCAGTCGGTGGGGATGGTATGGACGGTGTACCTGCTGAATTCAACCCTCCTTTGATGTCATCCCAGCGCAACCATCCCGCCCGCTCTCGATCGCCGCCGGCAGCCTTGAGCGCAGCAAATGCTTCCTTGGCGATCTCAACGTCCTCCAGCGTCTCAAGCCACTCGACCATGGCTTCCCAGTCGTCAGCCTCGACAACGGCCAATCGTCTGTCGCCTACTGTCACGTACTGAACAGACTGTAGCATCTCCAGGCCGGTCACCGCACACTTCTCCTGCTATCGAGCGCATTCGACCACGTATATCTCACAATATGCCCTTGTAAAGCGAATTCAGTCTCTTGGGGCTTGGCGCCTCCTATGCCGGGCGTACCTCAGCTCCCGTATATCGCCTGACACTCAGGTTCGTCCCGGATCGCATCGAGGTCTGGATCTTGCTTTGACCATTCCGTGAGCCCAGGATTCAGCGCGAGCGACTCCCGCAATTCCTGAATCGCCTTCGCCGCCACTCCTAGCAAGGAATAATGACACGCCAGGGTGTACTTGACTTCTCCTTGCCAGAGCGAACTGTCATCCAGGCCCACCATTGACCTGGCCATCTCCCCCATCATCTTCCCCGCCTGTTCTCGGTTCCCCTGGTTCCGATGAAACTCGGCTAGATGCGCAACCGGGTGAATGCAGGCAGTCCCGACGATGAGCCGCCACAATGGCCATTTCTCTTGCCAGGGGAATTTCCCAACACTCGCCAGCCCTTGCTCTCCAAGGGAATCTACCTGTGCCACGACTCTCTGAAAAGCGCCCATTGCCATCCTCAGCACTTCATCCCAGGTCTTGTCACGATGCTCTTCGAACAGGCGCGCGTTTTCGCCATCAATGTCTTCGGGTCTGGTCGGGGCTCTTCCCTCGGAAACCGCGAGCAGGTTGTCGGCCATACGAGCCTTCCAGCCCGCATTGTGGGAGATGACATCTCTGGCAGACCAGTTCTCGAGTGTGCCGATCCGGGCATGTTCTTGATCGGACAATGCGTCTACGAAGTTCATTTCCATCTCATGGGCCTGCTTGAGCAGATCCAACAAGACCGCTTTTCTCTCCACTTCAGCCTCCTATGGATTGAAATCAGAGATGCGCTGCCCAGCAGTTCAGGGTGAACAGCGTTTTGAACCCCATGGCCAGGTAGAATGGATCGTCGGTGCCCACGTAGGCCACGCTCGCTCCCAGCACGCCGCAGCGCCTGATACCTTCCAGCACTGCCGCGCGGCCAAGCCCCATGCGGCGGTAGTCGGGGTCGGTGGCGACAGGTTCTACGTAACCAAGCCTGTTGACCGGGTCAAACCACAGGCCGCCGAATGCCACGAAATTACCGCCGGGCACCTCGACCACCATCGCCAGGTCCTTGCGGAAATGAGGCCCCGACTGCATCTTCTTCCGGCCCTCGGGGCCGTCGGCAGGCGGCTCACCAGGATGATTGAACCCGCGCCAGAGCACGCGGTCTATTTTGTAAAGGTCATTATCGTCGGCCAGGCTCTTGAGCCGGAACCCGTCAGCAAGACGGATAGGCGGGAAGGGATCCGGAATCACAAACTGCGACATGGGACGGTGCCACTCTGCATCCTTCTCATAGCCCCGTGACCGCACCACGTGTTCGAACGCAGTGTCAAAATCGTTCACGTATGCGTTGAGGTATCGCCTCCCATCGTCGGTTGTGCCCGTGAGATGCTGCTCGGCATACGCGAGCATCTCTGGTTTCAGATGCGTGTAGGCCGGGTGTACCTGAAAGAACGCTTCACCCAGGCGCAACTCGTATAGGGCCACGCCCACCATGGTCCCATTGTCTTCCCATATCCCGATATGGTGCACGGATTGCTCGTCAAACCATGGATGTGTGATTGCGTATTCCCATATCGGCTGAAACCAGTTGCCGTCGCGGTTGTCTGGCTGATAGAGGCCGTACAGAAAGTCGCTGATGGCCGGGAAATCTACTGGCCCGGCACAGGGGCGCATGTGGATTGTCATAGGTGAGATGATACACCCAAAAGAGTGAAACATCAACTCCGGCTGCCCCAGGTGGACGAACTACCTGAGCAGTACCTGTCACCCAACCAAGCATCTGCCCGGCGCGCTGCCTCAAGTTCGTTGCCGGGCATGAAATTCGAGGCCACGTTTCTCACGATCTGATCACAAGCCTCCGCCGTAACACCAGGGCTTTCCCATACCTCCTGGCAATACAGCGCCACGTCAGTGACGATCCGCTCATACCGGTAATACGTGAGGGCCACAGGGTCAACCCCGGCCTCACCATAGCCTCGATAGAAACTCGCCTCCTCGGCCACGTCGCCCTTATAGCCGCCAATGTTTCCCCCGATATACATCAAGTCACACTCTTTGGGAGCGAGTTTGAGGCTGTCCCAGTCCAGGACAAGCAACTCCCCCCCGGGTTCTACCTGGATGTTCCACTTGTGAAGATCGGCGTGGCAGACCACAAACGGCCGCTCGCCATCACGTGCCAGTGCACCGGCCAGTTCCTCTGCCCGGCTGATCATGTGCTCTATTTCGCCCTTACGCGACCGCAGCAATTCCGCCCACCCTCTGCAGGCTCCGTGGTCGTACACGCCTGCCAGAACTCGCCGCAGATAGCCCGCGGCTAGCACCCGAAACTCGGGCGAATAGGCTTCTCGCTCCATCAGTTGCAGCAGGTTGTCTGGTAATCTCAGCGAGTGAACCGCCTTCAGGGCAACCCCCAACTCAGTCCACTGCTCAGCCGTCAGGCCAACCTCCATGGCGACGTGCCCTGCCAGAAACGGATAGAGGACCAGTTGGTAGCCTCGGCAAGTGAAGGCCAGTTCGCCACCCTTTGTCGGAATTGCTGCCAGCACCTGGCGAACGCCTTGTGAATACAAGAAATGAGGTATGGCGACGCTCGCTTCCCTCGCCGCGGTATTGTGGACTTTCAGGAAATACGACTGGCTGCCGTTCTCCGCAACAACCTGAAAAACGCGTGCATTAAAGTCCGCTCCAAGGGCCAGCGCCTGGACTGACGCCACGTTCAGCCCATAGGCCGCCCGAAGGCACGCGACGATCTCTCGCTCTGACAACTCAACACCGTTCATCCTGTTTCCACCAATCAGGGGCGGTATTCTCCTTCCCAGTACTCAAAAGCCCTCAGTCCTTCTTCCTCCAGAAACGGCCCCAACACTTCCACATCCTTGAGATCTAGCCTGCTGACGATCTCCTCCATGCACAGCGTGTTCATCAATCTACAGCATGCTACTCCTTATCGCGTCCAGGCATGTCTTGGCAGTTGGATCCGTTCTGAAGAACGCTTCCAGCCTTCCACAGGCATATTCAGTGCAATAGGCGCAGTTTTCAAGCTCCTTCCTACGCGAGACAGAACTTGAAAAACCGCAGTACCTCGAAATAACCGTCCGCCTCGAACTGCACCGTGTGTGGCCCAACAGCCGTATTATGATCATAACAAGCAGTAATCCCCATGCGAGTGGATGTTCTCGAAACCAGTTCCCAGTAACAGTCGCGTTCGCCATCAGGCTCAAATCTCCTAATCTGATGAAGACAGTTCAATTGTTGCCCATTTGTCGGGTGAAAAATGGTACTGCGCGGGCATACCGCCTGGAGTCGGCTTGATGCAATCATCGTCGAGGTCATTTGGCCAAGGGATTTTCGCATTTGGATTCGATGCTGTGAGAAAGTTGACCGCCAGGCGCAGGGCCTCATTCGCCATCTCAATTTGAAACTCCAGTTCATTTGGTGTGCCCATCCGAGAATTGGCTGCCACCCAGTGCTCCTCCTGGAGAAATGCGGCGCGCTCCGCTTGTGCAGCCTCGCTGTCGCTGGTATTCCTGCAACGCCAGACGAACTCCTGTGTCTGTTGCCATCTATCCGCCTCTTTCTGATAGATAGCGGTACCGAGGGCGGCGGAAGAGTGGAGAATCGTGATTTTATCGCCCTGCTCGATAAAGATGTTTCCGACGATCATCTCCGGCGTGCTGGCTCGGATGCCCAGGTACAGATAGCCTTCACCGTGCATCAGTAGCAACTCACTGCCATCGGAAAAGGTTTCAATTACAGCATTGTCCCACGCGCCTGGGGATATTGTACCATCAATGGTGGGTGGCTTACCCCGCGGCACGGAGACTGTAGTCTGCCCTGCTATTGGCGTGGGAGCTTCTGTTGGGGGTGCCGGTGAGGATGTGTCGGATGATACAGGGGTTGGTGATGAGTAATCGGCTCGACATCCACTAGAGAGAGATAGAATCAGCAAGGTGGAAGTAATGAATAATACTCGTGTGAACATACTGGAATCCCTGGTCAAGATCTGCATCATAGATTAAGTGCTCTCACCAAATGCCGGGAACGAGGCGGTAACGGCAAGTCCCGCTAGCCAGCCGCTCGCAAATCTAAGGGTTCACTGCAACCGCTTGACCAGTATCAAACAACGCCATAACAGGCTTTACCAGTTCCTGCAACTCTCCTGGAGGTTCCAATCCGTATCTAAGCATGGCTTGATACGGGATAGATGCGATTATTCCTGCATAGTCCAACCCAAGCGAATATGCGGATGCTGTTAGATAGCTGTTGAACCTGCTCTTACCCGGATCAACATTCACTTCAATGTAGTACAAACCAGTGGAGTCACCTCTCAT
>Ga0315277_10011311_pt1 | contig 11254 bp, 8 predicted proteins | sample YL17G05_15_MG_FD_203695 | JGI IMG/M metagenome (GOLD analysis project Ga0315277, IMG submission 203695) | Sediment microbial communities from Yellowstone Lake, YNP, Wyoming, USA - YL17G05_15 | ecosystem: Environmental > Aquatic > Freshwater > Lake > Sediment | place: USA: Wyoming | collected...
AAGTAGGAGGGCAGTGAGCAGTGGGCAGTAGGCGGCAGGCAGTAGGCGGTAGGCAGTGGGCAGTGAAAACGAGCCGCTTGCGGCTTAGCAAAACACCAAACACAGAAGCTCTCACCCCTACTCCCCAATCCCTAGTCTCCAATCCCCAATCCCCAATCTCTAATCCCTAATCCCTCCTGAGCCATGGAAGTCAAAACCTATCGTGCGGCGACGATGCACGAAGCACTGCGGCTGGTGCGGCGCGAGCTGGGGCCCGACGCCGCCGTGCTGCATACCCGCGAGGTCCCCAGCGGCCGGCTTTTCGGCTGGCTGACGGGCCGGCGGCAGATCGAAGTGACCGCGTCGGCCGACGTGAACGTCCTGAGCCGCCTGCCGGCGCGACAGCGCCCCGAGTCGGCGGCCGCTGCCCTGCAAGGCTCGACGTGCCGCCAGAGCACCCCCGCCCCGGCCGTGGCGGACGCACCCCGGCCCCGGATGCAAGCCCCGCCGGAGTTCCCCCGGGACGTGCAGGGACAACTGTCCGATCTGCAGTCGATGGTCAAGGAGCTTTGCCGGCGCTCGCAACGCCACCACCGCCAGGATCTGCCCGAGGAGTTGTTCCGGTTGTTTGCCGAGCTGCTCGACGCCGATCTCGGCGAGGATTTGGCCCGCGAGCTGGTCGAACGCATTCGCTCCGAGGCCCCTGGCACGGAGTGGGCCGATCCGTTGCTGGCCAAGGCCCGCATCGCGCGGATCATCGAGGCCGACATCCGCATCGCCGGCCCCATCGCGGTCACGCCCGGCCGACGCCGCCTGGCGGCCCTGGTCGGACCGACCGGCGTGGGCAAGACCACCACCATCGCCAAGCTGGCGGCCAACTATCGGCTGAAGGAGAAGCGCCGCGTGGGACTGATTACCGTCGATACTTATCGCATCGCCGCGGTCGAGCAGCTCCGCACCTACGCCGAGATCATCGACCTGCCGATGCAGGTCGTCTCCACGCCCCGCGAAATGCGCCAGGCAGTCCGCCAGTTGGGCGACCTGGACCTGATCTTGATGGACACGGCCGGACGCAGCCCCAAGGACGAAGTCAGAATCCAGGAACTCAAAGCCTTTCTCACCGAAGCCGGCGCCGACGAAGTCCACCTGGTCCTCAGCGCCGTGGCCAGTGGACGGACCCTCCAGCAGACCGCCGAACGTTTCGCCGCCGTCGGTACCACCGCACTGGTGTTGACCAAGCTCGACGAAGCCAACGCGCTGGGAAACGTCCTGCCCGTGCTCCGCTCCAGCAAGTTACCGCTGAGCTACCTGACCAATGGGCAGAACGTGCCCGACGACATCGAAACAGCCGACGTCCACCGCCTGGCACGTTTGATCCTGGCCATGGAAGCCCCCGGCAACTAAATGGAGTTGCGTAATTCGGGGAATATACCAATGATCGGAGAAACGAGTGGCACCGGCGTCTCGCCGGTGTTTCGCGGGGCCTGAGTATGTCCATGTTTTCCACCGGCGAGACGCCGGTGCCACTTGCCTCCCGGAATCACACATGGCCATTTAGCAGGACTTCGCCTCAAACGCAGGAAAGGGTTCAGGGTTCAGCATTTGAAGGAAGACGCGAAACCCAAGGTCCTCAACGCCGGACCCTGAACGCCGAACTCTGAACGCCGAACTCTGAACGCCGGACCTCAAACCCTGAACCCCGAACCCTGAACGCCGAACTCTGAACGCCGTAAACGATGCACGACCAGGCAAACCATCTGCGACGACTCGTCAGGCGCTTTGCGTCGCAGGACGCCTCCGCTTCCCGTCTGCGCCCCCACCTGATCGTCGTCGCTGGCGGCAAGGGGGGCGTGGGAACCACCACCGTCGCGGTCAACCTCGCGGTGGCCATGGCCGGCATCGGGCTGCGAACCGTTCTGGTCGATGCCGACTTCTACGGCGGCGACGCCGCCATCCTCTGCGGACTGGAGTCACACCACTATAACATCGCCGACGTGCTGGCCTCGCGGCGGACGATTCATGAGGTGCTCCAGCCCGGGCCGGGTGCGGTCCAGGTCGTCCCTGGTGTCTGGGGATCGCAGGAGCTGCCCGACGACCCGGCCGCCGCCGGCAAACGCCTGCTGGCCGAGCTGCAAGCCCTCGACCCGCACGCGGACCTGCTGCTGCTCGATGGCGGAACCAGCTCCAACCGGGTGGTGCGGCAGTGCTGGCCGGTGGCCGACCTGATGCTGGTCCTCACCACGCCCGAAACCTCGTCGATCGTCAAGACCTACGCCCTGATCAAGCTGCTGGCCGAAGACACCCCCGCCGTGCCGATCCACGTGCTGGTGAACCTGGCCCCCACGCCAGACGCGGCCGAAGACGTCGGTGGCCGGTTGGCCGAAGCCTCCCGCCGGTTTTTGGCAACCCAACTCCACTGGGCCGGATTCCTGCCGGTCGATCCCCATGTCGCCCAGGCCGCGGCGGGAGAACCCTTCGTGATGGCGGCCCCCACCTGCCGCGCCGCGCGACACCTCGGCCGGCTGGCCGACGCACTGGTCGCGTCGCTTGCCGGCGGAGACCGCGCCGATCTCGTCTCAGAGCAACCAACACCAACCCGCGAAGAACACCCGCTGCAAACCCTGCCGATTCCCTAACCCAGGAGACAACGCCAGCCCCGAAAACGGGCAAGAACGATTCAAGCCCTGGCCGTCGACAACCGATAGGATGTGCACGCTGTCGGTAGGCGAAGGGTTGTCAAATTGGGTGATATGCACCAAGTTTGGCGGCCCCCAAAGGACGGACTTGTGGCCCACGTTTACGCCGGGATTCTCGGCCCCCTCGCATTTCTGACCTCCTTGGCGCGCGGCGTCATGCACGGCGGCGGGACGCAGTCAGTCCTCTGGACCGCCTGGTGCAGCCTGCTGGCGTTCGCCGCTGTCGGATACGTGATCGGCTGGGTTGCCGGCAAGACCGTGGAGCAGTCGGTCCACGGCAGGATCAGGGCCGAGCTGGCCGCCGACCAGCCGGCCGACACCCTTCGGTCCGACGGCTCGAATGCCGCCGGCCCCTAGTGGTCCGCCTGAGTGAATTTGGCGGGCAGGGTGGCACTGGCGTCTCGCCAGTGCGGGGGCGGGACACACCGGCAAGATGCCGGTGCCACCCGCCGCGACAGTCGACAGAGGGGGATGCCGGATAGGAACCAGCGAGAAGGATCTTCATCGCAGCGGTGCACGGAAGCACCATCACGGAGGAATGCATGGCCACCACCGTTGTCCCGGAAGACATCGAGCGACTCTGGGTCGAGTTCAAGCGGGACTCGTCCAACCAAGAACTCCGCAACCGGCTGGTAGAAATCTACCTGCCTTTGGTCAAGTACAACGGCGAGCGGATCTGGGCACGCCTGCCGGAAGGCGTCGAGCTGGACGACCTGGTCTCTGCCGGCGTCTTCGGCCTGATGGACGCCATCGACGCCTTCGACCTCTCCCGCGGCGTGAAGTTTGAAACCTACTGCGTGCCCCGCATCCGCGGCGCCATGCTCGACGAGCTGCGGACCATGGACTGGGTCCCGCGGCTGGTCCGCTCCAAGGCCAGCAAGCTCAACGAGGCCATGAAGAACCTCGAGGCCCGCCTGGGCCGCCAACCCAGTGAAACCCAACTGGCCGAGGAGCTGAAGATCAGCGTCCCCGAGCTGGAGAAGATGATCCTCGACGCCAACGCCGTCAACCTCATCAGCCTCAACAAGAAATGGTACGAAACGGATAGCTACAAGGACGTCCGCGAGATCGACATCCTGGAAGACAAGAAAGGCGAAGACCCCACCCGGCGGATCCAGAAAAACGACCTCATGCGCCTGGTTACCAAGGGGCTGAATCGCAACGAGCGGCTGATCATCATCCTCTACTACTACGAAGAGCTGACCATGAAGGAGATCGGCGCCACGCTCGATCTGAGCGAAAGCCGCGTCAGCCAAATGCACAGCTCGATCGTCCAGCGGCTGCAGAACCAGCTCCATAAACGCCGGCCGGAATTCGGAAGTTAGTCTCTTCGGCGGCGACTTCTCCGCGCCGTGCGCAAATCTTTCACGCCAGCACGTGTGACCACACCGTTTAGCCCGCATTATTCACGGTGGTGTGCCACTGCTTGCCGTAAGGCAAGCAGTGCATCAACGTTACGCACTGCACTGCTTCTGGCGAAGCAGTGGCACACTGCGGCGGCTTTCCCCCGCCCGTGAATAATCCGGGTTTAGCGGGCGGGCTTGCTCGCCGCTTGGTGGTGCCTCGGAGCGCGCGCCGACTATTGCCGCTTGGCCGCGGTTGTAGTACGATGGTTCCGGCAACGGAGCTCCTTTCTGGCCGGAGAGTAGTCCCATGGTGCTGCACGCGCGGAAGGCGGTCATCCTGCTGGGGGTGCTGGCCAGTTGCTCTGCGGCCGCGCCGCAGGAGCCGACGACGCTCAACGGCCACGGCAGCGGCGTCTATTGCGTGGGCTTCTCGCCCGACGGCAGCATCCTGGCCAGCGGCAGCGCAGATCATACGATCAAGCTCTGGCAATTGCGGACCGACACCGATCCGAAGGAATCGCAGCGAAGACGCCGGTTGTTTACCGACCTGGACGACGACCGTTTCTGGGTGCGTGAAAGGGCCTCCGACGAACTCGCCACGCTGGGCAGGACCATCGAGCCGGAACTCCGCCAGGCACTCAGCCGGGCAGCCTCGCTGGAGGTCCGCGCCCGGCTCCGACGCCTGCTGGTGGCGCTGCGCCCGCCAACCGAAGAACAGCACCAGGCCGAGGTCCGCTGCCTGGCCTTCTCGCCCGATGGACGACTCGTGGCCTCCGGCAGCAAAGACCAGTCGATCAAGCTCTGGAGCGCGATCGCGGGCCGGGCACTGGTCACCATCGACGGACGATCCGGCACGGTCTGGTCCGTGGCCTTCTCTCCCGACGGCTCGATCCTGGCCTCCGGCGGCATGGATCATTCCGTGAGACTCTGGGACGTGGCCACCGGCCGGCTCCGCGTCACGCTCCAAGGGCACAACGGTCCCGTCCACTCCCTGGCCTTCTCCTCCGACGGCACCACCTTGGCCTCGGCCGGCAGTTTCGACGGCACCGTGAAATTGTGGAACCTGCCCGGCGGCGACCCGAAAGCCGCCCTGAAGGCAAACGGCAGTGCCGTGCTCTGCGTGGCCTTCTCCCCCGACGGCAAGACGTTGGCCTCGGCCGGGTACGACGGGACAATCCAACTATGGAACCTGGCCACCGACCAGCCAAGCCCGCTGATCGGCAGCTTACCGGCACACTCCAACACCATCCGCTGCCTGGCCTTCTCACCCGACGGCAAGACGTTGGCGTCGGCCAGCGAGGACAACTCCGCGAAACTCTGGCAGATCGGCAGCGGCCAGCTCCTGGCCACGCTCAACGGCCATGCAGGCGGCGTCTACTCAGTAACCTTCTCTCCGGACGGCCAGACCGTCGCCACCGCCAGCCTCGACGGCACCGTGAAGCTGTGGAACGTCTCGGCGTGGTGCGGACAAGCGACAGCCGAGCAGGGCCGTTGACGCCCCACGGCGATCGCCGCGGAACCGGGCCACGATGCCGGCCCCGTCGCGCGGAGCAAGGGGGAAAAGGGCGAGTGGCTCGTCGTCGGCACCCACCCGCTCGATCCCTACCTCCGCGACGGCAGCCGCGCGGCGCCTGGCGGGCAACAGTTAAATCGCTAAGTGAAGCCCGGCAATCCGCAGGAAGTGGGAGCCCGTTCAGTCGCCGCGGCGACGCGGCGGACTGCCCGGCATGGCGGCCACCCCTAAATGAGTTCTCGGGCCGTTTACTGAAGCAACGCATTTGGTCAGCCGGCTCACGGCCAGGGGTTCTCTCGGGTCTTCTAACGGTCCCCCTGCCGCACTGCCGGCCCCCGCAGCGGGATTGCCGCCTAGCCGCCGTCGGAGTATGATACGCTGTGGAGACAACCTCATCATCACGCGAGATCCGCATTCCATCCAGACCTGGGCTGCGCTCGGTACCTGCTCGGCAAGAACAAATGAGTCTTCACACGAGCGTCGTGTCGATCGAAGGCGATCACCTCCAAGAGATTGCCGATGTCCTGAGGAAATCCGGTTATGTGATTCAAGAGTCCTTCACTGTTCACAGCGGAGATCAGGCGTCGCTAGAGCTCAACTGGAATCCCGCTCGCAACAGAGTGGCAAAGGTTGCCTATTCCTCAGAGGGTTGGACGCATATAGTTGACCCTGAAATGGTGCTCATGATTGATGACGTGTGGTTGGAGTTTTCCGGGAAATGGAATAACGTCATCCTGGGATGGATTTGCGAAGGGGCTTCTGGATCTTATGGCCTCTGGGTGTTTCAATCAGGGCGTAAACGGCGTGAAGTCCTCGCGGTTGATGGTGTAATCGCGCTTGACTCAGGTGAACCTCTGGACGAAGAATCGGACGTGAATTGGAGCGAGGTGTTCGAGGACGATGTGCTGCTGATTGCTGAACGCCTTGGTGCGCAATACGACTTTCTTGCCGATCGCACGTATCTCGTGTATCGCCTTGATGAATCAGGCATAGCACCCTCATGAACGCAGCTTCTCACACTCCCAGGCTTCTCCGCGTGGTGTGGTGGTCCCTTCTTGGAGGGTTGATCGGAGTTGTTCTCGCCCTTGTCGAGGCAATTCTCAACTGGTATTACTTCGGTTTCAACCCGAAGGGAAACGGAGGAATTGATCTCATGCTGGGACTCTTCTTCGCGGTGGCTTGCGGCCTGATCGGCACCGGGGCTGGTGCCCTGTTGGCTTTTCTTCTCGGCCCAAGTCCGAGAGCTACGCGTGAGCAGAACGAAGGCCGCGAGCATGCCATGACTGCAGAGTTCTTCCGCCGACACGCGCAGATCAATAAGCGGTGAACGTCAGATAGACCACCATCGCCGCCACAAATACCAGCAGCCCCACGATCGCGGCAATCACGCGGCTGTTGATCTGCCCGGTCAGGTCCTCCGGCAGCTCGACCTCGTAGCCGTCGCCAAAGTCGTGGCCGCACCATTCACATAGCCGCGGGTACTGCGGCGTGAACGGCTCGTCGCAGGTGGGGCAGATCGGCAGCCGGGCGGGCGACTCCGATTTGGCTTCGTCGGCCGCAGGGACCGCCGCTTTCTCACCCGCCGGTGCGCATCTACCCGGCCCGCAGTTGCACGACGGCGCCTCCGCCGCTGCGTCCGCCAGCTCGGGTATTCAGACGAAGCCCATGTCGGCGGGCTGGAAATCGCTCCCGGCCGTCCCGCAGATCGGGCAGCGCGTCAACCGCCGGGCCCCGCACCCGGGACACGTCGGCCAGCTTTCCGGCGTGGCGGCCACTTCTTCCGGCGGCGGGCCGTCGTCCGTCGGGCTTGCCACCGTCGATCCCACCTGCCTGTCGAACTCCAGGGCGATCCGCCGGGCACGCGGGGCGTCCTCCTCGGCCACGACCACCCGAGCCAACGTCGGCCAGCCCAGGACGTCCACCCCGGAGCCGCGCTCCAGCACGTCGTTCACGACGACCGCCTTGATTTGAAGCTCGGCCAACAGGTTAAGCGTACGATCAGAATCCCTATCGGTTAAGCGTACGAACAAAGCTCCTATCAGTTATGGGTCATCAGTTACTCCTCTACTCCTCAGCGGACTAATTCAACGGTATTGGGTCCAATCCCGGCCCTGTCCACTATCCTGACCCTTTTCCACTGAGGCACTTACGCTCACCGATCCTGTCGGTGGGTGGCCAACGGCGTCAGCGGCCTGGCCTGCTGACCTGGAAGCAGTAGAGGTTCTTGTCGTACCGCAGATAGAGCCTTCCGCCGGAGACGACGGGATGGGCCCAACTGGTGCCGCTGCCGTCGACTTTGATCTTGCCTTTGATGTCCAGCCCCTCGGGCGAGCAGGTGGCCAAGCCGCCTTCTCCACCGTTTTCGGAAAAGAGGTACAGCATCCCGTCGGCAAAGCAGAGTGAGCCCTTGCCCACGGCCCTCTCGTTCCACATCCTCTTGCCCGTGGCCAGTTCCAGGCAGGCCCAGCCGCCGCCGTTGTTGCCGTAGATGTATCCTTCCTGGATCACGTAGCCGCCGTGGTGGCAGTCCATGTCCCGGGTGGTCCAGGCGACGTCGGCCGCGACCGAGTCGCCGTCGGTCTTGAGCTTCAGGCAGATGCCGCCCCGCCCGTAGCCGTTGGCCCAGAAGACGTGGCCGTCGGCATAGGCCGGCGTGGGGCAGTTGGCCGTGTTGCCGGCCGAGAAGTCGTTCTTCCACAGCAGCTTGCCGTCCCGGGCGTCGACGCAGACGATTCCCGCATTGGTGCCGGTGACGATCAGCGGCCTGTTGTTGAACTCGACCAGCAGACACGAGCCGTATTCCGGTCCGGCGTCAAAGCCCGTGCTGGTCCAGACGGTCTGGCCGGTGGCCTTGTTCAGGGCGGCGATGCAGTTCTTGCCGCCGGGTTTGAACACGGCCAGATCCTTGTAGATCAGCACCGACTCGGCGTAGCCCCATCCGCCCGATTCTCCACCGAACTCCTTGGCGCTGCGGGTCCACTTGCGATCACCGGAGCGTGCGTCGAAGCAGCCTAGCACGCCGTTGCCGGAGAGCAGGTAAAGATTGCCTTGGTCGATGGTAGGCGTGGCGCGGGAGCCGCCGGGGTCCTTCTTGCTGGCGGCATCCAGTTCCGCTTGCCATTGGGGTTTGCCGTCCAGCTCGAAGGTAAATATCTTCAGCTTGCCGTCCACGGCGCCGCTGGTGTACACCGTGCCGCCGCTGACGGCCATGCTGCCGAAGCCCTCACCGACAGAGTCGGTCTTCCAGAGCAGCGTCGGCCCGGTATCCGGCCACTGCTTGAGCAACCCGGTGTCGGCCGATTTTCCATCGCGATTGGTGCCGCGCCAGCCGGACCAGTCGGCCGCCAAGCCGCTCGGGCACCAGGACGATGCCGCGATCAAAACTGCCAACGTCGCCAGAATCAGTGCAGGTCTCGCAATACGCATGAGCAACTCCTTGTGGTGAACTGAAACATCCTGCAAAACTCGGGGGAACTCTACGGGTACTTGGGAAGGTTCCCTCTCCCGCTGGCGGGAGAGGGTGGCCGCAAAGCGGCCGGGTGAGGGTGCCTTGACCGTCCGCCGAACTGATCTGCTTGTCACTCGTCGCTGTCAAGACCACGCCCCCTCACCCCCGACCCCTCTCCCGCTGGCGGGAGAGGGGAGCTTCTGTTCCGGACGGCCGCTCACTTCGCGATCTCGATCCTGTGTTTCTCTCTGGAAATCTGCACGTTCTTAAGCGTCACCAGTCCCCAGCGGTCGGCCGTGGCGGTGCCGGACTGGAGCACCTTCCCATCGGCCAGACGCGTGCTGGTCCAGTGGAACTCGGCGCCCGGCGCGGGCTTGAACTGCCGGCAGCGACGCGGCGTGACGTCGGTGGTGGCCTGATTGGCCGGGGCACCGTACTCACCGTGGCCGTCGGGACCCGTCAGCCAGACGGTCACCGCCCAGGCGCCAGGCTTATCCACCGTCGTCTCGGGCTGCCAACGCTGGTAAAGGTTGATCCCACCCTCCTTATCGGCGTACTTCTGGAAGTCGTCGTCGAACCGTCCCGGGTAATAGGAACCTTTGGGATGGTCCGTCATGGGGCTGGTGTCGAGCGAGCAGTTGGTAAACGCCGGCAGCGACTGATGCAACTTGATCTGGGGCACCATGTCGCGGCAGACGCCCTGGACCAGCCCCGGTCCGTTGCTCATCCAGACCGCGGCGAAAGCCCGCCGGGTCTGCTGCATCGCCCCGATGAACTCCTGCCACGGCTTGAAGCCGAAGTCGCCCAGGGTGTGGTCGGGAAAGGCGCCGTAGGCGGGCGAGCAGATCCAGTAGGGCAGCTCGACGTCGGGATGCTCGCGGACCCACTGGGCCAGGTCGAGATAATCGAGGTGACTGATACCCAGCCAGTTGCGGTCGTGGTCGGGAAGCCCCCATCGCCAGTAGTGCTTTCGGCCTTCGCGGCTGGTCTTGAAGTTGTTGTGCCCGTTCGACATCACCACGGCGAAGACGTCGCCGTGGCGGAGCGCCCAGCCGGCAAACTGGCCCCAGATGTAGAGGCGTTCGGGGTCGATCGCCAGTTCGGGGTTTTGGGTGGCCCAGGCGGTGGCGGCCAGCACCCGCCGCTGCTCGTGGTTCCAGACTACGCCTTCGTCGAGCCCGCGGAGCGTGCCCAGGCACTCGTGGTCACCGGCCCAGAGCGTGCCCTCCTCGGCCAGCCCGATCGTCACCGCACCGGCGACGTGTCGGCGGGCGGCGTGCCAACCGGGGTCGCTCATCTCCGTGGCCGTGCCGCCGTAGGTGCCGAGGTTCACGTAGAGCGGCAACCGCCGATCGGCCTGGACCAAGCTTCGCTCGGTGCCCACGTTCGGTTGCTGGGCGGCCGGCAGGTCGGGCCAGCGGACCAGGTAGACCTCCACCGGGCGCGGCTTATGGACCAGCGGCGGGTCCAGCCAGCAGACGTAGACGTCGACCGTGGGTGCCTCTCCCACGTCGCCCTGCGGTTTGCGGGTCCGCTGGTAAACCACGGCGGGAAACCTAGCCGGCTGTTCAACGATTGCCCGAGAACAATTCTGCCCGCTCTTCAGTTCGGCCACGGCCTCCCTGCCGTCCACCACCACCGTCACCGCGTAGTATCGCGGCCCTGACTCCGTGGCGGTCAGCACCGCCAACCCGGTCCCACGGGGCAGCGGTGGATCTGAATTGCCCGGGCGGTAGCGGGTCATCACGTGGGCAAGCCGCAAGTTCCCTTCGCGCAAGGGTGAGTTCTTGGTCACGTCCTGCTGCGGATGTTCCGTGTTGGCAATCGCCAGCAGGTTCCAGCAAGAGAGGGCCTCGGGGACTTCGGCGACGATCTCCGCGGCGCCGAGGTTGGCCGGCGTGATCGGCTCTCGATGCCGATAGACACGGTAAAGGATCTGTCGTTTGCCTTGCGCGGCGAGCACTGCCCGCTCAAACTCCTCGAACGTGGGTTCGTCCTTGCCGACCACGTCGTAGGGCTCTCTCCAGGTGAGGAATGTTTGGCCGCTGCGGTGCGCCGCTTTCAGTTGCGTTACCGCCGGCAGCGGCTGCGGGACTTCACCCAGGAAGCTCACCTCCAGCACGGCCTTCGAGAAATCGGCGCGGCCGGCAAGCAGCACGCCGAGGCCCTGGTTCGCGGCTGGGTTGGCAACCCAGGCACGCACGGCTTCGGTGGCGCCCAGTGCCCGATGGTCGGGCGGCAGCGTCGGCAGCGGCCGTTGGGAAACACCGAT
>Ga0315277_10011312_pt1 | contig 11254 bp, 9 predicted proteins | sample YL17G05_15_MG_FD_203695 | JGI IMG/M metagenome (GOLD analysis project Ga0315277, IMG submission 203695) | Sediment microbial communities from Yellowstone Lake, YNP, Wyoming, USA - YL17G05_15 | ecosystem: Environmental > Aquatic > Freshwater > Lake > Sediment | place: USA: Wyoming | collected...
TTTCCACCGTTATTGAATAAGAGGTCTTTTTGATATTACACTTGGCGGTGGTGGTTCGGATGGAGCGCCAACCGGCCGCGCTAGGCGGGGAGCCAGCGGTGCCCTGTACCCTCAATCCGCTCTAGAGGGGCTGAATTCCCGACCGAGGACTTAGCGCGTACCTTGGGTCTGTTGCTCCTGGTCAGCAGGCCGGGTCCCACGCGGCAAGCACCTACGAACCGTGTCAGATCCGGAAGGAAGCAGCACTAAGAAGGACCGCTTGGGTGCCGTGGGTCGCCTGGCCATTGCCCCCGGAGAAGAACGTCAAGGCGCGTGCGGGACGACGAAGGGTGTGCGGCCGGTTGACGCTCCATTTTCTGATTTGGACGGATCGACGATTCGTCAGGGATCGGGCGACGCCCCCTGTTCCGCCAAGGCTTCGGAGGGCAGGCCGCGTCGCCCCGCCAAGCATATGAGAATCGGCGCTTTCCTCGACTAAGGCGAATTAATCATGTCTTATCTGGTTCTAGCCCGCAAATACCGGCCCCAAACCTTCGAGGATCTGGTGGGCCAGGAACACGTCACGCGCACTTTGGCCAACGCGATTCGCATGGGCCGCATCGCCCACGGATACCTATTCACGGGCACGCGCGGCGTGGGCAAAACGACCGCCGCGCGCATCTTCGCCAAGGCGCTCAATTGCGAGGCCGAAAAAAATCCAACGCCGACCCCTTGCGGAAAATGCGCGTCCTGCCGGGAAATCGCCGCGTCCACCAGCAACGACGTCTTCGAGATCGATGCCGCTTCCAACACCGGCGTCGACGACGTGCGGGAATTGCGCGAAAACGTGAAATACCTCCCTTCCCGCTCGCGGTACAAAGTGTACATCATCGACGAAGCGCACATGCTGACTAAAAACGCCTTCAACGCCCTGCTCAAGACGTTGGAAGAGCCGCCGCCGCACGTGGTTTTCATTCTGGCGACGACCGAGCCGCACAAAATACCGGATACCGTGCTCAGCCGCACCCAGCATTACGATTTCAAGATGGTCGGGCTCGGCGCCATCAGCCAGTATCTGGAAAAGCTCATGGCCGCGGAAAAGGCCAAGGTCGGCCGGGATGTATTGATGCTGGTGGCGCGCAAAGCGGCCGGCAGCGTGCGCGACGCCCTGTCCTATATGGATCAAGTGCTCTCCTTCGGCCCCGAACAGCCGCTCGGCGAAATCGCCGAAGTGCTCGGCGTAGTGGATCGCCAGGCGTTGCTCGATATTTCGACCGCCGTGCTGGCCCGCGATCCGGTGGCTGTGATGGATATCCTGGAACGGTTAGGCTCGTCGAATTGGGACGTGAAGGATCTGCTGGCCGATCTGCTCGAGCATTTCCGCAACCTGGTGGCGGCCAAGGTCGCCAAAAATCCGGCCGCGTTGATCGACGCCGGCGACGCGGAATTAGCGGCGTTGGCCGAGCAGGTCAAGGACGTCCCGCTCGAAACGCTGGAACACCTGTTTTTGCTGTTGGCCGAGGCGGAAGAACTGATTTTGCGCAGCGGCCAGCCGCGGCTGGTGCTGGAGATGACGCTGATTCGTCTGGCGCAAGCCAGCCGGATTATCCCGTTGGATAATCTGTTGGACCAGTTGATCGCCTTAAAAACCAATCCGCCGAATTCGTTTTCGCCGGCCGGCGGCGGCGGAGCGGCCAACCGTTCACAAACCGCGGCAGCGTCGGACGCGGCGCCGGCGGAAAAGGCGAAACCGGATCCGATTCTCGATCCCCAAGGGGCTTTCGTCGAAGCCTTGCGTGGACACCGGGCCTCGCTGGCAGCGATGTTCGGTCAGGCCGAGCTGCTGCGCGATGAAGACGAGGTAGTATTAAAGTTGCCGCGCGGCTTTACCTTCAAACAGTTCGAGCGGGAAGCTGACCTGCTGCAATCGGTGGCGCACGAGTTATTCGGGGCACGGGTCAAGGTGCGCCTGGAACCGCTCGAAATCGAGCCGGATCAAACGCCGCGGGCCAAAATCGAAGCGCGCAAAAAAGCGGAACAGGCGCGCCAGGATTTTCAACGGGATACCATGTCTCATCCGGCCGTCAAATGGGTCCTGGAACTTTTTCCGGAAGCGGAGGTCAATGTGCGGCCGCCGGCGCCGGTCGAAAGCGAATAAATCCGGTTGCGCCGTTCCCGCATTTGCCGCGCGGCGCGGAAGCCGACCAAACCGGCGAAAAATAGAGCGTAAGGAGGAGCGATGTCCAAGGGTTTCGGCAATATCATGAAAATGGCCCAAAAAGCCCAACAGGATCTGGCCCGGGTCCAGGCCGAACTGGCGGAGAAAAAGGTCGAAGCCGCCGCCGGCGGCGGCATGGTCACGGCGGTTGTCAACGGCAAACAGGAACTCATCAGCCTGAAAATTGAGAAAGATGTCATCGATCCGAACGACACCGAAATGTTGCAGGACCTGATCGTCGCCGCCGTCAACGAGGCGCTGCGCAAGGCCCAGGAAATGATCACCGGTGAAATGTCGAAGATCACCGGCGGGCTCAATATCCCCGGCTTGTTTTAGGCGCGGCGGAATCCATGCTCTTCGACGAAGGCCCGATTCAGGAATTAATCAGTCGCTTGACCCGGCTGCCGGGCATCGGCCGTAAATCCGGGGAGCGGCTGGCGCTCTTCATTCTGCGCGCCGATCCGGAAGAGGTTAAGGCGCTGGCCGACGCCATGCAGCAAGTGAAGGAGCGCATCGGACTGTGCGAAAAATGTTTTAATCTGACCGACGTGCAACCCTGCCGGATCTGCGCCGATCCGACGCGCGAAGCAAGCCAATTGTGCGTCGTCGAACAACCGGTGGATATCGTGGCGCTGGAAAAAAGCGGGGCCTACCACGGTTTGTATCATGTGCTGCACGGCGCCCTGTCGCCGCTGGACAACGTCGGCCCGGAAGACCTGCGGCTGACCGAACTGCTGGCCCGGATCGACGCCGGAGGGATCCGGGAGATCATCCTGGCCACTAATCCCAACCGCGAGGGCGAAGCCACCGCGAGCTACCTGGCCGAACTGCTGGCCGCGCGGCCGGTCGAAGTGACGCGGATCGCCCATGGCGTGCCGGTCGGTTCCGACCTGGAATATGCCGATAGCGTAACATTAAAACTGAGCCTGGAAGGCCGACGGAAAATTTAAAGCCGGCGGTTTCCCCCGCCGTTTTCCATTTGGGTTTTTTACGATTTATGTTATGCTTGCGGCGGGTAATAAAACACCCGCGACGGAAATAATCATGACCCTCATCAACTACCAAACCCGGGAGATCAATTGCAAGATCGTGTATTACGGCCCGGCGAATTCCGGCAAGACCCGCAACCTTAAGACTATTTTCGAACGCACGCCGCCGGCCAACCGCGGGGATTTGATTTGCCTTACGCACGACGACGAGCGTACAAGCTACTTCGATTTCCTGCCGTTGTTTCTGGGTCGCATCCGTGGTTTCGCCGCGCGCCTGCATTTGTACAGCATTCCCGGCACGCTGAGCCAGGATTCCAACCGCCGGATGATTCTCAAAGGCGTGGACGGCCTGGTCTTCGTCGCCGACCTGCGCCGGGAAAAAATGGATCAGAACCTGGAAAGCATGGAAGATATCCGTCAAAATCTGCTGACCCAAGGTTACGAGATGGAACGCATTCCGCTGGTGTTCCAATTCAACATGGGTGACTTTCCGACCTCCATGCCGGTCGAGGAATTATCCAAACTGCTCAATCCCAACCGCAAGCCGCAATTCGAGGCCAACGCCAAAACCGGCGTGGGCGTCATCGAGACGCTCAAGGAGATCAGCCACCTGGTGTTAAAGGATTTGATCAAGGCCAAATAATTTGGAAATTAAAAACTAAAGGCTCCGCGTCATGGGGGTCGCATCGCCATCGCCCAATGATGGAGCAACTCAATCCTCAATTTTCAATGCTCAATTCGCAATTTTCAAATTACCGGATCCAATCGCTGGTGATTTTTTGCATAACTTGATAAATCTGCTCGCCCAATTGGGCTTGGATGGCCTTCAATTTTTCGTTCAGACATTCACGGCAGGCCGTACGCGTAAAGTTCTGTTGGTACTGTTCAAGCATGGGGACGACTTTCTTTTTTAAAAAAACGGATTTAACCATGATAAAAGATTCGTCGTTGATCTTATCCGGACGATTCAATTCCAGCGCCGTATTGTACAACAGCTTATAGATTTCATGTTCCATTTTTTTACAGACGGCGCTCTTTTGTTGGTCCGCGAGCCCGATCTGACTCAAGTCGTAGGTCGCCCCGACGGTTTTGATGTTGCGCGTCGCCTGGCGATTGACCAGGATGCGTTCGTTGCTGTCCTTATTTTCCAAGGGAAAAAGAAAAAAATGGTTTTTGCCTTGTTGATAGTCGTAAGAAGTGCCGGAGATTTCTTCGCCGTCTTGAAATTGCACCAAGATCTTTTTCCCATACCGGCTCTTGGTCAATTCCCCTTCCGTCCAATCGGGCGGTTTGAGGAAAAAAACGGCCTTCAGCCGATCGATATGGATCTCCATGGATTCCTTGTTGTTGGTGATCAAATGAAAAGTATCTTTACCGCCGATATCGAAGGTCGTGCCGCGCAGGGTTTTACCATCCGTAAATTTCACCACCACTGACTGTTCCATTAATTTATCCTCCCCAAACCTTATTTTTATGGCCTGCCGAATTATTTGCTATCCGGTTTCCGCGAATCAGCAACTCAACATAGCCAACTTTTAATTATGAATGCAAGTTAAATTTTTGTTTCTTTCAAAATTTCATAATGGACTGTAATTGCAAAAGAAATGATCGACAATGATATATTATTTGGCTATGAATATATGATTAGAATTTATATTGCGGGTTTTTATAGTCGAAATCCTTATCGGTCAGCCCGGCGTTGAACCGAACTTTGCCCCAGTAAAATTCCTCAAATAACTGGTCGTCGGCGGCGTAATTGGAGATTTTCAGCGGCAGCCCGGTTTGAGAATCGTGGCCCATCAGCGTGTGCGGGGCGTAGTAACCCTTCGCCGAGTTTTTGGCGAACCAGGATTCCACAAGATACAGTCGGCGTCCGTCCGTAAATTCCACCCCTTTAAACTTCAGTTTCACTTCCCCACTCTTCAAACCCCGAAAAAGATTGTCATAAATCGTTTTTATCGTGTAGCCGATATCCAAATGGGTCAGGGAATGATTGGTCTCCGCCATGAGCAACGAGCTGTCCAGAGCCAAGCGGACGGAAGCCAGGCCGAGGATCACGCCGCCTTCGTGCACGATTACTTTTTCATCCACGCCCTGCCGATAAATCAGTTCACGACCCTTATTCGGGTTTTTGATCCAGGTGAGGTACAAATCACAGGGCTTGCGGAACTTCAGGAAAATGGTTTGTTTTTCCTGCATTTTCCCCTTTATTTTTTCACGCTTGGCCAACTCGCAGGTGTAATCCTTGATGCGGCTCCAATTGGCGTTCAGGCTGTCCTTCAAACGATCCGCGTCAATAAAAATTCCGTCGCTGCTGTAGCCGGGAAACGAATAGGCCCGATTGGCCGGATCAAAATCCGCGGCCGTCAATCCGACGTTCGTCTGCACATTGGCAAACTCGAAAATTTCCAGTTCCGCGCCGGAGGCATCGGTAAAAACTATTTTCCGCGGCAAACCGTTGCCGAGGAAATTGACGGACAGGCGCCCGTTTTTCGGATGAGTAATAGTTACACCATCGCCGTTCGACTCAATCGAAGCCGCGGAATCGGCGCTCCACGCTTCGATCTCCGCGGTTAATTTCGGCAATGACAAAACGTCGACCGAACGCCGATAGTCCTGCTTAATTACGGCGTCGTTCAGTCCCACGCTGGCGGCCGAAAAGGACAGCGCGCCGCCTTCTTTGATCCAAGCCTTTCCGCCGTTCCAGTTCGGCTGATAAAGCAATTCCCGATCACGAAAGCGCTCGCCGGTCCATTTCAGGTAAAAGGCGCCATTCCGGTTATTCTTGACCTCGACTACTTCCGGGGGTTGCAGGCGCCCCTGAGCCCGGCTGCGCAGTGTCAGGGTGTACCGGCCATCCTGATATTTCGCCATGACCTGATGCATTTTTTGGAGGGCCGCCTGGGGATCGCCTTGTGCACGAAGCGCGGTTGGCGCGAAACTGATCGCCGTCGCGGTCATCAGCGCCAGGGCGCCGATGATCCACCCGAGCGGCCGGGAGAAAATCGATTGCACCGTCAATTCATTTTTCATCTTGATTGCTCTCATGGAAGATCTGGTTCGTTCAGGCACATCGGGTTTCCTGATCGAATCCCGATGCGGCCCACGGCGCTTCAGCATAGCCGGATGTGGGGGAAAATGTCAAATTTCCGATCCGGCTTTCCCAAATTTCCAAGTCACCCCCTCGTCTGGTTGACGAAGAATCGTCTAGTTCTTATGCTGCCCCAAATCGCAAAGAACGGAAAAACTATGCGAGCTGTGGATTTGATTCGTAAAAAACGCGACGGCGGGGTGTTGCGGCGGGAGGAAATCGAATGGTTCGTGCAAAGTCACGTCCATGGTGAAGTAACTGATTATCAGGCCGCGGCGTTGCTGATGGCCATCTTTTTTCGCGGCATGAGCGGTCCGGAAATCGTTTACCTGACCCGCACCTTCATGGAAAGCGGCAAGATCCTGGATCTCTCCCACATTCCGGGTCCGAAAATCGACAAACACTCCACCGGCGGAGTCGGCGATAAGGTCAGCTTAATCCTGGCCCCGCTGGTCGCGTGCGCCGGAATTAGAGTGCCGATGGTGTCCGGCCGTGGCCTGGGTTTCACCGGCGGCACGTTGGACAAACTGGAAGCCATTTCCGGTTACAACGTCAACTTGCCCCTCAAGCAATTTTCGAAAATCGTGGATCAGGTCGGTTGCTCGATCATCGGCCAGACCGGCGAAATGTGTCCGGCTGACAAAAAATGGTACGCGCTGCGCGATGTCACCTCCACGGTGGAATGCATTCCATTGATCGTGGCCAGCATCATGTCGAAGAAATTATCGGAAGGCATCGACGCCCTGGTCCTGGACGTCAAAATCGGTTCCGGCGCCTTTATGCAGACTAACGAAGAGGCGGAAGATCTCGCCCACGCCCTGGTGCGGGTCGGCGGACAAATGCACAAACCGGTGCGCGCCCTGCTGACCGACATGAATCAGCCCCTGGGTTGGGAAATCGGCAACGCCAATGAAGTGGCCGAATCCATTCAGGTGTTGCGCGGCGAGGGTGAAAGCCGACTGACCGAACTGTGCCTGATTCTAGGCGCGCACATGCTGGCCGCCGGCGGTTTGGAATCCGATATTGACCGGGGCCTCGCGATGTTACGCAACCATTTGAGTAACGGCGCGGCCTTGCAGAAATTCGGCGCCATGGTGCGGGCGCAGGGCGGAGACCCACGGATGATCGACCACCCGGAAAAACTGCCGCAAGCCAAGGAAAAAACCGAATTTCGATCGCCGGTCTCCGGCTTTCTCTGTGCCGCGCGCACCGCGCAAATCGGCCTGGCCGCCATGTCGCTGGGCGCCGGACGTGAACGGACGGAAGATGAAATCGATCACGGCGCGGGCATCACCATGCACAAACGCTTAGGGGACGCCGTAGAACGCGGTGAACCAATCTGCACTTTGCGCGCGGCCACGAAGCAACGGTTGGATATCGGCCGGCGGCAGTTGTCCGGCGTATTCACGATTGAGGACCAGCCGCCGGTGCAGTTGCCGCTGATTCGGAAGGTCATAGTGGAGGCATGAAAAGTTACCGTCAGGACGAATTAAAACCCGGGCAATTGGGCCACTCCATTTTCACCATCGGTAATTTCGACGGCCTGCATCGCGGCCATCAATACATCCTCCGGCGCTTGAGCGCCGAAGCCCATGAAACCGGATTGCCGGCGGGAGTGCTGACCTTCGAGCCGCATCCGGTGCAATTGCTTTATCCCGAAAAGGGTTTGAAATTAATTCTGCCCTTTTCCGAACGAACCCGGCTTTTTAAAAAATACGGCGTCGAAGTTTTGGTTACCGCGTCCTTCACCCGCGAGATCGCCAATACGCCGGCGCGCGAGTGGGTGGCGGAGGTGCTGGTCAATCTATTGCAAGTGCGGCGGCTGCTGATCGGATACGACTTCAATTTCGGACGCGGCCGCGACGGCGACGCCGAACATCTGGCCAATCTGGGGCTGCTTTACGGTTTCTCGGTTGAGCAATTTCCGCCGGTGGAAGATGACGGCCGCCCGATCAGCTCCAGCCGGCTGCGCCGCCTGATCGCCGCCGGCGAAATCGGCCTGGCCGCCAGCCTGCTGGGTCGCCCCTTCCACCTGCGTGGAAAGGTGATCCACGGATCCGAACGCGGCCGCGAATTGGGGTATCCGACCGCCAATCTGCAGGTGAACACGGAATTGATTCCGCACATCGGCGTCTACGCGGCGGTGGTCGTGGTGGACGGTCAAATCTTCGCCGCGGCCGTCAGCATCGGGCGCAATCCGACTTTCGACTTGAGCGAACTGCGCGTTGAAGCTCACCTGTTGGACTTCAAGGGAAATCTGTACGATAAGGAAATGGAGTTGCATTTCATCTATCGACTGCGCGACGAAATGAAATTTGATTTCGTGGCCCAATTGGTGGAAGCCATGGAAAAAGACATCGCCCGCACGCGCCAATGCTTTTCCGAACGATCCCCCAAGGAATGGCTCACGTGACCCCGCCCCGCTGGTTGCGCGATCCCAAAGTCTATCTCGGATTGGCCGTCACTATCTTTTTCCTGTGGTTGTCCTTTCGCAAAGTGGATCTGGGCTTAATGTGGCAATCGATCATTCACGCCAATCCTTGGTTGATCCTGATCGTGGTGCTGCAGGTTTTCGTCATGCTGTTTATCCGCGGTCACCGGTGGACGCTTTTTTTAAAGCCGATCGTCCGCATGTCCTGGATCACCCTGGGTTGGTCCACTTGCATCGGCTTCGCGGTGAACAATCTGCTGCCCGCGCGCCTGGGCGAAGTCGCCCGTTCGATCAGCGCCAGCCGCAAAGCCAAGATCGGCTTCAGCGCGGTATTCGGCACCGTGGTGGTGGAACGGATTTACGACACCCTCAGCCTGTTGGTGCTGTTCGTTTGCAGCCTGTTCGTGTGGGAGTTCTCCGGCCCCATGACCAAGCTGGCCGACGCGGTGCAAGCGGAGTTTGGCTTCCAAGTGAGCCAGGAAAGCATCGCCCGTAATCTGGGGTTGTTGGTGGCGCTGATTCTGGCTGCGGTGATCGCGCTCAAATGGAAGACCGAATTTTTCCTGCGCTTGGCGGGTTTTTTTCTTAAACCGCTGCCGGTCCACTGGCGCGAGAAAACCATCAACGGCTTGCGCAACTTCATCAGCGGTTTGACGCAGACCCGCAATCCATGGGAAGCGGCCTGGATCGTGATTCTTTCCGCGATATTATGGATCGTCAGCGCGATCACCGTGTGGATCGGCTTATATGCTTGCGGCATCCATGCGGGGATCACCGATGCCATTTTCGTGCTCATGAGCATGGCCATCGCCGTTTCCATTCCGGCCAGCCCAGGCTATATCGGCACCTATCACTTTCTGACCGCCACGGCGATTACCTTAGCCTTGGGTTCCAGTTGGGACCAAGCCATGGGCGCGGCGATTGTCATCCACCTGGCCAACTACCTGCCCCAGACCTTATCCGGGTTGATCGCCCTTGCCCGCGAAGGCTTATCGTTAAAGGAAATCGAAGAGCGGACCTAAATACTTCGCGCTCATCGATGGGAAAAAACCCGCCGGACGCCGGCGGTTAAGAAGTTCGCGCGATTCCTGGCGCAGTTGTGAAACGCTTTAGAGCAGCGCTTCCTGCGCCGAATCCTTAAGAATCACCCCGAGGCCCTTGCGTCCATCGATGTGGGCCTGCAGCGGTCGGGGCAGGCGTACATGACGCAGAAACTCCGTCTCGGCCTTGGCGGGTTGCGCATTCAACCAATCCCAATCGATGAATTCGCCGTCCGCTACCTCGCCCTTTTTCGCCGCCGGCGGCAGGGTAAAGTAACCGATGTTGAGCGAAGTGATATTATGAAAGAAATGGGTGCCCTGCGATGGATCCACGTTATAACCTTCGGGCGAGGCTTCGATAATAATCCGCGCCCCCGCGATTTGAGCCCATTGCACGGGAATGCCCAGCCAGGGATCCGAACTGCCCCACCGGCCGGGCCCGATCAAGATATACGATCGCTTTTCATGCTGCAGTTCGGCATTGATTTGTCCGATCTGCCGGGCGATCAGCGGGGATTTGGCGGCGTTGAACGTCTCATGTTTCACGTACACCACGTCGGATAAATTCTCGAATAGGCCGTGCCCCAAGGCTTGCCGCGTGCGGCAGACAATGCGCTCCGGTTCAAAATGGTCGGGCTGCTGATCCGCGCCCTCCTCATGCGTGATGATCGGACGCAACTGCACGACGTATAAGATCGGCGGGCGGGGCTCGACGCCGCGCGGAAGTTTCCGGCCCTCATCGCCCATGTCGCAGGCGAATTCGATTTCCGCCGCCTGACCCACGCCTTGCGCCGCCAATTTCAGCAGCTCGGACAACGCCGGCGCCAAGGGGATCATCTGGTGCTTGAGAATGTTGTTGAACGTCACCACCCATGGGCCTTTTACATCCGTTCTTTCGGTAATGACGTTGTCGTGCGCGTCGTAAACGCTGCCCAGCATTTGCAGCGTGCCATCCTCGACCGCGGGCTGCAAATCGAACTGGGTCAGGTCGCCGTAAAAGTTGCCGGTCAGGACTGTGCTGCGTTTTGCCAGATCCAGGGCATAAAACTTGTTCTGGCTGTTTTTCAAGGTCAACAACGGCGTGGCGAACTGCGGCACAACTTGCGGCATGCGTGGGGAAAAACGCAAACATTGGCCGCCCTCGACCACCAGCCGCCCGAAACCCAGCGCCACCTGCACTACTCCATCCTCGGCCTTCAACGGTCCGAGTGGGTAGTAGTTGTACGAGCGCGCGACGCCGGCCAGATGCGGATAGAAGCGATGGCCGAAGCGTTGGCCGACGAGACGCTGAATGACCACTGCCATCTTCTCTTCCTCGATCCGCCGCGCCGTGTTTTCGACATAGGCCTTGGCGTCGCGGAAGAAGGTGGAGGCGTAGATCATCTTGATTGCCTGCTTCAGGTCCTCCAAGCGGGAAGACAACTCCGGCGCGTTGTTAGGGATCATCAGGGTCCGGTAAATCCCGGCGAAGGGCAAGGACACGCTGTCTTCCAACAGGCTGGACGA
>Ga0315277_10011313_pt1 | contig 11253 bp, 5 predicted proteins | sample YL17G05_15_MG_FD_203695 | JGI IMG/M metagenome (GOLD analysis project Ga0315277, IMG submission 203695) | Sediment microbial communities from Yellowstone Lake, YNP, Wyoming, USA - YL17G05_15 | ecosystem: Environmental > Aquatic > Freshwater > Lake > Sediment | place: USA: Wyoming | collected...
CGGCCCTGTTCATGGTTTTGAGGGCTTCTGAGAGTTTGTCTATGGATTCGCGCATGGCTTTTTCCCGCTGCGGAATCAGGCTGTAGCCGATCATATCAGTGTCGGACAGGCCCTGGCGGGTATAAGCCATCAGGACCTCGTCCATACACAGGTAGTTCTCGATCTCGCACCGGGACCATTGCCGCATCACCAGGCAGTCCGGGTGTTCGGGAAGATCCCTGTCCCGATGGTCGAAGATGGCCAAGCCCACCAGGTCTGGCTTTGCCTCCCTCAACGCGTGGAAATGCTCCGCGGCCTTGGGCGGCTGGTTGGCAACGTAATGCACAAAGGGGCGCTCCAGAAGCGACTGGGCCTCGTGGCCCAGCGTCTTGGCGAACGACTGAAGAATGGCCAAGTCCGTCGAGCCCTCCAGGTAAAGCACCCACCCGCGCTGTTCCGCCTGGTAGTAATGGTCGTATCCGTAGTCCAGCAGGGCCTTTCGAACCTGGGACCCTCTATCGTCAATGCGGTGTGGCTTCCCGACGAAAGCCACCACTATATGCTTTTCGGCGGCCTCGTTCAGAACCACCTCGGAGTGGCTGGCGGCAATAATCTGTGATCCCTGTTCGCCGGCCACGTCTGTCAGGAGTTGGTAGGTCTGGCGTTGCCGGAAGACTTCCAGGTGAGCATCCGGTTCGTCCAGAAGTAGAACGGTGCCGGGATTCGCGTAGAGATGAACGAGCAGGAGCAGAGTCTGCTGCAAGCCCCGGCCGGAGCAGGATAAGTCAAGACGAATGCCGCTCTTACCTTTCTCCTCATACTCGACCTTGATCTCTGCTCGTTCCATCCTCACGGGATCAAGCAGAGTCACGCCAAAGAGATCCAGAACATGGGACTTCACTTTCTCCCAAGAATGGCCGTCAGCGTTTTTCTCGTATATCCTCCAGACAAGGTTGCGAAGGACCTGGGCAGTCTGTCCCTGGCCTATGAGGAAGCTAGTTTCGTCGGGGTGCTTGAGGAATTCCCGGTCAGCAAGACCAGACATAGGTGGAAGATAAGCCACCTGAACCTTCGTTGCTTCTGGAGGAATCTCCATTCGAGGAGGTTTCTCTTCATCTGTCAGCCGCAAAGGACGAACATAGAAAGACTCCGTGTTTGCATAGTAGAACTCGAGGCCGCATTTCCATTCTCGCCCGCCCGACATCCCTTCCATCACAATATCCACATAAACGTTTTTTGTCGTCAGGACTGGTTTGTCTTTCCCCGGCGGCGGCGGTGTCCGCTTTAGACTTCGCGTATGCAAATCGTACCAAAGGAGATTTGCGGTGGGAACGGGAATGGCAAAGAGGTCGTTACGGCTGATGGCTACTCCAGAGCGTTCGTCGGCTTTGCTCTTCACATCCCGTTTGCCTTTCCACTTCTGTACCCCGATTCCCCACAGAGTGATCGCTTGCAGCGCCGTCGTCTTGCCCATGTTGTTGGGGCCGATCAGAACAACCGAATCGCCGAGTTCGACGTCGGCTTCCCGCAAGCGCTTGAAATTCCGTATCTGAATTCTCGTCAGCATACTCGTTGGCCCTCCCTGTGAAAGCTGACATGCGCAGATAAAACCTGAGCGTCTCGTGTGCCGCGCCGCAACCGGGCGGGCGCGCTTTCACGCCGCCTCGCGGCCGCAGCATTTCTTGTATTTCTTGCCGCTGCCGCAGGGGCAGGGCTCGTTCCGGCCGATTTTGGGCTGCTCGCGATGGTAGGTCCTGGGTTTGACCGGCTCGTCCGAGCGCGGGCCCCTCGGGGCGGGCGCGCCGGCGTCGCCTCCGCCAGCCGTCCCAGCCGTGTCCTCCATCTCGCCGCGGCCATAGTCCACGTTGCGCGCGCCGCTCTCGCGCTCGGTGACCACGTTGGCCCGGAAGAAATGCTCGAAGACGAGGCGCTGGATGGTGCCCATCATGTCCTGGAACATGTAGGTGGCTTCGCGCTGGTACTCGACGAGGGGATCGAGCTGGGCGTAGGAGCGCAGGTGGATGCCCTCCCGCAGTTCGTCAATGCCGTGGAGATGGTCGCGCCACTCGTTGTCAATCGCCTGCAAAACGATATAGCGGGTCAGTTCGCGGTTGAGATCGGGGCCAAGAAGATCCCTCTTCAGGTCGTGCGCCTTCTCCACGCGGCTCAGGATCTCGCCGAGATACGCTTCGTTGGGTTCGTGGGGCTGCTCGATGCCATCCAGGTCAATGCCCGGCACCATGGCGCGGATGTATCCTTCAAAAGCGGTTAGATTGTATGGATCGGCGCCAGTCTCTTCGGGCTTTTCGTTCTTGAAAGCCTCGATTTTGGCGGACAACGCGTCATAGCAGATATCCAGAAGGATCTGGCGCAGATCCTCGCTGATGAGCACCTCGCGGCGCAGGCCGTAGACGGTTTCGCGCTGCTTGTTCATGACGTTGTCGTAGTCCAGGGTGCGTTTGCGCCGCTCGAAGTTGGTTTCCTCGATTCTGCGCTGCGCCCGCGTGATCGCCCGGGTGATAAAACTGTGCTGGATCTCCTCGCCTTCCTGGAGTCCCAGACGCTGCAGGACGCCGGAGATGCGGTCGCTGCCGAAGAGCCGCATCAGGTCGTCCTCGAGCGACAGGAAGAAGCGCGAAGCGCCCGGGTCTCCCTGGCGGCCGCTTCGACCGCGCAACTGGTTGTCTATCCGCCGGGCCTCGTGCCGTTCCGTGCCCATGATCTGCAAACCGCCGGCTTCGTCGGTGTCCAGTTTGCCGTTCTCCGCGCGGCGCACCACCCCAGGCCCCAACTTGATATCCACGCCGCGCCCGGCCATGTTGGTGGCGATGGTGACCGCGCCGGCCTGCCCCGCGCCCCGGATGATCTCCGCTTCCTTCTCGTGGTACTTCGCGTTAAGAACGCTGTGGGAGATCCCCGTGCGCTTGAGCATGCGCGAGAGGAGTTCGCTGACTTCCACGGACACTGTGCCTACCAGGATCGGCAGGCCCAGCTCGTGCAACCGGACAATCTCCTCGATGATGGCGTTGTACTTCTCGCGGCGGGTGCGGTAGATCACGTCGTTGTAGTCGGCCCGGCACACCGGCACGTTGGTGGGAATCGGCACCACGTCCATCTTATAGGTGTGGCCGAACTCGGCGGCCTCGGTCTCCGCCGTTCCGGTCATGCCCGCCAGCTTCGTGTACATGCGGAAGTAGTTCTGGATCGTGATCGTGGCGAGGGTTTGCGTTTCCTTCTCGATCTTGACGCGTTCCTTGGCCTCGATGGCCTGGTGCAGGCCGTCGCTGTAACGGCGTCCCGGCTGCAAGCGGCCGGTGAACTCGTCCACGATGATGACTTTGTTGTCCTGAACCACATACTCCACGTCCTTCTCGAACAGGGTGTAGGCGCGAAGGAGCTGGGAAATGTTGTGGAGTTCCTCGGTCTTGATCTCGTTTTCCTGTCGGATGCGCGCCTTGGCCTCCTCCCGCCGCTCCGGCGTCAACGACGCGTCGCCCTCGAGGCGGGAGAACTCGTCCACCAGGTCGGCGAGCAGAAAGCGGTCGGGATTGTCGGGCGAAACCGTTACGCGGCCCTGTTCGCTCAGGTCCACGCTGTGTCCCTTCTCGTCAACCACGAAGAAGAGCTCCTCTTCGACCCAAGCCATGGACTTCTCGCCCATCTTGCTCTTCTGGTCTATGATGAAATCGTTCTCACACTTCGTGATCTGGCGGGAGATATCCGGCTCCGAGTTCAGCTTCAGGAACTTCTTGTTCTTGGGCATGGCCTTCTTGACCTGGAGGAGCTTCTGGCCGGCCCGGTAGCGCGTATCCGCATCTTTCTCCTTGAGCATCTCCTCGGCGTCGCCCAAGAGGCGATTGACCAAGGCGGCCTGGTTCTGGACCAGGTTTTCCACGAGGGGGCGCATTTTCTCGAAGCGCTGGGTGGAGCGATCCACCTGGCCGGAGATGATGAGGGGTGTGCGCGCCTCGTCTATCAGGATCGAGTCGGCCTCGTCCACGATGGCGTAGAAGTGGTTTCGCGACTGGAACTGGAACCGCAGCCACGCGGAGCCCTCGGCGACCTGCGGGCCGCCGAAGAGTTCCTTGACCGGGACGGCGCGGGGCGGCATTTCGGGCAGCGCGCAACCCGCCTTGTCTCCCGCCCAGATGACTTGGATCTCCTCCAGGGAAAAACGGGCTCCGAACTGGAGCAGCAGGCCGGGCACGCGTCCGGCCGGAACCTCGAGGATCAGCGTCTGGAAGCTGTCCGTGACCACGCGGCCCTCTCCGCCCGCCTGAACGGCCGCGAAGACATCATCCACAACCTGCTGGGCCGTGTGCGAACGCGCGCCCTGCACCAGGTGCCCCGCCGATGCGGTCATGTTGTCGCGCAGATAGTCGAAACCAAACTCACTGTTCTGGCCGTAGGTCACGTCGCAGGCATAGTTTTTGCGCCGCTCGATCGGCTCCATCTCCTGGAGGATGCAGCCGACCGTGATCCCCAACCATTGGAGGAGGTGCCCGGTCCATTCGCTGTCGCGCTTGGCCAGGTAGTCGTTGGTGGTGACCAGGTGGCAGCCGCGGCCGGTGAGGCCGTTCAGATAGAGGGGGAAAATGGCCGCGAGGGTCTTGCCCTCGCCCGTCTTCATTTCCGAGATCTTGCCCTGGTGCAGCACGATGCCGCCGATCAGCTGCACGTCGTAGGGGGTCTCTATCCACTCGATCAGGGTGCCGCCGGCCATCCACTTCTGGCCCACGTGGCGCTTGCACGCCTGCTTGACAACGGCATAGGCCTCGGGCAGGAGCTGGTCCAGGGTTTCGCCGTCCTGAAGGCGTCCGCGAAACTCCTGGGTCTTGGCCTGGAGTTGCTCGTCCGTGAGCGAGTCGTATTCATCGAACCACTGATTGATCTTCTGGACGATCGGCCAGAGTTTCTTAAGAGTGCGTTCGGAGTGCGTACCGAGGATCTTTTTCAACAAAAGTCCAAGCATTCCTGGGATTCCGTTCTTTTCAGTCGGCCAGTTCGCCAGTCGGCCAGTTAGGCAGTCGGCCGGTTCGCCAGTCGGCCAGTTAGGCAGTCGGCCGGTTCGCGAGTCGGCCAGTCAGCCGGTTCGCGAGTCGGCCAGTCAGCCGGTTCGCCAGTCAGCCGGTCTGCCAGTCGGCCAGTCTGCCGGTCGGCCAGTTTGCCGGTCGGCCTGTTGGCAACCGTAGGATGGGCCTTGGCCCATCGAGGTCGGCCGGTTCGCCAGTCAGCCAGTCGGCCGGTCGCGGGGAAGCGAAGTTCAGAGTACCGCCTTCAGACGGCACAGAACCCCCTTCCCCCCCCGGCCACCCATTTCCCACGGTGGACCGTCCCACCCTACTCTCCCAAGACATATCACAGGCGGCGAGGACACGCAAGGAGAGACGGTTGCTCTCCCATATATCAACGCGTCCGTCCGTGGGCAAGACAAAACGCCGCAATGCTCCGCGGGATGGCCGTTGGACTCGTTAGGGCGCGAATCCGTGGAAGCGGCGCGGGATCTCATGCCGATTTGCCGCGTCAGCGATCCCGCTTTTCCTGCTCGGCGCGGCGGTTGGCGATCTCCAGCTGCTTGCTGATATCGGTGAGCGTCTCGTTCATGCGGAAGAAGAGAATGATGCACTCGGCGAGCAGGCGCAGCGCCATTGGACCCAGGAACATCAGGGAAAAACCCGTCACAATCCGCTCGAATGGATTGGTTTTGGTTTTCAAGACTTTTTGAAGATCCTTGGGCAGCGCGAGCGCGTCCCATACGGACGGGGACGGCTTTGCTCCATCCCCCTTGCTCAGCTGCAGGAGGACCGGATCCGTCTCCTTCAGTTCTTTCGCTTCTTTGTGGAGATCGCGGAGGACGGACTCCGGGGGCGGTTTGCCGGGGTCGGCGCTCTGCAATTCCTTTAGAAGGCCGGGGGTCATTTTGTTCATGAAGTACTTGATGGCGGGGTTGGTTGAATCTTTCGTAATAGACGTGGCCAGATTCGCCGCCTCGTTCACGCTCTCCGCGGCGGAAGTGATAGCTTTTATGACGCTCCCTGCTTTCCGCTGGAGCACCAGATCGCGGAAACCGCACAGGACAATCAGGAGGCCGCAGAAAACCAGTAGCCAGAAGCCGGCGAAAAAACCCGTCTGGATCGAGCGCGGCGTCATCATGCGCTTGAAGTCCCAGAAGTGCCGCCAACTCTCCCGGGTGGCGCCTTTCAGAACGATGTTCTCCAGGAGGAACTCGATGCCGCGCAGAACCAGCGGCCCCAGCAGCAGAACCACCAGGCCGGCCGTCAGCTTGGTGTTGTCCCAGAAAGCCTCGTACAGCCCAAAGTACAACCACGAGCCCAACACGATGAGCCCCACCGCGCGCAGAACCCAGAAACCGATGGTGAACCCGATCTGGTTGGCGCGGGGCATCAGAAGGCGGTAGAGGGCGCGGCCGGTCTGGAGCCAGAAACGCCCGGAAGTCTTCCTGCCTTTCGGGAGGCCTTCCTCGCCGATGAAGCTGGTCACGATGTCCTGGGACAGGGTTTTGACAAAATCGCCGTTCTCCTCGGCGGAGGTGTCGGTAACCGCCGGGATCGGTCGCGTCACGCCGGGGTCAAACGGTCCGGGGGTCTCGTCCTGGGCGCCGGCGGGCACCTGGCCCGATGACGCGCCGGTCTTGGGCTGATCCGCGGGGTTTCTGGGTTGCTCTGGCATGAGGAACCTGCGTGGTATGGAGTGGGCGCCCCGGGGGAGCGTCTGCTGCGCCGCCGGAACCGCGGATCGCCGCGGCGCGGGAACAACCAGCCTAGCCCTCGCTATCGGCAGTTGCCGGCGTTGCGGGTGGCTCGCTCACAACGGGCAGGGCAAACGTGAACGTGCTACCTTCCCCCACCTTGCTTTCCACGCTGAGGGCGCCCTTGTTCTCTTGCGCCACCTTCACGGCCACCGCCAGGCCCAGCCCCGTCCCCTTCGAGCCCTTGGTGCTGAAGAAGGGCTGGAAGAGCTTCTTCAGGACCTCTTCGGGGATGCCGCCGGCGTTGTCCTGGATGTCAATCACGTGCCGCGCGCCGTTCTGGCTGAGCCGGACCCGAACCTCCACCCACGCGCCTTCGGGGCTCCGTTCGTGGGCCTCGATGGCGTTTCCCACGATGTTCAGGATCGCGTCGTGCAGGCGAAACTTGTCCAGGTACGAATCCGCAATGTCCGGCGGCGGGGAGTAGCGCAGCTCCACGCGGGCCTGCTGGGCGCGGGTGCGGCACCCCTCCACGATCTCCCCCAGCAGATCCTTGATGTTCCCGAGCTCCAACTCCGGCTGGCGGTCCTTGCTGTAGTCCAGCATCTCCTTCACGGACTGCTCCATCCGGCTCGAACCGCGCTCCATGATCGGCAGGGAATCGTTGAGCAACTGCTGGTTTTGAGTCTTGATCCCCAGCCGCACCAGCCCCAACGGGCCCTTGATTGCAAGGATGATGTTCTTGAGATGGTGGGCGATGCCGCTGACCGCGAGGCCGATGGCCGCGAGGCGTTGCTGCTGGATGCTGCGCTCGATGCGGCGGGCTTTGGCAATGGCGACACCCGCCCACTCCGCCACGATCGAGAGAATCTTGGCGTCCTGCTCATCGTAAGGAACGTCGCCCCTCTTGTTAAGGACCTCCAGAACGCCGATGATCTGCCCTTCGTCAATCATGGGGGTGGCGACAAGGTTGCGGGTCACAAACCGGGCTTTTTCATCGGCTTGCGCGTAGTGACTCTTCTCATGTTGAACGTCGTTGACAGTCAGCGTCCTGCTCTCCTCGAGGCATTTCCAGGCGATCCCGGTGCCGCGCTTCAGCCGCATCGTCTTGATGTCTTCGGCCTTTTCTCCCAGCGCCACCTCGAAATAGAGCTCGTCGGTGGTCTCATCATAGAGCATGCAGGAACTGGCTTCGGACTCCATCACCCGCTCGGATTCGTTCATGATCATCGTAAGCAGGCGGTTGAGGTCCGTCACCTCCTTGGTAAAACCGGCCACGCGGTACAACGTGTCTATGATACGCTGTTCGTGGGATCGGGCGGGGCTTGTTTGCTCTCCGGTCATCTGATAACGTCCTTTGCGAGCTACTACACCTCCCCATTCCTGCTACTATGCTTCAGTATTGGGTTTCGGGGAGGCTGACTTCAAGCAAATTCGTAAGGCCAGGGAAAAGGTTCTTGGGGGAAAGCCCTGTTCTCTTTTCGGTTGACAGCCTGGAAGATCCTTTGCTAGAAAAGAAGAGTTCCTGTTTGGCGCTGTCGTCGCGGGTTTTGTTTCCGGGGACTCGAGGTACGAGAGCGGGTTCCGGATCTTTACTATTCCTTACCATTTCGCACGAAGACAGGAAGAGTGTTATGCGTGGAAAAAGCATCTCGAGAAGCCGGGCGGGGGGGTTGAGGTTTTTTTTCGTGTGCGCCGTTTTTTTCGCGGGGTTCTCGCCGAGCGCTATGGCGATAGTGTCGGTCAACATTACCTCGCCCACGGACGGGGCCTTGTTCCATCCCGGCGACGCAGTGCCCGTGACCGCTTCCTTCAGCGAATCGGTTGCGGGAGTGGACACATTTACCATCACTCTGGAAGATAGCATGGGGGGAATTCTCGACGGATTCGTGATAACCTATCATGTCACGACCCTGCAGGACACCGTCTCGGATTTCCTCGATATCCCGGTTTTGATCACCACTCCGCAGACCCTGACGGTGCGGGCGGTCGTGGTGGATCGGGTGGATGGGACCTTCGAAAAATCCGTATCCATTTTAGTGCGTGCCTTCGATAGCACGCCGCCCACCTATACCGGCCACGTTGGCATCATCAGCGCCTCGCGCCCCAGTGACAACACGGAGGCCAACCTGACCTGGGGCAGCGCAACGGACGACACGAGCGCCGCGTCTGCAATCCGATACAACGTGTACGCCGCCACGACCCAGGCCGCGGTTTTCAGCGGCAGTCCGGTGAAAGTCTTCACGGGAGTGACCTTGGGGCAAATCACCGGGCTCGATCCTCATACCCATTACTATTTCGGTGTGCGGGCCGAGGACGAGGCCGGCAACGAGGAAACCAACACCAACACAGCGTTGGCACGGTACACCATCGAACCCGCCTACGGCAAGATCGTGGAGACGTTCGACTATGCCGGCGAAAATGCCCACGTCCTGGATGACCCGGCCGCCGAAGCGATCGGAACCGCCGCCACAAGCCTTTTTGCCTGGGGAGGGTTCGATGCCGGAACGGGCGGTGGTGGTGTCTCTATGAGCACCGCCGAAGGCCTGCGGTTTTTTGGCACAGGGAAGAAAGCCGGATCGTACGCCTATACGCGTTTCGGCAAACCGTCCCTGCCCGGTGGACTGAACAACGCCGCCGAGGAGATCCTGGATATGACCGGGAACAGGGCAAGGGCGGCAGTGCAACTCAACACTTTGATCCCTGCGGGGTATGACGTGGGTTCCACGGTTGCCCTGATGATCCGCGACAACCTGGGATGGTGGCAATCCAGCGGAATGGCGCTCGAGGAAAACCCCTCCACCGCCAATACCGCCGTTTTCCAGTTCAACGGACCTAGCGCCGTGACGTGGAATCATCTTTGGGGCACGTTCGACGTGGATGAGGTGGATGACGGCGGGGAAACGACGTTGGAGGAGGGCACGGCGGGGACGCCGAATCTGGGCAAGGTCGAGGGCATGGGTATCCTGATTCTTGAAGGGGCGGCGAACCCGAACCCTCTGTTTATCCGCTCGCTCACTCTCCACGGACCCGCGCCGACGGTGACGGCGGCCGACCGGCAGACCTGGAACCTATACCGGTAGAAGAAGGGGATGGCGCCTGCCGGACGCCCTTCCGGCGCTCCGTTCGCAAGACACTCTTCGCGAGGATTTGACTCCTGGAAACTCCTTGCAATCCGGGCATCTTTGTGTTCACCTGGAAAAGGCGTCGGTGGATGCGTCCGGGTGGACGTTTTCGCCAGGCCGTCGCCCAAGACTCCCGTTCCCGTTGAGACGCCGACATGCCCGTTCCCGTCCTGTTGATCGTCATCGGAACCCGTTCCGAAGCCTTGGCGGGCGCGGCGTTGCTCGAACGATTCCGCTCCGCCGATCCCTATAGCCTCCCCTTTGAGCCACGAGTCGCCACCACCGGCCAGGAAGATACGGAACTCCTCCAGGCGCTTGAGGCCGCCGGGATCGTCCCCGCCACCGAACTCAGCGTCAAGCGTCCCCACCTGGCAGACGCCAACCTGGACGCCTGTCTGGTTGACCAAGTCGAGCGCCTTGTGCGCCACCACGACGCGGCGGCCGTGCTAGCCGTAGGTTGCAGCGCCACCGCCTGGGCCGCCGCCGTGGTCGCCTACTTCAAGCAGGTTCCCCTGATCCACCTGGGCGCGGGGGTTTTCGCTCCCGGCGATTTGCGGCCTTTCCCGGAATGGTACCACCGCTGGGACCTGGCGCGGTTGGCGAGTCTGCGCCTGTGCCCGGACGAGATTTGCGCGCGGGCCGTCCAGAACGCGGTTGGCGCGGAGGCTCCGCAGCGTGCCGCGACGGCCCAGACTGTCGTGGTCGGCGAAGGCGCCGACGAGATGCTGGCGCGTTCGCTGGCCGCCGCCCGGTCGGACCCGGAAGCGGAACCAACGCTCAAAGGTTTGAGACGCGATGCCCCGCGAGTCCTGGCCTACGTCCGGCGGCGCGAGCACCATGCCGATGGGCTCCGCCCGCTGTGCCGCGCCCTCGACGCGGTCTCGGCCCGGCATCCCAATCACGATTTTGTTGCGGTGCACTCGCTGCAATCCCATATCTGCGACGCGATGACGGCCCTGATCCCCCGGCGCGAGAACCTGCGGGACATCAGCCCCCTGCCGCACCCGGTTTTTGTGCGGGAGCTGATGCGGGCACGGCTGGTCGTGACCGATTCGGCCGGCGTGGCGCGGGAAGCGCTCCTGTTGGGGCGGCCCCTCGTGCTCATCGGGGATTACTCGCGGACCGAATCCCTCGACGCGCTGGCGGCCTCGGGCGATTGCGCGGTCGCGGCCATGGAGGATGGCGCCTTGAAAACGGCGGTCTCGTCGGCGCTGTCCCGGCCCGCGCCGGTACCCGCTCCCACTTCACTGAACGTCCCTCCAGCGGGACAGCGGGCGGCCAAGGCCATCTTGGAGTGGTGGAACAAAATGAATGATGAATGATGAATGACGAATGATGGATAATAAACAGATAAACACATTCAACGATGATTTGCATCATGCAACAGTCTGCTTGTCCTGTTCATCATTCGTCATTCATCATTCATCATTCATCATTCTG
>Ga0315277_10011314_pt1 | contig 11251 bp, 11 predicted proteins | sample YL17G05_15_MG_FD_203695 | JGI IMG/M metagenome (GOLD analysis project Ga0315277, IMG submission 203695) | Sediment microbial communities from Yellowstone Lake, YNP, Wyoming, USA - YL17G05_15 | ecosystem: Environmental > Aquatic > Freshwater > Lake > Sediment | place: USA: Wyoming | collected...
GGCTTGAGGTAGCTGGCGGCGGCTCCCATCTCCAGACTGCGACGCGCTTGCCCAGGATGGCGCACAGGGGCTCGAAGTGCGTGCGGTTTGTTGTCTGTAGCACCATCTCGACTGGACACTCCAAGGATATCACTGTGTCGGCCAGGGCAACGCAGTGCGTACCATGCGGGTCGACCCCTGACTGCACATCAGAGCAAGCCTGCGCCACCCTCTGACTCTCCGGATCCGTCTGAGACCTCATGTGACCATGCACCTTTGCGAGCGACTCCCCGTGACGGGACCAGAACTCCCCTATCCGGCAACCGGGCGGATCGTCCTTCGAGCAGCGGACTTCTCGCAGCTCGTAGCCGGATTCGCGCCGTGTTGCCTGGGCGCGTGCGCGCATACACCCGGTGTCGTCATAGAGATCGCGGCTGAGGCGCTCAAGAAAGCGCCCCTCAAGTTGCCATTCAACCAGGCTCTCCAGCTTGCTCAGGAGAACGTCTCGGTCGATCTCGCCATCCTCCACCAGCACGGCGAAGAGCTGGACGCACCGCGGGTGAGTGCGATGTCGAAACCTCCGGGTCAAGCGCTGCAATGCCTCAGCCGGGGTCTCGGAGTCGAGCAACAGGAGGTGGAACCGGACCGCATCCCTGAGGAAAGTCTTCTTGAACTCGCCCAGCACGTAGGTGGACGAGAGTAGTACACATCCGCTGTGGGCGCGCCTGTATGCCTCGCGTTCGCGACGCGATCCCAGGGTGCGCGCCGCTTGTACCGTGGTTTCCAGGAACAGCGTGCCAGGGGTCGCGTCGCTCTGCTGCATCTCAGGCATCGGGAACGTCTGGCAAGGAGTCCATACCGGCTGTCAGGAGCACCTGATCGCAAGCGCGAAGCTGATCAACCTTGACGGTGGGGGACACAAGGCAGTCAGCGCATTCTTGGAGTGCTGCAACCTGCGCAGGGGTCACATCCTCGACGTGGGTGTAGCGCAGCGCGTCGAACATGAGCACCGCAAGCTGGCGGTGCTGTCGCGTCTCCTCCCCGCGGGCCTCGGCGATTGCGGCCTTCAGCAGAGACTTCACACGGAGGCCTAACTCCAGCCGAGTGTCGGGGTCGTCAATGCTCCTCGCCAACTCGACTAGCGCTGCTCCGATCTGGCCGGCGAGGTTCGCCAACCGTGAGGCCGGGGTCGCATCGGGGACCCCGGCCTGAGGCGTCTCCTCGAGCCGGCCGTAACGTCTAAGGACGCTTGTCATCCAGTCGCGGATGGCTCCCGGCGTGCCCGCTTCCGTCTTCGAAATCTCTCCGGCGCCGCACAACACCACGCACCGCTCCTCTCTAGGCCCCAGGATATGGCCCTCGTCGGCGGGCATCATCGAGAAGGCAGCGGACCCCACGGCGCCCAGGTATCGGAATGGGCAGGCCGCGGGCACATCGCTGGCGTGACACAGAAGGACCGCCTTTCCGGTCGCACCAGAGCCCGGGAGGACGTAATAGGCACAGGTTGGACTTGCCAGCAAATGCTGCAGGAAGAAGGCGAACCCACTCTCCGAGGGCATGGCGCTCCGCAGGTCGTCTACAGATGACACAACGTGGTGCGATCTATCGGTCCGCACGAGAGGCCCCATCCTCACTTCGTGCCGCATCTGCCTTGTCTAGCGCGTCTCTAGATCGGAGCTCTGTCGTGATCCGCGCGAACGTGTCTCGCAAATCCTCGGCCTCCTCCAGGTCGCAGTCAAACGCGAAGGCCTCGACCGGGTTGGTCTGCACCGTGACCGGCAAGTAGTCCGCGCCGACCTCGTCGAATGCCCCCGTTCTGCGGCGGGCGTGCAGGCGCACGGTAGCATGCCGCAGGCCGGACAGCGCTCCCTTCCCATCGTCGTACTCCTTCAGGGAGACCTCCCAGTACCAGCCTGTGAGAGGGTTGGTCTTCGACGTCTGCTTAAGCAGATAGCGGTCTCTGAGCCGTTGCGTGAGGAGATCTCCCTCGACCAGTCTCTGGCGGGCCTCGACCTCCTTTATCGCGGTGTCCACGCTCGCCCTGTCCAGGTGGGCCGCAACCCTGCCCGCAAGGTAACCGGCAAGCACGACCGTCCCACCACGGTCGCCCGAAAGGCTCGCGGCTAGCAGCAGTGCCACCTCTCGGTCAAGTATCCTCCGGCAGTCGTCTGCCGACATGCCTTCCTCGGTGGCAGCGGCCTCCAGGTCCTCCCTGGCGACCCTGAGGTCAACCCTGGACGGGTAGATGATGCGGATGCGAAGCTTGCCGCTGTCCATCAACCTCCTGGCCAGGCGGCAGACGCGGGAGAATAGCTCGCGTTCCTTCGTCCTCGCTTCTTCGGACCCTTTCTCCTCGCTGCTCATCTGACCCCCTTTAGCCAAGCCCTCTGGCAATCCCGCTCTGCTACCCTACAAGGCAAGTACCATATACGGGCTGTAGGCCTTCGCCGGAGAGCATGCGTAGCCTTCTCCCACCCTGCCGCCTCCTCTGCCCTGTACCTGTGCCCTGGCTCCGCTGGCAGCGTCCCGAAGCCACGACTTCTACTCCATTCTACACCACTCCGAGGCTTCCGTGGGGCGATTGGCCCTACACCGCCTCCGCCACCATGTCCCCGATCTCATTCGTTGGCGGGCATTTGCCGGCGGAGAGGTCGGGGATCTTCCCGCCGGCGAGCACGCCAGCGATGGCCTTTCCCACGCGCGCGGCCGCCTCGGCGGCGCCAAGGTGATCGAGCAGCATCTGCACCGCGCTGATGGCGGCGAGCGGGTTCGCCTTGTTCTGCCCCGCGTACTTGGGCGCGGAGCCGTGGATCGGCTCGAACATGGAGGTGCCGGTGGGGTTGATGTTCCCCGAGGCGGCGATCCCCATCCCGCCCTGGACCATCGCCCCCAGGTCGGTGATGATGTCCCCGAACATGTTGGTGGTGACGATGACATCGAACCACTCCGGGTTCTTCACCATCCACATGCAGGTGGCGTCAACATAGGCGTGGTCCTTCTCGATGTCCGGGTACTCCTCGCCCACCTCCTTGAAGGTCCGCACCCAGAGGTCGTGGCCAAAGGTGAGCACATTGGACTTGTCCACCATGGTCAGCTTCTTCCGCCGGTTGCGCTTGCGGCAAAGCTCGAAGGCATAGCGGATGATGCGCTCCGTGCCCTTGCGGGTGTAGACCGCCACCTGGGTCGCCACTTCATCCGGCGTTCCGTAGTGGGCGAAGCCGCCGGTGCCCACGTACATATCCTCCGTGTTCTCGCGCACCACCACGAAGTCTATCTCCGCCGGCCCCTTGTCCTTGATGGGCGTCCACACCCCTGGATAGAGCTTGATGGGCCGTAGGTTGACGTACTGGTCGAGGCCGAAGCGGATCGCCAGCAGCAGCCCCTTCTCCAGCACCCCGGCCGGCACTTCGGGATGGCCGACCGCGCCCAGGTAGATGGCGTCGAACTGCCGCAGCTCCTCCAGCGCGCCTTCGGGCAGCACCTCGCCGGTGGCGAGGTAGCGGTCGCCGCCGAAGTCGTAGTGGGCCAGCTCGTACTTGAGCCCGGTCGCGGCGGCGACCGCCTCCAGCACCTTCAGGCCCTCTCTCACCACCTCGGGACCGATTCCATCACCTGGGATGACTGCGATCTTGAGCACCATCTCTTCCTCCCGCGTCGAGTGGCGAACATTCTAGCACACCACATGCCCCGGCGAGAAGCGTCACGGGTGTGACCCCCGAGTCTGGGCTGACCTCCATTCTGTCATTCTGAGCGAGTCCGCCTAAGGCGGACGACGCGAAGCCTGCCCGCCCAGGGAATCCCTTCGTTGAATGCTGGAACTGATACGGCGTGATCCTTCGCTTCGCTCAGGATGACAGCAAGGGGCGCCCCAAACGCATCCGACAGACCCAGAGGAAACGGTCACACCCAACATCACTCTTTCGAGTGATAGGTGCGCGCAAAGGGCGACACCGCGGCGCGTCGAACTTACTTCTAACGGGAGCCCACCCATTCGACTCGCCCGCCTCAGGCGGGCAAGCTCAGGGCAAGCAGAGGAGCTCCCCTACAACAGGCGACCCGGAGGCGCTGATGGGCCTCGGGCGCCTAAAGGAGGTGGTAGACCGGAAGCAGTGAGCAGTCAGGCGAATGCATCGGGACACAGGCCGGCGGGCCTGTGGCGCCGTCCCGACCTCCAGGGCGCTGCGGAACTGCGACATGAAAGGCACGGCGGGTGACGCGCGGGGTGTGTGCTGAGTAGTGTCCCTGGCGTAAGGAGGCATACCGTGATGAGTTGTGGTTACCGTGCTGTGGCTGTCGCAGCCGCCCTTGCGATGTTGCTGGCGCTTCCAGGCGCCTTCGTCGCCCGAGCAGATGTTGGCGCCGATCCCGTCACCCTGGGCGGCCGTTTCCTGCTGAACGCGCGCCTGTGGGGGATGGGCGGCGGGATGAGCGTTGTCCCCCAGGGGGCAGACGGACTACTTGCGAATCCAGCAGGAGCGGTCCTGGCGGGCACGCCTGAGGTCGTCATTGACATTACAGAGGCCGACCTGACGGCTTCCCTCTCGACCCCCCAGTCGGCCGATCCGGCCGATCTCCACGTCCCCGAACCTACGGCCACCCCAGCGGCCCTCAGCGAGGACTCGGGGCATGGCCCCCAGCCCTGGGAGCCCGCCTCGGTGGGTGGGCAGAGGCTGCTGCCCCAAGACGGTTCTCGTTTCGCCTTCGCGCAGCGGCCTGCGCCCGGGAGCCCGTGGGCCTGGGGCATGTCGGCGGAAGCGTACCCCTCGATGAACGCCCGCCTCTTGGACTTCGGGGTGGCACTCCGCGGGGCGAACGGGTTTTCCCTCGGCCTCAACTGGAAGGACATGCTCGTGGAAGGGTCTGCCGTAGACGTGGCTGTGCTTGGCGCGGCCTACGAGAGAGGAAGATGGACGATCGCGGTTGACCGCGTGAAGTCGGCTGGAGACGTGCTCACCAGCCCTGGGACGCTCCTCGGAGCCGAGTATCAGTTGGACAATAGGATCGCCTTGCGAATGGGTTCGGCGGCCGGCGCTCTCACCTATGGGATCGGTTACCAGAAGGATCGCTGGGCCGTAGACCTCGCCAGACTCACCGCGGGCCCGCGAGAAACCGTTCTCCCGGTCACGATGTCGGGCATCGTCGGCGACGCAGTCATGTTCTCTATCTCTTGCACGTACTAGAAGACTCTGAGAAGACGTCAGAACCGCAGAGCCGCGAAGAGCGCAAAGGGCAGGGTCGCCCGCCCGCCAGAGGCGGGCAAGCCTTCGGCGGGCCGGACGGATTGGCCGTCCGGCCCGCGGCGTTCAGTCTCCAGCGTGCCACCCTGGCCAGCATGTCAGAAGCGCACACACCTCCGTGGCCGGCGTCAGCGCAGGCGCCGCGCCAGGTCCTCCTTCGGCACGCCCAGCCTCACGCTCACCTGCGACAGTATGTCGCTGAGCGTGCCCTTGGCAATGGTGCGGTGCATGGGGACCGTGATCCGGTGTGGCCCAGAGGGGGTGAACAACACCAGGTGAGCGTGGCTACCGCGCTGCCGGATGACCCGGTACCCCAGGGAGGTGAGCAGGCGAACCAGCTTTTCTCCGCTAGCCTGCGGCAGCCCTGGCATGGCCGACCTTCACCTCCGAGAGGACCAGGACATCCGGCACTTCCGGCTGATCTTCGAAGTGCAGGGCCACCGCTTCTCGGATGTTGGCGATCAGTTCGTCAAGGGTCTCGGCCTGGGTAAAGATGTCCGCCCCAATGCCGCGGGCGCACCACATCTCCCCGTCGTGGTAAGCCTCGACTTTGACCATGCGCGTTCTCCGTGACTGTCTCCCCATATTCTACCACGGTTGGGCTGCCCAGGACAGGCCGTCAGCGCTCGTTCTGCCAGGGGTCTACTGCTCGTTCGCGTGCCAGTTTCTGAACTGCGGCAACGAACCGCGCCCCGCTCCCCCGCGGGCACTTGGCGAGGGCCTCCCCCAGGAACCGCGGCCCGGCCGCGGCTTCCACCCTCAGGGCGAGGCCGAGGAAGTAGTCTTTCGCTTTCTCATCGGTTCCGTTCAGGCGAGTGGTGTCCACCGGCCCGGCGGCGCCGGCGATCAGCACCTGCCGCCGCGCGGCGGCGATCTTCTCCGCCGCCTCCACCGACCACGGCAACCGCTCCGGCGACTTGCCGGCCGCGAGCCACTTGGTGAACAACAATTCTCCCAGCTCTCCATCGGCCCAGGGGTCGTCAGTGTCGGTGAAGCCGCCGATGCCAGGCAGGGCGACATGGCCGTACTCGTGGGCGAGCTCGCGCCACCATTCCTCCGGCGGCCGTGGGGTGTTCGTCGCGTACAGGTACACATCGCGTCCCACGGCACGCGCGCCTGGCTCTCCGCGTTCCGTCAACCAGAGGTCAATCGGCTGCCCCCAGGGACGGGTGGGGTCGCGCCTGAGGTACTCGCTGCCGACACACCAGAGAGCAAGGAATGCCTTGAGCGCACTCTGAGCGAGGTCCCGGTCGTCCGGCCGCGCCCAGTGCGCGCGGCCCTTCATCACCCACCGCTCCGCCTTCGGGTCCCAGGCGTAGCCGTACTCCACGCTCGGGAAGGCCCACTTGTGGAGGCGATCGGTGCGGCAGCCCTCGCCGGCCGGGAGCCCGGCCTGGGTGACGAGCAGCCGGTGCGGGACCTCCGCGCCCGCCCTGGCGGGGTCGGCAAGGCTCAACTCGAAGACCTGAAGAGGGAAGGGCGGCGCCTGCTCCACTTCCGCGGGGAGCCAGCTCGGCATCCGCTCTGCTACCAGGGCCTTGATTCTCTCCCCGGCGTCCGCATCGTTGGCATCGCGGGAGAGAAGAGCGAGGTACTGGGCGACTGCTTCCTCGATGAACCCCCGCTGGGCGTAGGCCTCGGCCAGCGTGCGTCGCGCCTCGGGGTCATCGGGATGCGAGGAGACGCTCCGCTCCAGGTCGCCGAACTCTTTCCCCACCTGCGCTCCCGCGGGCGGCCACCCCCAAGGGCCCGCCAGCGCAACGATCAGCGCCAACACGTAACAGTTCACAGATGATGAGAAACGGGGGAAACGGCGCCAGGCATAGCCGCAGACGGACCCGACTTCGCCGAGGCTTCGTCGGGCAAGCGCGGATAAACGCAGCCATTCATGGCTCATAGAGCCACCCGGAGAGAATGAAATGGTGGGAGCAGGCGAGACGCCTGCGCTCCCAGGAACGGCCATTTCAAGGCGGATAACGGCCAAATCGCCTTCCCTCTGGCGGGCATTGCGACGCCCGCCAAAGGGAGTGTCGCTTCCTTCTGTGTTCATCTGCGTGGCTAGGCCGCCTTTGGCGGCCGCCATGGCGGTTCACCTAGCCATTCATCGGCGGCCAGATGTTCTTCTCACCGAGAGTGAGCTGTTACCGGAACACAGACCGCGGTCGGCGCATGTGGATCATCGCACCGGGGGCATCACCGGCAGCGGGAAGCGCTCGCCTGCCATCAGCAGCAGCGCTTGCTTTGCCGGGCTTGGCGGCACAGGCTCCAACTGCTCTCGCGCGGCGGCCAGCCACTCATGCACTCTCTGCCAGGCCCGGTCCACCGCCCGGGTGGCATAGACGATCTCGCGAGCGCGTCGGAGCTCCGCCACCGAGATGCGTTCCTTCTGCGCCAGGCGAGTCAGCTCGGACCGCACCTCGCGGCCGCCCTGCGAGGCGGCGAGGATAAGAGGGAGTGTGAACTTGCCCTCCGAGAGATCCCGCGCTTCCGGCTTACCCGACCGGCCATTGCAGCCGACCAGGTCGAGGATGTCATCGGCAAGCTGGAAGGCGACGCCGAACCGTTCCCCGAACTCGGCCAGCATCTGCGCCAACTCGGCGGAGCCGCCCGCGGTTTCTGCGCCTGCCCTGGCGCAGAAGCGGAAGAGGGCGCCGGTCTTCGCCTTCACCATCTCCAGGTACTCGCGCTCGCACACGGGCCGCCCCGCCCGCCGCAGCTCTTTTACCTGCCCCTCACACATCCGCATCGCCACTCCCGCCATCTCCTCCACCAGCCGGTCCCGATCAGCTTCTGGCAGCAGACTGAAGCCCTTGGCCACCAGGTAATCGCCCAGCAGCACAGAGACCTTGTTCCCCCACACCGCCTTCGCAGAGCGCCGGCCACGGCGGGAGGAGGAGTCATCAACGATGTCATCATGGATGAGGGAGGCGTTGTGGACGATCTCGACCACGGCGGCGAGGGTGATGCTGCGCTCTGTGGCGCCTCCGGCGCACTCCGCCGCCAGCAGCAGCACCGCGGGCCGGAGCCGTTTCCCCCTCCCCGAGAGAACCCTCCGCGAGGCCTGTGCCAGCAACCCTCGGTTCCCCTCCCAGACGCGCGCAATGCTCGCCTCTACCTCGGCGAGCAACTCGGGAAGTCGTGGATGCAGGGCAGATGGGTTCATCGGCATCAATGCCTGCGGGATTATAGGCCATAGGAGGAGGGGCTGTCAAACAGGCCGGGGGACGGCTTTCGCCGTCCCCCGGGGGGTAGTCTTTGCGAGGGCGCCCCGGCGTCTATCTGTCCGAGGATCGCCCCTCCTGAACTGTCACGCTGCTAGCCGCCGCCTCCCATCGGAAGGCTCATGCCCAACCGGATGAACCAGTCCTGGTCACCCAGGCCAAGCCCGCCGGGCGAGGCATTGGTGGTGCCGACCTCGGCGGTGACCGCGTCGGACATCGGATGGCGCAGCACCGCTGAGAACACAGCCTTGTCGTCCATATCGCTGTCCTTCCAGCGGTACTCCAGGCCGAGGGTGGTACCGCCCGCGCCGATGAACTCCATGTTCACGAACGGTCGGGTCAGGCTCATACTATCAGCTCCCGCGATGTCCGGGTCGAGGCTGATGTACATGAGGCCCAAGCTGCCGAGCATCTTGGTGCCGCCGCCCGGGCCCCACTCCCAACCCTGCCCGCCCACCGGCGTCAGGTCCTTGGTGACGACCAGATAGGCATTCTCGCAGGTAACGTCGTACATCCCCGAGGCGATTGCCATGTCCGCCCACACGCCGTAGCTGGCGCCAACGGCGAGGGTGGCCTGATCCTTGGGCTCCTTAGTGAGCTGCAGCTTGCCGCCGAAGCCCCATAGCTTGCTCTCCTCGCCACCGCGGACGCGGGTATAGGCTGCCCACAGTTCCGCCTGATCCGTAACGCCCGCGAGAGCCTGGAGCGCCCATGCGGAATCGGCTTCATACATCTCGAGCGACTGGTAGCTGATGGCAGCCTGCAGGTCCCCCATCGGAGCGACCATTGCCGTCGGTGTGCTCACCACACCGGTCGGTCCGCCCAGAGAGGGGATTGCGAAGCTGCTGCCACTTCCGAGAGCGATCAGGACGATCGCCAACACCGGAAGCGTCCAGATTCTCTTCGTCATCTTCATACCTTCCTTTTCGGCAGCGTCGGCCCGGCCGGACCGCCGCCCCGCTAAGTGTGTGCCGAAGCTTCGTCCAGGATTACACGCCTGATGTGCAGTTGCTCCTCGGCCTCACCTCCTTCGAGTTAGGGATAGCCCTTTTGTGAGCTACTCGCGTCCTGTATCGCCGGCAGTCCGCCTCAGGCGGACTGCCAGTGCCTCTACTTCATACTACCTTACCACATCTGAGTCAAGACCTTACTGCCCCACATTGGCCGCCAACGCGCCGTAGCGCCCCCAGGGAGTGCACGGCAGGGGCGTGCCGAAGCCCTGGGAGCCGGTGTGCCGGCTGGCTGTGACTGCTTATCGTTGTTGCCCCGTGGTAGGGGCGGACCGCTGTCCGCCCTGGGCGCACAGCAGTGCGCCCCTACGAGGCTACGTGTATTCCCACCAACGTTTGACAGTCACACCCTGCCGGCTTGTCCGTGCGTTAGACACACCACCCCTCCGCGGGTTCCCGACCGTCCGCCTCCCGCGGTCAGCTTTGGCCGGCCTCACCTGCCTCTGCCGTGGGACGACTCACCTCCACCCTGTCCGCCACCGCTATCTCCGCCCCCCGGAGCACCTTGGCGAACACCCCCTCCTTGGGCATCACACAATCGCCCACCAGATCGAAGATGGCACACCGGGCGTGGCACTCCTTCCCGAGCTGGGTGATCTCCAGCAGGGCATCCCCAATCACGACTTGGTCGCCGACCTCGACCTGCCCGAAGTCAATCCCCTCCGTAGTGATGTTCTCTGCGAACGATCCCGGGTGGACGTCCGCCCCCCGGTCCCGCATCTTCGCGATGCTCTCCACAGCCAGAAAGCTCACCTGCCGATGCCACGGACCGGCGTGCGCGTCCCCCCTCAGGCCGTGCTCGGCCACCAGCAGCGCGCCCTCCACGTTCGTCTTGGAGACGCCCTTCTCTGAGCTGACCGAGATCGCCGCTATCCTGCCGCTTTGTCTCATCATCCACATCACCGGCCGGTGTCGCCGCCTATCTCTCCTGGTTCCGTGGGGAGGGACGGTCTTCCTCGCGTTCGGCACGCTGGTCAGCGCGCCCATCAGTGGGCATCGCATCGCGGGTGTGGCTACCATGCTGGAGTGGTGATGGGCCGCGGCGCGGGGGCGAACGGACATTCTCCGGTTTTCCGTTCTCCATCGGGCCGCCAACTTTTTTGCTCAGATGACGCAAGATTCCAGCATCACCCTATTGACAGGATGGGGGGCAGTGGTAGAATCGTGGAGCCTAGTGGGGAAACGACGGGGATGGATGGGCGAACTCCCCGATCACCCAAGGCAAAACAGCAGCACGGGACGCATCCAGCAATGCTAAGGGGCGAGGTAGAGCATCAGCTTGACGACCGGGCCAGAGTGGCCATCCCGAAGGCCTGGCGCCAAGCTCTTGAGCACGGTGGGTTCCTCACCCGCGGCTGGTACGGCTGCCTGTTCCTTCTCCCCTGGGGCGAGTGGCTGAAGATCGAGGAGAAGCTCGCCCAGCTCCGCATCACCGACATGAAGGGAGACATGGTGCGCGTCTTCTTCAGCGGGGGAGTGGAGACTTGGCTGGATGGTCAGGGCCGCGTCATCATCCCCTCCCCTCTGCGGCAGTACGCGGGGATTGACAAAGACGTGCTGGTGCGCGGGGTGATGAACCGAATCGAGATCTGGTCGAAGGAACGCTGGCTCGCCTTCCAGGCAGAACACTTCGCCCCCGAGCGGATCATGGCTCAGGCGGCGGAGCTTGACATCTGAAAGATCGCTCCTCTGGGCGAGGCGGAACCGGAATGGGGTCAGAAGCTCAACCGGCCGAGCATCGCCCAGTGATGGTGAAGGAAGTGTTGGAGCACCTGGCCTGCGCGCCGGGCCAGGTGGTGGTTGA
>Ga0315277_10011315_pt1 | contig 11251 bp, 20 predicted proteins | sample YL17G05_15_MG_FD_203695 | JGI IMG/M metagenome (GOLD analysis project Ga0315277, IMG submission 203695) | Sediment microbial communities from Yellowstone Lake, YNP, Wyoming, USA - YL17G05_15 | ecosystem: Environmental > Aquatic > Freshwater > Lake > Sediment | place: USA: Wyoming | collected...
ATGGTGGATTACATGGCCTTGTGCCGGGAGCAGGAGAACCAGTGAACAAGCAGGAAGAAATTGCCCTCGAAGCCCGCATCCTCCGTCGTGTTGCCAGCATTCTTCGTGGTAACTATAGCCCAGGATATTGCGCCTACGGCGGGCCGCAGGATGGGGATGACATTCCATCCTCATTCGATGCTCCGCAGGCAGCCCGGGATTTGGAACGCGCGGCTAATGAATTGGAGTTAGGTCTGGACGAGGACGATGAGTGAGCTACCCAGTTTGGCGTCGGACATTCCAGCATTATAGCATTTGCGTCTATTCTTCCAAGTGTTCTAGGAAAAATTCCGCATCTGTCATAAAATTCAATACTGGTAGATTTAAAGCGTCCATAGAAAACAGAATGCTTCGTTGCCATGCTGGCATTGGGTCTCCTGTTGTTGGTAGGTACAACATATATTTAAGCAGATAGTTAACTGCAGAAGCCACCCTGTTCTCTGTAGTAAAATTATAGTTTAGTTTATCAGTCTGACTTTCATATGCCTTAAGCCATTGAAAGACACCTTCTCGGAAGGTGCGCCCTTGGTAAAAAGTGTCAAAAGCATCGATGGTTCTGTATACATCAGCAGCTGTACTGGGCTGTAACTCTGACAAATTGACTAACAAGTTTTGATGGAGAAGATTACAGGCCAGAGCAGCACACTTCAGAGCTCCATACTGATGCTCAATGCTTCTAAACCAGTTCTCGAAAAGGGCGGGAGTCATCTACCTACACCAATGCTGTCCGGAGCGCCAATCATGGCAACGTGGGCACCAGTAAGCGTCATCACAAAACTGATCATGATGATGCGGAGGATGATAAGGTCTGATTGCCACTAGACACCCAGAATTAAAAACTAAAGATAGCAGCAGCAAGGCTTGTGTTAATTTCTTCATGAGATACATTCTAACAGAAAAATCGGTTTGCAACAAGGCTTGCCAAGCGGCGATCCGGTGCTATAATCAAAACCGTCACACGAGGGACTGTAGCTCAAGCCTAGTAGAGCCCCGCAAGTTGAATGAAAGTAGTCCGGGCACGGATTACCGTAGATTCAGTGTTACAAGATGTCGGAATATGAGTGGCCGGTTGCCATGGTGATCGGTCATCAAGCTCATAGTCCTGGGAACATTCGCTAAACTTCGGTTTGGCCTTGTAGCAGGTTAGTAATAACCGGACCGGCAACGGTCGAGTGCGAAAGATGCTGGTGCAAGCCCAGCTAGTCCCCTTCGGAGAATCTAATGAGAATCCTAGCTGCCCTGAGTCTGGCTTTACTTTCTGTAGGATGCATTGGTCCGCAACGAGCATTGCCAGATGCATACAGTGCTGCGGCAGATATTGATAAGTGGGAATGTCCCTATTGCGGGAAAACTTCCTACAACAAGGAAGAAATCCAAGATCACATGGATCGAAGACACTAGTAGCAATGCTAGAAAAACTCAACGAAGCATTGGCTACAGTTCTCCAGAACTATGCTATCAAGATGTGTCGCCCTGGTGGGGCTAGCGCCGGGGATTTTGTTTTGTTTGAAGGCGCTTTTCGTCAGGTAGTGGCGACTGGCTACGAACAAGGCAGCGGACCTCGACCGGACCGTTGCTCCTTAGCTTTTGTGGGCAATGATCAGATTGTAGAGCCAGATGCTTATAGTTCAGTCATCGTTTTGACGCCGATTTCTAGCTAGATTTCTTTTCGCGCTCTCGTAGCTCCGCTCGATGACGTTCGTTCATTTCGCGCATCATCACTAGCACTTCAATCTCTCTTTGTTGCGCTTTTTGCAACATCTCCAGATGCTTTTCGTGAGATGCCAGCAGAGCTTTTAGCAATTCTTGGGTCAGGTCTGGTGGAGATTTGAATTGTGGTGTAGGATAGCAGCCATAACCTCCGTACGGGCCGTAAGCATACGGTGATCGAGGAGGGTTAAAGTCCCGGCGCGAATCATCTATTTCGTCCTCAAGATCTTCGTCATCGCAGCCACACGGAATACATTTATATTGGGCGTGGGAGTGGGTGTCAGTGCAGCCACCGCAGCTTTCGCATTCGTCTTTGCTCATGGATCTCAGATTAACAACTATTGTGGTTAAAAAAATAGGTGGACAAAAAAAATACCGCCTCTAGTTTCTAGTGCTGCACATCTTGAGTAGTTTAGTCATCGTTATCTTACTAGCCCGCGTAGATCTACGCTTCCGATGCTGCTCTAGCTGTGCTTCCCATCCGTTGACTAACGTATGGGCTGGCACAACTAGAGGCTAATACACCACTTGCTTTCGGACAAAAACCACACAAGACTAGAAACTAGAGGCGGCAGGGGCATTGTCCCTCTAGAATGAAAATTTGCAAGGGCTTTTGCTAGTCCCGATAATCGTCATCTTCGTATTCGGGTTCTACGCCACCGCCATCACAGGCGGGACATATCTTGCCATCTATCTGTCGGGTGCCGCGACAATGGCGGCACCTATTTTCTTCGTCCATTACTCATCCTTTCCTAAAACAAAACATAGATTTAACTTGGCTCGCGTAACTGCGACATAATGCAAGTGTTTTTCTTGAATCAATTCTATTTCCTTCTTGGCTAGTGGATGCGGTATCAAATCTGGGCGAACCACAAAAACATATTTGGCCTCCAAACCTTTAGCACCGTGAATGGTAGAAATCAAGACGGAATCCTTGTCCTTATCTTTACCATCCGGGGCCGGTTTAAACAAGGCTTCAATAGCTTTATCAATGTGCGAGTAGGTTTCGCGCAGTCCTAGCCCAGCAGGAGCGGCATTGATAAAACTGATCAAGGTACTGATCTTATCTGCAAAAGCTGCTAACACCATCCCCTTCATATATTTCTGGGCCTGACGAACAGCACCTTCTAAATTGCGGCAGGTGGTTTCCAGGGTGGCGTTACCATAATTGCTGTGCTTGGCCACTAAACCTTGCAATTGTCCTGCTAGCATAGTGCTGCGGAATACATAAGGCAACTTCAAGTCTTTGAGCAGCATCTGCCATTCAATTAGTGGGGCATTGGCTCGGCATAAGATCATTATTTTTCGAGAATCATCGGTTTTCAAGTGCTCGGGCTTTAAGTTAGAGAAGAATACTTTCAACTCATCTTTGGTCTTAGAGCCTGTAGATCCTTTGGGAGCATGGGGTGCTGCTTCGATATCTGGAACTATCTCCTGGGCTAGTTTGATGACTTCCGTAGAGCATCGATAGCTAATACTGAGTGGTAGTGTTACACAGGTTCGTAGTGTTTCCTGCAATCTTTTGGTAATAAGACTGATGCTTTCTGGATTAGCGCCGCGAAAAGCAAAAATACTCTGTTTTTCATCTCCAACACCCACTACACGTCCGGAGTCGGAGATGGCTCTCATCACCAGTTCAATTTGGACTGAATTTAAGTCCTGTATTTCGTCAATAAACACTATCTCATACTTAGGAACCTGAAGATCTAGTTCAATTGGAAGCCACAACATATCATCAAAATCACAAATACCGCTCTCTAACGACATTTTTTTATCTTTGGCCAAGATTTGAGGAACTATGGCTTCCATCTCTTCGATGGTGCCATCTGCTAAATCAACTTGATACTTTTCTACTAGGACTTTTAGGTCCTTTTCCAGAGTATTTTTGTAAAGACCTATTAGTTTGACGACGGCTTCTTTGAAATCAGGACTCTTTTTAGAGCAAGCCTTGGAAACTAGTCCACCGACTTTCCATTTGTCAGTTTTTTTGATGATTTTATTTTGTCGAAGAATGCTATTACCGTAACTATGAATGGTCATCGATTCTATGTGCTTGGGTATCTTACTGGCTAATTCTAGTTGAATGTTTTTACTAAAGGCCATGGAGACAGTCTTGGTGCCTACAGGCACATACTCCATTAAATATAGCAAGGTAGTGGTTTTACCAGACCCAGCCACAGCGCTACAAAATATGTGTTTTTCTGTCTGTGTGAAAGCCCGGAGAATTTCTGTTTGGTATTTATCCGGAGAGAAAGTTGCCATACTGTTATCTACCACTTAATTTAGCAATCTCAATGTTCCGGTGCATTCATTAAATATTTCGTAGAACTTGAAAATCACTAATACCGATGTATCCTACGAATTATGATTTCTCCACTGATCCTCAAACGAATTCCGGACCCGCAATGGGTCAAAAATCTTCGTATCAACGATTTGATCTGGTTAGCCAAGGAACAACACTTCGCCATCATTAATGAACGCTATAGATCTATGGATTCCGATGGTTATTCTCATGTAGGAAAAATAGTCTTACGACGCCTAGCCGGGCCGCGACATGGTTCCGGGACGCTGACAGCAGCAGGAACTCAAGAAACTTGGCTAGTCAGAGAGAACGGTCAAGGCATAGATTATAGTCAAATCATTATGCCTGTGATGGAGGTAGGCCAGAGCTATACATCCAAGGAAATTGAACTTCTATTGCTGCAAATACAGCAGGATCTAGCCTCAATTTCTCAGAGACTAACTGTTTTGGAGGATGCGGTGACAGCCGGAATGCGGCCACCCAGACCTGCATTAGTCAAACATACCAATGGTTACTGCGATACATGCGGAGATATGTATGTGAAAGGTTATGAAGGCTGTCATCCTAAATGTCAGAAAGAAAATGTATGAGTCGCACAGATGATTTCAAGGTTGGCGATCTGGTAGAAACCTCACATGCTGGCGTATCAGCGATTGTTGATTGTAATGCTAATAAGTTCTTAGAATTTAAGCCAGGACAACGAGGTGTAGTTGTCGGGGCTGCTCCCATTTTTGGATTTTACGTTCGTTTCGATGGAGAGGATGATATTAGATTAATCTGGCCTATCCACCTATGTCGCTGCGCGGACCTATAAAGGGTGTAATTTGCTCTGGCGGTATATCAAGTTTTGGACTTAGTGGTTCCGGAAGACGTGCCAATGCCAAAGCCATCTTAACCACTTCATCATCTGAACCTTTCCCCTTAGCTCGATTGTAAATCCAAACTACCCACCGAACATTATCAAGTGTATATCCCCTAGAATTATCTATACGATCAAGAGTGGCTCTCCACGGATCTGAGTTCAGATCCCACGGAATACCAGTAACCTCGCATTTTCCTACCATTAATCGTCGAAGTAGCTCTTGCCTGGCATGCTCGGTGTCTAGATCAAACCCAAAATGGATGTTTGTCTTGCTTTTTTTTCGAGAACGCCGTCTAGCCCCTCCGATGCACTTCAAAACATAACTCATCGAAAGTGTTTTGCGCCTTTTATGGGAAGTTTTTTCTTCGTGCATACGTTCTTTGATTCGACAAGCTTTTCTATAATCAGCGTCTGATGCCTTACGTTCACTTCTCCTCTGGCAATATGCGGTTGCTAACTTATTTTTTTTCTCCAGAAATTCTGGGTTTGTCTTATTTTTGTGATAGTAATCACGCTTATTCTGGTTAACCTTTTCTCTGTAGGAGGGATCTAGCCGTCGTTGTCTTAGATATTCTTTCCTCCTCATCTGGAACTCTGGGTCTTTGGCTCTCTGTTGTGAGTAATCTAAATTTTCCCGTCTAACCTCAGGATCCAATCTTCGTTTTTCACTCTTCTCTTTTAATGTTCTTTGGTATTCTGGATCTTCTTTTCTTTTTTGATATCTTTCTCTTCTTTTACGAAGCCGATCTTGACGACGATCTTGGTGGAAAAGGATCAATTCGGACTTTTCCTCGGAATCTGAATTAACGGACCGTGTTTCCATACCTTATTTTAGCTGCGAAAATGGAAAAAACTACGAATTGGACACGTTCAGACTTGCAGCGCCTTAAACGAGAGGTATAGTAATGTTGTTGCTCAAAGTCATTTAAGCAACTTCAACCCCAACACGGCATGCTAAGAACATGTCAGAGGAAATGAAAATGAGTGAAACCGAGCGTCAGAAGAATGTCCAGATCAGCATACCCCAGGATACTACTTTTCAAGTAGAAGAGGGGCTTCCGGAACTACCCACAACGGGCAGGGTTGGTCAGTCGAAATACCAGTCGTTAATGGAGCAGGCCAAGAAGCTCCGTCCTGGTACCAGGTTCCGGGTTCCGGTGGGTGCGGCTGATCCGCAGCTTCAGCGGACCTTCATCCGGAATCTCCGCGTGGCCATCAAGCGGTTCGCCCCCAAGCTGAACCTGAAAGTCACCGCTGCAGAGAATGACGGTGTATGGCTCTACCGTGATATGGCGGATTCGGCTCCTTCTAGCGCGAAGTCCTCGCGCTAGTAGACCAAGGTCTATTGCATACAACACCCGGGACTAGTCCCGGGTGTTGTTGTTTCTATTTGCGAACTTTTCGTTTCAATGGGGCTTTTCTGAGCCCTACCATCGCATGATGATTTTCTCTTTTATTCAAGAAATAGGCTGGCATGGTTTTAATACCTTCTGCGTGGGCTCGGTATAATCGGTGATGCCCATCGATAAGAATAGAATACCAAGTATCTTTATCCTTTAAGAGCCCAAAAACTAGTGGCTTACTCACGTCAGCTTTAGTTAAAGCATACTCGGGATCTACGTTAGTTCCCGCAAAAACAGGACGATCTGGGGTGCTCCATCGGATGGCGTTATAGATTTGATCTACATCCATATTTTTAATATCTTTGTTCTTTTTTCGGCGTTTAGCAATCAAAGCAATAGCTTTGTCGATGTTCCAGGTATACCACATAAAATCAAACATTTGATGGGGATTTCTTCTAACACGGCGTCTATGACGAAGACCTCCAAATTTTAAATTAGCACGTCGCATCAACTTGTGCTTTTTCATTGGATGCTCCCTGGGTCTACCAGTGTCTCTGCTTCTCGGAAATCATCGTGGTCTAGTTTCTTGACTCGGATCTCAATAACTGCACCACCAATATGATCTTCGGTGGAACAGAGGATCAGATCTCCCATCAGTTTGATGTCGGTAATTCCTTCTAAATGGTTTTGGAGGATTTCTCCTACTTTTAAGAGAAGATGAGTGCGTGCAGCGTCAGACATAGTTGCAGTATAACAAATAGAGATTTGCTAATATAGAGCTATGGACGTCCAACTTCGTAACCTAGAAAGAACTTTTGCTACTGAACAAAGCTCTGAGGCGCTATTTCATTTACTTTCTGCTTATCCACGAAGTGCTCCGATCCCAGAAATTGATCTTAGAATTCTAACTTTACTACATGAAGGGCAAACTTTTAAACCTCGGGGGCCCCGGGATCACCATCAAGGCATCGGACATATAGATCCGATCCAGCTGAAAGCACTGTATGGGATGGGATACCAAGCAGGAATCTACTTTGTTACCAAGAATCCAAGCGAAAATACGCGTCTAGTAGTGGATACTCTGCTAGCAGTGCTCAAAGAGGCTAATCGACGAACTGTAGATTTTATTAGAAACTTAGATTCCATTGATGATATAGATGTAGGTCCTGGTAATTCTTATGCCAGAGCTAGGCTTCCTGACGGTAGCGTGAGGCATCTAGTTAATGCCGCTCAAATGGTCAGAGCTTTGTCCATATCAGAAACAGAATGGTTAGATATTTCTAACACCTTATCTGCATACTACAGCCAAATAACTCGTGGCAAAAAGAAAGAGACATACGGTCGTTTCTTTATTCCAGCATGGGTTTTAGAATGCTGTTATTCCCTACGCGTCAATCAATATGCTCAGGGTATGAGTCGAAGCACTCGACGGTCTCGAAGTAATACCGTTATTGATTGGCAACGATCACCGTCTAAAGTAGCGGATTTTCGCAGACAACTTTATGATGATGTGATGGGAGAGGAAGTATTAGGCGAGCTTCCTAAAGACTTTGGATTAAACTACTTCTTAGCAATAGACACTACTAATGTCAGGCCCACACCTAGAACTCGCCAGCAAAAAAATCCTAAAGATTTGCCACTGGCTGAGATGCAGGAATCATCGTGTGATTGCGAGGTGTGCAGATCTATGTGTCTTAGATATCCATGCTGGCCTACTCCGCAAGAAGCAGATCATTTAATAGATGCTGGATACGGAGAACGTTTGGATTTGGAACATTATCAAGAGTATGATGCGAAAACTGATAGATTTTTGCCTGCGGTTTGGGTGGTATGCCCTAAACTCCGAGGAACAGAGCTTCATCCTAAGGGTTGCACTTTTCAAAATGAAGGTTTGTGCGAACTACATGGGAAACACAAACCACTGGAAGGACGACTAGCACATCATTCTGGCACCCCGGCTAACTTGCATCAAGAGATGAAAAGTCTCTGGGATACTTCTGTAGGTCGCAGAGTGGTGGAGAAATTTAGAAAAATGGGTTATTGACCGGTTTTGGTAGAGTTCAGATATGACTGACGCAGCTCTTAGATCACTACTACGATCCTGGGAACAAAGCCAAAACCCAGAAGACTTAGAACGTTATGCAGTAGCCATTATCAGATCTGGGCAGGCAGAACCAATGATTCAGCTTCTTTTGAGACTTGACCCGTCTACTAAGAGCCGGCTACTTCAATTCCTGGGAGAAGATGTTTGGAGAGAGGTAGTCAACGCTTACTACCAAACAACGGGAATACTTTATGGATTCTTATTTGTATCCCCTAAAATTCTGGAAGAAGCATCCTACCTTCTTGGAATAGCAGACTTAGAAGAGTGGGAAGAAGAATTTGGGGACAACCTGATTGAAATGAATTTTGATGAGCTAGGTCCTCCGGAAAGAGACGAAATTTGTGTGTCGTTTTCTTATAGCTTCATCGAGAAATATCACGCAGAGATTTCTCTTCTCAGTGGTGGTTCAAATTATTGGGTTTCTGCAGAACTATGGCGATCTGATCGTCCTATAACAGCATTAGACGCTGGAGAACAGTTGGAAGGATCCTATCCTTTTGAATCTATTCGCCTAGGAAAAGAGAGATTATTTGAATTGGAAATTCTTCCGGAGGTCTAGCTTGCCATCTCTAAATAATTAGCTAAAAGGTTCTAAGGAGAAAATCATGGGACGCAGCACTTCCTCGGAAATTTGCCCCAACGTAGCTTTTCTAGATGAATTTGGTGGTTTGATGCAGCAAGAACGGGATGTTGATGAGTTATTGGTATTGAAGGCGGGTTGGCAGACGGTGCCACTCTCACAGAAGTCTCCGGGCCACTTTGATCGCTTTGGAGAGCTTTACCTCGATACCTTTAAAAAGGGCGCACTTCAAGTTCACCTAGTTAACACCGCCCTATATTCCAATGGTGGGGAGGAGGACTGGGCTGTATTTTCAAATGATGAGATGGCAGTCCAAACCTTCTTGGCTGACCACGGGATTGTAACTCAAATTCACAAACAAGAGTCAGTTCATCAAACTCTTTAATCGGAGAGAAAATGCCTACCCAAGCTCATTTGATCGTTGGTATTCCTGTCAACTCTTTGGCTGATGCCAAAAAGGCTTTACAGCACTTTGGCATCACAGGCGTAACCAACGATATTGGCGATATCCAGGAAGAACTAGAGGATGGAGCACCAACCTTGTCTTTGGAAGGGGAAGACTTGCAAGTTTCTTTGTTTATAGACAGCGAGGCCTGCGATGGGAATTATTTCAGCGACTTATCACGAAATAAGGTAACTAAACAGGTAGGCAACAGCTATGTTTGTCTGGGAGTAGCTATCACATCACGCTACTCACCTGCATTAGTCGATGCTGGATGGGAAGATGGTGGACGCCCAGAGCCTTTTATCCTGGATCTACCTCGTTTGACCCAAATTTTAGCAGAGGCCCAAAAACAATGGCCGGCAGCCCAGCTATTAATGATGGACATGATGCATTAAGCATTGTGCTCTTTAAATTTGGAGCTAAGCTAACAAGCACCGCCGAAAGGCACAGAAAGAAAAGAAATGGCTGGTAACTTCGAGATGACTAACGTAAAAACGCTTCACGTAGAAAAATCCCGTTTACTTCGCGCCCTTCACGATAACCTATCAAAGCATCGTGCAGAATACTTAGAAGCTGTAGAAGGCTATAATGCCACAGTAGACGCTTTGATCTTCGAGTTGGCGGCTGTTGCTGCGAGCGCCACGCCTGATCGACGCAAGGTAGGATTAGAGGAGATTGAAGTGGTGCACCACAAGATCCAATACCTAGACAGGCCGTCTGACCACTCAGACAGCTACAAGCAGGCTATCGCTATTATGGAATGGGAGACTCGCGATACTGTGGAATTAAGTATTAACGACTTTGAATGCTATGTTCGAGATAACTGGACCTGGATGTCCTCCTTCAAGAATTCTGTTTCTAACTACACGAGTAGTCGATAATGTTTGACTTCGATCAAGAAGCTATTGACGCAATTATTCTCGCAGCAGATCGCCCGAACCGGGCGAAGCAGCACGGTTGCACTTCCCCTGACCGCGCTCTGGCTTTAGCCTTATTTAGTCATCCGGCTACCACTGAAGGCTTGGCTGAGATGGGCGTCAAACTTATCCAAACTAACAAGTCATTCACCCTCAAATTTGAGAAGGGATCAGGCTCGTCGCGCCGTATCGGTCACGTCGTAGCCCGGGATCGAGAGCCGCGCCTGGCGCGCCGAGTCGGTTGGGATAAGTTCTTGGAGGGAGCGGCAGCTATGCTCAAGAAAATGGCTACTAAGAAGCAAATGTCCCTGCTGAAAAAGTATTTGAAGTAGATGGGGCTTCGTTCAAGAACATCGGTGGTTTGTTGCGATCAATGCGGAATCGAAACTACCTTGCATCATGATTTAGCCTATTCGGTATATAGCGGCTACGCCTTCAACAAAGCCTTGGATGAGGCTGGTTGGTCGGAGCCGTTTGATTCCGATGTAGGCTACATGATGTATTGCAAGGAATGTACAAACTTGATGAGGCTGTCAAAATGAGAGAATTTTTACTGGGCCACAAGGCAAATTTTGTAGATGCTAACGATGTTTTGGTTGGTTTCGACAACTCTTCAAATTGCTGTGAATCTTTTGGCTGGTTTTACTCAGACACCATCCCGCAGCAAGTCCAGGATGGGCCGGCACCATCTGATCTAAATACCTATGTTTTTGATACAGAGTTTTTCCAGAGAATAGATCGAGAGCAGGATGATTCCATCGTAATCTTTAAATTGCTAAGTGGTAACAAGGTTCTCTATTTGTGCTTACATAATACCTATGACACCTATTACTCTCATGGGTTCCAGCTAGAAGTTGGTGGGAAGATACTCCGAGAAGGCAGCATCTAGTCTACCAATCGACCTGAATTCCTAAAAAGCCGCCACCAGGCAGGGGTGCGGAGATGGGTC
>Ga0315277_10011316_pt1 | contig 11251 bp, 11 predicted proteins | sample YL17G05_15_MG_FD_203695 | JGI IMG/M metagenome (GOLD analysis project Ga0315277, IMG submission 203695) | Sediment microbial communities from Yellowstone Lake, YNP, Wyoming, USA - YL17G05_15 | ecosystem: Environmental > Aquatic > Freshwater > Lake > Sediment | place: USA: Wyoming | collected...
GCGGTCAGAGCCGCCGGCGGAGGTTCTCCTCGGCGGTGACGCCGAGGATCTCACCATAGTAGAAGCGGTGATGGTCCCCCTTGGGGTAGCAGGAGCGGGCCAGCTCGCGGGCGAGGGTCTTGGGGATAAGGTCGTTGGTGTGAACGACCTTGCACTCATAGCTGAGAACGCATTCGGCGATCATGGGGGACTTGACGTGCCGACTGGGCAGGGAGGTGAGGGAGGACTCCGCGAACTTGTCGTGGTCGCGGCCAGAGACGGTGCCGCAGAAGCCGGCCACATCGGCGAGCTTGCGAGGGAGGAGGTTGACGGTGAAGTCGCCGGTCTTCTCGAGGCACTGGTAGGTGTAGCGGGAGGGGCGGACGACGATGGTGAAGATGGGCCGCCCCCAGAAGATGCCGATGGAGCCCCAGCCGATGGTCATCACATTGGGGCGGCGGCGCGCGTCGAGGGAGACGAGCAGGCCGCCGGGATGCGAGAGCGCCTGGAACGTCTCCACCAAGTTCTCCATCGGTCCGATCTGGGTCTTGGCCATCTGTGACCTCCTGTGTCCGGCTGGCCGCGCGCAGATGGCAGGGCGCAGGCGGCCTAGCCTTGGTGCGCGAACTCCTCCAGGAGGACGAGGAGGTTCGCCAGGGGTATGTCGCTTCCCAGGCTGTGGGTGGGGGCGATGACGAATCCGCCGCCGGCCCCGACCTCCCGAATCAGCCGCCGCACCTCGGTCCTCACCTCCTCCGGCGAGCTGTCCGGCAGCAAGTGCTGCACACTTACCCCACCGTGAAATGCGATGTCCTTGCCGTATTCCCTCTTGAGCTGGTAGATGTCCATGACATCGGGCTGGACGGGGTTGAGACAGGTGAGGCCGATGTCTATGAGGTCGGGGATGACCTCGGCGACATCGCCGTCGGTGTGCAGGAAGGTGGTCTTCCCGAAGGAGGCGGCGCGCTCGACCATGCGGGCGAAGCGGGGCTTGATGAAGCGGCGCCAGAGGGAGGGACCCATGATGAGGCCGCGCTGGGAGCCCCAGTCGTCGCCGAAGCGGACCATGTCGAAGGGGAAGGGGCAGGCCTGGTCGAGGAGGGCGAGGTTGAACTCGCAGATGTGGTCGAGCAGGTCGTCGGCGAAGGCGGGGTGGTCGAGCAGGTCGAGGAGGAAGCTCTCGATGCCGCGCAGAGTCCAGGCGCGCTCGTAGAGGCTGAAGCCGATGCCCCAGAGGAGGTAGAGGTCGGGGCGGCGGGCGATCTGCTCCTCGATGGTGTCGAAGAGGCCGGGGAGGCGGGGGGACGGGAACTCGTAGCCGCGGAGGGAGGGCTCCTTGAGGATGGGGTCGCGGACCATGCCGATCTCGCCGGGGAAGGAGTCCTTCCACACTACTCCGTAGGCGTCACGGTAGTGGCGGTCGTCAACGCGCGTGAAGGTCTCGGGGTAGGTGGGCCCGACGTGGGCGAAGTGGGGGACCAGGTCGCGGTCGAAGCCGGGGTTTCCGGTGAGGGCGACGAGTCGGTCGCGCAGCTCTCCCCAGAGGCCCAGCTCGTAGGGGCAGAGGTCGGTCTGCTGGTGGGCGAGGGCTCTGGTGACGCGCTCTTTGGGGGTCATGGTGTCGCTCCGCAGAGACGGGGCCGCGAATCGCTCGGGTCGGCGCGGTGCGCAGCCCCGCGGGGTGGAGTTCGCCCCGGGGAGGGGATGCCCTCCTGCGGAAGGGGGGCACAAGGTGCGGGGCCGGAAGGGGCGAAGGGGTCCGGGGCGAAGTGATCGCGCTTGGCGGGGGTGCTTGACGCGCCGAGGGAGGGCGAGCGATGAAGCTGAGGCTGTTCCCCAGGGAGGAGCGATTCTTCGAGCTTTTCGCGCACGCCGCGGAGAACGTGGTGAGGGGGGCGCAGCTGCTGCTGGAGCTGGTGAAGAACCCGGACCGAGCGGAGGAGCTGAGCCGGCGGATCGAGGAGGTGGAGCACGAGGGGGATATCACGACGCACGAGATCGCGGACCGCCTGAACCGGACGTTCGTGACGCCCTTCGACCACGAGGATATCCAAGCGCTGGCGGGGCGGCTCGACGATGTGCTGGACAACATCGAGGCGACGGCCGACCGGATGTTCCTGTACGAGGCGGGGCCGCCGACGGAGGAGATGGTGCTCCTGGTGGCGGTGCTGGCGGAGGCGACGGTTGCGGTGCAGAAGGCGGTGTGCGGGCTGAGCGAGATGAAGAACGCGCGGCGGGTGCTGGACTACTGCATCGAGATTCACCGGCTGGAGAACGTGGGGGACGAGGACAGCCGACTCGCCCTCGCGAAGCTGTTCAGGAACCCAGATGCCATCCACGCTCTCAAGTGGAAAGAGATCTACGACCACGTCGAGAACGCGATCGACAAGTGCGAGGACGTGGCCTCGATCGTGGAGGGCATCGTGGTGAAGCACACCTAAGCGCCAGGCCATGGGATCCGCGGCACCGTACGTAGTCTTCATCTGCGCGCTGGCCTTCCTCTTCGATTTCCTGAACGGTTTTCACGACGCAGCGAACTCCATCGCCACCGTTGTCTCCACGCGCGTGCTGCGGCCCATCTATGCGGTGGGATGGGCGGCGTTCTTCAACTTCCTGGCGGCGTTCGGGTTCGGGGTGCACGTGGCGACGACGGTGGGCAGGGGGATAGTCCATAGCGATGCGCTCAGCAACGAGGTGATCCTGGCCGGGCTGGTGGGGGCGATAGTGTGGGACGTGGTCACCTGGTACCTGAGCCTTCCCACGAGCTCATCGCACGCGCTGATCGGCGGCCTGGCGGGAGCGGCGCTGATCCAGTCGGGGCCGGGGTCGCTGGTGGCTTCGGGGCTGGTGAAGATCGCGGCGTTCATCGTGCTCTCGCCGGTGATCGGCCTGGCGATGGGCTACGCGGCCCGGAGCCTGGTGAGCCGGGTGTTCTGGCACACATCGCCCAAGCGGACGGCGCCGCACTTCCGGCGGCTGCAGCTGGTCTCGGCGGCGCTCTACAGCCTAGGGCACGGGACGAACGACGCGCAGAAGACGATGGGGGTGGTGGCGGTCCTGCTGTTCAGCGCGGGCTATCTGGGCCCGGAGTTCTATGTTCCGGTGTGGGTGATCCTGACAGCGCACGCGGCCATCGCCCTGGGGACGATGGCCGGGGGCTGGCGGATCGTGAAGACGATGGGGATGAGGATCACGAAGTTGCAGCCGGTGGACGGCTTCTGCGCCGAGATGTCGGCGGCCCTCTCTCTGTTTGGGGCTTCGCTGGCCGGGATTCCGGTGAGCACGACACACACGATCGCGGGTGCGATCGTGGGGGTGGGGGCGACGCGGCGCCTGTCGGCGGTGAGGTGGGGAGTGACCATCGGGGTGGTGTGGGCGTGGGTGCTGACCATACCGGGGGCGGCGGCGGTCGCGATCATCTGCCGGGCCCTGCTGTCGCTGGTTCGCTAGCCGCGCTCCGGCGGGGGGTCTGTGAGACCGCGCGCATCCGCCTCAGGCGAGTGGAACGGTATCGCCCGTGACGTGAGCCCCAGGTTTCCCGCGAAAGCATGGAAGATAGGCCTGGAGGGGCCTCTGCGGAGGAAACTGAGTTACGGGGTCGAGCGATGGGTGACCACGAAGAGTGTGCGCTGCTGGGGCAGCTCCTGCTGTCCAGCGGCGCGATCACGGAGAGTGACCTCGAGGAGGCCCTCAGCCGCCAGCGGCTGACGGGGGAGCAGTTGGGGCAGGTGCTGGTATCCATGGGAGCCCTGGCGCCGCGCCAGCTGGAGCGCGCCCTGCAGACGCAGGCGCGCCTGCGGGGAAAGGCCGGCGAGGAGCGGAAGTTCATCCTCGTCATTGACGACGACCCCGAGGTGGGCGCGCTGCTGGGCGACATTCTGGAGGGGGCCGGCTATCGGGTGGGGGTGGCCGGGGACGAGGGGGAGGCGATCGCCGCGATCATGGCCCCCGACGGGGGCCGGCCGGCGCTGGTGGTGCTCGACCTGGGCCTGCCCAGGTACGGCGGGATCGAGTTCCTGACGATTCTCCGCAAGAACGGGGCGACGTGCCGCCTTCCGGTGGTGGTGCTGACGGGCCGGCCTGACCTCGAGGAAGAGATCAAGGAACGGGGGCTCAAGATCAGCGCGTTCCTGGGGAAGCCAATATCGGCGCGCAGGCTGCTGGCAGTGGTCGAGTCGGTGCTGGCCCAGGAGCCGTCCGCCGAGCCGGTCCCGGCCCGCTGACCCCGGCCGCTTGGCGAGGCCCCGGCACACCGCGCACGGCGCCGGAAGAGGTTCTCCGGGCCGGACCAGCGAAGGCTGGGCTCGGCTGAGCCCGGGTCGCTTCCGCAGCGTTCAGGTCAGCGTCTTCTGTCACTGGTGATCCGCGCCGCCTGAAGCCCTGAGCATTGCCTACGAGGGCGGAGGGGATCGCGGCCGACGGCGGGGGGACCCCAGCCCGAGGGAGTGAAGGAGGCGTATGGCGCGGGTTCCCGGCAGGCCGACGCGAGTTCTCGTGGTGGAAGATGACGCGGAGGTGGTGGAGCTCGTAAGCGAGCTGCTGGTGAGGGAGGGGTACGCGGTGGCCGCGGCGCGGACGGGGGTGGCGGCGGTGGCGGCGCTGACCGCGTCCCTGGAGGAGGCCCCGCAGGTTGTCCTGCTGGATCTGGGCCTTCCGCTCGAGGATGGGGTGTCGGTGCTCACGTTCCTGCGCAGGACCATCGGCAGCGGGCTCCCGGTGATCGTGATGACCGGCCGGGCCGACCCGGAGGCGGAGGCCGCGGTGCGAGAGCTGGGGATCACAGAGTATCTGCGCAAGCCGGTGTCGCCGCAGGAACTGCTCGCCTCCATCTCGTCCGCGCTCGGGCAGGGGTAGCCACCCGCGGCCGGCCGGCCCCCAGGGGAAGGGATCGCGCCCCTCGCTGCGAAGTCTCAGGGGCGAGAATGCCACCCAGGGAGGCCGACCGTGAAGCTGAGCTGCGCGGGTTACACGTTCAACACCTACTTCCGCGAGAAGGGGCTCACCCTCGAGCAGTACATGGAGGCTTGCGCGGACATGGGGCTCGAGGGGGTGGAGCTGACGCAGTACTACTTCCCGGAGACGGGGCAGGCCTATCTCAACGGCCTGAAGCGCCAGCTGCTCCGGCGCGGGCTGTCGCTGGCGGGGACTGCGATCGGGGGGTCATTCTGCCTCGCCGACGCCGACGGGCGCAAGAAGCACGTCGAGGTCACGAAGGAGTGGCTGGACATCTCGATGCGGCTGGGGGCGCCGTGCCTGCGGGTCTTCGCCGGGCCGGCCCCGGAGGGACACAGCGAGGAGGAGGCCCGCGGCTGGGCGGTCGCAGGGATCAAGGAGTGTGCGGTCAAGGCGGAGCAGGTCGGGGTGATGATCGGGGTCGAGAACCACGGGGGCCTGACGGGGACGGCCGAGGGGTTGATCAAGATACTGAAGGCCGTGGGCTCGGATTGGGTGGGGGCGCTGCTGGATTTCGGCAACTACTCGAAGGACCCGTACCGGGAGTTCGAGCAGACCGCGCCCCATACGATCATGACGCACGCGAAGCCGACCGCGGAGTTCGCGGGGAAGCGCGGCTACGTCGACTACCGGCGGGTCAGCGAGATCATGGCGAAGGCCGGCTATCGGGGCTTTCTCTCGATGGAGTACGAGGAGCCGGGCCAGGACGCGATGGTGGAGACGCCGCGGTTCGCCGCCTATCTGCGTGGGGTGACGGGGTACGCCTGATCGGAGGAACGGGGGGAGGAGGCAGCGCCTCAAGAGGAGAGCCAATGGGCACGCGGCTCGGCATCGGCCTGATCGGGTGCGGCGACATCGCGCCGGCGCACGCGAAGGCGCTGGCGAAGACCGCCAACGCGAAGCTGGTGGTTTGCATGGACGTGGTGGAGTCGTACGCCAAGAGCCTGGGCGAGGAGTACGGGGTCCCGGCAACGACCGACGTGGGAGAGCTGCTGGCGACGCCGGGGGTGGAGGCGGTGACGATCGCTACGCCGGCGTTCACCCACGCGGGCCTGGTCGAGCAGGCGGCGAAGGCGGGGAAGGCGGTGGTGTGCGAGAAGCCCCTGGCACCCGACCTGGCGGACGCGGACCGGCTGATCGCAGCGTGCGAGGGGGCCGGGGTGCCTCTGTCCACGTGCTTCCCGGTTCGCTACCTGGCGGCGGCGCGCTGGACGCGGGAGCTGCTGGCGGGCGGGGCGCTGGGGGAGGTGGTGGAGGTGCGGCTGTGCAACCTCGGGGAGAAGAAGACCTCCTACTGGACAGGGGGCTACTCGGGACGGACGCGGACGGACTGGCGGAGGTCGAGGGCCCAGAGCGGAGGCGGTGTGGTGATCACGAACCTGGTCCACCACATAGACCTGGCGCGGGCGATGACGGGCCTGGAGGTGGAGCGGGTCTACGCGGAGGCGGGGACGTTCTGCACGGAGGTCGAGGTGGAGGATGTCGCGGTGGCCTCGCTCCGGTACGAGAACGGAGCGATCGGGCTGGTTGACGGGAGCTCGTGCTTCTTCGGAGGGGGGAACGGCTGGGAGGTGGTGCTGCTGGGGACGAAGGGGCAGGTGCGCTTCGGCCTGTGGAGCGGCCAGGCGGAGGCCTACCTGACGGAGGCGGCGGCGGGGCTGCCGGCGCGGGAATGGGTGAAGCGGGAGTTCGAGGACGCGATCCACGTCGGGTTCTACGAGGAGTTCGCGGCCGCGGTGCGGGCCGGGCGCACTCCGCCGGTGACAGGCGGGGACGGCCGGAGGGCGCTGGAGGTGGCGACGGCGATCTACCGCGCGGCCGAGACGGGAAGGCCGGTGAAGCTTCCCCTGTGATGACGCGGCCCCGCGGGGGCAGCCCTGCGGGCTCAGCCGGAGCCGTTGAGGAAGATGGGGTTGGACCAGGCCCAGCGGCCCTTGCTGTCGCGGCACTCGATGCGCAGGTAGCGCTCGTGGCCCTGGAGGCGGTAGCCGGCGGTGGTGATGGTCTTGCCGTCCATCGGGAGGAAGGTCGAACCCAGCCAGAGCTGCGAGATGAAGTTGATGACCTTCACGGGGGAGGTGTGGACCGTCACCACGCCGTCGCGGACGCCGATGTCGCGGATGGCGGGGCCCCAAGAGGAGTAGAAGAGGCCTTCCCGGAGGGAATGGAGCAGGGCCTCGCGGGTGAGGGCGGGGGCCTTCACCATCACCCAGGCGCGAGCGGTGTCAACGGGGTGGTGGTCGCTGGGGCGGTGGTGGGCGTCGTCCACGGCGAACCCCCACATGCGCCGGTTCCGCGTCAGCGCGTCATCCCAGTGGGCGGCGGAGTAGCCCTTGCCGATGGAGACGTCGCAGGCGCTGTTGAACACCTCGAGGCCCAGGTGACCGTCCCAGCGCAGGAGGTCGGAGATCACGAGGCCGGACCAGGCGGGGTGCGCGATCAGGGACTCGCCCCCGTGGTCCTTGACCCAGGCGATGGCCTCCTCGACCCCGGGGCGCGGGGGCACCGGTCCCGCTCTCTCCAGGCCGAAGCCGAGCACGTGGACGGGCTCGCCGAGATCGCTGCGGTCGCCGTCCATCTCGGTCGCCAGGAGGAGCAGGAAGCGGCGGTCGTCCATCCCTTCGACCTGGGTGACCGCGCCGTGGTCGCTGAGGGCGAGGAAGTGGTAGCCGGCCTGGCGGTAGCGCCTGACCACCTCGGCCGGCTCGAGGACGCCATCCGAGACGGTGGTGTGGGTGTGAAGGTTGCCCTTGTACCAGCGGCCGGGCGCGGTGAAGGGATCGGGGAAGCGCATGTTTCTCCTCTGGGCGGTCACGGTCTCGCGGCGGCCGCGACCTTGCGGATGGCGGTGGCCATGTCGTCAACGTCCTGCTCGGTGTAGAACTCGTTGACGGTGAGGATGGCGAGTTCGCGGAGCGATTTCTCCGCGTTGGGGCACATGCCGGGCTTGTACTCGACCTTCCGGGAGGCACTGGGGCAGTCGAACGGGTGGTGGGAGGTACCGAAGGTGAGCTGCTGTGAGAAGACCGGGAACGAGTAGAGCGCCTGCCCGAGCCAAGTGCCGGCGCTGACGCCCTCCGCGTTGAGGGCGGCGACGAATCGCTCACGGGATATGCCAAGCTTCTCCTCTTGGATCAGCAACGGGTAGTACCAGCAGGTGTTGCCGGACCTGGCGCTCTCGAGAGGCGCGATGAGGCCGGCGATGCCGGTGATCTGTCGGGAGAGGCGATCGCTGAGGGCGCGACGGCGGGAGACGAACTGGGCGAGCTTACCCAACTGGGCGAGGGCGACCGCGGACTGGAGCTCGGTGATGCGGTAGTTCATGCCGAGGAAGGCGTGGCCGCGGTCCTCGGCGAGGCGGTCCCAGCCCTTGTCGGAGAAGAGGCGGGCGCGCTTGGCGAGATCGTCGCGGTTGGTTACCACTAGGCCGCCGTCACCGCAGGTGATGTGCTTGGACTGCTGGAGGCTGAAGCAGCCCATCTCGCCCATAGTGCCGGAGAGCTTGCCTTTGTACTCGGTCAGATACGCCTGAGCGCAGTCCTCGATGATGGCGATGCCGTGCTCGCGGCCGATGGCGAGGAACTCATCCATATCCGCGGCCATTCCCCAGAGGTGCACGACGATGATGGCGCGGGTGCGGGAGGTGATCTGCTTGCGCACCGCCTTCGGATCGAGGTGGTAGCCGTCCTTTACCACATCAGCAAAGATGGGGATGGCCTGCTGAAAGAGGACGCCGATCACGGTGCCCATGTCGGACATGGCGGTGGTGATGATCTCGTCGCCGGGGTTGGGGTTGATGGAGGCGACGGCGGTGTGAATGGCCGCGGTGCCGGAGGTGACGGCGAGGGCGTGCTTCATGCCGAGGAGAGCGGCGAACTTCTCCTCGACCGCCTTGGTCTTCTGTCCCCCGACGCGGAAGAGGTGGCCGGAGCGGAGGACCTCGGAGAGGTGGGCCAGCTCCTCGTCGCCGAAGCCGGCGGCGCGGGACGGGAAGGGCTCGGTGCGGACCGGGGCGCCTCCATCGATGGCAAGGCGTTCGCTCATCTCGCTTCCTCCATGGCGGGCAGGTCCTTCTTCAGGACGGCGTGCCGCTCGATGATGTGCCAGCCGGCGGCGATGTAGAAGCCGGTGTTGGCCCAGCCGGCGTACATGCTCTCGGAGCCAGCATCCCGGGAGCGGATCATGCACTCGAGCAGGAGGCGGAGGCCGTAGCCCTTGCTGCGCTCCCGCTCGAGCACGAGGATGGGGCCGAAGCCGGCCCGGGGACGACCGGGGTGGTAGCGGGCCCAGCCGAGGATCTCGCCGTCGCGCTGGAGGATGAGAGTCAGCTCGTTGGGCTCTGCGTACCGGTACTCGCAGCCCACGGGGAACCACTCGCGCATGTCGCCTTCGGCGACGAACTTGGTCATCTGGGGGAGGAGCTTGGGGTGCCAGGTGAGGACCTCAACCTCCGGTCCGAGGCGCCTCTGAACGGCGGCGAGCCGGGCCTCGTGGGCAGGGTCGCGGAGGTCAACGGCGACGCTCTCGATGGTCTGCACATCGCGGCAGCCGCGCGCGACGAGGAGGCGGTAGATGCGGTCGTAGCGGAGGTCGACGCCGGGGAAGACGTAGGGGCCGGTGTAGATGGTAACGGTGAGCTCCTGCTTGCCGGCCTGGCGGCAGTAGGCTTCGGCTGCGGCGAGGAGCGCGTCGGCCGCCTCGCCGGCGTGCTCGCCCTCGGTGACGAAGAAGGCCTTCAGGAAGCCCCGGCGGAACTGCCACTCGGTGCCGCCGCCATCCTTGCCGAGGACGTCGCGGCGGAGGACGGAGGCGCTGAGGCCCAGGACCTCGCGGTGGGGGCCCTCGGCGATGACGACACCTTCAGGCTCGTAGTTGGGGTCGCCCAGCATCACATGGCGGAAGCGGTCCTCGGTGAGCTGGTCGTGGACGAGGACCTGGTTCCACGCGACGAGGACGCGGGGGAGGTCGTCGGGGGTCATCGGTCGGATTCTCATGGTGATGCCTTTCTGGGGCGCGACTTCGCCGCGGGTGCGGGCACTCCCTGTCAGCGGGAGCAGGAGTGGGGGGGAGGACGGAGAAGCGGCAGGGGACGTGTGAGGCCTGTCCGCGCGCGGCCTACGGAGGGCGCGGGCAGAGAAGGACGCGGGAGGCGACGGTGGCACACAGTCCCAAGATAGCAATGATCGGGGCGGGGAGCGTGGTTTTCGCCCAGAACCTGCTGGGCGACATCATGTCGTGGCCGGAGCTGCAACGGCCCCACATCGCGCTGATGGACATCGACCCGGACCGCCTGATGGTGGCGGAGCTGATGGCGAAGAAAGTGGCGGAGGCGGTGGGGGCCAAGCCCAAGATCACGGCCCACAAGACGCGGAAGCCGGCGCTGGAGGGGGCCGACTACGTGATCAACACGATTCAGGTCGGCGGGTTCCCGGCCACGAAGATCGACTTCGATATCCCCAAGAAGTACGGCTTCCGGCAGACGATCGCAGACACGAACAGCATCGGGGGGATCTTCCGGGCGCTGCGGACGATGCCAGTGATGGTCGAGATCGCGCGGGAGATGGAGAAGTTGTGTCCGGGGGCGATCTTCATCAACTACGCGAACCCGATGGCGATGGTGTGCTGGGCGGTGCAGCGCGCGACGAGCATCCAGACGGTGGGGCTGTGCCACAGCGTGCAGGGGACGGCCTGGCAGCTGGCGAGCTACATGGGGATTCCGTTCCCGGAACTGGTGTACTGGGCGGCCGGGATGAACCACATGGACTTCTACCTGAGGCTGGAGCACCGGGGGAAGGACGCGTACCCGCGGCTGAGGCGGGCGATGGGGAAACCGGAGGTGTGGGAGCGAGACCCGGTGCGGTTCGAGGCGTTCCGACAGCTCGGGTACTTCGTGAGCGAGTCGAGCGAGCATTTCTCGGAGTACGTGCCGTGGTTCATCCGCCGGGATGCGCCGGAGCTGATAGACCGCTACAACATCCCGCTGGATGAGTACATCCGGCGGTGCGTGGAGTCGGACAAGCACTGGAGGCGGACGAAGAAGAGGATGATGAGCGCGGAGCCGCTGGAGGTGCACCGGAGCCACGAGTACTGCGGGTATATCCTGCACGCGCACCAGACGGGGGAGCCGTGCGTGATCTACGGGAACGTGCGCAACGACGGGATCATCACGAACCTGCCGGAGGGGTGCTGCGTAGAGGTTGCCTGCCTGGTGGACAAGAACGGGATCCAGCCGTGCCAGGTGGGCGACCTGCCGCCGCAGCTCGCGGGGGTGATCCGCAACACGGTGAACGTGCACGAGCTGACGGTGGAGGCGTTCTTC
>Ga0315277_10011318_pt1 | contig 11250 bp, 3 predicted proteins | sample YL17G05_15_MG_FD_203695 | JGI IMG/M metagenome (GOLD analysis project Ga0315277, IMG submission 203695) | Sediment microbial communities from Yellowstone Lake, YNP, Wyoming, USA - YL17G05_15 | ecosystem: Environmental > Aquatic > Freshwater > Lake > Sediment | place: USA: Wyoming | collected...
TTTGATCTTGTAGTGATTGCTCAAATTGTGAGTCAGCTTTTTCGTAATTTCCCATAAAACTGAGTACTCGTCCCAATTCATAAAAAATAGGTATATAATCTGGATTCAATATTGATGCTTGATTTAGCATATCTAATGATTTATACAAATTACTTTGTTTTCTAAGACATATCCCATAACTGTAAAAAGCGTGAAAATTTTCTTTATCAAATTTAATAGCATCTTCAAATAATTTATTTGACTCATGTATATGATCAATACTAAATTCAAATTTTGCATATTCGATTAATGCATATCCAAATTCAGGAGCTACATCAATTGCATTTTCAAAATTTTCTTTAGCTTTCTCAAAATCTTTTTTAGTAAGATAAATTTTTGCCGTTTTAATATAATTAAACGCAATTTTTTCATTTTCTGTTTTAATTCCAAGAGTAAATAATGATTGGTAATATGCTGATTTTGATTTTTCCAATTCTTGAATTTGTTTTGTTAAATCATAATATTTTGTCTGGAGGGCAGTAAAAGTTTTTTTATTTTCATCTAATTTTGAACTAATAAATCCTCTTGTAAGTGATAACATTGTATATTTCGTTTCTACTTCTGTGTTATACTCAGAAACATCTGGAATAACAAAGGATGTTAATGTCAATTCTCTAATCGAATCTTCAAATTTGGAATCGTCTAACCCTGTCATATGTTTTAACATTGGTTTTCCTATGGGATTATCTCCAAAAATAATCATACTATAGAGAATTAATTTTGATGATTCCGAAAGCATTACAAAAATATCATTAAAAGAAAATTTAGCAATTTCGCTTTCGCCAGAATAAATATCTGAAAAAGCATCTTTTATTTCTGCACCTAAACATATTTTACCAATAGACCATTTTATCAGAAGAGGATAACATTTAACATTTCTAACGAACTTTATTATTCTTTTATCCTTTAATTTTAATAAATCCTTCCTATCTCTTTCTCTTGAAATTAATCGAAAAAGTGTTATTGCATCTTTTTCAGAAAAATCTGGAAGAGGAAATCTTCTTTCAATTTCTCCAAGGCCTTTTCTACTTGTAATTAAAACCTGAGATGGTCTTGGTATATTTTTAATAAAATCAATTGTCTTTTCATCTCGAATTGTCTCCAAGTTATCAATTATTATTAAACATGGTTGTGATGAAAATAATTCATATAAGCGTTGTTTATATTTGTCAGATGGAATTTTATTTTTTTCAAAAACATTAAATGATTTATTATCAACAATATTTAATATATCTTTAACTAATTTCTCATAAGTTGTTATTTGACTTTCAATAGTAATAATTCCACTATCATGTGTTAGTCTTTGCTCTTTTGCGCTAAACCAAATAAATGCATCAAAAGGATTATTATTATCAGATATAATATTATAAACTGTTTTCAATGCAACTGCTGTTTTTCCTATACCACCTGCCCCAGTAATTGTTAATATTCTATCCTGTTGTGAATAAAGTAAATTTTTAATTTTTTTAATTTCGTCTCTTCTTCCGACAAATCCTCCATCTAGATCATAATCTTCAATAGGTAAATTATTTGGGTATTCGTATTCCTTAAAAAAATCAACTGGAATTTCATTAGCATTCTTATAATTTTCATTATCTATAAATTTTATAATTTCTTCTGCTAATGATCCTTGAGAAATTGTTTTAACAATATCAATAAGTCTTACTAAATCCAAATTTGTAAAAGTAGATTTTGAATGTGCTATTTTTCGTCTAATTTCATTTAATTCATCCATTAATTCGATGAATATAGTTTTATTTATATTTCCAAGAAAATCATTTAAGTATTGGAAGTTATCTTTGTAAATTGCAATATCTTTTAAATTAAGTAGATACAATTCCTCAAAAAAATCCTCTATATTTGAATTATTTATATCAATATCTTTTTCTTCCCTAGTATCATTTTTTACACCATCTGGGATACCATCAGTCCAATTTTTTAATCCATAATTAAGCAACAAGACTTCATTAATAAGTATTTTTCGAAATTGTGGTTCAAATCTATTTATTAAAATATCATAGCCATATTTCCTCAAAGATTCTATTTCACTTTTTGCCATTCAGTAAATTAAACTATCGATACATAATTAAAACTTTCGTTTATAAAAATAAAAAAAAAATACACTTTTTTTCTATTCATGATTATTTACTAACCATTTAGATGATAACATCTAAAATAAAAACTTTTATTTGCATGAAGAAGATTACGATATGCTTAAGCATAATTTTGACTGTTTTTCTCCTGTGGAGATATCACTCTGGCTCGGTACCCCCTACTGAGGCTCTCTAAATTTAAATCGTTAGGATATGTTTAAAGAAGGAAAAATTGGTTTGTTTATCGTTACAAAAGTTATTTTACCAAACATTTAAATGAATCTACAGGATAACAACTTTCATAAAAATCTAGGGGAGTTGAAAGGAACAATGTAAAAAGATTTGTGAACGAAAGGATTAGTTGTTGGAATAATATTGTTGTTTGTTGGATGAATTTTCATAATTAAGGAAATATGTGAAATAAAATTTCAATGAACAACAGGTTGCTACAGGTATAATATTATGCCGAAAACAAAAAATAGATTGCGAAGAAAACTTGCCGGGTCCAAATTTGAGATGAGATTTAAGAAAATTTTAAAAATTGCAAAAAAAGAACTAAAAGGACTTGAACCTAATGGTTTTCAACATTCTAATACGATTGAAAAATATATAGAAAGAATAATCCCAAATAAATTACTTCTTGGTAATAATAAGGATAGCTTAAGTAATGCTGAAATATTTATTCTTTTATGTGCAATTTATTTTCATGATATTGGTCGTAAAAATGGTATTCCTAATCATCCACGAAAATCTATGGAGATTATCAAAGAACATTATAAAGAACTTGGCTTTATTGATATATATGAAGGTAATGATGTTGGACTTGTGAGTTGGGGACATGGTGAAGATTGCGATATAACAAAAATGGATAATAAACACCAAAATGAGAAATTGGGAATATTGGATTTACAATTTTTAACATGTCTTCTAAGACTCGCTGATGACATTGATAATGCTTATACACGAGTTGAAAAAATTTCTGGACAGAGAGAAAGCATAAGACATTTAATAGAAGGAGTTAAAATCGACATTTCTGGTAGTAGAATCGTATTTAACTCATGCCCAAAAACCAGTGATGAATGGGAAAAACTACACGAAATGGGTAAATACACACAAGATCGTCTCGATGAAATTAGACCAATTTTTAGACTCAAAGGAATTGAAATTGATTTAATATTAATTACCCCACGAGATAATCCATTTAAAGATAAGCCAACTTTTGAAACCAGAAAAACTTCTCCAATAAAAGAATCAAATAAGTTCAGAGAGATTACTAATTCTAATGAACTCTATGAAATAACCACAAATAAATACCACTTTTTAGAGAATTCATTTGAAAACGACGAATTTAAAATAAAGAAAAAAAGTTTATTCTATTTTGAAAAATCAAAAACTGAAAAAAAAATAAAAAAATTTCTTAATAAATTGAAGCCACAACAAATATTATTAATCACTGGGGCACCTAAGATTGGAAAGAGTACCTTATTATTATTCTTTCTAGATCAATGTTTAAAACGGAAACTTGGTGATTGGAAAACGATATTTTTTATTGATCCCGTTTTAACGATAGAAGAATTAGAAGATGTTTTTAATCAAATTAATAATGAATTGAAGATTAAACAATTCAATCCTAATGAGGTACTATTAGCAATAGATGGTCTAAAAAGAACGGAAGAGAGCAATGAGAATTATATAAGTAAATGTGATAAATTATTTCAACAAGTTTCTACTCAAGGTTACATTTTAATTGCGACTCTTCGGGACGATCAAAGCAACCTTTTAAATATAGACTTTGAAGATAAGATAAAATGGGGCATAAATAAATGGATTGTCTATCATATAGATGAGGAGAAGATAGAATCTCATAATGATTTTAAAGATATAAAAATGGTCCTAATCAAATATCTAAATTTCTATAAGGAAAAAATAAAATGTGATTTATCTATTGATAGTCCTGAATTTGACGAATGCATATTGATCCTTAAAAAAAAATGGAATGGCGTAATTGGAGACATAGCTTTTTTAATTGATGATATTAAAATAAGTAATCATGAGTTCTCGAAGAAAACCATTCAAAAATATCCTGTTGGGAGTCTAAATCTACGTTGGAATACCATTGAAAGAGATTATTTTATCAAAGGTGATGAAGTTCTTCCATCATTGCTTTTTTTCTTAACTAATCAAGAATATTCAGTAACTAAGGAGTTTATTGATGAATTTGTAAGATGGGGTATAGAAAAAAATGATATAAAATTAATAGATAAACAAGAGGTTTTAAGTAGGGTGGAAAATTTAGTAGATTTTTATTTTAATTATATTTATTTTGAAAATATACAAGAATATCGCTTAAAGGAGGACTGGAGGGAGGCGATAAAAAAAGGTCTTTTGGGCGAGTGTTCCAAGAAGTATAACAAGTTAATCAATATTTTTAAAAAAATTAATTTGGATGATTTAATTTGTGACTTTATTTTTAGTGAAAAAGTACGATTGCCTCCTACATTAACAACTTCGAAAGATATTAGGGTTGTGACAGATATAGCAAAAATATGGGGTGTGGAGGGAATTGAAACTAAGATAAAATTAGATTTATTAAAATTTTCAACTAATTTTTTTGATAAAATTTCCTGGACACATGAAATGAATACCTCAACAAAATTCCTGAAAGAAACACTTTCCTTATTATGGAATAGAGCTCTTAACTATATATCTATTGAAGATTGTGATTTCGCTATTCAGTTTTATAAAGAAGTGATAAGATCTGATCCTAAATATTATTGGGCGTATAGGATGCTTGCTGAATACTATAGCAGAAAAAATGAAGAATATGAAGCATTGGATTGGCATATTAAAGCTGTAAACATTGAAAATAGATCAGAAGGTTACGGTAGTTTAATTTATAGAATAAAAAATTATTGTAAAAAGAATAAATTATCTGATGAAATTGAACTCATGTATATTGAAATTCGGAATAATATAGCTTTAAAAGCAATTGAGTGTTATGCCGGTGATAGTAGAAATTGGTATGCGTTAGGGAAAGTAAAGGAAGAAAAAGGAAAAATTTTACTCAAACAGAAAAATTATGTCAGAGCTATAAAAAATTTTGATGATGCTATAAAAGTGTACACACGAGGAATTGAAATATGTGAAAAATTATCACTTTCTAAAGAAGATAAAATTTGGTATAAAAAACAAATTGCTGGAGTTATAAGAGATAGAGCATTCGCATTTGCACAAAGTGGACGATTAGAGGAATCAATAAAAGATATAGAATGTATTATAAAATTAAAAGAAATTAAAGAAATAGTCGAATGGCTAGGAGTTGATATCGATGAAGATGAAAAATGGAAAAACAGATATAATTACTGGCTGGATCGTAGAAATAGAATTGGCGCAATATTTACGTCTTTCTGTAATATAACGATGGCTGCTATTGAGGGCGAAAAAAGAGAAATTTTATCAACAATTTGGTATAATATCTATTTATTGCTTAATAATGTCGATATGTGGTGGGATGGCGATGAGATTACAAATCTAAAAATTAGTGCTTTATGTCAATCCATCAATATTGATGAGAATAATTTAATTTCAAGAAAAAGTCTAAAAAGTTTAAAATTCTTTTTATTTAACATAATGGATTTTCGCTTCAAAGAAGAATTTTTAAATAATACAATATCTGATGATTTAAGACAGATATTTGCACGGAATAGATACACTTTATCGGATAATGTTAAAATATCATCATTTGGTAATAACAAATGGAAAATTGTCGATGATGAGAGGAGATATTTAATAAGAGAATCTGATAATAAGTTAAACGTATATAGTAATTTTACAGATGATGATATTGATAACAGAAAAAAGGAATACGGATCTGAATATCTGATTGGTTGTATAAGATCATCAACAGATAAATTCTTGTTTAGTTTTCAGGATATTATAAATAATAAATTTCAACAAATGAAACTTTTAAAATTAATTTCTGATCCAAGATCTGATATAGGAAATGTGATATTTTCATTAGAAGGAAATAACAGAATAAAAATTACAGTCAATAATAAGGAAATAGCTTCGTTAGAAATAGAAAAGAACACGTGTTATTTAAATTTCAAAGAAATGGAGATGGAAAAAATAGAACTTGGTGAGGCGAAAAAAGAAGGGAATGAAGGAAATAATTTTAATGTGTATAAGCGAGATTTTATTTTAGAACTTTTTTATAGATTTTTCTCAAATTCAATAAATACAATTAAATCAATAAGGAAAATATATCAAGGCTATGGAGATCCAGAATATGCTAGATTGGAAATAGAGAACTTATCAAGAATATGGGGCGGGCTTGGGAGAAGAATCACAAGACAAAGTGAAGATTTTAATTTTATTTCAAGAATACCACGAAATATTGCAATACAAAGTTTTGAGCTTTCAGTCAAACTTAATTCAAATAATTTTGTTTCTTGGCATAATTTGGGATGGGAATATTTTTATGAGGGAATATATGATAAAGCAATGGTAGCATTTCAAAAGAATTTAGATTTAGAAAAGGACATTGACGAAATCTTTTTGTTTAGTATAATAGGTCTTCGCTATAAAACGGATCTTCTAAATAATGTAATTTCTGTTGATTTAAAAAAGATGTTTGCACGGAATGGAATCACGCTATCGGATAATGCAAAAATATCATCTATTGATAATAAAGAATGGAAAATTGTTGATAGCAAAGTAGAGTATACAGTTAAGGAATTTTGTAACAGATTAATTACATTCAAAAAAAGTAAATATGGTCATCTCTCAAAAATAGGTATTGGAATGATTTATGAAGCAAATGAAAATTATCAATTAGCTTTTGAATGGTTCAAAAGCGGAATCAGATTATATCTAAAATTTTGTAACGAAAATAATTCAGAAATAATTGTTGATTCTTTGTTAAAGACGGCTAATAGATTGAAACGCATTGGTTTTATTATTTCGGATGAGAATAAAATGGAAATTCTAAATGATGCACTTGCATTTTATGAGAAAGCATTAGAAATTTCTCAAAATAAAAATCTAACAAATACTCAATTAATTAGGGAAATAATCAAATTTTTTAAAGATCAAATTGAATGGATACAGAAAAAATTAATTTGTCCAATGATGTCTTTTAATAAAATTTTAGAAATGTCATTAATGGAATTGTTATCAATTGAATCAAAACCCGAGAGTTTAGATACACTTTATAAGAAAGAAAGGGATTTTTCAAAATTGGGTGACCATAAGAAATCGATAGTATATTGCGATAGAATTATCGGTTTAAATCCAAATAATGTATCCGTATGGATAAATAAAAGCCAGAGTTTAGGAAATTTACGAGAATATGAGAAAGCTTTAGACTGTACAAAAAAAGCTTTAGATTTGGATGATAAAAATGGATATGCGTGGCACAACAGAGGTCTTTATCTTCTTAAATTGGCAAATGATAAAAAAACAGTTAATGAAGCAATAAAATATTTTGATATTAGTTTAAAATTATTAAATTATAAATATGCCCCTGCATGGTATAATAAAGCAGGAGCTCTAAGTAAATTAGAAAAAAATATAGAATCAATTGAATGTTATAATCAAGCTTTGTTATTAGAACCTCAGAATTTAGTTACTTTTAATTTAAGGAGAGCCGCTTTAAATAAATTGACAAACAAGGATACTTAATAGTATTTGGATAAGACTCTGTACTAGAACAACCTAATCTCAAGTCCGGTAACGAACACAAGTGTTTAATCTACAGAGTAGGAACTGGAAAAAAACCTTGCCATTAATGTAATAAGCCATAAGGATAGGTTGGATCACATTTGAGTAGTAAAACAATTGAGGAATCTATTATCGCGCAACAGTGGTACAATAAGGCAATGTCATTTATGGATGTCAAAAATTATAAAAAAGCAATATTTTGCTTTAATAAAGTTTTGAAAATTCGGCCTAGGGATGCTAATGTATGGTATAATAAAGGTTTTGCTTTTGAAAAAATAAACTTGACGGAGAAAGCCTTAGAATGCTATGATACAGCGCTTGAAATCGAGCCAAATTCAATATATGTATTAAAGGTAAAGGCAATAGCTCTCACTGATGCCAAGAGATACGATGAAGCAATTCTATTATTCAAGAAAATTTTGACAATCGAACCAAAAAATGATCAGATATGGTATTATCAAGGTCTAGCTCTCTTAAAAATCGAGATGTATGAAAAAGCCATCCATAGTTTTAATCAAGGTCTCGATATTAAGCCTCAGAACTCAATGTTATGGTATAAATTAGGAATTGCTTACAGTGAGTTGGGAGACAATCAAAGAGCTTTAAAATATTTCGATAAAGGATTAGAAATAGAACCAAATATCAAATATTTGTTACGTGTTAAAGGTAACCTACTGATAAAAATTGGTGACTATGAAGAAGCAATAAAATGTTTTTCAAAGATCTTAAATTTAAAACCAAATGACTTTGAAGCATTGATAAGTCTATCTACTGTATGTGAATTTAAAAAAAAATATGACGAATTTCTTTCTTATTTAGATAAAACTTTAGAGTTAAAACCAAACAATAAGGTGATTAGAGAGATAAGAGAAAACATACGAATCATGCAAAAAAAACAAATGAAAAAAGGAAAAATGATATGATTAATAAAATGAAACATGTTGAACAAGAGATAAGTAAAATTCGATTCGAGCTTTTCACCTTTGCACCATAATCCCTACTGGGACTCTCTAAATTAAAGTCATTAGGATATGTTTTTAAAGAAAGAACAACAGGGTTATTGTAACGTTGAAATGAAATCAGTCTCATGATATTTTGTTACATTTGTTATGATAATTATTTTATCAAAACATTTAAATGAATCCACAGGATAACAACTATTACCTGTTTATCAGGGGAGGAATAAAAAATGCGAGATAGATTGTGGATGAAAGGATTAGTTTTTGGAATAATAATGCTGTTTGTTGGAACAAGTGTTGTATCAAGTATTAGTGGGAATCAAAGAGAAATAATTAAAAATTGTCAGGATTCTCCAAAAACTTTAGATTTAACTGATGATCTAGTTGGTTATTGGAGTTTTGATAATCTTGCTGACGTGGGTCATGATGATTCTAATACAGGTAATAACGGTATATTATATGGTCCAACGTGGACAAGTTCAGGTAAAATCGGTGGTTGTTTGGATTTTAATGGACAGAATAACTATGTTGTTGTTCCCTATGATAGTAGTTTAAATTTAGTTAATGCCTTCACAGTTGCTGCTTGGTTTAAAAGCCGTGATTTGAGCAATAACCCTACTGTTGTTGGGCGACGTTGGGAAACAGTTGGGACTGACTATCAATATTCAATCGCAATTCAACCCGATGGCACTTTCTATGGTATTACAGAAAATGATTATCATTATCTTGGGTTATTTTCCGATTCTGGAGCTATACAATTAAATGAATGGTATTATGGTGTTTATGTCTACGATGGTTTATCGTCTATATATAAATTATATTTGAATGGCTATCTTATTGATAGCAATGTTAGTTCGATAATTCCTCCCAGTATTCTAGATTCTTTATTTTTTGGGAGAAATGCTTTATCTCCTATGCCAGCTAGTTTATTTAATGGTTGCATTGATGAAATCCGTATCTATAATCGAGCATTAAGTCAAAATGAAATATTAGATCTTTACAATCAAAGTGGAAATATCCCCCCTATTCCATTGTTCAACTGGGCTCCTGAATATCCAGATAAAAATATACCGATTACATTTGATGCTTCTATAAGTTATGATCTTGATGGAGAAATTGTGTCTTATGAGTGGGATTTCGGTGATGCAAACTATGCAACAGGGATTATAGTAAATCACGTCTATACTCAATCAGGAACATATGAAGTAGTGTTAAATATCACAGATAATGAGGGAGCGCAGAACAAACAAATTAAGACGATTGGTATTACAAACCATCCTCCGACAGTTGAGATTTTAAATATAAAACAATTCGACTATCTTTCTGGAACTGTGATTATCACTGGGAAAGCATCAGATCCTGACGGTAATGAAACTTTAATAAATGTTACAGTAACTATAAAACAAATGGGATTCACAGTCCAAAAGCTTCCTGCTGAGGGCACTACATATTGGACCTGCACATGGGATACTAAAAATAAAAATATTTCAGAAATTCCTACGAAAGTTAGTGCACAAAGCGAAGATGATGGTGGTTTGGTTTCAGATTTTGATACTAAATCTGTCTTAATAGATAATACCAAACCATTCGTCCTAATTACAAGACCCAAACTTACTTGGTATATTTTTGATAATGAGTTAAGAATACCAGGTACATTACCATTTGCTAAGGTAATTGGTTGGCCTATTACTATAATAGCTAGTCACTATGAGCCTATTTTTTCTCTTGCACGTTCAGGTATTAAGAACGTTTCATATATCATAGATGGAGTGTGTATGCAAAACCTGGATAATCCAGGGGGCTCTTCTGCGTATAGTTATAATGGTATACATTTTGGAATGGTTCCAATCGAAGTAAAAGTCTATGATTATGCTAACAATTATAATAGCTGGAGTGCAGTTATGTACAAATTATTTTAATATCTTTTTTTCATTCTTTTCTTTTTATCAACGATTCGCACAAAAAACATGAGTTAAAACCGTGTTAATGTTTCTCCTATAAAAAAAGGAATGATTATATAGCGAGCATTATATTCCTCTCCAAACTTTGGAGGCTGGAGCGTTTATGACAACAATTAACATGTTTAGTGAGTTGAATTTATTTACAAGCATTTGGAGGAGGAAAACAGAAGGAAAATGGTGATTTAAATTCACTGTATGAACAGTCAAAAATCATCTATTTTTTTATCTAGATTAGCACAAAACATATGTTAAGTTTTTAGATGTATAAGGTTTTAAAGAAGCAACCACGGGGTTATTGTAACGTTGAAATGAAATCGGTCTCGTAATCTTTTGTTACCATTTGTTTCAGATTTTTTCCCATAAGCAATGTATAATAAACCATGCTAATCTGTGTTTTACACAATGCTTATTTTTAAATACTAATCAATCTATCGAACCCGTACTAGTTGATTTGAAAAATTTAAGAGGGAAAAAGAA
>Ga0315277_10011320_pt1 | contig 11249 bp, 6 predicted proteins | sample YL17G05_15_MG_FD_203695 | JGI IMG/M metagenome (GOLD analysis project Ga0315277, IMG submission 203695) | Sediment microbial communities from Yellowstone Lake, YNP, Wyoming, USA - YL17G05_15 | ecosystem: Environmental > Aquatic > Freshwater > Lake > Sediment | place: USA: Wyoming | collected...
CTTATTTTGTTATATTCAGCCACATAATCGACAGTAATTTTAGGCTTAGCGGTCAAAAACAATGCTATCTTCAGAATAAACAGAGCCAGCAAAAGCCCAATAGCTGCTAATACCCACTTCTTACTTGGCCTTAACGGTTTCATTTTAGTATCTCCATAGCCCATGCCCACCGCCCGTTTGGCGGGGGAAATTCATTTCTCTTGACAACCATTCGACCTGTCTGTATTTAGCCAATTCTAAATATTATCGGGTAAATGGCCGATAGTTACAGCAACGCGCATTGAAGATGTATCCGTCCCCGGCTGCGACCGGGGGCGACTTTTTTATGAAAAACTCAAGTATTATGGCGAAATCAGGCTCTTCAGGCAAGTCGCTGGTGATAGTAGAATCCCCTGCCAAGGCGAAGACTATAAACAGGTACCTCGGGGCGGATTACGAAGTCAAGGCGTCGATGGGCCACGTGCGGGACCTCCCGGCCAAGGGCCTTAACGTCGATATTGAGAATGATTTCGAGCCGACCTACGACATTATGCCCGGCAAGGGCAAGACTATTGCCGCCCTGAAGGCGTCCGCGAAGAAATGCGACAAGCTGTATCTGGCCACAGACCTCGACCGCGAAGGCGAGGCTATCGCCTGGCATCTGGCTGAGCTGCTTGGCGTTCCTTCCGAACGAACCTTCAGAGTAGTGTTCAACGCGATAACCAGTTCGGCCATAAAAGAAGCCTTCGCCAGACCCGGCAAACTGGATATGGACAAGGTGATGGCCCAGCAGGCCCGCAGGATACTCGATCGAATAGTCGGCTACCAGATTAGCCCACTGCTCTGGAAGAAGGTAACGCGAGGCCTCTCGGCGGGCCGAGTGCAGTCCGTGGCGGTCAAGATGATCGTCCAAAGGGAAAGGGAGATTCGAGGCTTCCAGCCGGAGGAATACTGGCTGATACCCGCCGTGTTTACGACCGACCTGGAGGGCGATTACGCCGCCGAATGGCGCGACTTTATCACGCCTAAGAATGAAGGCGATAATCCGCCCGCGCAGGCCGAGCAGTACAAGTGGCTCGCCGTCCACAACGCCTTCGAGGCTGAGCTGCAGACGGTGGGCGGCAAGAAATTCGAGGCGTCGAACACCCAGCAGGCCGACCGCGTATTCGCCGCTCTGAAAGACGCGAAGTTCAAGATCGCCGAGATTGAGACGAAGCAGTCGCGTTCCCGCCCGTCGCCGCCGTTCATAACATCGACGCTGCAGCAGGCGGCGGCCAACCGCTTAGGCTTCGCCACGAAGAGAACGATGAGGATCGCCCAGCAGTTGTATGAAGGCATCGACCTCGGCTCGATGGGCTCTCTCGGCCTAATTACCTATATGAGGACCGACAGCACGCACGTCTCGCCCGAGGCAGTGAAAGAGGCCCGAGGCTATATCAGCAGGCGGCTCGGCGGCGAGTATCTGCCTGATAAGCCCAATATCTTTGCCTCCAAAAAGAACGCCCAGCAGGCGCACGAGGCGATCCGCCCCACGGACGTTGATTTGACGCCCGCCGACATCAAGACGTTTCTCAGCGACGAGCAATTCAAGCTCTACGACCTTGTCTGGCGGCGCTTCGTGGCGTCCGCGATGAAGCCAGCCCTCTGGGACGTTACGAACCTGCAAATAGCGGCGGAGACCTCTATCGGCAGGTGCGTGTATAAGGCCGCCGGACGAGTGCTCGTTTTCGACGGATATACGGCGATATGGCAGACCGGCTCGGACGGGCAGCAGTTGCCCGCCGTCAAACCGGGGCAAGCCCTCGCAGCCGTCGCTATCAAGGCCGAGCAGCATTTCACCAAGCCGCCGCCCAGATATACCGAGGCATCCTTAGTAAAGGCCCTCGAAAAAGAAGGCATCGGACGCCCGAGCACCTACGCCTCGATTATCAGCACCATAGAGGAGCGCGGCTACGTCGAGCAGCAGGATAAGAAATTCTTCGCCACGGACGTCGGCGAGATAGTCACCGACAAGCTCGACGAGTACTTCCCGAAGATAATGGACATCGCCTTTACGCGGTATATGGAGGAGCAGCTCGACAAGATCGAGGAGCAGCATCTCGATTGGCTCGGCGTCTTGAAAGATTTCTACGGGCCGTTCAAGGAGAGCCTCGAAATCGCTTTGGCCGAGATGAAGCACGCCAAGGCGGAGGCCACGCCGAGCGAGTACAAGTGCCCCGAATGCGGCAAGGCGCTCGTTTACAGGTTCGGAAAGAACGGGAAATTCCTTAGCTGCTCGGCGTATCCCGATTGCAAGTTTGCATGTCCCTGTGACAAGGAAGGTAAAATGATCGAACAGAAGATAAGCGAGCACAAGTGTCCGGTCTGCGGAAAGCCCATGGTCGGGAAAAACGGGCGGTTCGGCGCATTCCTCGGATGCAGCGATTATCCCAATTGCAAGACAACGCTAAAGGTGGATAAGGATGGCAACGTCCTGCCGCCGAGGCCGCCGCCGGAGCCTACGGGAATCAAGTGCTACAAGTGCAAAGACGGCCAGCTCGTGATCCGCCAGGGCAAGAAAGGCCCGTTCATGGGCTGCGCAAAGTTCCCGAAGTGCAGGACAATCGTCAGCATAAAGCAGCTCGAGCATCTAAAAGAGCTTCAAGCCGCGGGGAAGTGGCCGCCGGAATCCTGGGAAGAGGCCGACGAGCTGCTCGGAAGAAAGGGCCCCAAAAAAGCCGCCAAGAAGCCCGACAAAGCCAGAAAGACTGCAAAAGCAGCCACATAATCACCATTACTGCTTTGTGAAGGTTGATTTTAGGGGTCGCCCCTCCGATAGAATCCTCCAACGGCACCCAATTCGTCGATCCCGCGACATCTGGATAACGCTGTTGACAAGATCGTTCTCATCTCGTACGCTGTTCGTCTATGCGCTATTCGAGCAGCTTCTGTTAAGCCGATACAACAGCCGGGACAGAGCCCAGTGCGCGACCTCTCGGACGGACTGAGTTATGAAAACCTACGAAGAAATCAATAAACGCATTGAATCAGGCAAGGCCGTTGTCCTCACCGCCGACGAGATCATGGATTATGTCGATAAGAAGGGTCTGGCGGCAGCCGCCGAGGAGGTCGATGTCGTCACCACGGCGACCTTCGGCCCGATGTGCTCCTCCGGATGCACGCTGAACTTCGGCCACTCAAAGCCCAAAATCAGAATGTCCGAGGCTTGGGTCCAGGACGTCCTTGTCTATACGGGTCTGGCAGCCGTCGATGTCTATCTCGGCGCCACGCAGCTCCGGCACGGCGACCCGGCCAATATGTACTATCCCGGCGAGTTTCGCTACGGCGGAGGGCACGTGATGGAAGACCTCGTCGCCGGAAAGACGCTCCAGCTTTTTGCCCTTTCCTACGCAACCGACTGCTATCCCCTCCGCGAAATAAGAACGTACTTCAATATCAACGACCTCAACCAGGCGATAATGGTCAATCCCCGCAACTGCTACCAGAATTACAACGTCGCGGTCAACGATTCCGATAAGACGATTTACACCTATATGGGCACGCTCGAGCCTAATCGAAAGAACGCCAACTACTGCTCCGCCGGCCAGCTCTCGCCGCTGCTCAATGATCCTCTCTACGAAACCATCGGCATCGGAACAAGGGTCTGGCTCGCCGGCGCTCAGGGAATCGTCTATGCCGAGGGGACGCAGCACGCCGGGGGGGGCGAGCGAACCCCAGAAGGCATACCGAAGGGAGGGGCCGGAACACTCGCATTGACCGCCGATATGAAACAAATGATCCCCGAGTTCGTTAGGGCGGTTAGCTTGAGGGGATACGGGGTATCCCTCGCGCTCGGAGTGGGAATACCAATTCCGATACTGAATGAGAGTGTCCTGAAACGAACCTGCATACGCGACCGTGACATTTTGGCCCCCGTCGTTGACTACAGCAACGACTATCCGCAGAATACCGGCAAGGTCATAGCCTACGTCAACTACGAACAGTTGCGAAGTGGTTCGATCGAAATCGAGGGAAAGAAAATCGCGGTCGGCTCCCTCTCATCATATTACATGGCGTTGAAAATCGCCAACCTGCTGGCCGATGAGATAAGACGAGGAGAATTCACCGTCACGCCGCCCGCCGCCTATCTCGCCAAAGACAAGAAAATGAAGCCGCTTCGGATAAGGGGCAAACCCTCATGAGCCCGACCATAACAAAAAAACTCATGCTGTTCTTCCCCAAGTGTGAGTGCGAAAAGCCCATCATCTATCATTTGGTCAAGGACCATAACCTTATCGTCAACGTCTATCGCGCAAAGGTTACGCCGGAAGAAGAAGGCTACCTCGTCTTAGACGTTACCGGGACCCAAGAGGACATCGACCGGGCGATGGCCTTCGTGAAGACTTTCAACGTCTCAATAAACGAAACCGGAAAGGGCGTGGTGCGCGATGAAGACGGCTGCACCCACTGCGGCCACTGTCTTACTCACTGTCCCCCCGGCGCCTTGCGCATCGCCGATAAGGCCACCAGGGAGGTTGTTTACAACGCCGCCGATTGTATCGAGTGTCTGGCGTGTATTCGCGTCTGCCCCTTCGGCGCATGCGCCTCGGCTTTTTGAGAAGGCTTGTGGGACTTGGTCGGTGTGCGTAGATGAGTCAAAAACGAACCTACCGGACATTCACCCACAAAGAGGCCGTCTTACGAATATGTTGCGAGAAATTTGACGCCGTCACTGCGGAAATTGTGCGCCAGCGACGGATACTCGAGGACTACATCAAGCGGCACGCCGATTTTCGCCGGTCGCTCGAACCGCTCGAATTACTCCCCGGCGCGCCCGAGGTTGCGCAGCGCATGGCCCGTGCCGCAAGTCTCGTCGGCGTCGGGCCTATGGCCGCCGTCGCCGGAGCGATGGCCCAGCTTGCGGCCGAGACCGGGCTACGAGCCGGCGCGCCGGAGGCTATCGTCGAGAACGGAGGCGACATTTATCTAAAGGCCGCAAAGCCCGTAATCATAGCCTTGGTCACCGGCACGACTGAGCTGGCCGAACGCCTTGCATTCTCGCTCAAGCCCGAAGAGACGCCGATTTCGATATGCTCCTCATCCGGAAAGATGGGCCACTCCTTGAGTCTCGGCAAATGCGACCTCGCAACGGTGGTCGCAGCCGATGCCGCCCTCGCCGATGCCGCCGCCACCGCCGCTGCGAATTTGGTGACAACCGTCGAGGATGTCGATCCCGCCTTAGAGCGGATCGCCGCAATCGAAGGCGTTCACGGCGTGCTAATCGTCAAGGACGACCGCATCGGCCTCGCCGGCAAACTCCCCAAACTTGTCAGAATTCGGAAGTAACTCAAACTGAGAGGTTTTCAAGAAGACGGCACGATAAGTCCCTATGCGACAGCAATGTAGCACAGTGTGTCATTCCCGCCCCGTATCGGGGTGCGGGGTAAACTCCAGCGGGAATCCACTCACCCGGCACACTTCCCCCCGGGATGGCGGGGCCAACTGGATACCTGCGGCGCCAGCCGTCCCTTGCGGGACTTTCGCAGGTATGACAAGGCGAATTGGCCAGTTTGAGTAATAAGTCGATGCGCAGCTCCGATTATCCTCAGGCGGCTCATTTGACCTTATCGAGCACTGCTTTGGCGCGTTTCTTGACGTCGTCGTTCGCGGCGGCCGCTAAGACTTTTTCCATCGCCGCGCCGACTTCAGCCGCGCCCTTTGAGCCTATCGCCTCGGCGATAGCCACCGCTGCGAAGCAGGCCTCGTTCTTCGTGGCGGCGCTGTCCAAATAACCCATCGCCATCGCCAGGGCCTCGCTCGCCGGCACAGTCGCAAGGGAGCCGAGCAGCAGGAGTTTTTCTTCGTCGCGCTGAATCAAAGGCGCGATCTCCTTGAGTCCGGCCAGTTTCTTATCGACGGGCGCATCCTGCAGAGGAATCAGCCGAATCGCACCGCGCACCGCCAGAATCTTGACCTTGTTGTCGCTCGCCGTTGTTGCAAGTTTCAGCACGTCGGGCAGGACCTCGGCAGTGGGCCAGCCGCACAGGATAGAAATCGCTTCGCCGCTAATCTGGGGGTCGCCGTCCGTTGCAGCCGCCCGAATGGCCTTAAGGGCCTTGCCGCCCTGGGCCGCGCGGAGAACTCGCAGCAGCGCAAGCTTCTGCTCAGTTCGCGCTTTAGCCATCGCGGAGCAGAGCTCATCAACAAGGGCATCCGGAGTCGCACCGGCCAGAAGCGTTATGCTCTGGCCTTCCCTGGCCGTTTCGGTCTGAGTTACCCCGTTGGCCGTGAATTCGATTTGCAGCTCCTTGACAACCCCCTGGGCCGCATCGCCGAAGTTGGCGTTGGATGCCTCAATCGAAGTCGCTCCGGCTGCGACCATTTCTGCGACCTTTTTCGTGACGTCGGCTGAGCCGCCGCCCTCGATGCCGCGATAGGCCGCCTTGCGGATAGTCACGCTGCCCGCGGACGGCTTGGCCTCCCGCTTGCAGGTCGTCGCCAGCGCACGCTCCGCCGCTCGGATTTCTCCGGCGGTCTCCGCGCCCAGAAGCAGATCGACCAGAACGCCGAATTTCACTTCGCCCGGCAAGTCACCGAGCAGCTTGACGGCGCCCGTCCGCACCGATTCATCGTTGTCCTTCGCGGCCTTGAGCAGGGCATCGGCCACATTCGTCATCCGGCGGCGCTCGATTAGATCAAGGGCCGTCATCTGTGTCTTGGTATTGCCGTCGGCGAGCATCGTCATCACGGCCTCGTCGGCCTTCTTGCCCGATATGGCCGCCAGATTGTCCCGGGCGGCCTGGGCGATCTCCGCATCAGGGTCGTTCATAAGTCCCGCGAGAACGCCCAGGGCCGTCGAATCGCCGATCGGCGGCATTGCCGCAATAGCCGCGATTCGCACGGCCTTGTCCCCTTTGCCCGCAGCGGCGGAAATCGCTCGCATCGCGGTTGGGTCGCCGCGCTTGGCAAGCGCTCCAAGGATCAGTATCTGGTTATCCACCGGCGGCTTGGCCAGCGCATCAGCCAGAGCGCGCGTGACCTCATCGCCGCGCATCTCCGCCGAGGTCTGGACCGCCGCTGAGAACATAATGTAGTCCTTGCTCGTTAGATATTCCTTGAGCAGGTTCAAGCCGTCTTTGCGGGTCAGGATCGCGCCGCGCAGGCCGCCTGCGCGGACCTGATGAGGGTCTTTAAGCTGGCGGAGCTGATCGTAAATGGCCGCCGCCTCGCTGCCGCCCAAGCTCTCCGCGCAGCGCAGCAGCCCCTCTCCGACAGCCAGTCTCATTTCCCCGGCGGAATCTGCCAGCACAGCGCTTAGCGTTTTGGCTGCGGCGGCATCGCCGATATTCCCCAGCGCCCTTGCAGCAGCCTGGGCGACCATCGTATCGTCACTCTTGAGCATCTTCGCCAGCGGCTGTACGCCTCGTTTCTCGCCGCGAACGCCGATACTGCCGATTACCCCGACGAGCGGTTTGCCTTTGAGCCTGCCCACCGCCGCAAGCAGAGCATCATCGGCGGATGAATCCGCAATCGTCTCCAGAGCGTAGCGGGCCATGTGGTTCAATTCTTCGTCGTCTAAGAGCGCCGCCAGGGCCGGCACCGCATCCTTCGTGGCGATCGATGAGAGCAGCCGACACGCGTCGGCCTTCTCTTTCCGGGTTGCGTCAGCAGATTTGAGCACCGCAATCAGCTCATCCTGCTTCGAGGCCGGAACAACCGTCTGTCCATAAGAGATCACCGGCGTTAGCAACAACGCCGCGAGTAGAATTAGGATTATTCTTTCTTTAAGCATGGTATCAATTCCTTCTCAAGTTAGGTTAGAGGTCCCCTCTTAGTAAATCCACGGCTCGCGCATCGCGCGCGACAGGAAGCGGTCGGCCTGCGGATCGTTGACGAATCTCTCCTTGTCCGGGTCGAATTTCAGGTCTCGCTTCAGCCACATGCAGATATTGGCCGCGTGCACCGTCGTCATAGACCGGTGCATCATCTCCGCATCGGAGACCGCCTGCTGACGCGACTTGACGCAGTCTAAGAAGTTCCGAACGTGGCTCATCGGGCGCTGAGTGCGGGCCATATAATCGCCTACCAGCTTCTTGAAATCGTCCAGCATCGCCGGGTTGGAAACGTCCGGCTGCGAATAGCCGTCCGCCGCCCCCACCCAGCCCTCCGTCCCCTCGTATGTTACCCCGCAAGAGCCGCGCCAGCCCTCAAGCTGCAAGACCATCTTAACGCCGTTGGGAAACGTCGTAACCATCCCATCCCCCGTCTTGTTATTCACATATTTGTAATCGATTGCGGAGGTGTACTTCTGCCCTATCCCCACCTGGCACTGTGCGAACGTATGCGCCCCCCATTCGCCGATGCAGCTTGTATGAAAGTCGTAGAATCCGCGCCAGCCCCCGCTGCAGTATGCCGAGTTGTAAGGCCGCCACGGACAAGGTCCAAGCCACTGGTCCCAATCGACCTCGTTGTTCGGCGGCAGCGGCTCGGCGGGCAGCCAGTCGTGCCGCATCTCCGCCGCGTCCCAAGGCGCGATATGCGCCCGAACCGTGTGCACGTCGCCCAGCCGGCCCAAGCGAAGCATCTCGTTGCAGAACGTGAAGTTCCCCTCGCTCAGCCGCTGTGTCCCCGTCTGGTAGATACGCCTGTGCCGCTTGGCCGTATCCGCCACGGCCCGGCCCTCCGCCACCGTCATCGAAGAGGGCTTTTCCGAATAAACGTCCTTGCCCGCGCGCATCGCCAGGATCGAGGCCAGTGCGTGCCAGCGGTCGCCCGTGGTTACGAGCAAGGCGTCGATATCGGTCCGTTCGGCCAGAAATTCGGGAGTGCTGCGATAAATCTTGCAGTCGTTGTTGCCGTACCGGGTATCGACGAGCTTCTTGACATTCTCGGCACGCGATCTCTGCGGGTCGCACGTCGCCACAAACTGAACGTCCTTCTCCGGCATCATCCACTGCAGATCGTGCGTGCCGCGATTACCGATCCCGAGCCCGCCTAAGATAATCCGCTCGCTCGGCGGAACGCTCCCGTTCAGACCAAGCGCCGTCGCGGGAACAATTGCAGGCACAGCCACCAAAGCGGCGGTACGCCTCAAAAATCCGCGCCGCGTTAAATTCGTTCTCTTCTTCAACATGACAATCTCCTAACTAAAGCGATTCAGAATAACGCACACCGGGCCATATCAAACCCGGTATGGATTCTAACCCCTCACGCCCGCCGCGCCAACCCCAAATAACCCCAATTAGAACAGATCTTGCGGATCAGTATGAGCGGATTCATATATGGAGATTTGATAACTCTAAGGGGTAGTGCCTTCAAGCCAGTGTTTAGCCAGGTCAGCAAAATCTCGAAAATCGATTCTGCCGTTGCCTCCGGGGGGAACCATATCTAAAGATGATTCGGCGGATAACCAGTAATTGGCTAATTCCATCAAGTCAGAAAAATCTACGTCGCCATCAGGCTCAAAATCACTAGCAATTCTTTCGCGTAGCCAATTAGAACAAATGGTAGCGAGTTCGGTGAAGTCAACTCGCCCCGTCAAGTCCATGTCAGTTGCTCCACACCATTCGGGGTAATTACAGTCTTCCTCTAACCAATAGCCGGTTAAGATTGCATAGTCAATAAGATTCACAATTGCGTCTGCATTAAAATCACCTGCCAGCGCAGGCTCAGAGATAATCAAAAGATCAGATTGAGCCAAGGCGAAGTTTAGAGAAGCTTGGTTTGCATCAACGGCTATGCAAAACATCGTAGCGCTGGAAGGCATATCAGAGATGTCCACTACTATTTCCTGCCAATCTGTATGCACCAAGTATCCTTCGTTTGGCTCTGGCACCGCCTTGTAAGTAAACTCGGATGCTTCGATTGTTTTGGTTAAGAGGATTGCTTGTGTAGAAATCAGACCGAATTCAATGATAATAGGTTCGTCAGGAGTGACCGCATGCTCAGCGAACATATCGAAAAGCAAGACTAATTTTTGAGGTTTCCTAGGAATCCCGACCGGGAACATTAGCCCGGATTGCTCTGTGCCCTCAACGAAGGCGAAGGGATAGCTCGTTGGTGACCGAACACCAGCGACAGATTCCTTTGCTGATACAAGCCCTGTTCTGAGATACTCAGAGCCCGCTGCACCAGCGAGCACTTCGCGAAACGACATGCCTTGGGGTCGGGCCCCTTGTCCGTTCGCTTGAGCCTGCCCGCTTGCTGCTTCCAGTGAGGCACGATGAGGATAGTCATAAGAGTCGATCACATAGGTGCCAAAACCTGGTATCTCCGGGCATGTCAGCGAAAGCCTGTACAGAAGGATATCTGCGCCACCCCACGCAGAGCCAGCGGTTTCAGCAGAAGTCGCAAGTTCGAGTAAAAGTGGAATTTCCTGGTTTGTCGGGACCGTTACCTGAAAATCTACCCCCTGCCATACGAGGCCGCTGTTGATTTTACTAATTCCGCCGCCCTGCCACAGGTATGACTGTATACCGTCGGGCGTAATAGCAGGACAGTCGAAACATCTGTTGATAGGTTCGCCAAAACACGCTGACGCTTCAGCTTTAGCACGAAACCGAGCATCGTAGCCAATCGCGTCATCTGGTGCGACAACTCCAGTAAACCAAAATGTAATCTTGTACACCAACTTTTCAAAGAATGATATTTGTGTTCCAGCCACAACCATAATAGAATCCATTAAAGCGTGTGTGACGGCAGACGCTGTTGTGCCCAGACCGTACCCTTCGGCCCATCCATAAGTCTCAAAACGCGCGACAAGGTTTACACTGTCTCGACTGGTGAAGTCATCGATTTTTATCTTGGCATTTACCCCTGTAAGGAGAGATCTTTGTCGCAGATCTTGAGGGGCTGGGTCATCCTGAGGCCCGCGAGGCTTTGTCAGCCAATTGTGTAAGTCCCCATAATATGGAACAGTCGATACATAATCTATCTGGGGTTGGCCGTTACCCAGGGCGCTCATTTGGCCAAGCACAGGGATAGGCTTTCCTGGAAGCTCACCAGCCAATGTGATAGATTCAAGCCCTCCAGTACTGGTGAAAATGTAGTTGCCGGCAGGGGAATCTTTGTCTGGAATAGGCACTTCCCATCCCCGCACCCATTCGTTTGGCAATCTACCGAACCCGCCTTCGATTTGGCTGAAAATAAATTCTGTAGATTCCAAACTGCACGTCATGCCCACCTCTGGGGCCAGTTTTATAAGATATACATCACCGTCGTTAAAGGCAGTGCTTCCTGCGATTATATATCCGCCATCAGAGGTCTGATGAACCGAAAACTTATATTCAGGA
>Ga0315277_10011322_pt1 | contig 11247 bp, 8 predicted proteins | sample YL17G05_15_MG_FD_203695 | JGI IMG/M metagenome (GOLD analysis project Ga0315277, IMG submission 203695) | Sediment microbial communities from Yellowstone Lake, YNP, Wyoming, USA - YL17G05_15 | ecosystem: Environmental > Aquatic > Freshwater > Lake > Sediment | place: USA: Wyoming | collected...
GAGACATAGACCCGACATCCTCATCGTGGGTGAGGTCAGAGGACAAGAAGCCTACGTACTATTCCAAGCTCTAGCCACAGGACACGGAGGCATGTGCACCATGCACGCTGAAAACTTGGACTCAGCATTAAAAAGGCTCACACAGAAACCAATGGACATCTCACCAGCATACGTTCCTTTGATGAACATCATACTATCAATCCAAAGAGTACACCTACTCAAAAACAACGAGAGAAAAGCGTACAGACGTGTCATGAACGTCAATGAAATCGCTGAATTCGAAGATTACAGGCCAATCTTCAAGTGGAACCCAAACAAAGACGAACAGATACAAACCCTCGACAAAAGCATGATGCTCTCAGCCATATCTGAAAGGTTAGGCCTAACCAAAAAAGACTTGATCGCCGAAATCGAAAAACGCAAAGCGATACTCCATTGGATGCGCGAACACAACATAAGAAGCTACAAAGACGTAGCAGCAATAATCGCAGAATACTACGCGAGACCCAAACAAATCTACGAGAAAATTCTAGCCGGAGAGGAGGTTAAACCAATTGCCGTTTCTGGAAACACTTGAGGCATGGTCTTTCCGTCTCTTCGGGAAAACAGCGCCCTCTATTCTCAGGCGAGTAGGTCAATTCAGAGATTACCTCGAACGAGCAAAGATCAAAATCTACCCAGAAACCTACATATCACTGATGTTTTTCACTGCAGTGCTAACCATACCAATTTCAATTGTCTCAATAATCATCGTACTCCTTTATGGCTTAATGCCAGTAATCTTTCTCATACCCGTACCGTTCTACGTAATGATTGGGTTTCTCCTGGTTCCAATATCCAGAGCTGGGGACAGATCAGCAAACCTGGAAAGAGAAATGCCGTTTGCAGCATCCTACATCAGCGTCATGGCTTCGGGAGGCATAGCACCTTATTCTAGTTTCAAAAGACTCGCAGAAGTTGATCTGCTTCCCGGAATGAAGAGCGAAGCCAGAGAAATCATCAAAGACGTAGAAATCTTTGGCATAGATCCATTGACAGCGATTGAACAGGCAGCAAGGAAGAACCCTCTCGACATCTTCAAAGATTTTCTGTCAGGATACGCCTCGACTGTCATAATCGGCGGAGACATCGGACACTTCCTTGAAAGAAAAGCCGAAGACATCTTCAAGGCCAGGGCGTTAAGAGTCAAGGCAGCAGCTGAAAGACTCGGCATGCTCCTTGAAACTTTTATCATAGTAAACGTCATGATGTCTCTTTGCTTCTACATCATGTTCAGTGTCGAAAACATCGGTGTCGGAGGCGCAAGTGGGAGCGGGTCCACATCAGGCATCATCCTCTACACTTTTCTGTTGAGCCCGATGCTCTCGATGATGTTCATCTATCTGGCACACAGCATGCAGCCTAAGACGCCTGTAACAGACATGCGCCCTTACAAAGTGTTCGCAATCAGCGGCATCGTTGGAATAGCAATATTCGCTGTTTTCTATCTCTTCAACCTGTTCGGGCCCATCATCGATTTGCCTGTAGCGCTGGCAATATCGTTGTTCGTCGCAACCGCACCACCTGCAGTAGTGTACAACAAATATCAAGGTCAAAGAACTCGAACTGAACAAGGAGTAAACAGCTTTCTGAGAGACTTGACCGAAGTTAGAAAAACTGGACTCTCGCCTGAAAAATGCATTGAGAGCCTTTCACGCCGTGAATACGGCACGTTCTCCAAAGAACTCCGCAAAATCAGCTCTGAGATTTCATGGGGAATTCCAGTAAGAAAAGTCGTAATGGACTTCATCAAGAGAACAAAGAGTTGGATGACCCAGATAGTCATGTTTCTGCTCGTTGAAACGGTTGACGTGGGCGGCGGTACAATCGCCATGATTGAGTCGCTGGCCAGGTTCAACAACCTGACTCAGGAAGTTGAAAAAGAAAAGAGAATGGCTGTACGCCCGTACGTGATAATGCCCTACTTTGCGGCTCTCCTTCTAGTGGCAACAACAACGATGATGCTCGGTTTCACAACAGGCACTCTTGGACTCGGAACAGCATCACAAACACCGAACGCTGGGATGGAGTCAGTCAAGGCAATATTCAATCTGTCATGCATCTTCCACAGCTACATGATAGGCATAGTAGCCGGCAAGATCAGCGAAGAATCCATTGGAGCCGGCTTCAAACACGCCTCAATTCTAGTGATAATAACAGTTGTAACTGCCAAACTAGTGCCCATGTTCATAAAAATCTGACAGAGGGGTAAGAATCAAAATCAAAACCGTAACAAGCCTGCTACACAGGCTCAGAAAAGATAGAAGAGCAGTCAGCCCAGCCATTTCCACGGCCATAATCACGAGTGCGGTAATAGTAATGCTGCTGGTGACTACATCTTTCGCGAACAATTACTTGCAACAGCGCATAGCAGAAAACGAGTTCGACGCAGCGAAACAGTTCATGCAGACAACTGGACTGCAACTCGATGACGTATCATGGACGATCGGCCGCACCCAGACAATCAGGTACGCAAGTACCTTCGGACAAGTGAACTTTGAAGCGCCCACGCTGAACTACACCATTTTCGTAGACGATGCACCGATCAGGAGCTTCACCACTGGGGCACTCTTCTTTAACATGCCCACAAACAAGTACAACCTCGGCAACAACTACTATCAACGAGTATTCCCTGCAAATAGTTCCTTTCTTCAAACCGGAACCTCAGCACCAGTAAGCAGTGTTTTCGTGATCGAAGTTGTTCCAATGAATGACGGTAACTACATAAGAATAATAGTCGCCCCGTCGATCCGAATGTTGAACTCAACAATAACCACGGGCAACACAACGAGAAACTACTACAACTTCTACCTTCCACTCCTCCAACCTGGCAACCATCCACGTCTCTCACAATCCATAACTCTCCAAGGAACAACAGTAAGCGCAATCACGAACGGAGTCGTCAACAAAATCAAGATCAGAGTTGACTTCCCAAAGAGCAGCCAAGGTTTCGATGATCAGTTCTTCCGTTTTGAAAATCAAGAAGAGGAAATACAGGTTCCTGCAGGTTCAACCCTAGGGTTCTACACAAGTAATGTGACGGTGACGCTGGGACTGCAAGGCTAGCAGACACATGGAGGAACGAGAATGGTACACGTCACAATCGAATACATGATAATGATTCCCTTGCTAATATTGCAGATCTTCCTCTTTCCATTAACTGCAAGCTGGCTCATGACGACATGGATCGATTCACGCAGAAATCTCGCACTGCAAGATGTGGCCAGCCATCTTTCAAGTACGATTCAACAACTATACTTTTCACTTAACCATGCAACTATGCAGGCTGGAAGAGCGACGTACTCTCCAGGAATGCCCCCGTTCATTGAGGACATCTTTTACACGGCGACCGCCCAGCTCCGGCCGACCGCAGCTGCATCACCGAACTCCAGCAAAATTCTCGATGTCAAACTTGCGCTAGTCGGAACTACCAACACCGTGACCGCAACCGTGATACTAGGACCTAATGTCAGTTGGCAGTCGTCTGTCTTCCAAAGCAATTCCACAAAAGCAGCCGTGACGGCCCAGAAGTTCTCTAACGGAACAGTAGCCCTATGGTTTGAATCGTAGGAATGATGAAAAATGCCAGAAGCCACAATCGATCACATGGTCGCTCTAACAGTATTCCTAGCGGCTTTGCTGCTCTTCATCGCCCTCTTCAATCAGACGATACAGACAGCCATCCTGTACCAACAGCACAAATACATCGCATCGAAATGTACTGACATGTTGGACAACATTTTACTCAATCCAGGTTATGCCCCGAACAGCAATATCTCTTGGGGAGCAAGCAATGAAATACCCACCAGTTTTGGACTGCAAGACCCAGAATTCACTCAGTATCGACTGAGCCCCTTTTCACTGATGCGTCTAAGATCGTCAACAGGCGACGCCGTCTATTATTCCAAAACAGGCATGTGGTATAGCAACACAACCATGGGGTTTGGCGATTTCCTGTTTGTGCCATACAACGAAGTAGTGAACTACACGACGGCCGCGCGATTGTTGGGAACAAACAATTCTTTCGGTTTTCAACTCACGATTCAACCAACAATCACCGTTTCGATCTTAGAAAATCGATCGAACAGCCCGCTTGTAATGAACGTATCCGTTTCAGGAAGTGGCTTTCCGCTCTCCCGCGTCAACCTCAGCTACTGCTTCTTCGTTGCGGACTTTGAAGGTGGTTATCCTTCCTATGCAATATACCCCGGAAAAACGTATACGAACGATCAAGGGTTTGCTTGGCTAAAATTAGATCAAGTACAAGATCCGGACCCAGTCTATGCTTTGATTCTATACGCGCATCTAAGTGGACTCACGGGTCTAGGTTACTATCAACGTGTTTCATCTGACAAGCAGTACATCGTTCCTTTTGTGAAGGATTTTGCATCCGGCAGCATAATTTTGGCGCACAGCTACGATATGAACGAGACTGGACCACCAAACGCAGACCTAACCTATAACGCCACCTTCGTTATCTTGACTGAAGACTTCACACTTCGCGAAATGCCACTGGGCAATGCAACAGGCGATGTAAACTACCCCAATGGATCTTACAGCAACCTCACGATTCCTACAACAAATCCTGGAATCTTAGTGATCACATACAAGAACAATTCTGGTAAAGGCGGCATCATCCTTATGCCTTGGGGGACAAGCTCCATGGCATTTCCAACAGTTTTCGGAGATGATATCTCAGATAGAGAATGGATTGCCACGGACATTCGCCAAGTGATCGTGAATAATATTGCGTACCAAGCAAAGCTCGCATTATGGAGCTTACAAGGATACCAGGTGGTCGGCTAGTATGATGCGCACGATTGAGATATTGCTTGTCATCGTTATCATCACTGGCGCGTTCGTAATAGCGTCGTTCTTCGCAGTCTTGCCATCCCCCCGCCAGGTGTCGCCCACAAGTCTTGAACGACTAGCATTGACAACACTCCAGCAATTGGATGTTAATCACGACCTGAGCACGACAATCTTCAGACCCTCAAACGACTCATCATGGACAGATCTGCAGGTTGCCATTTCCGCGACTCTTCCTCCAAACATGGTCTATAACTTGTCCGTATACGAAGTTGTGCCTGGAAGTTCTCAACTCTATCAAATGGGCAATTCAATTTCGAATGCTGAAAGCCTAGGTGTGAGCACTGGATCATCTTCTTATCTCGTCGCTTCTTCTAACGTAACTTTCAGCTTCACACCTGAAAAAGTCGGTGAACACGGAGGCGGTGGAACGCTCTACATATTGAACTGCAGTGATACTAACGGCTGGTGGATCACAGGGTACACGACACAGAAACTCGCAGAGGACCTATACAACCTCCTTTCACCATATTTCCAATCAACAATAATGGTGCAGAACACAACACAATTCGCACAGATTCTTGACAACAAAACCATTTCGGCCTCACCTTCTGAAAGCGTTTCCAATGCCGTTGTAATAAACACTTGCGGAGAAGCGGTTCCAGTGCCTTCAGGAAACTACTCCACAATGGGATCGCAAGACTCCTATGCAAAATACTGCTACATTTTGGGAGAAAGAGTAAGAGAATACAATTGGACATTCGCAAGCATCGTAGGCTACCCGCTCTACTACGTCAGCAATGCTGAACTGTTTAAAAATAGCCAGAACACATGGGGAATCTATGGTATGCAACGCGTAGATTTGGGGCCGACTGGCTTGAACTCTTTTCTCGAAGGCCTCGACAATCAAACCTATGTTTACAATAGCGCGAAGATCACTGGAGATCTAGCGGGAAGTGTCTATCTCTCATCAGAAGCAATCTACTACTGCAACTACTATGGCATTTACCCATCATACTACCAAAAAGCAAGCAGAGCTCTGTCGTCGTTGATTACCACAACATACCACCTCAACGTGTCAAACTACATTTTCGACCCTTCAGGCAACTACATCCCTGGCGCAGTTTATTGCCATCCACCTTCAGGTTCCTTCCTAGCATTAGGCTTGACTCGAACACCGGACATAAGATTGACGGCTCTAGGGCTTCTTGATTATTATAGACCTCGACTTTACCGTTCTGACTACACTTCAACGGGCACCTCTAAATTAGTAATACTTCAGCTCGGACAGATGGGAGGCATATAGCAGATGAACAAGAGAGGCCAGTTTTCAATCATAGCTGCTCTTCTTGTAGCGATAATACTGATAACAACGGTGGTGATGACTTACTCGACAATACGCAGTAGCCCCATTCACGGTCAACCTCAGATTCAGAGCGCAATAGACGAAACCAACCTTGCGATAAAGCAAATTCTAGGCTTCACTGTAGGATACTACGGCTCAGTGTTAAAAAGTACCGGAAACCAGACATATGCAACACAGCTTGCAACAAATTACCTTCAGAGCGGATTAGTGTACACAGCAAGCATGCATCCAGACTGGGGAGCATCCTTTAACGTCACAAGTTCTGAACTTTACACTTACTGGTACGCTAACCTGAGCTACAGCAGCGGAGACCTATCAGTAAGATACAACCTCAAGGGACTGGGAATCTACGGAATCGCCTACAACACGTCTTGCAGTCTAACAGTTCAAGTTATGCCCACAGTCAACAATCAGGCAATTTTAAGCATTGTGAAGGACGGAATCGAACCACTTGTAAACCTGGGCAAGTCTAACCTGAAGTTCTATTCCTATGGAGCAGACGACTCTCTTTGGCATCTGGTCGAGCCTCCAAATGAACTAGTATCCTACTCAAACGGCACATATCAATTGGACATTCCTTCAGGAATAGATGTGAACTCCTACTTGATCCAAGCCGAGGATCAAAGAGGAATACTCGTAGTCGCCTCATCGTACAGCGCCTATGATATAAACTTGGCTTGGAACGTTTTGAATAGCACATCATCACTGAAGCAACACTCTGTTGATAACAATTCCTCTAACGTAGACGGGTCTCCGAATATAGGAACACAAAGTAACTTCACCGCCATGCAAAGCGGACCTGATAACTCAATGGACACACTTACAGAAGCGGTCTACACTGCAGGTGTCAATGAGACATGGACGTTTCCGCCGACTAGTTCTCAAGGATGGACAAATTCAGGTAATGCCTGTGACAACAATACTGCAACAAGAGCCTCAATCTCTTTTTCCTCCAGCTGGAGTCCCTATCTGACTTTAGACTTCAGCGTGATAAGCAGCCACAAAATCCGCTACTACGTCGATGGATCTAGCAGTGATATAGACCGAATGCAAATCTCCATTTTCGACGGTAGCTGGACAAACGTGTACAATGGAGCCTACAATTGGACCTCATGGACAAACGTAAGTTTTTCGGAAACGTCTGTCACAAGCATGCGATTACGTTTCCACAACAGTAACAATGGCCAGTCAAGAACAGCGTACGTGTATGAAGCTCAATTCCTTCAAACAGCAACACCACAGAACTGTCGACTTGACCTCGAGACACAATGGACCAACGTCAATTACACTGATACAAATCAATGGTTGTGCATCTTCGGAGGCTCGATGGAATCAGAGGACATAAGGGTAGATGTCAGAAACGGGTCTACGTGGCTCAACTTATTTACTGACTTGTCAACGGGATGGAACAACGTCTCAGTTTCACAGTACGTCAACTCGCCCACTTTTACCATAAGATACAAGGACGGAACACAAATAAACGATCCCAACCAAAACAGCTGGCAAATTGACACGGCGATTTTACGTTCCGGCTTCTCTGTCGGTAATAGCACCAGCAGCCCGATCGTCATTGAACTCCTGCAAAACGGAAGAATGCGATGGTTAGGCAGCACTCTGCAACAGACCATGCTTGCAAAACCCATACCACCTGTTCCCGTGAAAGCCTTACATGTCAACGAAACGATTGCTAACGTCAGCATCGAAATGCCATTCCAAACCGAAGACTGGACATCTGACTACCAGATTCCTCTCGGACTCACGAGCAATGCAAGCGTATTCAGCAACAGAAACCTGATTGCTTTGATAGCAGACTCCAATGTCACCAGAGTCACAATATGGTGGAACGGCAGCGACACAACGACTCAAACACCAAACGCTTACACGAACAAATACTTCACAGCTGATGACCCTGCGAGCGGAGTCTTAACAAACGGCATCCTGACTCTGAAAATAAGCGGAGGAACAGTGACATCAACCCAAGGCACCTCAACCGCGGTTGCAGTGTTAATGCGGATTAATGGACAGGGCAGCACCTACGGAGCAGGTGCCGCTTACACAATACATCACGGTGTGATAAGAGACATTGTGCAACAAGAAGCAGAATGGTCAGGCGGCGCCCCTAATTGCCCCAACCTCTACGCCCACATAGTTCTAACGTTGCCTGCGAACGTTTCCTACTATACCTATCAGCTCAGACTCATGTTCGTAAGCTCTCAGCAGAACAGGACGATAACAGATCTCTGCCCAGTGAGATTGTCAGTTCCAGTTCTAGCAGTTCAACCCCAAACTGAAAATGACGTCTCCAGCGGCTATCCAGTTGTCTCATCTGCTACTGGATTGTACTACAACAAATCCGCCTCCGAATCAATTCACCACTGGAGCCAATTCATAAGCGGCACAAAGGGGGCAGGCATAATGTTCACTGACACGGGAAACCAACAGCTCTACGTGTTCGACAGTCTTGCAGGGAACTCGACAGGCGCTCTAAGCGTAACCAACTCGACTGAAAACTTGATCGAACTTCAACCCGTCTCGACGATGAAATCAGTAAGCTTCAAGGACGCATTGGACGTTGTTTGGTGCGGCGCAATAGCAACCTTCGACGGAACAGACCCGATCTACAATAATGGAGTCAGCGTTGCGGAGCTGTGGAAGAGCGTGGAAAGCTTGCCGATCATAACGGTGAGCACCAGTTAGCTCAAGACACTCAGGAGTTGGAGAATGAGTTGTTTATCATGTATGTTGATTCAAAGTTCATACAGGTTAAATATCGAGTAGTAAGATTTCCTAATCGATCAAAGGTGAGAGGTTTGACTAGAAGAATCAGGAAATCGAGAAAAGCCATATCGCCGATATTGGCCACACTTTTGCTGGTAGTAATAGCAGTAGCCGCGATAGTCGTGACTTACGCCTGGGTAATGACCTACATGAACAACGCTGGACGACAGGCAGGCGTAATGTTGTACAAAGCAAACGTTAACTTCTACAACCAGAGCACCACCTGGAAGATCGATATTGACGTAGGCAACTCTGGAACCACGTACACACAACTGACAACTCTATATGTCGGAACATCGACGACATCCTTGCTGAACCAAACAATTACGCCGGTACCGCTTGACGCTGGCAAAGTTGCAAGAATCACAATAGACTACAACTGGACGAAAGGTGTAACATACTACTTCAAAGTGTTGTCCTCAACTGGACAGACATTTGATTGGCCAGAACAGGCACCAGTGGCCTAGAACCATAAAAAACCAACTCCCATTTCTATCTGATCCGAACAGAAACCAACACAATCTTCTGAATACAACTGTCAAAGACAAATATAACAACTCGGCAATATCACTCACACAGGTGCCGCAGAGTGCAAATACTTGACGCCGCAAGAACCAGTATTGTCATAGCTTTCTTTGTCTACGCGTCATGGAGTGATCACAAATCCCGCGAAGTCAGCGACAAAGTGTGGCTTCTCCTAGGACCAATCTCACTGGCTCTCACACTCACAGAACTCGTCTACTATTATCCTTCACAGCTAATCCTTTACGCCATAAGCTTCGGCGTAACCACAGCTTTTGCAGTGATACTCTTCTACACAGGAGGCTTCGGAGGCGCAGACGCCAAGGCACTCATGTGTCTGGCCCTTGCGCTGCCCTTCTACCCGAATGCTATATTGACACCACTGGCGGGCTATTCCTCACCGATATCGGCGATGATTTTCCCAATCACTGTCTTCAGCAACTCAGTCCTATTCGCGGCTTTGTCGGCAATCGCGCTGCTTCTTTACAACGCAATCTGGCGTCTGACAACGCACAGAGATCTGTTCGAAGGAAACCAGCGAAAAGAATCCTTAGGAAAGAAAACACTTGTCCTACTAACAGGCTACAAAGCTTCCATAAACAAACTAAAAGAAAAATGGCACGTGTACCCAATGGAAGACATAGAAGTAGACCAAGACAAGGGATACAAAAGAAAACTGATAATCCTGCCCAAAGATGAAGGCAGAAACGAGATCGTGGAAAGACTCAACAAAGCCACCGAATCAGGAACCATAAAAGACGGGGTCTGGGCGACTCCAGGACTTCCAATGCTAATATTCGTCACAGCCGGACTTTTGGTGGCATTGTTTGTAGGTGACATCGTGTGGATATGCATTCATTTGGTTCTCGGCTAAAGTCGTCTAGTTTTTAAATACCCAAACACCTTCTTCACTAGACAACCTGCATTCAAAGAGTATGAAAGCTTGGAGAAATTATTCGGCAGTTCAGGAGTACGCGGCCTGGTAAATGACAACTTGACACCAGTTCTTGCGATGCAAATCGGTACGGCTGTTGGAACCTACTCAAAAGCAAAAACTGTACTCGTTGCCAGAGACACGAGAACTTCAGGCCAAGTATTCGAAAATGCCATCGTCGCTGGACTTCTTTCCATCGGAACCAACGTAAAGATACTAGGAATCCTCCCGACTCCAACACTCGCTTTCCTAACAAGCAAAATGAATACAGACGCAGGTATAATGATCACGGCTTCACACAACCCGCCTCAGTACAACGGCATCAAAATCTTCACTAGCGAGAGTCTTGCCTACAGCGAAGGAGACCAAGACCAGATTGAGAGAATTATAGCAAATCAATGGTTCAAACGAGCAGATTGGCAACACATCGGCGAAGCCCAATCAACAGATCAGACACAACATTACGTTGAAATGATAACGCGGTCAGTTCAACTTCACAGGAAGTGGCACGTAGTTGTTGATCCAGGATGCGGCGCCACATACAGACTTGCGCCAACGGTATTAGCGGCTCTTGGATGCAAAGTGACAACTCTAAACGCGCAGCCAGACGGATTCTTCCCAGCAAGAAGCCCTGAACCGAACAAAGAGTCTTTGCAGCCTCTTGCCAAAACCGTGAAGAACTTGGACGCAGACGTGGGTTTGGCCTATGACGGCGACGGAGACAGAGTGGCTTTCATAGATGAAAAAGGAATGCTAGCCGATTTCGACCGGGTTCTTGCCGCATACTCTGGCTATGTAA
>Ga0315277_10011323_pt1 | contig 11247 bp, 8 predicted proteins | sample YL17G05_15_MG_FD_203695 | JGI IMG/M metagenome (GOLD analysis project Ga0315277, IMG submission 203695) | Sediment microbial communities from Yellowstone Lake, YNP, Wyoming, USA - YL17G05_15 | ecosystem: Environmental > Aquatic > Freshwater > Lake > Sediment | place: USA: Wyoming | collected...
CATCGCGGTCTCATGCTGCCAAGATCCAGTATCATCCTCAGTACCGGCAGCTCACAACACCGGCGCTCAGGGCGGTTTCAGGCCCGAATAACCGCGACACCTGGGCGCGATCGGCCACGCCGGTTCAACGCGCAAATCACCTCCGAAACCCACCCTCACGACCTGATCGAGCACCCATCGTCGCTCTCAGCGTCCGAACCGCCCAGCCACACCCTCGGCCTACCCCATCTCCCCGACTTTATGCGTCTTCATGAATAATGCAGGCTAGGCAGGAGCGGAAGAGGAGCGTTGTGCCCACTAGCGCCCTAATGCTCATCCTCTGGACGATCGACTGCTTGATGCTCTGTCTGCTATCCGCATCCCGAGCCTGCTGGGGGAGATCATAGGTGCCACTCTCCCTAACCAATCTTGACGGCGACTAGCCCGAACGGCGGCACCCTTACGCTGAGGACTCCGTCTTTCATGCGAGCTGTGTTTTTCACCAGCGGCTGCTCCAAGAGATCGGTCTCGACGGCTGGCGCGCCGGGCGCGGCCAGACAGGCGTCCAGTCTCAGCTGGGCGGTCGTCGCCTTGCCCTCCATCTCGTAGAGCCGCACGATCAGCGCGTCTGAGTCCTCGGCCTTCTTCATCCCGCTGAGCATCGCGTTCGGTGTGAGCAATTCCGCGAACCCCTTGCGACCAGGCAGGGAGCCCGACTGCCAAGTCGTGCTCACCGCGTTGACTGGCAGGTTGAAGTCGTAGCCGACCCGGGTGGCATCAGATGTGGACCAGTCTCCTGCATGGGGGTAGAGCGCGAACCTGATGGTGTGGGGCCCCAACTCGGGCAGAGGGTCAGGGTCGTAGCTGCTCCGCAGCAAGGTAAGCCGGAGCGCGCCGCCGTCCACTCGGTGTCCGTACTTCGAGTCGTTCACCAGCGTGGCTCCCGCGCGGCGCCCGCTCGCCCGGTGTGTCCCGACGAGGTCTGCCCACCTCTGGACCGGCACCTCCCCCGGGTTTCGATCGACTCCCGGGTCGCCGAAGTCGTAGCTCGTGGTCAAGCTGCGAATCAGGCTTGCATCGGTTGGCCGCTCGACATGGCCGTTAGCACATTCGAATGCGGCCAAGGTATCCTCGATGGCCAGTGGGAAGGCGATTCTCAGCATGGGCACGCCAATCTCAGGCGAGCCCCTCTCCAGCCAGTCCATTTCGAGAGTGAAGTCAACGCGGGGCACGCCCGCCGAGAGGCTGACGGTGAGCGCGAAGCTGCTGTCTCCGTAGCGACGCCTCACCGTCACCGCTGCCAGGTACGGCCCTTGATGTGGGTATTCGAGCACCGCTCCCTCTGTGAGCGGCCGCACCTTCACGATCTGCCCAATAATCCAGGCCGTCATTGAATGGGGTGCCTCGAGCAGGTACTCCAAAACGCCCAGTCTCTCGCCGGTGGGTACCAGGTCAAGGTCGGTCCGCTTGTCCAGCAACTGGGCAATGGCCCCGGTGGCCGGGTCCACCTGCACCTTCAGGAACTCGTTCTCTATGGCACCCTTGCCATCGCCGGTGCACGGACCGCCGACGGGCGGCGCCGGCCCTTCCATGACTGCATAGGTCCGATACCCGAGTCCCTCCACATCGGTCACAGGGAACGCAACATCAGTACAGCGATAAGTCCAGAACCTAGTGTTTGGACAGCTCAGGACCTGAGCTGGCAGGACGTTGCCGGCATCGTCGGCAACCACGATCCGGCTGGGCTCCCAGTCTCGCTCCCAGAGGCGCGCAGTCACGACCTCTGAGCGCTTCCATGGACTGGGGTTGAAGACCACAAAGGGATCGCACCAAGGGACGTCGCCGCCCCGCCTCGAGAGGCCGCCGACGGCAGGCAGATCGCCCGGACCTCCGCCAATCCCGGGGCCCACGCCACCAAGGTCCGCCTCAGCAGCGCGCGTCGGAGCGCAGCACGAGGCAGTGTTCACCCGGGCGGCGATAGCACGGAAGGAACGGGTCTTCATCATAGTGGTGCGCGCCATCACCTCCTGGAAGAGCCCCTGCGCATACTGGTACGTGGCGCGCACGCCCGAGCCCGGAAGGATGTCATGGAACTGGTTGAACATGGCATGGCGCCAGGCTAAGGAGATATCCTCGCTGGGGTAGGGCATGCGGGCAACCGCGCGCCCCAAGAGAGCCGCCATTTCTGCTTCCACCAGAGCGCTCTCGCTCTTCCGGTTGGCGAACTTGATATTGCTCTCCGACGTGTAGCAGCCCTCAAAGACATAGTTCAGCTCGCAATCTACCACGGGAAGGCCGGAGGCTTGCCGCTCCACCGCTGAGTAGAACTCCTCTGTCGTGCTCAGCTTGATGTCGGGGAACACCGGCCACGTTGCCAGCTCTTCGGCTTGTATGAGATCGCGCCGAGTGGGGCCTCCGCCGTGATCGCCGACACCATAGACGAAAAGCCAGTCCTTGAGGCCCGTAGCTCGCGCGTAAGGCACGAGGCCGCGCACGATGTCAGGACCGATTCTCCCGTTGTAGCCTCGGGCCCGATCGTCGAAGGCCAGCACGCGGGAGCCATCCTTGCCTTGCCACCAGAAGAGCTGCGGCCCTGCCGCGCCGCGGTGGAAGTAGTAGCGACTGATTCCACCCTTGGTGATGATTGACGGCACTGTGTGGGCGTGACCGAAGGTGTCGGGCTCCCAGTCTATCTTGATGGCATCGTAGGGGATGCCGAACTCCTGGTTGAGGAACCGCTTCGTGTAGAGCAAGTGGCGGCACAGAATCTCACCCGAGGCCAGATTCTTGCTTCCCTCCACCCACGTGCTCGCGGTGACTTCCCACCTCCCCTCCGAGATGCGCTGTTTCACCTTCGCATACAGCTCGGGAAGGTAGTCCTTCATGATCTGGTAGACCGAAGCCTGGCTCTGGGAGAACCTGAAGGCCGGGAACTCTTCCATAAGGCGGTCCACAGTAGTGAACGTGTCGTTCGTAGTGGCCACGGTTTCAGGCCAATCCCACATCCAGTTCATGTCAACGTGTGCGTGGCCGACGCAGTGGATGGTGTACTGCTTCGCGACCTGAGCAATCGGGGCCAGAATTGCCTCTGCCTTAGCCACGGCTTCCTTGGGTCGGACTCCCTCCGACAGGGACCGATTTGCGGCCGCGAGTCCCGCGGCGATCAATCTTTCCCAGTTCGCGCGCTCCTCTGGGTAAGCGTCGCAGAGCTCGTTCGCGAACGCCACCTCGGCCGTGAGACGATCGAAGACGCCAGCGCCGTCCCGAAGCAACTGCCTGAGTCTGACCAAGCCCTGCTCAATCTCGTGCGGAGACACCACTTCCTACCTCCCGCGGACCGGTTGCCGGTCCTCACCATATCCGATCCTATGAGGCCCTCTGATTAGTCAAGAGCCCGTTTCCTACTGTCCAGGATTGACTAGGCCACGAGTTGCTCCGGCTGAGCGGAAACGCGTCGCAGTAGTTTGTCCCACCTGAAGAGGTCAACTGCGTCTGATACCGCCCTGCGTCTTCCCCGGAGATGCCATGTGATCCTGTGCCGGTGCCGGCTTTCTGGGATGTGAAACCGCTGCTGGACTGCGGCATCTGCGGGGATAGGCTCGGAGGCCGTGCGCGCGTAGTGCATCGCTGGACGCGGATGAGAGAGGGATGCCTGCCAGTGGACCTGGCCTGCCCCCATGAATGATACCACGCGTTATGTCAGTCCCGTGGCATACGCGACCGTTGATTCCCGACCCTGGTGCCTAGGCAGGATTGCCTCTGGGGCCGGCGGCCGGTAGCCCAACGCGCTGTGCGGCCGGATCGTGTTGTAGTGTCTTCTCCAGCGTTCCACCAGCACCTTCGCCTCCAGCAAGGTATCCAACACCTCCCGCGCCAGCAGTTCGTCCCGCAGCTTGCCGTTGAACGACTCTCCGTACCCGTTCTCCCAGGGGCTGCCCGGTTCGATGTAGAGCGTTCCCACGCCGATCTTTCCCAGCCATTCCCGCACCTTATTGGCGGTGAACTCCCCTCCGTTGTCCGAGCGCAGGTAAGCCGGCGCACCCCGCTCCACGAAGAGCTGCACCAGTCGATCCAGCACCTCATCGCTGGTCATGTGCCGGCCCACGTCAATCGCCAGGCACTCTCGGGAGTACTCGTCTATGATGGTCAGCAGCCGCAAGGCGCGGCAATCGCTGGTGCGGTCCTTCATGATATCGTAGCTCCAGACATGGTCGGGATAGGCTGGCCGCAGCCGGATACAAGAGCCGTCGTTCAGCCACAGCCGTTTGCGCTTGGGCTGCTTCTGGGGCACCTTCAAGCCTTCCCGGCGCCACAGCCGCTCGATCCGTTTGTGGTTCACGCGAAAGCCTTCCGCCCGCAACAGCGCTCCCACTCGCCGATATCCATACCGGCCATACTCGCTCGCCAACTCCACCAGCCGGCATACCAGCCGGGGCTCATCACTGGGTGCCTGGTGCTCCCGCCGCTGCGTAGCGCGCGCCTGCCCCAGCACCCGGCAAGCGCGGCGCTCAGAGATCTGATCGTAACCCAAGGCCTCCCGCACATGCTCCACCGCCGCCCGGCGTTTCGCCGGACTCAGAAGTTTCCCGAGGCCGCTTCCTTGAGGATGGCGTTATCCAACGACAAATCCGCCACCAGCTGCTTTCGCCGCGCATTCTCCGTCTCCAGCGCCTTGAGTCGCTTCGCCTGATCCACCCGCATTCCCCCGTACTCAGCCCGCCACCGGTAGTAGGTGTGATCCGTCACCCCGATCTTCTTCGCCGCCTGGGCTATTGTGGCCCCCTTGCTCAGCGCTATCTCCACCTCCCGCAGTTTATGGATGATCTGCTCCGGCGTGTATCGCCTCTGACCCATCTGCCTTGCTCCTTTCGATCCGGTCCAGGTTCTATTCTATGACATTCCACCTGGACTCGTTCTTGGGGGCAAGGTCAGATCCGGACCCTGGTGGCCCGGCGGGAGCATTACCGACGGATGGTCAAGAACCAACTGACACAGGAGTCAGGGACTCCCGGAGTATAGCTTGGCAATAGGGCTGTTTTGTCTCAGCTTTGCTGACACTCTACACAACTAGATATCATTCCTCGGCGGGACAGCACGCCTATCGGCGCCCCAGTTCCCGCGACAGATCGAGATAGCGCTTGATGCCCTGAGGGGTGACGTTCCAGGCAATGTGGTTGCCGATGCACATCATGTAGCCGCCGGTAAGGTTCGATGTCTCCACCATGCGTCTCACCATCGCCTCTATCTCTGCTGGATTGTTGCGTGTGAGGATGCGGTTGTCGCCCTCGCCAGCCAGGAAGCAGTTCTCGTGTTTGCGGGCGATCGTCTTGAAGTCGGTATATGGCTCGGAGATGATCCCTCGGGCACCGCAGGCCATGACATCATCGGCATATGCGTCCATGCGGCCGTCGGACATGAAGATCACCTCCTTGCCGGCCGCCTTGACGATGCTCCAGAACTCCTCGTAGCGCGGGAATATGTAGCGGCCCATCCAGGCGGGAGAGCAGACCGGGCCCCTGGTATTGACGATGTCGTCGTGGCAGATGACGAAGTTGACGGGCAGCCGGGCGAAGACCCGAAAGACTCGGCGGTTGATCTCGGCGAACTCCTCCATGATCCGGGCGAAGCGGGGATCGAGGCAGGTCTCCAGGAACATCTCCCAGCCGAAGGTGAGCAGCGGCCACATAAACATCGTGTTGTAGAAGCCGACCGAGGCGGTTGAACCCTCCGGGGCCTTGTCTCCCCACTCAGCCGGGTATTGCTTACGGTAGGACTGGTAGAGCTTCTCCTCATCCGAGTAATCCCGGGATTCGACCACCTGCACGTCGGTGAAATCCCCCTGGGCGAGGGGGGAGAAGGCGAAGACCTCCTCGGCCGTCCGGCAGCGCTTCCCCCAGTCCCAGTGCCAGCTCACGCTGTCTCCCCAGCGCACGCGCCGCCCCTGCTCCTGAAGGCTCGATCTTTCGTCGTCCAGGTCGAGCTGGGGGCGAGGAATCGGCTCGTCCTTCGCAGGCACGGGCAGCTCCAGCTCGGGATAGAGTTCCTGCAGCTTCAGCCGACAGAGGCGGGGATGGTCATAGTAATCAATGCCAGAGAGATAGGTCTCTGCATCCGGACAGGACCAGTGCTCCCAGTGAGGGATGCGCTTGGGCGCCCGACCCATGTAGGCTAGATAGCGATCGCTGTAGCGAGTGTCGGTCCTCATGTCAATGTGTCCATAGGACGGCGTGTCACGACCATCCCCTGTCTGACTTCCCAACGATCCTCAGTGGTCTCCGAAGAGACATGTCTCCATCGGCGCTGACGTTGCCCATGCTATCGTGGGTCTGAAGCGGGCATCTCAGGTCAGATGTGGACTCGCACTTCGGCCGGACATGGTGCGGGGGAGTGCTCCCCTGGTCACGGAATTGCGGCCGCTCCAGGCTTGGACGCGCGGTAGTATTCTTCCTTCTTCAGCAAGTGGTAGATGAGATTGAGCAGTCGGCCTGCCATGACGATCTTGCCAGGATTGCGTCCATGTGTGGGTGTCAAGGGCGATGAGACCGGCCTTCAGGGCTCGAACGCAGCTGCCCTGGGCTCCTGCCTGGATCTACCCAAGCAGGAACTCGCCGTTGGCGGTTGGAAACCCTCATTCCAGGTGGTACAAGAACGGGGAGCACGCCACTAGACCAGGGGTGTGCACGAGCCCAGAGAATACCACGGCAAGGCGTGCTCCGGGACGCTTAGAGGCAGATGAGTTTCTGGACACGACGGGCACTTGACGCCTACATCTTTCCCCAGGACCAAGGGCCCGAATCTCAACCAATAGCTATGCCGGGACTAACACTATGACTGGTAACGCCCAGGAGGGCAGGTCAGTATCGCTCCGCGCTGGAGGCAGACCAGCGCACGCGCTCTCGGTGCGTTTCTGGATCGTGTGCGCATTGCTCGTCCCACTGAATCTGGTGTGGTCGGTGTGGACGCTGTCGGGCTATGGGCCTTGGTTCGACGAGAACCCGCTGCTCGCCAACGTGGTCGTCTACCTCTTCGTGCTCGCCGGCGTGAACGCGGCGCTGCGCCGCATCCGTCCGGCATGGGTATTCTCCCAGGCGGAGCTGCTGCTGCTCTACACGATGCTCGCGGTCTCCACCGCGGTGGGGGGCTCCTGCTATGGGCAAGGCCTGGCGATGGTGCTCGCCTACCCCTTCTGGTTTGGGAACCCGGACGCGCTGGGGGTGTCCGTGTTTGACTGGCGACCGTTCCTGTCGGACCTGCCCCTCTGGTCGGTCGTGTCGGACCCGGAGGTGCTGGCGGGCTTCTGGCAGGGCCAGACGAGCTTCCTCAGCATGCAGGCGGTGGAGGCCTGGGCGCGTCCAGTGCTCGCCTGGAGCGGCCTGATCATGTCGCTCTTCGGTGGCACGATGTGTCTGAATGTGCTGCTGCGCCGACGATGGGTGGAGGACGAGCGCCTGACCTTCCCGATCGTCTGGCTGCCGTTAGAGATGACGCACCCATCCGGGGCGCTCTTCCGGTCCCGCCTCCTATGGCTGGGATTTGTGGCTGCGGGCGCGATCCCAATCCTGAACGGGCTGGCCTATTTCTACCCTACCCTTCCAAGGGTCCCGGTGGAGTTTCGCCTCTGGCACTTCTTCGCAGACCGTCCCTGGGATGCGATGGAGAGGCCGACCATCACCTTTCATCCGATGATGATCGGCCTCGGGTACCTTCTCCCCCAAGACCTGTTGTTCGCGAGCTGGTTCTTCCACTTCTACTGGCAGCTCCAACGAGTCGCTTCATCGGCCCTGGGCTTCAGCCTGAGCGGCGGCGCGATGGCTGACTTCCCGTACATCGGCGAGCAGGCCTATGGTGGTCTTCTCGCGCTGGGCGGCATTGCGCTCTGGGGCGCGCGGTCGCACCTAGCCGCGGCCTGGCGGCGCGCCTGGCACAGGTCGGGTAGCGAGTTCCAGACGGAGGCGCTCTCGGAGCGCGCCGCGTTCCTCGGGCTGGCGCTATGCGCGGTGGCGGTGCTGTGGTTCCTGCGGCTCACGGGCATGTCGCTGGTCATCTCCGGGCTGTGGCTAGGTCTGCTGGCGGCGGGCCTGGTGGCGATGACGCGGATCCGGGCGGAGTCGGGAGGGCCGCTCATGCCCTCGGGGCCGATGGCGGATCTCACCAGGTTGGTGGGCACGCGGGCCTTCTCCCGCCAGGATTTGGTGGGCATGGCGCTGCAGACCTGGCACGTGCGGTATGGCTTCAACCAGCCCGCGCCGTACGGCATGGAGGCGCTTCGCATGGCTGAGGCGTCGCGCCGGTCGCAGCGGCGCTTCCTCGTGGCCGCCCTGGTCGGTGCCCTCATCGGCATGGTGGGGACGATCTTCGTAGAACTCATCTTCGCCTACCGCCTGGGAGAGGCGGCGGAGTTCAACAAGACCGGATGGGGCCAGCGCCAGACCTGGCTCGGCCTCGATTTGTGGCTCGGCGAATCAACGCCGCTGCGGCCGGAACGGATCGCGGGGGTGGCAGTGGGGGCCGCTTCCGTGCTCTTCCTTGGAGCGATGCGGACGGGGGTCGTGGGATGGCCACTGCATCCTGTGCCCTTCGTGCCCACCGCTGGCATAGGGGTCTACGTCGGGTACTTCTGGGGGCCCTTTCTCATCGCTTGGCTGGTGAAGCTGCTCATCCTGCGGTACAAAGGACTATCCGGGTTCCGGACGGCACTCCCGCTGTTCTACGGACTGATGCTCGGCGAGATGACGGGCGGCATGTTCTGGCCCCTCTACGGCATGCTCACCGGCACGCAATGTTACTCGTTCTTCGGCTACTGAACGTCTGTAAGGCGCCCTTCCGCGGGGCTGCAGATCAGGGCGCATATCCCAGGTGTTGGCCGGGATTGTCAACCAGTGGTCGTTCCTGGTGCAAGGTCGTCCTTGCCCTTTGCAGAAGAGCAAGCGTCAAGCCGCGTGGATGCAATGCCATGCAGATCTGCTTCTGCCGCATCTTGGTGGCTGTTGTGATCGTCGTGATGGCACTGGTCTGGTGGGCCACTCCCCGGGCCAAGATTGTCATTGTTGTCGCTGCCGCGCTCCTGGCGATAACAAGCCCGTTCTACAGATCCTGCTGCTGCCGCGTGAAGCAAGACAGGGCGGGTTAGCTTCGCGGTGCTGCGGTAGCGGCGAATGTCGTCGGTCTCGAGTGCTGCGAGCGTTGCCAGGACCACGTCCAGGCCGGAGATGGCCTGCAGCAGACCTGCTCTGCGGTCTTTCCCCATGGAACCAGCGAGCCGACCCTCAGTCTCCTTGATCTGCGTCTTGCGCGCGTACAGTAACCACAAGTGCGAGTGCAGGGGATCTCCCTTCTGGGTGTCCAAGTCCAGCGCCGATAGGTGGCGCGATCCAGCTCTCACGAATAGGTCGCTGAGTCTCGGCACATCAACGTGGTTGCGATCCAGGACCGCGTGGATGCGGTTCGTAACCGTCATGCGGGTCCGGATAAGGAAAAGCCGCTGACGCACCATGTTCTTGAGGCGGTGCGAATCGCGAGCCGGTACCTGAGGCGGCTCTTCCTTTGGGAAGCCAGCTTACCTCGGCATCTCCGTAAAGGTCTTCAGCGCCCTTGAGACAAACGGGAAGCGAGAGTTTGGGGTGAGTCGAGTCGTGCCTCCCTTCATCCCCCCGAGAAGTCAATGTCTGTGAGTGGAGTCGCCTTCATCCCAAAAGCCTGCGCCACACCCGCGTGGACCACTGCCCCGCGGGCCACGTTCAGGCCCCGGGCAAGGGCCGGATTCGACCGCACAGCCTCTTCCACGCCCTTATCCGCCAGGTCGAGGGCCCACGGCACCGTGGCGCTTGTCAGCGCATGGGTGGCGCTCCTCGGGACAGCTGCAGGGACATTCGGTACGCCGTAGTGTACCACGCCGTATTTCACATAGGTGGGTTCCGAATGGCTCGTCGGCCGGATTGTCTCCACACAGCCGCCCTGGTCCACGGCGACGTCTACGATGCCCGCACCGTTCTTCATCTGCCGGACCATCTTCCGCGTGACGAGTTCCGGTGCCTTCGCCCCCGGCAGTAGCACGGCCCCGACCAGCAGGTCTGCATATCTTGCGGCCCGCTCGATGGAATACGCATTCGCGTAAACCGTTATCACGCGCCCCCCGAGCACATCGTCGAGGTATTTCAGTCGGTCATGGTTGATGTCGAGAATGGTGACATGCGCGCCCATCCCGATAGCGACCTTCGCCGCATTGGTGCCGACGACTCCGCAGCCGATAATGACGACTTCCGCCGGCGGTACGCCAGGCACTCCTCCTAGCAGGGTCCCCCGCCCGCCGGAGTCAGCCTCTAGGAGCCTGGCACCAACTTGGATGGACATTTTCCCTGCAATCTCGCTCATCGGGACGAGCAGCGGCAGGGCGCCGTCGTCGGTTTGGACGGTCTCATAGCCGAGCCCTATCACGTGGCTCTCTATCAGCGCGCGCACCAAATCCCGCGACGATGCCAGGTGAAGATATGTGAACAGGATCTGTCCTGGCCGAAGGAGCTCATACTCTGGCGGCAGCGGCTCCTTGACTTTGAGGATCATGTCGGCTTGCTGATAGACTGCTTCCGGAGATCGCACAAGCTGCGCCCCGGCTTCTCTGAACTCAGCGTCGGAGACGCGGCTTCCCGCGCCGGCCCTCGCCTGCACCAACACGCGGTGTCCGTGTTCGCGGAAGGACCGCACACCGGCCGGACTCATTGCCACCCGCTGTTCGCCATCCTTGATCTCGCGCGGTACTCCAACAACCATCATGACCTCCCACGATCGGAATGAGATAGGCCATTCTCCAGCCGCGGAAAGCTTCCTTCGACACCGATTGTGTTAGGTAACCTTCAAGACGCTACAGTTTTGTACCACCAAAGCGCTACAGGTTGTAGAGCGTCAGCGTCTCGGGGCACAGAAGGGGGTGTGGAGTTGGCTGCACCTGCGGCGTTCCTGTCTGTCTACCCGTGCATCCGGCCCTCAGCCTTCGGTAGCCTCCCCGGCACGCGATGACAGTGCGGATCTGCAGGGCTTTGGGTCATGTCCCACCCGTAGTGTAAGCTTGGGCGGACCCTCTCGGCTATCCTAGGCCGCGAGACGGCCGTTGTCAACCGGAAACTTCGACTCTTCGCTAAACGTCCGACTCTCATCCAGCACGGCTTCCAGCATCCACAGGTCCTCGTGCCCGATCATCCTGCGGAAGTTCTGCTCCGTTTCCTGCGCGGCCGCCGCCGTCCACCGCAACGCCATCTCTTCCCAACGCCAGCG
>Ga0315277_10011324_pt1 | contig 11247 bp, 11 predicted proteins | sample YL17G05_15_MG_FD_203695 | JGI IMG/M metagenome (GOLD analysis project Ga0315277, IMG submission 203695) | Sediment microbial communities from Yellowstone Lake, YNP, Wyoming, USA - YL17G05_15 | ecosystem: Environmental > Aquatic > Freshwater > Lake > Sediment | place: USA: Wyoming | collected...
TATGAGTGGAGGTCCGAGGAGCAGGTCTATCCCTTGAACAGGACGCTCCGGGAGTACCTCGAGTCCAGGAGTTACAAGGAACGGGTGAAGGCGGCCCAGAGGGGCCTGGAATTCACGGTGGATTGGGAGGGGTTCCGGGCAAGGGCCAAGGACGTCCCCGCGCTTTGCGGTTCCCGGGAGAATGTGCTATAATAATTCGCTTAGCGAGGAGATGTATCCATGAAGAAAGGAATTCATCCCGAATACCAGGAGTGCGTGGTGACCTGTGCCTGCGGGAACACCTTCAAGACCCAATCCACCAAGGAAGAGATCCGTGTCGAGATCTGCTCCCAGTGCCATCCGTTCTTCACGGGAAAGCAGAAGTTCATTGACAGCGCCGGACGTGTCGAGAAGTTCAGGAAAAAATATGGCGATCCCCCAAAATAATTCCGATGTTCCGAGAGCTGAAGAACCTGGAGGATAAATACCGCCGGCTCACCCTCTCGCTCTCCGATCCCGCCTTCCTGTCGAATCCCCAAAAGGTCAGAGAAATCTCCAAGGAACGGGCCGAATTGGAGCCCGTCGTCCGTAAATACGAGGAATACAAGAATGTCGCCCGGAACAGGGAAGAGTCCAGGAAGATCCTGGAGGATCCGGCGGCGGACCCCGACCTGAAGGGCCTGGCCGAGGGAGAGGTCGAAGAGCTCGGAAAAAGAGAGAAGGCCCTGGAGACCGAGCTCAAACTCCTGCTCCTTCCCAAGGACCCTTACGACGAAAAGAACGTCATCCTCGAGATCCGGGCCGGGGCCGGCGGGGACGAAGCGTCCCTTTTCGCCCAGGACCTGTTCCGGATGTACTCCCGGTATGCCGAACACAAGGGGTGGAAGTTTGAGGTCATGGACGTCAGCGTGTCTCCCGTCGGCGGGATCAAGGAGGGCATCGCCGGCATCCGCGGCAAACGCGTCTATTCCTTCCTGAAGTTCGAAAGCGGGGTCCACCGCGTCCAGCGGGTCCCCAAAACGGAAGCCGGCGGCCGCATCCACACCTCGACCGCGACCGTAGCCGTGCTTCCCGAGGCCGACGAGATCGACGTCCGGCTCGACCCCAAGGACCTGAGGATTGAAGCGTTCGGCGCCTCCGGCCCGGGCGGCCAGAACGTCAACCGGAATTATACGGCCATCCGTGTCACTCACAAACCTTCAGGGATGGTCGTCTCCTGCCAGGACGAGAAATCCCAGCACCGCAACAAGGAGAAGGCCCTGAGGATCCTCCGTTCCCGGCTCATGGATGCCGCCCAGGATGAGCAGCAGCGGCGGATCGCCCGGAACCGCAGGTCCCAGGTCGGCACGGGCGACCGGAGCGAAAAGATCCGGACCTACAACTTCCCTCAGTCCAGGATCACCGACCACCGTCTCAACGAGAGTTTCCATCGGATGGAAACGATCCTGGACGGCGGGCTGGACGACATCACCGAGGCCCTCATTCTCCATTCCCAAGCTGCCGCGTGCGGAGAGGGCGGCCGGCGGCCCATCCCAGGAATTTGAATCCTAAGACCGTTCGACAGCTCTTCAACGAAGGCACGAGACTGCTCAAGGCGGTCCCGCATCCGGCGCTCGAAGCCAAGATCCTCCTCCTCCACGCGGCGTCGCTCGACGAGAAGGACTTCTATTCCGATCCGGGGGCCCGGCTTCCTGAGAAGGTCGAGAGAGGATTTCTGGGCCTCATCAGGAAGCGGCTGGCCGGACATCCGTTGGACCACCTGACCGGTCGGAAGGAATTCTGGTCCCTGCCATTCAAGGTTGGACCGGGAGTCCTCGCTCCCAGGCCCGAGACCGAGCTCGTGGTCGATAAGGCCGTCGAGTCCGCCGCCGGCAGAAGGCCGTCCATCTTGGACGTAGGGACCGGGAGTGGCAACATCGCGATCGCCTTGTCCCGGGAGCTTCCCCTGGCCCGGATCACCGCTGTGGACATCTCCGCCCGGGCCCTGAAGATCGCCCGCGCGAACGCGGCCGTGCTCAACGCCGTGGGCGTCCGGTTCATCCGGAGCGACATTCTCTCCGCCTTCGGGAAGCCGCGGCCGCTGTTCGATATCATCGTGTCCAATCCTCCTTATGTCTCCTGGAGAGAGTGGACAGAGCTCGCGACGGAGGTCCGTGACCATGAACCTAAGCGGGCCCTCGTCGGCGGGGACAAGGGGACGGAGTTCATCGAAAAGCTCATCAGGCGATCGCACGGTTTCCTGAGGTCCGGCGGCCGGCTTGTCATGGAGATCGGAGCAGGTCAGAAGGACGATGTCCGGTCGCTGTTTGGAGACGGTTGGGATGAGATCGAGTTCACGCGCGATCTGGCCGGGGTCCCGAGGGTCGTCGCCGCCCGCAGGCACCGCACCCGCCCTATGTCTTCGTAACCAGGCTGTGATATTCCATAATGGAGGGCAGGAGCCGGGTCGTCTCGTAGCGGATCTTTTCCCACCTTTCGAGAGGGAGTTTGCTGAACGCGTCAACCGCCCGGGGGTCGAATTGCGTGCCCGCGTGCTTCCGGATTTCCTGCCCTGCGGCCAAGAAGTCGCGCTCCCTGCGGTAAGGGCGATAGGAGGTGATGGCGTCCAGGGCGTCGGCCAGGGCGAAAACACGGGCCTCAAGCGGGATATCCTTTTTCTGCAGACCCTCGGGATAGCCCATCCCGTCGTACTTCTCGTGATGATACAGGATGATGTTCCCGGCTTCTTTGACCAGCTTGATCTCCTTGACGAGTCCGTAGCCGAGGGATGGGTGGAGCCGGATCTTCTCCCATTCTTGGACGGTGAGTCGGCCCGGCTTCTTGAGGATGGAGTCTGGGATGGCGATCTTGCCTACGTCGTGGAGAAGGGCCCCCTTGCGGATATTGTCCAGAACCTGTCTGTCCTCGATCCCTAGGATCCCGGCCAGAACCTGGCTATACTTGGCGACGGTCTGGGAATGTCCGAAGGTCTCGACGTCCCGGAGGTCGAGGGCGGTCATCAGGTTTTCAAATGTCGTATCATAGATCTCTTCGAGCTCGAGGGTCTTGCGGATGTTCCTGGACTGCTCCAGCTTCAGCTTCGTCAGGCTCTTCATGTAATACTCGTTCTCGACGGCGAGCTGTTTCCTGGCGAGACCGTTCCGGACGGCCGAGTAGATCCCTGCGAAATCGTCGGGGCTCGAGACTTGATCGACGAGGCCTTCCTGGAGGAGGGAGATGAGAGGACGCGGCTCCGCAGTGTTGGAGAGCATGACGACGGGAAAGTGGGGGTCGGCTTTTTTAAGGTCCCTCAGGAACGCAATCTCCCGGTCTCTTCGTTCGGACGCCGGAAGGATGAGAAGGGAAAACCGGGCGCGGGGACCCGTGAGGAAGGACGGTCCCGGGCGGGCGGAGGACCTTTCGATCTCCAAGTCCAGGCCAGAGAGGAAAGAGACCAGTCTCCGGGTATGGCTATCGTCTCCGCCCACGATCAGGATTCTGTGTTTGTTCATCGCGGCGCTCACTCACGCCCTTCTTGATGTCGTACGCGCTTCCTTATCCGTACTCTTATACATTAATTCGGCGGCCTTTTTCAAGGTATCTTGACACGTTCGGGTCCGAATAATAATATATCCCGTAGGGCTAAGGAGATATTGCATGTCTGAAATTCAGGAAACCACGGGAGAGGTTGCCTCCGTTATCCAGGAGATCGAGCAGCAGCTGGAGAATCTCCTGTCCAGAAAGAGGGAGGACATCGAGAGGGCCCTGGCCGTTAGGATCCAGAAGGAAAAAGAGGCCGCCCATAAAAAGGTGAACGAGCTCGAAAAGGAATTCGACCAGGAAAAGGAGGCCCTCGACGAGTTCCGGCGGATGGTCGCCGAGGTCGAGGCCGAAAGGAACACGATCCTGGAGGAGGTCCGCGAGCGCATCAAGCGCGCCCTCCAATTCCAGGCCGAGGTCGAGAACCTGTCCAGGCAGACCGCCGAGGAGATCAGGAAGGTCAACGATTTCCATCAGAGGCTGGAATCCCTGAGGCAGCGGACCGCGGAGCGGGCGGGGTTCCTGAAAAAGGACCTGAGGGAGAAGTTCGGGATTGTCACCGAAGTGCCCGAGCGGGAAGACGTCTTTGGACCGGAGATGGACCTTGACCGGGAGCTCGAGAACCTGAAGAGGATCAAGGCGCTTCTGGCCGGAGAGCCCCCAAGCGGCGGAGGAGAAGGACGGTCGCGACAGGAAGGGGGCGAATCCTGGGAGCTCCGGATCCCGGAAATCCGGGACCTCATCCAATCATCCCCTTTTCAGGAGGACGGGGAGACGAAACCCGTCCCCGTCGAGGACGGGCCTGGCGGGAAGGCGCCTGGGGACGTGATCGGTGGCGCATCCGCTGTTGAATCCCTGAATGCCTTGGGGAGGAAGGATCCTGCCGACGGCAGCGGTGAGATCCGCTATTTCCAGAAACGGCAGAAGGTCGTCCTGGACCCTGAGCATCTGCTAGGGGCCATCGAGCGGTCGGTGGAGGAGTCTCGGAAGCTCTCGCTCAGGCTGGGAGAAACAGGATCCGCCAGGGACCGGTTCTTCATCAAACACGAGCTCATCAACGCCCAGGAAGGGCTCCGGAAGCTTGTCTTCGGGGCCATCAAGATATGTGATAAAAAGCCCCCTGCGCTTCCCAGGGTGGTCCTGGACGTCCTCAACGTCAAGGTCCTGAGGAACATGCTGGATCGGCTGAGCACTGACAACTGGGCGAACCCGGAGGACCTGGCGTCCTTCGAGAAGGACATAAGGGCCCTGAGCACGGCTTTCCGGGAGCGGACCGTTCCCCACGAAAAATATTTTCGCTCAATCCTCGAGGAACTCGAGGGCGGGTGATCAGTTGTCCATTTCCTTCCTGCGGCAGGTCAAGAAGTATTCCTGGAGGCTCTTCTGCTCGGCGGGCTCCAGGTCATTGAATTTCAAGCCCGAATAATAATAGGGGGATTCCCCGATGGCCTTGTCCGAATAGATGATGTTGCTCCGGAGGGCGTTGGCCTTGTTCCCCAAGATAAGAACGAGGTCGATGGTCTTTGCCAGGGGGAGTTTAGTCTCGGTCAGGATCTTCGCCCCCCCGAGGCTTAGGTTCACGGTTTTCGCCACTTTGAAGCTTCCATTTTCCTTGACCATGAGGACGGTGGAGGTATTGAACCGTTCATATCTTCTCTTCTCTCTGTAGGACGTTTCCTTGTAGGTCTGGATCGTCCCCCCGCCTTTTTCCTCCACCCATTCCCGGGAATAACTGCAGATCTTGTTCTTCATCAGGGCCCGTTCGCTCGTTTCCCCGGGCCCCGGTTCGGGAGCTTTTTTCCCCTTAGCCTCGGCCATGGCCATGTCCGCTTCGCCGGCCAGGAGCTTCAGGTCGCTCCGGTTGATGGGAGAGGACGCGTCCAGCCTTTTCTTGGGCAAGAAGGCGACGCCGAAGGACATCGTCAGGTTGTTCCGCGGCTGGAACTCCTGGTGCTCGAAGTAGTGTTCCTCGACGTTCTTCCGGATACGGTCCGTAAGTAGGCAGGCCTCTTCCAGGCTCTTCACGCCCGTCAGGAAGAACAGGAACTCCTCGCCGCCGTACCGGCAGAGGAGGTCTTCCTCGCGGATGGAGAATTTCAGAACACCGGCCAGCTCGCGGAGGAGCTTGTTCCCCGCTTCGTGGCCGTTCCGGTCGTTGTAGTTTTTGAACCAGTCCACGTCGCCCATGACCAGCGCGTAAGCGCCTTCCTCTCGGCGGCGGTTGCTCTGGGAATTGATCTTTTGGATGACCTTCTCGAAGAAGGGGTCGGGCCTTAACAACCCCGTCAGGGCGTCGTATTGGATGAGGTTGAGCTTGGTCATTGAGATGGCGATGTGCTCGGACAGCCCGCGGAGGATCTCCTGGTCTTCCCTTGTGAACCCGGCTCGGGTCGGCTTTCCCCCCGAAGTCTTATTGTAGACCTCGACGACCCCGATGACCTCTTCATCATGCATGATGGGAACGCCCATGATGCTCTTCAGGGGCGTCTTGAGGTGTTCGAGGTATCTCCGGGACAGCCTCCTATCGAAGGTGAGCTCGGTGATGTTGAGCTCCTGTCCGAGTCGGGCGACCGAGGCGGCAAAATCCTGGGCGTCAAGCGGGGCGATGAATTTGGAGAACTCGGGATGGGTCAGGAAGGCGTCGTCCCAGACCAGGGGCTTGAGGTACCTGCCCAGCGTCTCGTTCGCGTCCAGGACGTAGATGGTGGCCCCGCCCGCCTGGACGATGTCTTTGATGTCAGCGATGATGTCGAGCAGGCTGCTGACGTCGTTCGCCGCGTAGATCTTACGCAGAACCTTCTCGATCCTCTGGCGCTCCTTCTGGAACCAGACATATTTTGCCTCGATGGCAATGCGCTTCTCGAGCTCCTTGATGAAGTTCTCGTTGACGAGCCCCTTGATCTCCTTGATCTCAGAATAAACCTCTTTGACTCTGGCCTCGTTAAACTCGAGCGCGTTCCGAGCGTCTCGAAGCTCGGATTTCAGCTGGGTGTGGGCCAGCGCCCGCTCCATGACCCTGCAGAACTGGAGGTCATCGAAGACAGGAAGGGATAAACTGTAAGTGTCCACATAGTAATCCGCGGGCCACTCCCTGGCCCGGGACCGGAGCTTCGCCTCTTCGCCTCCGGTGATGATGATCCCGGTGGTCTTCTTGAACGATCCTTCGCTGGAGGCGAAGGAGGCCAGGGAGACGTCCAGGACGGCGACCTGAACGTCGGAGGACCCCATTCGGGCGATGGCCGTTTCGAGGGACTCGGCGGGGAGCACCGTCCCGAAACGCCGGCACAATTCGGAAAGATAGTCGTATTCAATGGGGTTGGGATTCAGAACAAGAACTTGCCTTTGGATCATAGCCCTGCCCCGTCGGCCCCGAAGTCGGACCGAGATCGTTCCTTTGCCTTTAAAACTTTCACCTTGGCTTCAGGCCGGAAGCCCGCCTCATCCAGCATCCGGCTCCTCCACTTTCCTTTGAAAACCCGATATCAATTTATAATATTTTTTTTCACCCGTCAATACCTTTTTTTACTCTTTTTTCTCTCTTGCGTTTGGTGTGAGTTGGGGGCTTGGACGGTATGGCCTTCGAAAAACGCTCCAGGAAGACTAACAGTCCAAGCCCCCCCTAGCCCACACTAAATGGAAGAGAATCCCTCTTTTGGCATCTCTCGGGGGATGTGATATATTTAAAAACCGGTCCGGGACGCTTCCGGGCCTTGGCAGGAGGAGATAATGACCGAACGAAAGGGTCCGAAACTTCAGCCCGTCCGGGCATATCGCGGCAGCCAGCTCCGCACAAAGGGTTGGTCCCAGGAAGGCGCCCTGCGGATGCTCATGAACAACCTCGATCCCGAGGTCGCGGAGAAGCCCGCCGAGCTCATCGTCTACGGCGGGACGGGGAAAGCCGCCCGGACCTGGGAATGCTTTCACGCCATTGTCGGCAGTCTGAAAAAACTGGAGAACGACGAAACGCTCATCGTTCAGTCCGGCAAGCCGGTGGCCGTTTTTAAAACCCACGAAGCGGCCCCCAGGGTCCTGATCGTCAACTCCCTGATCGTCCCCAAGTGGGCGACCTGGGACGAGTTCCGGCGGCTCGAAGGTCTGGGATTGACGATGTATAGCCAGATGACGGCGGGAAGCTGGATCTACATCGGGACCCAGGGCATTCTCCAGGGGACCTACGAGACCCTGGCGGCCGCAGCCCGGAAACATTTCGGGGGAACGCTCCGGGGAAGGCTCGTCCTCACGGCCGGCCTCGGCGGGATGGGCGGCGCCCAGCCCCTGGCCGCTACTATGAACGAAGGCGTGGCGATCGTCATCGAGGTGGACCCGGCCAGGATCCGGCGCCGTCTCGTTACCGGGTACGTCGACACCATGGCGGAAAGCCTTGATGAGGCCCTGCGGCTCGCCGACGGGGCCATGAAGAAGGGCGCGCCCCTTTCCATCGCCCTCCTTGGGAACGCGGCCGACGTTCTTCCCGAGTTCATCAAGCGGGGGGTCGTTCCCGATATTTTGACCGATCAAACCTCGGCCCACGACGAATTGAACGGCTACGTTCCCAACGGCATGGCCCACGAAGAGGCCCTGCGCCTGCGTCGGGAAGATCCCCGGGACTACATCCGGCGCTCCTACCAGGCCATGGCCGCCCACGTCCGGGCCATGCTCGAGCTTAAGAAGCTGGGGGCCAGGGCCTTCGATTATGGCAACAATATCCGAGGCCAGGCGCAGAAGGCAGGCGTCGCCGACGCCTTCGAGATCCCCGGCTTCGTCCCGGAATACATCCGGCCCCTCTTTTGCCTGGGCAAGGGGCCTTTCCGTTGGGCGGCCCTCTCCGGACGGGCCGCGGACATCTACGCCACCGACGAGGCGGTCCTCAAGCTTTTTCCGGGGGACACGGGTCTTGAGCGCTGGATCCGCAAGGCCCGGAAGCAAGTCAAGTTCCAGGGCCTTCCCGCCCGGATCTGCTGGCTCGGATACGGAGAGCGGGCGGAGTTCGGGGCCGTGATCAACCACATGGTCAAGAGAAGGAGGATCAGCGCGCCCATCGTCATCGGCCGGGATCATCTGGACACCGGATCGGTGGCCTCCCCGAACCGGGAGACCGAGGGCATGAGGGACGGCTCGGACGCCATCGCGGACTGGCCGGTCCTCAATGCCCTGCTCAACGCCGTGAACGGCGCGTCCTGGGTCTCCGTCCATCACGGCGGCGGCGTCGGCATCGGCCTTTCTCTTCATGCCGGGATGGTCATCGTTGCCGATGGAACGGCCGCCATGGGCAAGCGGCTGGAGAGGGTCCTGACGGGTGATCCCGGCCTGGGCGTCGCCAGGCACGTCGATGCCGGCTACGCCGAAGCCGTCAGGTTCGCAAAAGAAAAAAAGATCAAGATCCCGATGCTCAAAAAAGGCTGATCCTCGCTCGATTTGTGCCGCTCGAGGCACATATAAACGGCAACGATTCAAGAAGAAAGAGATCCCGGCACAAACTGGGCCTGACGGCCCCCCGGGGAGGGGCCCCGCGGGCCGATTCAATGTATTGCAATTGATATGATATCAGCCATTTAGATCCTTTCGTCCAAAGCCTCTGACGTGGCATGAAGCTTGCTATTCAGAAGGGCGAAAGGAGGTTCCCATGAAAAGAGCAATCGCTCTTGCTTTGATGGGCTTGTGCCTGCTGTCTTCGTTCCTTTTCTTTCCGCAGGCCGCCCAGGGCCGTGTCGCGGACGAGTGCTACGGCAACTGGAACAGGTGCCGGATAGGCGCGTTCAACATGGATGTTTCCTGGTACAGGATGACGCTAGCCCTGACCGTCTGTGACATCGGCCTGGGGAAGTGCATCCTCTCGTATTAAGTGAAAAGGGGGGCCTCCTGAGAATAAGGGGGCCCCTCCCCCCGTCCTTCCTTATCGACGGAGTTTCATGCGAGGAGAGCGGAAGATGATGAAAAAAAGTTTCGCCCTGAACGCGGCGGGGGTCCTGTTGTTCGCTCTGATGGCGGGGCGCGGGACCGCCGGACAGCGATTGGTCAAGAGGCATGCCGCCGGAGATGTCAAGCTCGACTTCAGGACGGACGATGACGCCGTCTTCTCCCGACCCATGTCTATATCCCATGACCGGGACGCCGTCTACGTGATCGACGCCGAGGAACATGAGATCAGGGTTTTCTCAAAGACCGGAACGTTCATCCGGGCCTTCGGAAGAAAGGGCCAGGGCCCGGGAGAGTACGATTCGCCGGCGGACCTGGATATCTCGGGGGACAGGATCTACGTGACGGACAGGTTCAACAAAAGGGTCCAGGTCCTGGACAAAAAGGGAGGCTACCTCGGGGGGTTCAGGGTCCCATTCACGCCGGACCAAATCTGCGTTCTGTCCGGAGGGCGGATCGTCCTCTCCCATCTCCCTCTCGGTGTCGAGGGGCCGGAACCGATGGTCCACGGCTTCTCTGAAAAGGGGGACATCATGTGGGAACAGGCGGACTCTTACTATTCGGGAGAGAGGGTGTATGACACGTTCCGGAATTTCGTCGCCATGGTCAAAGGCGATCGGGATGACGTCTTGGTTGTCCATAAGAGCGACGAGAGGAGAGTGTTCCGCTTCGACAAGGAAGGGAAGCCCGGAGCTCCGGTCAGAGTGACCGAGGACTATGCGTTCAAAAGGATCTCCCTTCCCATGAAGGGATCGAAACGGCAGGTATCGGGCTTTTGCTGGGACGCATCTTTCGACGGGGATTCGCTGGGTCTTCTAGCCCCCGACTATACTGAAGAAAACGATCTGGGGCCGGGGCGCGCGGTCTTCCTTATCGCGCCCGACGGCCTCATTATGGATATCATCGATCTTCCGGCGGCGGTGACCAGGATCGACATGGACGGTGACGACATCTATGCCGTCGATACGGAAAACAGCCTGCGGGTCTTTCGTCGGGGGCAGCGATGAGACGCGCTCGCCCCGGTCCGGCCGCCGCCGCCCTCGCCGGGCTGTTCCTCTTCTCGGCCAGCGCCGAGGGCCCGGTCGTCATGAGCTCTCTCGAAGAGGCCCTGCCTCATGACGGCGCCCCAGCTCTCCTGGTCTTCTTTTCGGCCTCTTGTCCCTCCTGCTTCGACGACCTGCTGGAAATGATCCACTTCGTAAAAAAGAACGGGCTTCCCGTCCGCGTCGTCGGCATCAGCGGGGACACCAAGGCGGACCTCGAGGCCTTCATGGAAAAGCATTCCGTCGGATGCTCCGTCGTCCGGGACGATCGAGGGAGGCTCCGCAGGCGCTTCGGCGTGGACCTCGTGCCTTACAAGATCGTCCTGCGGGGGGATTCCGTGCTTTACCGGGACAACGATTATCTGGAATTCAGCGAACGGCGGAGGAGGGCCGGCCAATGCTTGATCGACCTCGCCGGCAGGTGACCTTCCGGCTCGCCTGGCTGCGGCTCCGGCGCTCCCCCGCGGCATGGGCCGCCGCGGCGGCCTTTCCGGCCTTCATCCTCTTCCTCTGGATTAAGGAGTCCTATGGAACGGCCCTGCGCTCCTTCCTCTTCCTCCTTCCCCACGCCTTCCTCTTCCTCTCCCAGGATATGATCGGGGACGAAGTCCGGGAAGGACGCCTCGAGAACGTCCTCTTCCTTGGAAATGGTTTCAAGGACCATCTTTTCGGAAAAAATGCCGTACTGGTCTTGACTGGCATCATCTACGGATTCGGCCTGTTCATCCCCCTTTGGGTCATCGGCCTGGTCACTCATCGCTCCGGATGGGGGGACCTCCCCGGATTGGCC
>Ga0315277_10011325_pt1 | contig 11246 bp, 8 predicted proteins | sample YL17G05_15_MG_FD_203695 | JGI IMG/M metagenome (GOLD analysis project Ga0315277, IMG submission 203695) | Sediment microbial communities from Yellowstone Lake, YNP, Wyoming, USA - YL17G05_15 | ecosystem: Environmental > Aquatic > Freshwater > Lake > Sediment | place: USA: Wyoming | collected...
ACGTCATCGGTGTCGCCCACATCGGATGGATCTCCAGAGATCCGACGCCTGACACTGCTCTCAAGGGACGCCATGCTGAATACGGCAGATCCGTCGAGGACCTCACTGGTGTCTTATCCATCGAGAAGTTCATCCAGCTCTGGGGCAACTCCACCTGCGGCGCCATCAGCGTTGATTGGCTGCCCTGCGTGTAAATAGAATAGATCTGCAAAATTAGATTGTGCTCCGGGCGGGATTCCCGGAGTTCTATTATATTTTGTGCTTTTCTTTGATGTTCATTTGACTGCGGATATAACAGATAAATTTATATCGAATAAAAGCTCCAATATAGGCTGGAGCCAATCTCACCTTTTTGGGGTGAGAAGGGATCTTTAACTGCCATATCAACATCGGGGGTGAATATAACATGAAGGGAGTAGTAGTAGCAGCATTAGCGTTAGCCTTTATGGGGTTATGCGGCACTGTGTTGGCAAATCCTCCAATAATTCCGCCTGTGCAATATGAACAGTTTTGTGAAAACCAAAAGGTGTCAGGAACAGGAGTTATCGACGTAAGCACATCGATAATCGACAAGAAGATCGCGCTCGAATATTATAACACCATGGCCGGAGACGGCGACCTCGAGCTCGATCAAGAGCATGCCTATTCGCAGAACGCAGATAAGCTCATGAGAAACTTATCTTCGGTCAATGGCGGAAACAAGTCCAACCTGAACCTCTTTGAGAGCACGAAGTTGACCTATGCAGGCGCGACGCCTCTTACCGGCGGAAAGTTCCTCAACTCCAAGGCCTTCTATGGCGGCATGGGAGCCAATGTGCAGGAGCTGTTCTCGGTGAACGAGATGGAGCAGGATGCAACTGCCTTCTTCTCCTCGACCACGCCATACAATCCAGCAGGAACCACGCCAGAAAATGTCGTAAAGAAGCTGAAGGATGCCGGAAGAAATACGGATGCAGTTGCCGCTCTTATGGGCAGCAATCCGGCTCATCTCATAGGCATCGACACCAAGAACGCCTTCAACGGCACATGGGGCACCGACGCTACCTGGCACAAGATATTCTACAAGGACATCAAAGCTCACGAGATGTTCACAGGAAAGTTCGAAGCCGAGAAGACCATCAAGTTCCACGAGAACCCGGTACCTGAGAAAGAGCATGCACCATGCGAAGGCATAGACTGCTAGGCTGAAAATGGCCCAGCAGCTTTTCTTTTCTTATTTAGTGGGGGCGGCATGAAGAGATTGCTGATAATATTAATCTTGATGGCAGGCCAGGCTTCTGCCACCGTCGAGGACCCGAGGGCGGGGTCGAGCGATGTTTCTGGCAGCAGCTGGGCCAATCCATCGACTCCATCACTGCCCACATATCTGCCCAGTCCCTGTCCGCAGGTTTCTGGTTTCCTCTCGGTGACCATCGGCCTTACCGGGCCAGAATCTGAGCCGGACAAATCATACATCACCCAAGGAAGAACACTGAATTTCATAGTCGGGGTAAAGAACGAGGGGACGACAGAAGTGGAGGCTGAGGTTTCTATCAAGCCCGAAGATTGCGCTCCGGAATGGTTCAGCTGGACGAGTACAACCATGAACATCCCGGCGGGAGTATCTCGTTCCCAGACACTGCAGGTCCAGCCGGACATGAACGCTGTGGCCGGAGAGTACCGATTTGGGGTGGAAGCCTCCGCCAAATGCCGCAGTTCTGGTGAAGCAAAGACGAAGTTCAAGGTCCAGGCTTTCGATTATGCCTCTGAAACCCTAGTGAGCGGCACCGGTCAGTTCCAGATCAACAAAAATGTAAGGTCCATGAACTCGGGGATCAAGTCCACCAAGAACGTGCTATTCGATGGCAGTGTGGATGCTCTTGTAAAGAATGAGTACCTCGTGGACCAGGCAAAGGGAAAGAACCCGAACTTCCAGGAACAGGATGCTGTCGATAACTATGTTGGACCAGGTCTCATTGGCACAGAGAGCTTCAAGAGCTCGGCAATCTTCGGAGGAGTAGGAGCCAAAGTGCAGGAGAGCTATGATGTACAGCAGATGGAGTTCAAGAACCAGGATTTCACCCTGCACCAGACAGGATCTCTGAAGAAGATGGCTGAGTTCAAGACTGCGGACAACTTTACGGGATATTTCCTCATTGACGCCAAGCAGATAATTCCGGGCCAAAGGAGTCTGAAGGAGTATGAGGAGTATATCGGGTCCTTTGAGATCAACAGGAGAATACTCTTCCGGGACAATACCAAATCCAACCCACCTTGCCGAGAAGCAGATTGCCTGAAAGCACCAGGCAACAGCTTCCCAAGTCCCAGCAGTCCCACCTTTGCCAGTCCGTGTCTGAGCGGCTTATGCAATAGCTTCGTGAATAGACTGAACGCATTCACGCAGTCGGCATGAGCCTTCCATTTTTTTTAAAGCTTCAATATTCATGGCGGCCAAAACCTTGAAATAGACACCTGAGAAAAAGGAATACCGGGTGTTAGGGTATCAGGAGAGGTATGGCCTGGCTCAAAAGGATCGATGGCCTTTGCTCGATATGGAAAAGGCCCAAGATCTCTTGCCCATTTTCTTGGAGCAAACCAGGTCAGAAGGAGGTTAGTGTGGATTGAAGCGAGATTTGATCATGCTGACGATTATCGTGTTGGTTTTTGTAGGGATGGCAGGCGCTGCCAATTACATGTACGAGAAATCGTCGGTAAAAGGAGTGGGGTATAGGAACCTGGAAATTGTGATCTCCACGGAGAACGGCTTCAATGGAGCAAAGCTGGTCGAGAAGCAGTCAGGCTCAGGGAATGTGATTACATCCAGGATAGAGCTTGAAGCGGAAAGACAGCCCTCGGATTTGAGCTGTCCCTGGCCGACAGGCACTGCATACCCCATGGACTACATCAACTTCACCTCGGAGCAGGAGCTGGAGTACATGCCGGTCTCTTACCAGACCGGCACCTATGACCAGAAATGGGTAGACAAGCTATGCGTGCAGAACTACAAGATTGGAGCCGTCTTGACCGAGATGTACACCCATGCTGAGCACCTGCAGAAGACCACCGAGGTCAGGACCAGGGCTTACAACCGTGACTCTGCGACGCCATGCTGTACGGGCGTCTTAGAAGCCAACCTCAACAGCAACGTCATCGGCGTAGCTCATATCGGATGGATATCCCGCGACCCGCAGGCTGACAACCAGCTCAAGGGACGCCATGCCGAGTATGGCCGCAGCGTCGAAGACCTCACTGGTGTCTTCTCCATCGAGAAGTTCATCCAGCTCTGGGGCAACTCCACATGCGGTGAGATCAGCGTTGATTGGCTGCCCTGCGTTTAACTTGTAGGATCGCGAAGGACGAAGCGGGAAGTCCCCGGCCGTCAGGCCGTGGGATGAAAGCCGAGTCCTTTGCCCTAGTTTCTGTTCGCCAATAGCTATTTAACCTAATAACACAATCATCCATTAATGCTTAAATCGTATCGCTATAGACTCAGGCCTACTAAATCTCAAGCCCATATCTTAGAAAGACAGCTTGAGCTTTGCCGATGGGTCTATAACGATACATTGGCCTACCGAAAGAATGCTTGGGAGAAAGATCAACGAATTGTCAAGCGATTTGAGACACAAGACCGCCTTCCACAACTTAAAATGGATAAGCATGAACTCAAAGAAGTCTATTCCCACGTTCTTCAGAATGTTACCCTTCGAGTAGAATTGGCATTCAAAGCCTTCTTCCGTAGAGTCAAGGCTGGAGAAGAACCAGGATATCCTAGATTCAAAGGAAAAGGTAGGTACGATAGCATTACGTATCCTCAATTTGGTTTTGGGTTGGTTTCTGGAAAGCTCCATCTCTCCAAAATCGGAGATATCAAGATCAAGTTGCATAGGCCAATTGAAGGCAAGCTCAAGACCTGCACTGTTCGGAAAATGCCTACAGGCAAATGGTTCGCTTGCTTCTCTGTCGAGATTGAGGATATACCTCTTCCTCCCCGGAAAGACGGCTCTGTGGTTGGTATTGATGTAGGCTTGGAAAGCTTTGCAACTCTCTCCAATGGAGAGAAGATCGCTAATCCCCGATTCTTCCGAGAAGAAGAAAAAGCATTAGCTAAAGCCCAAAGCAAACGTGATAAGCTTCCAAAAGGATCATTGTCACGAAGGAAAGCAACCAAAGTTGTAGAACGAATCCATGAAAGAATTACGAATAGGCGAAACGATTTTGCCAACCAGGTTAGCCGTCAATTGGTAAATCGCTTTGGGGTAATAGTCTTTGAAGATCTTGATATCCTAAACATGCTCAAAAACCACTGCCTAGCTAAATCAATCTCGGACGTGGCTTGGAATATGCTGGTGAAAGCAACTGAGAGCAAAGCAGCATACGCTGGCTCTAAGGTTGTGCTGGTAGATCCAAGAAACACATCTCAGATGTGTTCCAGGTGTGGATTGATAGTCAAAAAGGATCTCTCTGAAAGAGTCCATAGCTGCTCGGAATGTGGCCTGTCTATGGACAGAGATCTCAATGCAGCTATAACCATTCTGAGATTGGGGATGCAATCTCTTCGCAAAAGCGATAGAAGCCCCTTCCTTTAGGACGGGGAGCATTCACAGTCCCGAGTTGACACGATATCAGCACCATGGATTTGCCCTGGCGCTGATCTCCCCTTTTTCGCGAGATAGCACTAGCACGGCACTGCTACGTAGATGTTGTGCTTGTTGCTGACGATCTGCACCCGGGCACTGCCCTGCTCCACCGGACAGTCCATCACTGACACCACCCGGTTCCTGGCTACACCCAGCCGCTCGCCGCGCACCCAGCCCGGTGCTCTGATCTCCACCCAGGCCTTCTCCTTCTTCTCGAAGACTGCGGGGATCATGGGACGCTTCTCGATCCCGAAGTCATGGGCCTTCAATCGGAGCGGGATGGCGAACTGCTTCTCCCATTCCCTCATGCTGCGTTGGTAAAACTGCCACCAGTTCTGCGCCCTGACCCGCCCGGGAGATCTGCCCAGCCGGTAATGCTCGAACTTCTGAATGCCCAAAGGAGGCCACCTCTTTCCCGCTCCCGTCTGCAGGGCGAACTCTATCAGCTTAGGTATCTCATCATCGTTGACTCCAGGAATATAAACGGGCGCGATCAAGAGGTCGATCTTGCTCTCGGCAATGATCCTGGCTGCCTGCTGCACTTTTTCGATGTCGAACCACGAAACGCCCGCGAGGTGGACCGCCAGCTCCAAGGAAAGGGCATGCATGGATAGGTTGATTCTATCCAGACCGGCCTCCTCCAGGGCTGTGATCTTCTCTTCATCGAGCAGGGTGCCGTTGCTCTGCATGGAGACGACAGAGACCTCCTTTATCTCCTTCAGCTCCCTGACCAGATCAGCGATTCTTGGATAGAGCAGGGGCTCGCCTGGAGAGTCGATATGGCACTCCACTCCTGGCCCCTTGAAATGGGCGATCTCCTCCACCGCTTCCATCAGGTAGTTCAGCTCGACCTCATAATTGGTCACTCGGGTCCTGGAATATGGCCCGGCATCCACGGAGCAGAAGGGACAGTTGAGGTTGCAGCTGCAGCTCGGCCTGATCTGCAGCAAATTGCTTCCGCGATCGACCACTCCAAAGTACAGACATCCCACCAGGGGGATGCCCGATTCCCTGGTTATGCGAAAGAGTGACATCTTGCTGGCACTCTAGGCCAAGGCCACCGACGAGAAAGAGAACGGGCTCAGGATATCACCGTCTTGCCGCCCTCCCGCCGGAGGATACTCGCTGCGTGGCTGCTGCTGTTATTGGAGCTGTCAAGGCTTGCCTGACCGCTTTTGGCCCCCACGCCGGTCTTGAAGCCCTTCGGGTCCAAATCTCCCGACGACCAGACCTCATTCCTTTGCTCCAGCTCGGATCCATCCAGGCTCAGGACCAGGTCGACCAGATGCACTCTGGAGATCTCGCCCAGCATCATGAACTTGGTGGGGTTGAACTTCAGCTCCAAGGTGGCATTGCCGGGCACCAGCTTGCTTCTTACGGTCTCCTGGCCCAGCTCCTGGCCACCTTCGTTCACAATGGTGCCGCTGAGCTGATAGCTGCCGGTTTTGATCACGGAAAGATTGACGCCTATGCCGATCTTATTGGCGGTCGTGCGATTCACAAAGTCTCCTGTGAGATAGGCTGCCGGGGGCTGGAACTGCTTGGGATCTCGCTCTATGGTTATGTTCTTCCCATATCTGTCAATGAAATTTCCGGCTTTGTCGTAGAGGATCAAATTCTGTATCTGCAATGGTCCGCATTTGCCCTTCGTCCAGATATCGCTGCCGTTCACGCTGACATTGATGCTTCCTCTCTCTTCCAGCCTGACCGTGCTGCCGAAAAGCGCAATCCTGCTGCCGCTGCAGTCGGCCAGCACCCCTTCCAACCTGTAATCTCCTGGGGAGGTTACATTCACCCCAAATCTCAGGTCGAGGCCGTCGAAGTAGCCGTCATGTTCGCTGTCCCTGACGTTCGCAGAGGCAAGGCCCACCAGGGAAGTGCCGGCCACGATCACGCTCACGGGAATCTGAAAGGTCTGGTTGTCGGAGGAGATCTTTATGAACCCGTCCAGCCTGGGCAGAGATGTGTTCTTGGGAATGGTGAGGTTGGCCTCGACCGATCCTTCGGAGCCGCTCTCAATTTGCTTTGGTCCTCTGGTCTCTATCCATTTCCATTGATTCTCTGCATACTCTTTGAGCGCGACTTTGAAGGACTGTTCTGCAGCCGGTACATTATATCCGTAGACCCTGATCCTCCAGGGTCCGATCTTTGGATTGGATATCTCCAGGGGCCCAAGATCGTCTGTCCCGAGATCATAGTTCACAGGCTCACCCTCCGGGTTCTCGAAGACGAACATCATCTCATTCTGGTCGCTATTTCCCTCTGTAGTCAGCTTGGCAGAGAGCCTCCTGGTCTTTTCTGTGACGTTGACGGTATAATTCCAGTAGCCTTTGTGGCGGACGTTGCCCTCCAGCTCTTGCAGGCTCGCGTTCTCAATTACGCCGGCATAGCTCAGGTTCTTCAGAGCTGCCCCACCGTTCTTCACCACAAAGCTGGTCCTGGCCCACGTGCCCGGATATGCTGACTCTAGATTCCACCTTTTAGGAAAGGTCTCGATCAGGACGCGCTCCACCCCCAGAGTATAGTTGACCGGCACCGATGAGTTCTCGCTGTGCACGGCCAGAAGCCATCGCCCTGAGGGCGGATTTTCGATTATCATCCTCTCGGCCAGATTGCTCTGCTCGCCGGCATAATACTCGCTGGTGGGGGAGAGCAAGAAGAGATCGAGGTTGGAGTCCTGCCGCCATTCCAGGGAGGCCTTAAGTTTAGTAGTTCCTAATGGAATATCCAGATAATAGTAATCCCATCCATTTCCCTTCAAGGTGCCTGTGCTGCTGCCAAGTCCCCTGGAGATATTGAGCGGCTCGGCCACGGTCACCCTGATGGGTATGCTGAGGATGGTCTTGCCGCCGGCGGCGATCTTTATCGATCCACTATAATTTCCAGGAGCAGTGCCTTCGGGCACGGTCATCGAGGCGGCAAAGACCTCCTGGTCATTGGCCCCGACCTGCTGGGGGAGGGCCTGCAGGCTGATCCAGTCCGAGACAGGTCCAGAGACGGAGGCCTTCAAGTCCCGTCTCTCCTGATTGCTGAGGAAGACGAACCGCGTGTTCCAGTCTTTATCGCCAGGGGCCAAGGCATAAAGCTTCTTCTGGGGCCTGTCTGCGCCCGTGTCCAGGCCCACATAAACGCCTTCGCCTGAGGGCAGGTAAGCCCAGCGGCCAGCGATCCATTGGTCAGGAATCGCACCGCAGATATCGTTGCTCTGAAGCTGGTAGGAGCGAGGGGCATCCAAGAGACCGGCACCCTGGTAGTACTCCTCGTACTGCTCGCCTAAGGTATTGTTCAGCTTCTGAGCTCCTCTGGTCATGGCCGCCTTGACTCCTGCAGGCGTTAAATTGGCATTCCCCTGCAGCAGCAGGGCGGCAAGGCCTGCCGCTACTGGTGTAGAGAGGCTGGTGCCCGACTCCCGCGCATAATAGACATCGAGGTAGGCAGGCCTCTCCAGGCCGGGCGGAGCCGTAGATACGACATCCACCCCGGGAGCGACGACATCTGGCTTGATCCTATCGTCCCTGGTCGGACCCGAGCCCGAAAAGCTGGCCACGTGACCGCTGCTATCGGAGGCTCCCAGGGTTATGACCTCTACGCCATCTCCGGGAGAGTCGATCAGGCCGGGAGGCAGAGCCAAGACGATGGGAACCAGGAGCAGCAACACATCCTTGTCTTTTCCATCGCGGAGCTGGGATAGATCGACCGCAGCATTGCTGCCGCCGGCCTGGCTGGCGGATGCACCCCCTGCCTGGCCTTCCGCCGTGGTGCGGTTGCGGTTGCCTGCCGCGACGCAGACCACGGTGCCGGCATCGGCCGCTTTATCTGCGGCCATGGTTATGGGCGGGTTGGTCTCGCCCAGATTTATGCCTCCCAGGCTGAGGCTCAAGACATCGGCGCCATTGTAAATAGCCCACTCAATTCCGGCGATGATATCTGATACTTTGCCGTCTCCTTTGCTGTCGATGACCTTGACGTTGAGAAGGCTCGCCCCAGGCGCAACTCCTTTATACTTTCCGCTGGAAGCCGCGCCGGAGCCGGCGATGATGCCTGCCACCATGGTCCCGTGGCCCAGGAGATCATCTGCCGAGATCTCATCGGCCACAAAGTTCTTCTCTCCTATCACTTTGCCGACCAGATCGGGATGGTTCTTGTCGATTCCCGAGTCCATCACCGCCACGGTCACTCCCCGGCCATCAATTCCCTTCTCCCAGAGCTTATCCGCCTGAATATTTCGGGAAGGGGAGAGGTACTCGCCGCCGGATGAGTCATTCTTTGGAGCGGATATTTGGACCGCGCCATCAAAATAAACGCCCTGCACGGCGTCATTTTTCGAAATTTCCTCAATAGCTTTGGGCGTGGCCTCTCCAGCCAGGCCGGGAATGAGCCGATACCTGTATTTCACATCAAGATCTTTAAGCGATGGATCGGCCTCTCGAGCCTCTCCATTCAGCATCACAATCACAGGTATCTTCTCAATGTTTCCGCCCTTCAGCCTCTCTGTCAGTGCGGGATCTATCTTTGGTCCTGCTTCTGCAGAAGGCAAGAGTTCAGCGGCTGCTGCCAAGGCACAGGCCGCCAGAATCAGGTTTATGGCGCATATGAGCATCAATTTTTTTCGATCCATGATCAACCTTACCTATCGATGTAAGTAGATAATGCTAAATAAACCTGTGGTATTTCTATGCAAGATGATATTGGACTGGCTGGTTCCCTATTCGCTCTGGATTAGCCTGTTCCTTCTTCTGGCGTCGGCCCTAACGAAGAAGAGCCTCATAGCTGTGCCTGGCTGGGCCCTATTTGGATTTTTCTGGCTGGGTCAGCCGGGACATTATTTGGCTCTGGAGGACTATTTCAACGCCGCTCTTGCCCTGGCCGCAGCGCTCTTGAGCCTCTACATGGCCTGGATGGTGCTTCGCAAAGGGTTTTCATCTCAGGCTTGTTTCTGGGCGAGCTATGCTGCCGCAATCTGTGGAATCGTCTACTTTCCCTTTGCCGAGGTCGAGCCTCTCCGGACCGCTCTGATAGGATTTACGACCCTGATAACGGCAGAGACGCTGCAATTCTTCTCCGTCCCAGTGGTCATGCAGAGCTGGAACACTCTGGCTTTGGACGGCCGATCGGTGGAGATCATCCTGGCCTGTACGGCCATCGAGAGCATCGCTCTCTTTGCCGGAGTCATCCTGTCGGTGCAGGCGCCCTTCGGTCGCAGGCTGGCTGCCCTGGCCTTCTCCACCATTGCCATTTATGGTTTGAACATTGTAAGAAACGGCTTTGTGCTCATGGCCTACGGCTGGGACTGGTTTGGGGGCGACAGCTTCAACATTGCCCATAATGTCGTCGCCAAAGCGGGCTCTATCATCGCCCTCCTGGCCATATCTTACTTTGTGTTCATGCTCCTGCCAGAGCTCTTATCGGTCATAGACGAGCTGGCGGCAGAGATCAAGCATCCCGGAGGGGATGCGGCATGAAGCTGGCGCGGGGCTCCGCTGCCTGGATCTCGCTGCCCCTCTTCCTGACTGCTGCCCTGGCCTTAGTAGGAAACTGGTACATCTCTGCGGTGGCTTTGGTTGGCTCCATTTTCATGCTCTTCTTTCACCGCGACCCTGATCGTTTGCCTCGCGGCGAGGGCATGATCGCGCCCGCCGACGGCAGGATCATCGCAGCCACTGAAGGTGGAATCACCATCTTCATGGGACCTTCCGATGTGCATGTAAACCGGGCTCCTCTGGCCGGGGTGGTCCGCAAGACAGAGTACATAAAAGGCGGCCACTTCCCTGCCTTCCTGGCCTGGGCGAGCCATAACCAGCAGAACCGGATAACGCTTGAGACCTCCGACGGAGATGTGGAGCTGCGCCAGATAACGGGAACCCTGGTGCGGGAGATCATATGCTATGTTCGTCCCGGTGATCGGGTCGCTCGGGGAGATCGGATTGGCATGATCCGCTTTGGCTCCCGGGTGGAGGTGACGATGCCCAAAGGCTACAGGCTTCAGATAAAAATGGGCGACAAGGTCCGGGCCGGGGAGACAGTGATAGCGGTGAAGCGCCCATGAATATCCTCAGGGCTATACGACTGCCGGACATCTTCACGCTTCTGAACGTCGCCTTTGGATTCTCGGCTCTGCTGGCGGCAGGTCGATGCAGCCAGATCGCGGTGGTTTTCATTCTCCTGGCGGCCATGGCTGACGGCCTGGACGGTTTTTTGGCCAGAAGGATGGGCTCAAGCCCCCTGGGAGCCTCCCTGGATTCCCTGGCGGACCTGGTCTCTTTTGGCGCAGCGCCGGCGTTCCTCGCCCTCCAGACCTTCGCTCCATCCCCGCAAGCTCTGCTGGCGGGAATTTTTTATCTGCTCTGTGGAACTCTGCGGCTGGCCAGGTTCAACACCTCCCATAAGAGCGATCAATTCTTCGAGGGGCTTCCCATACCTGCCGCCGGGATCGCTCTATCGGCCAGCGTTCTGCTAGAGAGATCGGCCCTGACCTTTCTGATCATGCTGCTCCTGGCCCTGCTCATGGTGAGCAGCATCTCTTACCCCAAAATAAGGGATATGAGAGCCGTCTCCCTCCTGGGATTGGTCCTTCTGGGGGCGGGATTTCTCCTCTGGCAGGAGAAGGATACGCTCTATGCAGCCCTTCTG
>Ga0315277_10011326_pt1 | contig 11246 bp, 12 predicted proteins | sample YL17G05_15_MG_FD_203695 | JGI IMG/M metagenome (GOLD analysis project Ga0315277, IMG submission 203695) | Sediment microbial communities from Yellowstone Lake, YNP, Wyoming, USA - YL17G05_15 | ecosystem: Environmental > Aquatic > Freshwater > Lake > Sediment | place: USA: Wyoming | collected...
ATCGGGGCGCCTGAAGACGCGCATCCCGTCCACTGCATGAACTTCTTCGCGCCACGGCCAGTCGTAAGGTTGGCCGCCTTCATTGATGACGTACGTCGGTTTACTGGGATTGGCCTCAACGGCTCTGCCCAAAGCGCCGCCATACACCCGGGAATCGTCCCAGTTGAATCCATACCCAACACCACAGCTAAGCGTGCAGAGCATGTACGGAGCGATCTGCTGTTGATTAAAGATTTGCAGGTAGGTCGCGACGCCCTCGGCTCCGAGGTAGATGAGATTCAACTTCCGAATCCGCCCGTCCCTCAACTTACCCCGGAGCACAACTCTGCGGCCCCAGCCTTCCTTCACGGCAAACTGACGGTAGCGATCCCGGTATCTTGCGAGTTCGTCAGCACGGAGGAATTCTGGTGGGGCAGCCGTGCTGGCAGATGTGAGTTGCCCCGGCCCAATGTTGCTGATGCTTTCACATTCAAGGTCAACCGGCAGGTTTCTGACACGGGCCTCGAATTCTTTTTCGCGGTCGCGAAACCAGTCACAGTACAAGATCGTCTTGCAATCGAACCGCGCAGGTGCCGTGAAACGCCGCAAGGGCCGCCAGTCAAACTCGCACGCTGGGTAGAACAGGACGCGCGTCGTTTTTAGAAGGGTTGAAACATCGAGAGTCGCGACATCCACATTGTCTGACTGTTGCTGTGCTTTTGCGGCTGGCGTCAGGTAGCGCTCAATATCTTCTCTGACTGCTTGTTCCGTGATGGGATCGCCCGAAGTTGTCCTGTGCCTGATGCGGCGGGGTTTCTTCTTTTGAGGCTTCTTTCGACTCTTTGTCATGTTGTCTTTTCCAGTGACCAGTTTGTGCTCAGGCTGGCTTTTCGGGCAGTCTGCTACGGCGCGTATCTCACCCGGAAGAAACCAAGCTCTCCGGTTACATTGATGTACTGCGTGTTGGTCGTCGATGTTGGAGTGAAGGGGATGTCGAAATTGCTCCACGTCCCACCAGCGACCGGGGCAAATTCCAGTTGGTAATTGTCGTAGGGCGAAAGCCGTCCCAAATCCAGTTTCATCACTTGAGTCACATCCGGCGACAGGGCCATTGTCGGAGGCGGCGCGATGGTGATGATGGCCGTGTTGGCGTAACCGAGGCCCGCACTGGTGATCGTGATGCCGGTGACGACCCCCTCGCTCACCGTGGCGATGGCTGTGGCGTTGCTGCCGCTGTCGCCGCTGATGTTCACAGCGGGGTTGGTGGTGTACCCCGACCCGCCGCTCGTCACCGTAGCTCCAACCACGAAACCGTTGACCACTTGCGCCGTCGCGTACGCTTGGCTGGGAACGGGTGTAATTGCCAGACGATAGCCATTTGCCGAAGCCGTGCCTGAGACGCGCTGCGTAAAGATGGAACCGGCGGCGGTGAAAGGCTCACCTATGTCGGCCCATGTGGCCGCAAAGAAACGCTGAAGCTGGTAATTGGTGCCCACGGCGAGGTTGGTGAAGCTCAAGAGCGACATCGCCGCAATGCCCATCGTGGGCTGCTCAATGAACGGTGGCGCGATGACGATGGCCGGCGTGTTGGTGTAGCCGTAACCCGCGTTGAGCATGTTGACCGCGATGACCACCCCATTGCTCACCACGGCCACGCCCTGCGCCCCGCTGCCGCCACCACCAATGATTCTTACCGTGGGCGTGTTCGTGTAGCCATAACCGCCATCGGTTATGTTCGCGCCCACGACAAAGTCGTTTACCAGAACCGCGCTGGCCATCGCGGTACGGGGTGTCACCGCTGGGCAAAGCCCTTGTGTTCCCGCATCCGCAATCGCTTTGATTTCACTGGCCGAGAGCGCCCTTGAATAGACCCGCAAGTCGTCAATCAGCCCGCGAAAAGGGGAAGCGTAAATCGAGAGCGGCAATCCTCCGATGTTCCCAATTCCGACAGCCGGATTTGCGCTTGGGTCGAGGTCGCCGAACGGGCGAACGGCTGTCGTATTTGTCCTTGCGAGCGCACCGTCAACATAGAGGCTCATTTTGCCGGAGGTTCCGTCCAAGGTGGCGGCTAGATGGAAGAAGCGACCCATCGGAACAGGCGCGGCAACGCCTGCTTCAGAAGTGAGTGAAGCAGCAATGTGAAATACAGCGGAAGTTGTGCCTCCGCTAATGGCCAGAGCATAAGGGTCAAGTCCGCCCCGGTCATCACCCCGGAACAGAATCATTCCATCAATTGTATTGGTCAGTCCACCGATCTTGACCCAAGCCTCAATCGTCAGGGAGTTGGTAAGTTTCAGGGCCGGGTAATCCGGCACTTTGATGCCCGTTTTTGCGCCGCCGTCGAAGCTAAACGCATCACCCAAAACTCCCGGCGCGTATGACACACCGTTTACCAAGGTACCGTTGTTGCCGCCGATGATGTCCATCGCGTTTCCGTCGCCCGGCCACCAAGCGACCATCCCCCACGGCCTTGGCGCACATGGGACGCCGCAGACTCCTTGATGAACCACATCCCCACCGACCATTGGAACAATCGCCGCTCCTCCGTAGAGTGTTCCATCGTGCCCGTGCCCAGTGAGGTCATTGGCCGTGCCGCCGTCGAACATCCAGTAGGCAACCAAGTTCGACTCCACGCCGGTTGACCGGCAGGACATGGTTCCAGCAATCTCGGCTTGGCTGCGAGCTTTTGACCAAATGCGAACCTCATCCATGTCCCCAAGAGCGTAATCGTTCAGCGGGTTGCCCAATTTTCCGAAGTAAATGGGTTGGCTTGTCTGCCGAATCGTCAGGCCAGCAACGCTGCTTCCAGTCGTGCCGCCGCCCGTGGTCTTGGATACTGCGAGCACGCCGTTGGTAAATAGCTGCTGCAAACCGTTGGTGCTTTGATAAGTCGCTGCCACATGAATCCATTGTCCAGACGGAGCAGGTGCTCCGACCGCCGCCCATGTGTTCGATCCAAGAAAGAAGCTGACCTCGATTCGATTACCCGGCCCGGTATTCCCGCCGGTGGAGTACCAGACCATCTCATAAGCACGGGATGAATTTCCTGAAACGCCATCGCTCTTGGAAATGAAGTATTGCGGATTGCCTCCACCTCCACCCGGATACACCCACGCCTCCACAGTGATTTCAGTTGGATTCTGCAACTCCGGCGCACTCGGAACGCTCACGTAGTCGCCGCTGCCGTCGAGCGACAAAACTTGGTTAGTCGTCTGGGCAAGTCCAGTGAGGGATGGGACAACGAGCATCGCAGACCAGAGGAAGGCGGTGAGGGTTGTGCGGAAGCTCTGCATTGGTGTTTTCATGATTGGCATTCTTTCCAGCGCAACCAGAACAACGGCAAGAATAAGGGCGCGAACCTGATCGCACCCCTCGCTAGTGGCACCGCGAAGCGCCAATGTAAGAAGATGCGCCAAGCCGCGCCCGATTGGGCGCTGGCTCAGCGCGGCCCTTACATTTGAAAATTCGCGGTTTTCTAGCGAGGCCGCAGCCGTGCTGCGCTAAATTTGTTTCAGTTCTTCTGTTTTACATCATTTCTTGCTGACCAACTACAAGCCGGTTATACGCCTGCTGTTTTTAAACGCAAGCCTCCCGGCGTTACATGGCTGGCATGGTCGGATCGGCACTGCATGGGTTCGTTGCGTTCAAACGCGCCGCCGTCAGATTTCCCCGCGCCGCGCCAGCACGTACAGCTTGGCCCCGATCCGGCAGAGAGCGGTTCACCGTGCAGGAGTTCGGGCTGCGATTCGCATTTGCCACGGCGGCGGCGGCTTGGATACGCTCGCCATAGCGCGGTCGCTTTTTGCACCCGCGCACTAAAACACAATTTATGACGCACTTCTCCAACCGCCGTGACTTCCTGAGAACCTCACTCCTTGGCGGGTTGGCGGTAGCCACCGCACCCCGCTTCGCCCGCCTCGTTCATGCGGCGGATGAGTCTGCTACTCCGAAACCCACCAGCCGGGTTGCGCTGTTCCACGGCGACGACCGGGTGGACATCGCCTTCCGCGCTCTGAAAGTTCACGAACAGGAAGTCCGCCGGGCCATCGGAAGCCGGCGCGTGGTCATCAAGCCCAACAACGTCGCCATCGACAATCAACTGTGTGCGACCCACGCGGGTTGCTTGGAGGGCATCCTCGAATTCCTCAAATCCATCGGCAAACTCGAAAACACGGTCATTGCCGAGTCCGCCGCAAACGGGCCGACCCTCGATGGTTTTGAGAACTACCACTATACCGAGTTGGCCAAGCAGTACTCCGTCAAGCTGATCGACCTCGATGGCCAAGAGGTCGAACGCGTGCATGTCTTCGACGAGAGGGATTTTCGTCCGCATCCCGTCCGCATGTCGAAGCTGCTGCTCGACCGGAACAACTTCGTCATCTCCGCCGCGAAGATGAAAACCCACGACCGCATCGTGGCGACGCTCTCGCTGAAGAACATCATCCTCGGCGCTCCCATCAAAGACCCCGGCTTCCGCTGGGGCAGCAGCGCGAAGCCCGGCGCGAAGAACGACAAGCCCATCGTCCACGGGAACAGTTTCCGCGCCCTCAACTACAACCTGTTCGACCTGTCACGGCGGCTGCACCCGCATCTGGCGGTCATTGACGGGTACGATGGCATGGAGGGCAACGGCCCGGTGGGGGGCACGCGGGTTGAGCACCGCGTGTGCGTGGTCAGTCCCGACTGGCTGGCGGCGGATCGCGTGGCGGTGGAGTTGATGGGGATCGACTACGCGAAGGTGGGCTACTTGAATTACTGCGCTCAGGCGGGCCTTGGGGAGGGCGACTTGCAGAAGATTGAAGTGGTCGGTGAACCCATCGCCCAGCACGTCCGGCGCTACAAGCTGGCCGACAACATTGACAAGCAGTTGATCTGGATGACGCCGCCCAAAGTGATCTGAACGGGCACGCGCTCCGCGACCGCCGCTGGCGAGCCGGTGGGAGCAGTGCTGGCGGCGCCAAGAATAGAACCAGCATCCCGATACCGAGCAATCCGCCTCGGCGTGGGTCGTTAGGCGCTCGGAGACTTGGCATGGGCAACAAAATACCCATAGGCACGCTCTACAGACTTGATTGTGAGCCACCAATCAAGAGCCAGAATCATCGTGCCTCCGCCCAAAATGATACCGATAATCATCACAGGTGTAACATGAAACTGAAGCCCGAGCATTCTCTGGAGATCGGAAGCTGTTGACCGATTGACTAAGGCGATTGCACCCGATGCAATGCACACCAATCCCAAGGTGCTCGCTGTAAACACGGCAGCTTGCCGGGCTACTTTCTGCATGTGAGTGGAGTCCGCGCCGTTGTGGGCCAGCCATCGTCCGACAAAAACGCCTGCCGGGAGGGCCATCATCACATTGAAAACCGGAACTCCCATGAAAAAGCCGAACATCCCGACAGAATAAAATAGATAAACCGCCTGCCAGACCCAAGTATTCATCGAATAGGCGCGTCGAACCCAACCTCTCAGAAAGAGCACATCAACCACTATCCCCAAAAGAAGACCCGCCAGAGCACACTGAAAGATACGGGATTCTGGCACAAGCGGGATACTGATCCACCACCCGGCGAGAAAACAGGCTATGACGGGCACCGCTCCAAACATGATGCCTATTGCTGCACTCTCGATTCTTCGCATCGTATGTTCTTTCCGAGCAGGCCAGAATTGATGTGAGAGCGCAACTAACGCGAAGCCCAGCGACCGCTGTTGGCGGGCGGCGGTGTGCGTGCTGAAACCAGCCGCTTACTTCTTCTGCGCGGCCTTGATCTTCGCCCACCGTGCCTTGGCGGCTTTGCTGATCGCCGCCTTGGCTGCCGCGCTCATCGTGAACTTCTTTTTCTTCGGCGGCTCGGCAGTCTTCCGCGCCTTCTTGAGGTTCGCCCAACGCGCCTTCACGGCGGCGCGAATGTTCGCCCGACCCGCTGCGCTCATCTTCCTCTTTTTCTTCTTGGGAGCGGCGGTGGGTGCTGGCGGGGCTGCCGGAGCGCCCAGTAGTTTGGCGAGTTCCTTGTGCAGCTTCTCAAGCCGTTCCTTGAGAGCGGCGGCTCGTCGGAGTTGGGCGGCGGAGAGATCGGATATGCTCATGGCGCCAGTTAAGAAAGAAAGCGAGCGCGAGTCAAGTCGCCCGCGTCAGAGACTGTGATGGAGAGTTGCGGGTGCAAGAGTGAACCGGGCACAGCGATACAAAGGCCGACCGTTCCTGTAGTTGAGCCACCCCGAACCGCATTGTAGGCTCACCCTGAAAACGAGCGCGTCATCCGACATGGACAGCACGAGCACCGGATGACCGAGGAAAGGACGACGATGGAAACTCTGCCACTGACCGAGGCGCTGCTCGCCCCCAAGGGCAGCGACAAGATATGGAGCATGTTGAGCCATCTCTCCGCCCTGCTGGGAGTCGGCTTCGTGTTGCCGCTGGTGGTCTATCTCGCGATGCGGCACGAATCCGATTATGTTGCGACCAATGCCCGCGAGGCGCTGAACTTCCACATCTCCGTGGTGATTTATGCGCTGTGCTGCATTCCGCTGGTGTTCATTCTGATCGGGTTTCCGCTGCTGATTGTTCTCGGCCTCGGCTCGTTGGTCTTCGCCATCATCGCCACGATCAAAGCATCCAACGGTTTGTGCTATCGCTATCCGTTGACGCTCCGGCTCGTGTCCTGAAGGTTGATCCGTCAGGCGCACGCCAAACATGAACACACCACCGGACACGCACAGCAAGGTCATCGGCTACCTGCTCTGGCTGTTCGGTTTCACCGGCTCGCATCGCTTCTACTACGGCAAGCCGGTGTCCGGCACGATCTGGTTTTTCACCTTCGGGCTGTTCCTCATTGGCTGGCTCATCGACCTGTTCCTCATCCCCTCGATGGATCGGGCCGCTGACCGGCGGTTTGTGGCTGGCCCGGTCAACTACTCGGTCGCGTGGATTCTGCTGACCTTCCTCGGTGTGTTCGGCATCCACCGTTTTTACATGGGCAAGTGGGGCACGGGACTCCTGTACCTGTTTACGCTGGGTCTGTTCAGCCTCGGCTGGCTTTATGATTACTGGACGCTCAACGCGCAGATCAGCGAACGCAACCACGCCAAACAACTGGCCTGATCGTCAACGGCAATCACGGCAAGTCTGCGGGCTTGGAAGACGTTCCAAGGTGCGATAGTATTTCTCTGCCTATGAAAAGATCACTCGGTGCCAAGACGCTCGTGTATCCGACCCCCGTGTTCGTGGTGGGGACGTATGACCCGCAGGGCAAACCCAATGTGATGACCGCCTCGTGGGGCGGCATCTGCTGCTCCCAGCCGCCCTGTGTGGCGGTGTCGTTGCGCAAGGCGACCTACACGCACGGCAACATCATCGCCCGGAAAGCCTTTACGATCAGCATCCCGTCCGAAGCGCACGTCCGAGCGGCGGATCATTTCGGGATGGTTTCCGGCAGGGATGCCGACAAGTTCGCCGCCGCCAAGCTAACGCCGGTGCGAAGCGAGCTTGTGGACGCCCCGTACGTGAAGGAGTTCCCGATGGTCGTCGAATGCAAGCTGGCACACACGATTGAACTGGGCTTGCACACCCAGTTCGTTGGAGAAGTCATGGATGTGAAGGTGGATGAAGCAGCACTGGCCAGCGACGGCACGGCGGACATCAAGCAGGTCAAGCCGCTGGTGTTCACGCCGGACAGCCAAGCGTACTACGGGATCGGTGCTTTCGTTGCCAAAGCGTTCTCCGTTGGCGAAGGCATTTGAGGAATCGGGGCGCTCAGTGTCCGCCTGTAACCGTGTACCCAGCACGGCGCAAATCCTCCGCCAAATCCATTTCCATCTGCGCCGCCGCGTCGAAGGGCATGGGGTTCAGGTGCGCATAGAGTTCCGGCAGCAGGCGGACGCCGTAGCGCTTCACCAGCGAGGCGTCCTTGATTCCAGCTTTGTGATTGGCAAAGCGTTCCTCCGGCGTTAGGCCAGTCATGCCGACGTACACGCACGGCTTCTTGCGGTCACGATCCGGGTTGGCGGCACGCACCTTCCGGTTTTTGCCCACAGCGGGATCGAGCAGCACGACGTAAACATTGTGATGTTGTTCTGGCTGCCGTTTCGGGCGAAGCTGCTTGAATGTCCGGCGCTTCATTCGTCAGGTGCTATTGCATCCGTCAGAACGTCTCCCCGTTCCAACCCCAGAGGCTGGCCGGCACATCGGCGAAATTGATGTAAATCCGTTGCTGCGCAACGCCGAGTTCGGACTCGACGACTTCGCAGAGCAGTCGGGCCAACTCGCCGGTCTTGGCGGCGGGCAGCCCGATGGCTTTCAACTCCAAGAAGGCCGTTGGCTCGCTGGTGCCAGCGAACAGCATGGAGCAATCCGCTTCCAAGCTGACCATCATGTACTGTTCAGGTTTGTTGAGTGCCTTGGCAATCCGCTGCGACACGTTCTTTAACAGCGGCTGGCTTTTCTGGTTATCCCTCGCTGCGTTGGTTTGGATTTTCAATAAGGGCATGGTCATCCTTTATTTGGTTGGGGTCGTCCCGTGTAAGACTCACTGTGGGAAGTAGTCTAGCGCTCACGCTCCCCGCCAGCCACTGGCAAACCGGGTCGAGCGGTGAGAGCATGTGCGAATGGCCGCTCCCCACCGGGCGGAGCAGCGTAGCGGGCGAGCACTGCGGCGTATTGGTTGGACATTTCTGGTTCTCCGGTCATAGCCGAATCTTGAGTTTGAATTCGTCCTTGAGGGTCAGGAGCGCCTCCGCATTGCCCTTGGCGTCGTCCACGGGGTTGTGGGTATGGCGGGTCTTGCGAAGGTGTTTGAAGTTCTGGGTCGTGTCCCGCACGACGCCTTTGTAGAGCGAGCCAAGGTTGGTGGACGAGAAGCCAAACGGGTTCGAGCCAGTAAAGTGGTGGAAATACCAGTTGATGAACTGCCAATCGAATCCGTTGTTGTCGGAAATGAACATCGGACGGCCACGGGAATGCTCGGAAAGCCAAAGCTGAAACTGGCGCATGACGGATTCGGCATCGGGAAATTCCAAGGTCTGCTCGCGAGTAGAACCGCTGACGGCGAGCGCATCAGGAATCCAGCGGTCGGAAACTGGGTGGAGTTGCCCGTAGAAGGTCTTGGAGAGCGACGGCTCTACCACTACGGCGCCGAAACAAATCATTGAGTAGTCACCGGGAATGGGGCCGTCCGACTCAATATCAACCATGATGTAGCTCATTGTGGAAAGCGTGTAGAAATGCTCAATGCTCAAGCTCACCGCCCGCCGCTGGCGAGCCGGGGCGAGCCGCCGCTCACCGGACAGGAAGTCGGCCACGGACAAGTGACGTGAATCCGTTTCACGGTGAAATCGGAATGGTTGCGGTGTTGGGCCGTTCGCCCGTGAGAACTTTGGTGCCTTCCGCCGCGAGGCGCAAATACCAGTCGGCAGGCTTGCCCTCGTAGGTCACGAAATATGCCTGAGTGGGCGGCGTGTTGCTCACCTTGAAAATGGCCGTGCCTTCGTCCACTTCGTCGAACATGGCCACGAACGCCATGTCGAGGCCCAGATTTCCGGCGGCGTAGAATTGCTTCCACAGGAATTCGCCGCCGTGTCGGGGAAACAGGGACGTGCCCGGCGGCAGTTGTTGCAAATTATCCCAACTGAAGCCCGGATAAATCACCGGCAGGTAGAGCATTCCCGCCGCGCTCGTCGCTGCCACATCCTGCGACCAGTACGCAGTGGACGCCCACATGTTCGTGCCGTCGAGGGAGACATTTCCCACGTTCCACGGGCTGTACACGTCGAAGCGCCGAAACACATTTGACCAGCCCGGCGTCGTTTCGGTTTGCTACCACCATTCGCCGCCGCCAACCAGCGTGACGCCATAGGTCGGGTCGGTCTTGAAATAATCAATGATCTGATGGGCGAGGTTGGTGGAGAAGCGCTCCGTGAAGAACCCCCAGATCATCAGCACCGGTTTGCCGTTGTGATGCAAATAACGCGGATCGTCGGTGAGATGCAGGTTGTCCACCAGCCAGCGCCAGTCGTTGGTCAACTGGCTGAACAGCGTGTTCGTGGGCTGGCCCGACAGGTCGTAGGCGAGGGCAAACGTCCGGCCCGTGCGGTTGGCGGCCTTCCGCACGTTCGCCAGCACATTCGTCGGATGGTTCGCCACACCGACGACAAACCGCGACAGCCAAACTCCGTCCAGCCCGTAATCCTGCATCCAATCGAAATGGCGATCCACCGTCTGCGGGTCTTGGGAACTGAACAAATACGACTGTGACCCATCGGGATACGTGAAGCCGGGTGCCGAATACGTGTGTGTGTATTCACTCGTATCCGGCCACATCTCGAAAGTCAGCGTGTTCGACGCAATCGTGCTGGAGGATCGGCTCCAGTGTATCCATTGACTGCCGCCGTCGCCGGGGCAGCGGAACCAGCCTTGATAGCCGCAGAGGACTTTCTTCCGCAGGGTGGTGGCATCCACCGTTTCGTTCAGGCGGAAGAACCGCGAGCCGGTCGCAATGGCGTTCGTGTATGGATTCGTGGCGTTCGTGATCGTCAGCCAAGGCCCGGTGACGTGAGCAGCGGTTTCCAATGTCCCCCGGCTGTTCCAACTGATAACCCCCGCACCATTTGCCGCCGGAGCATTGGTGAGTCGAGCCGCCGCGCCAGCTTTCAGCACGCCAATGAAGCAGGCCGAAAAGACGACCACGGCAATTGTCCGAATCATAGGCTTCGCTGGTTCATCTGCCCCGGCTCAAGCAGCTTCTTGATCCGTCCGTTGAGGGAGGCGGCGGTTCACTTGACCGATCTGGCCAGCCGTCCCATCGGAAACTGGCGCGTCAATAAACATAGGGGATCATGCGCCAAGTTCTGGCTTTGTATTGAACATACTCCGGGTAGCGGGTCGCCACCAACGCTTCCTCGCAAATGATCCGCGTCACCGCGCTGCCCAGAATCACTCCGCCCAACAGCCCGCTGCTCCAAGACCAGTGCGCCACTACACCGGCCCCCGTGAACAGGCAGATTGCGGCGTAGATCGGATGCCGGATGTACCGATACGGCCCGCTGGTCACCAAGCCTCCTTGCGTCGGATTCGCCGCAAAATGAAAACTGCGCCGACCGAACGTGACCCGTGCCCAAAGCATGAACAGAAGCGCCACCCCCTGTAACGCGATGACCAGCGGCGAAGTTGAGAGAAGATTCCGCAGGGCCAGCAAACCGAGCAGGCCGCCCACCATCCCGATGTAGCCAAGGATCGACAGGGGCTTCAACATGGCGCAAGTCAAAGGCGGCAC
>Ga0315277_10011327_pt1 | contig 11245 bp, 17 predicted proteins | sample YL17G05_15_MG_FD_203695 | JGI IMG/M metagenome (GOLD analysis project Ga0315277, IMG submission 203695) | Sediment microbial communities from Yellowstone Lake, YNP, Wyoming, USA - YL17G05_15 | ecosystem: Environmental > Aquatic > Freshwater > Lake > Sediment | place: USA: Wyoming | collected...
TTCTCATTTTCAGAGAGAGAAAAGAGAGAGACAGATTTTTGAAAGATTTCAACTTTAAAAATGCTTCTATGAGCAATTTTTCTAGAAAAAATTGGGATGTTAAGTTTCAGGGTTTACTTAACATATTGGATAATATGAGGCTTAAAAATTCATCTTTATTAAATTTTTTACTCTTCCAGCCTCCAGCCAAAAATTTCGCTTTAGGCGAATATGAAAACTGAAAGGTGTTGAGATTACCTTCGAAAATGCCCTCTTTAAGCTCAGTTTTTTTACGTTCTTTTTTGTATTCCTTAATTTTTTTGTTAAATTCCCTTTTATTTGTAGTTTTCTTTAGAATTAATTTTTTGTAGCCTTCTAAAGCATATCTTCTAATCCTTTGTTCTGCTCCTAGGTTTCTTTTCAATCCTAAGCAATTAAGAAGTCTGAGAAGTGATTTATATTTATTCTCATTAAATTTTTTTATAAGAACCCTGCCTTCTCCCATAAATATTTTTGGTTTAGGATTAATTATTTCCATGTTATTCTCAATGATTCAACTAAGCTTTATTATTCTTCTTTTACTTCATCTAAAATAATTTTTTCTTTAAATGCTCCCCTATCCTCTTCTTTTCTCTCTCTTATTGTTTCTAAATCTTCTTCTCTAAATTTAAAATCTTTAATAGCATAAACTACTTCTAATATATCTGCTAATTCCTCAATATTGTTTTCTTCTAAAAATTCATTAACCTCTTCTTGGAGTTTTTCTTTTAATTTTTCCCAATATTCTCCATCAGGAGCTAGATGTGTTACTGGGGTCTTTCCTTTACTTTTTATTCTTTCTGGAATTTTATCTCTTACAAGTTTAGGGTACTTCATTTTTTATTTTTAGTAAGGTCTTAATTTTTAAGCTTTATTATTATCAATCCTATGAAATATACCTTATTAAATTTTACATTTATCCAAAAGAATTAGCTTAAATAGCTGTATTTATCTTTTAATGAGCCTAATTTTTCTACAGAACAGCTGAAAAATAAGGTATTGTTCAAGGTTTTTGTAGCGGGGTCAACAGCTTCTGTTTTGCAGGAATTTACCGCACTGGACATATCTTCTATAAGCTTGTCATTTTTTAACTGCTCATTTGATATCTTATCCCCGCTTGTCTGAATTGCTTTAAAACTTGTAGTACAGTTTTGGACGCATCCTGGTTCTGGGAAATACTGAGTTTTGTTTTGTATCTGCTGCGGGGTTAAAGGGCAGCTATACTGGCATAAAGTGCTTGAATACAGCTCTTTTTTATATTCATTTATCTTTAAATTTGCTTGGCTTTCTGGAAGGTACTTGAATATGGTATAAGATATAGCAAAAGTTATTACAGCAGTTATTATAACTGCCGCGATTACAGCTCTTAATGTTTTTGATGCCATTCTAAACTTTAATATAAACCTTATTTAAACTTTGTGAACTTCTAGTCCACCTTTTCTGGACCTAAAGATGTCCTCATTTCACAAACTCAACATCCTCTAAATTTTCAAATTCTTTGTCCCCTGTGAGAAAAATTAAATTGTTCTTAACTGCACATATGTAGCCAACGCAATCAGCATAAGATAAATCCCTCTTTTTATTCTTCTTCCTAAACTTCATCGCTTCCTTTAGGATTTCATCTGTAATACGAATAACATAGCCAGAATATTTTTCATAGATCTCTTCTGCTTTAGGCTCATCCAAGTTATTTATAGCAGAATAATATATTTCCACAAGGTTAAAAACAGTTATGCTTGGCACTTCATTTGCAAATCTGGCATAAAGAGGGCTTCCAGATACAATTTCTATAACTGCATAAGTGTCAAAAAAGTACTTCTTAATTCCATCCTTTTCTTGCTTCATCTTTCAGCTCCTGGGCAGTTTTTTTGGATTTCCATTCAGGATATTTTCCAAATGTTTCTTGTACTTTCTTCAGCGTTTCTTCTATCTTATTTTCTATCTTTTTCTTGGATTCAGAAGAAAGATTCCAGTTGCCATATATTGAAAAAAAGATGTTCTTCTTGCTTAAATCAATTTTACCATTAGATTCTAGAATAAGCCTTTTTGCGAGATTTTCCCAGATTTTTTCAATATGTTCAAAAATCTCCTTATCTTTAGCAAACAGAATATCAGGGGCAGCGATTAGATTTAAAATAGGGGTTCTTGGAACAAAATTTCCATCTTCAATAAAATAAAAAGGGTAATCATGAACTAAGCCGTATTTTACCTTTTGTATATCTTTTGCGTGATATTCTCTCTCTTTGCCTGTGAAATCCAAGCCAGGCAAGTTCGGGTACTCTTTGTCCCAAATATTGTAGATTTTTGGTGTTGGCTTCTCAAATAATATTGCTTTAAAATAAACTTCTTTGTCCCAAAAGAAAAATTGTACATCAACACCATCTATAATATTAGACACATTAAAATTATCTATTACTTTTTGTTTAAACAATTCTCTTTCTTCTTCTATTTGAGGAATTAATTCAAACAGTTCACATTCAAATATCTTGTCAGTATTCTCTCTGTTTATTAAAATTAGAATGTCAATATCAGATTCTTTTCTAACTGAATAATTTTTGCCATAAGCTACTGTTCCGCCAACAATTACAGCTTCGCTGAACTTTTTCAGTTTAGGGAGAACTTCTTCTAGAATCTTTAGCCTTTTATTTGTCTCTATTCTAGATTCTTCCTGCGAAGGCAAGGGCTGATTTTTGTATCTCATACTTTCATTACTGTTTTTCAAGTTTTAATAGTTTGCTAGAACAACCTTTTTATATTCTCTTTTATTCTCTTTTTAATGGAAATTCATCTGGCATCAATGGAAAACATAACCTGCTGGGCATTTAGAAATTTATGCCAGGGCATTACTGACTCGTATACAGGAATATTTTCCATGCAGTATCTTGTAAGAAGAAGCAAAGCCTGGAAAGAGATAGATACTTTTCCTATTCCTGGGCAAAGGCAGTGGATTCAGGTAGCAACATCAAAGGAGCAGGAATGCAGAGAGTTTATGGCAAGATTAAAAAGAGAGCTGGAAGCAGACAAGGAAAAAGCTAATGTTTATGGAGTTCAATTAAATCTTTCCTGCCCCTCACCTAATATAATAAAAATAGGGCAAGGCCCTGCTTTGATAAAGCGCACAGCAAGGACAGTTGCTCTTCTTAACGCGCTTCTAAGCCAGGAGCAGTTTAAAGTAAGCATAAAAACGCGTTTAGGATTAAATGCAATGGAAGTTAAGCAGAGAAAATTATTCAATCTGCTGAACGAAATAGAAAAAATACAAAATCCAAACTTCTCTCATGTTGTTGTTCATTTCAGGCATGCAGGCGAGCCCTCTTATGCTAAATATAACTATGATTTTTTAAAGGAAATCAGCGAATATAAAATTCCAATTGTGATTAATGGCGGAATAAACTCTTTAAGGAATTATAACAACATAATGCAGAGCATTAAAAACAAAAAAAACATAATTGGGTTGATGATTGGAAGAGCCGCCCTAAAAAATCCTGACTGCTTTGTTGAATTTTCCAACCTTATGAACAATACTCATTTGCAAGAAAGAGGATTAAACAAAATTAACCAGGAATTTAATGAGCTGTGCCGGGTGCATGCTCCCCGCCCAATTTATTTAGAAAGAATCAAAGAGATGTGCGAGTGGAATAAAAACTAGTTTTATTCTTGATCCGATTTAAGATGATGCTTATGGTAGGCCATTAATAGTTCTGCAAATTCGTCAGTTGTTAGATGGTCCATTTGGAGGATAGAGTCTTCCCCATCGGACTGGCCACCTCTCTGTTCTAATGCATCTTCAAAACATGCATTGAGTCCTCTGCCTTTTTTCACAAGCTCTCTGGCTAAGTTATTTACAGAATCCTCCTGCGAAAGAGTATCTTTCTCATAATAGGCCCAAGACCCCCATTTTCCATCGTCACAAAATCTCGAGCGATACACTTGAAATTTTTCCATTAAATACTTCAGAAAATGCCCTAATCACCTAAATTTTTATATACTATTTAATATGCATTCACAGGTATATTATCTTTTTTTTCTATAATCTTTCAATCCAAGTATTCTTTTCTGCTCTTTTTTTTCTTTAAATGTTTTAGGGACATAGATTTTTTCTTTTGTGGCGGGATTCATTTCAGTATAATACATGCATGTTGAAACAGTCATTGGCGTTGGGGTAAATATCTGAACAGATTCTGCATTTTTCAGCTGTTTTATTTTTTCTTTTAATTCTCTTGCTTCTTTCATTGATGAGCCTGGATGTGCAGTCATAAAGTAAAATGAAAGTTCCCCGCAGTTCAATTCTTTGAATTTTCTTATAAACTCTTCCAAATTTCCCATATCTTTGTTCATTAACTTTAAAACCTGCTTATTGACGTGCTCGGGAGCAATTTTTAATTTTCCAGAGATATGGTTTTTTAATTCTCTTAAATATTCTTCATTTGCTAAATCATATCTTATTCCGCTTCTTATAAAAACTTTTTTTATTCCTGGAATCGCCCTTACTTTTTTCAATAAACTAATCATTTTTTTATTGCTTCTGTCCAGTTTATTGCAGTTTATACACTCGCCCTTGCACAAGAAACAATCCATGCCATACATATTTGCAGAAGGCCCTCCTAAATCATCAACAATGCCTTTAAAATGCGGCATTTTTGTAAAATCTTTTATTTCTCTTATAATCGACTCTTCACTTCTAGATACAATTTTATCTCCCATAGTCAGCCTTAATGAGCAGAAATTGCAGTTTCCAATGCATCCTCTATGAGTCACAACTGAAAAATCAAAGCCTTTCATATTTTCATCTAACTTTCTTGTAAATCCAAGCTCGTAATACTCGTCTAAATCCCTGCTTGTATATTTTGGAGATTCGTACTGAAGAACATAAAAATTTCCTGTTTTTTGAGCCAGATTTTCCCAGTTAGAAAGAAGATTCTGCATGTCGCAAAATTTTTCCTTGCTTTTTGAAATTTTGGGATGCTCAGAAAGTCTACTGGTGTCCATCTTTCTGACATCGCAAAATTTTTCTTTATTGTTTGTAATTTCTTCATGGCTTGGAAGCTCAATAAAACCAGATGTTAGCTCTCTTGTTTTTATGCAAGTTCCTTTAATTCCTATAAGTTCTTTTTTATTCTTTATCCTGTCTGCAATTTCAAGAATCTGTTTTTCTCCTGGACCATAAACCAGAATATCTGCTCTTGAATCAAAAATAATTGATTTTCTTATGCTGTTATCCCAGTAATCATAATGGGAAAATCTTCTTAGAGTAGCTTCTGTCCCTCCAATAACAATAAATGAATCTTTAAACTTTTCTCGTATCCAATTGCAATATACAATAACTGCATGATCGGGAATTTTTTTTTCATATCCAAGCAGCTCATCTTTTTCTCTCGGCCTTTTTAAGGCAGTATAATTTCTTATCATAGAATCCATTGCTCCAGAACTTACTCCAAAAAACAATTTGGGCTTTCCAAGTTTTGTTATCTCTTCTGCTTTTCTAGGGTTTTCAATAACCCCTACTTTGTATCCATGTTTTTCCAGCAGCCTCTTTAAAATAGCCACTCCGCATAAAGGATGGTCAAAATACTTCTCGCCTAAAACAAAAATAACATCATACTCCATATAAAAAGAGAGAAGAATTAAGGTTATAAAAGTTTGTTAAATGATTACCCCCTAGGAATGTAAGTTTTCTAGTCTAACAGAAGCTACACAAAATTTATATATATTCGTAAATTGTTTTTGTTTATGAAGAGAAACAGAATAGCAATTATTATAAACAGATCAGTTGAAGAAGTTTTTGAGTTTACTACAAATCCTAAAAATACCCCTTTATGGATTCCTTCTATTAATGAGGAAATTGCCGAAGAATACCCTCCAAAAATTAATACCAAATATAAAAATCGTGGAAAGAATTCTGATTGGAACTTCTATAAGGTTATCGAATTTCAAAAAAATGAAATCTTTAAACTATCGGATTTGGAAGAAAATTATTCAGTGACTTATACTTATATAAAAATAAGCGATAACCAGACTAAAATGGAATATTTTGAATGTATGAAAGAAGGTGAATTAGATAATCCATTTACAAAAGAGATTCTACTTAAACTAAAATATGTTTTAGAAAATAAGAATTAATTTTTTAAAATATTTTGATTTTGGAAGTGCAATTATAAACTTTCTTAAATCAAGGCGAGTTATACTGTTTTTTCACAAATGCCTATGTCCCCTAAATCATTTCCAAGCAAGTCTTTATACACTTCTGGTGCCTGGGTTTTTCTAGGCAAGAATTCTTCTATATCATGGTTGCAGGTGTGATTTCCAGGGCAGGTGTAATTTGCCTTGCCATCACAAATGCAATAGTTTCCTTTGCTGCAGACAATGTCAAAATATGGCCCGTTGCATAACCTATAAAACCGTCCTGAGGCATTTTCGCAATCCTCTTGGCTTATTTCAAAAGGCGATAACTCACATTGATCCTTGCAGGAAGAAAAATTAGCTTTTGATGCCTCTGTGCAGTTGCTTCTGTTATCCCTGCAATCCAGCAAGCATTCGCTCTTGCTACACTCTTTTCTTTCCATAATCCTTTTCTTTGCGCAATCTCTGGAACACCATCTTCCAAGGCATTCTTCTCTGCATGCATGAAATCTTTCCTGTGTTTCGTTTAGGCATGCTTTTTTTTCTTCCCAGCATTTTGTCCTGCATATTTTATAGTCCTCGTTGCATATCTTGGTTTCGTTTCTGCTTACACTGGTGCAGTTTACTCTGCAGTCAGAAACCTGTTTTTTTTGAGACGATGCAAGAACAACACTTGCGAGTAAAACAATGACTAGTAATCCAATTGTGATGTAAATACCGTTCTTTTTCATAAGTTCTTTAATCCTTCATGCTTTATAACTATTATTAAACTCTGAAAAATATTTTGGAAACATTATTTTGGTTGTCCTATCAATGAATAAATAAATAAATTTAAAAACCTTCTATTTTTCTTATAGCTTAAAGAGGTGTAATACATGTTTTGGTTTATTCACGCATTGTTAGGCGGAGTGATTGGACTTCATTTTCACTCTGTAATCCTTATAATTCTAATTGCATTTATCAGTCATTTTTTATTGGATATGCTTCCTCATTGGGGGATTGGATTTGATATAGAGCATTTTAAGGAGTTTTACGAGGCAAAAATTACAAAAAAGATATTTTTCTTTGCATTATTTGATGCGTTCCTTACTCTTTTATTGCTCTCTCTGTTTTATCATGAAATCCATAGCAAGCTTTTCATTCTTGGAGCATTTGCCTCTCTCTTGCCAGATATGGTTAGTATAGGATATTTAACTCGCATTAAGCACAGAAAACACTACAAAAGATACCTCAAATTTCACAGCAAGATACAGAGAGATGCAGATTTTATGTTTGGGATGTTCACGCAAATAATAATCTTCATAATTTTATTATACATACTTCTTTAGCCTAAAAAATAGAAAAGAAAGAGGGATAGTTATTTTTTCTCGTGAAATATTTTTATGTAAAGCCACGAAATTATTATTATGCTGATAATTCCGAGAATAGCTTCGTATCCTAGCCCTTTCCAGAATACTGAATTAATATCTGCTGTTTTCATTAATCCAACTATCAAATACGCAATTTTGTTCAAGGCATGCCCTACAACTATCGCAAGCGAAGAGATAAAGAGCCCATTTTTCTCTCTTAATTTCCCAGCTGTCCACCCCATAATTAAATGGGGAATAATAGAAGCATATTCAAAATCTGCTCCCGAGCTATTTCCCATAATAACTGCGTTGATTAATGTGCCCATTAATCCAACAATTAATCCAACTTCTTTTCCAAATAAAATTCCTGCAATAACAATAATAATCATATTAACAGCTACAATAGCTTCTGGAACAATTGGATTAGGAACATAAGAATTAACATATCCAAGAAGAACGTATAGTAAAATAAAGACAAAGATCTTTATGATGTTTGCATCATTGAGCTTTGCTCTATCAAATACTTTCATGAATTCAATAAGCATAAAAACTATATAAACTTATTTGAAAAAGTTTAAAAGCAGGATTTTATATAAAGTATATATGGCGCGTAAAAAAATCTTCTTAATATCCTTTATTATTTTGCTGCTATTTATTTCAATTGCAGCCGGGGCGGCCTACATTTTTTATTTTAAGGATAGTAAACCCCCTGTTGTTACCTCAACTCCCCCGAGTTCAGTTCCTTCTGGCCCGTCAAGATGCTCTCTAGTTGCTAAAAATGATACTTATACCGGGCCGGATTTTGCGCGTCTTGAAAATGTGATGAAGGACCAGCAGATTGTAAAGGATGTTCCAGAAGCAGGGAAAATCTCCCTAAGATTCTATCATTTTGCAGAGGGGTGCAGGATTTGGGATAAAAGTTATATTTTAAGCGACGGCAAGATAACTGAAGGGGGCGGGGAATCAGATATTCAGCTCTGGATTGCATCAAGTTATGTTGATAGGATAACCCCGGATAATTTTTGTGACATTATAAAAAAGGCAAGGGCAGATGGAGACTTAAGGCAGGATGCAACAGTAGGAGAGGTAACATTGTTATGGAGATATAGAGGTATGTTGAAATATAAAGAATGCCTTGGAATAACTTTATCTGGATAAAATTATTAAACTATTTTTTGTAATTTCCCATCCCAGGGATTATATGTCTTATTCCTCCTGTTGGGTCTTCCACATCCCCTTTATACCTGGGAATTATTTGAATATGCAAATGATTGATAGTTCTGCCAGCAGCCTCTCCATCATTATTTCCAATATTATAAGCATCTGGTTTTTTATGTAATCCTAAATGTTTCAACATTTTATCACAAAACCATAGAGATTTTGGAGTGAATTTTTTATGTTTCATAGTTTTATACAAATCTTCAAAATTAGTCATTTCGATAATCCTGATTGTTTCTCTAATTGCAGTTTGGAGAAAACTCCATTCTGCTTCATTTAAGTCTAATAGAGAAACAACATGCCTTCTGGGGATTATTAGCGCATGTCCTGGGGAAACTGGATGCACATCAAACATTGCATAAAAATAATTATTTTCATAAATAATTTTATTTCTATTAATACTACAAAATGCACATTCTTTCATAAAAACTAAACGATTTATTTGTTTAAATTATTTTCCTTTTTAAGAGAAGTTTCTATGCTGTCAGTTTTTTCCCACATTCAGGGCAGAATTTCTCTTTTCCTTCTAAGATTTTACTGCAAGCAGTGCATCTTAGCTGCGGCTTAGTTTTTTCAATTACAGTTTTGTAATTGGACCTTCCTCCAGAAACTAATTTGCCGAAGGCATCTGCTACTTCAGGTGAATCATTTAAGCTTCTTAAGTCTCTACCAGTGCTCATTTTGCTATTTTTACTCCTTTTTTGCTATTTTATGGATTTATAAAGAAAAAATGGGTTTTTAAATTTTATTGCTAAAATTTGGTCTTTTACTTACAAATTTTAGGCTTAAAAAATACCTTGCCCTTTAAGGCGGGATTTTTTATTTTTTAAAATTATTTGTTCTGTCTTCTGTTTTAAAGTCCAGAATCTCTTAAATAATCAAAACCAGATACAATCCCGAATAAAAATGCTAGAATTACAAAATAAATGCTCCAGTTTACACCAAGAATTACAAACGCGATTGCAAAAGCCTGAATAAAAGTTGTTATTTTGCCTATATATTTAACTTTATAAGTGTCTACCCCTCTTATTACTCTTATTATGAATCCCGGAAGCCCTATGATTTCCCTGGAGATGACAAGGAACAAAATAATAAGATTTTCATGGCTGTAGATTATAAAATAAGCCATTAAAGAAAAAACAACTATGATGCCAAAAATTCTGTCTACTATCTGGTCAAGTCTTGCTCCTACCTTGGTTGTCTGTTTTAATCTTCTGGCAAAAAAACCATCAAATAAGTCAGTTAGCGCAGCAATCCCAAAGACAACAGCAGTAGGAAATCTTGGATACCCTGAAAAAAGCATATAAGCAATAATAAAAGCAAAATATAGCCTAAGCAAAGTAAGTGTGTTGGGAACATTAAACAAAACTTCTTTTTTAATCTCTTGTTTTATCTCTTTTATTTTTTCTTTACTTTTTCTTATTCTTTCCCCTTTTTGTATACGCTTCTTCATATCTCCCTCTTTTCTATAACTATATAGTGTCTTTTCTTGTATTAATTATCCTAATAGAAACTATAGCTTATTCCTTTGGTTCTGTTGCTAAAAAAGCCCACCATGGCTTTGTTATCTTTATGATTTCTCCTGTCTCTGCATCAATCTCAGTTCTTATCTGCATTTTCTTCTGGAAAATTGCAAGAATTCTTGAATGCCTCTCCAGTTGCATTTCATATTTCAGCCTGTTTTTCTCTTCTTTTAAAGTTAAGTTGCAGTTATTTTCAGAATTGCATGCCCTTACTTTTACTTTTTCCAAGGCTATTTCTTCAGCTTCGTCAGGCATTATCTCAATTTCAACTTCACTGCCATCTGAAGTTACTGTCTTTACTTTTACAGAATTTCCATTGGAATAGGTTCTTATTTCCATTTTTGTGGAAGCATTGGTTCCTGTTTGTTCCACGTAAATATAAATATAATTCCCAGAGTTTCCTGCTGTTATGTTTATTGTCCTACCGTTCTCTGTTATGCAAGAAACAACCGCTCCTCTGCATTTGCATCCTTCCATGCACTCGGATTCGTTTCTTTTCTGCCATGGTAGAAAAGTAAGGTTTGTCCTGTTCTGTATCCTTTCTTTTATCATCTCCCTTGTCCTGTTGCCGCAGGTTTCAACAGCATTTTCAATACTGCAGTTCCATCTTCCAGAACTGCATTTGCAAATCTCTACCTCGCTTCTGTCTCCGCAGGTGAAGTTTTTAGTTTCCCCACTGCTGCAGAAAGAAATATTTGTTCTCACAAAATTGATGCAGTCAGTATCATTTCCAACACAATCATCCATCCCAGTATAGTTCCATGATTTATTCTTAGGAAATAAGTTATCTGTTGAATTACTTATAATAGCACTAACACTAACTACTAAAGTCATTGCTATAAACAAGCTTATTAATAATACACCGCTCTTTTTCATGTTATTTATAGGAATTTAGTATTTTTAAGCTTTTTCCTCATCTCAGTATCTCCGAATAAAGCGCTGTTTGGCGCTTTATTCGATTGTTTCTATTGCCCTCTATAAACTAATCCCCTTTGACTCTCACCCTGCTACTTACTT
>Ga0315277_10011329_pt1 | contig 11244 bp, 13 predicted proteins | sample YL17G05_15_MG_FD_203695 | JGI IMG/M metagenome (GOLD analysis project Ga0315277, IMG submission 203695) | Sediment microbial communities from Yellowstone Lake, YNP, Wyoming, USA - YL17G05_15 | ecosystem: Environmental > Aquatic > Freshwater > Lake > Sediment | place: USA: Wyoming | collected...
CGATCCCTCCTCGCTATGATCTCCCTTATCCCCCGTTTCAGAAAAGAGCGGACGGCAGGTCTAATTCAATACCGAATTCGTAAAAAGGCAAAACAAAAACCTCCAATATGCACCAGATCCCCTTGGAGTTTCAATCCATGTCTATGGGGTCAGACTTGATTATTGCGTTTTGATTTGACCCCATTTTCCCTTGGGATTACTCTTCCCTCTTGGCATCGGAGGCCTTATAAGTATTCGGCTAGGATTCCAATTTGATCTTGCTCACCTAAGTATCTTACGTTTGATCCGTTTCAAGAGGGTTTGAGAACCGAACGTTTTTTTAACCTCGTATAAGTAAGTAAGCGGCGACTCAGTTTTTATCTCTCGCACTTGATGAGCACGCGCCGTCTCAGAAGCTGCAATGCCAACAACGGTAACGCCTATTGCAACGCCAGGCCCAGCTACAGCGCTAATACCCCCGGCAACTACGGCTCCTAAATCACCAATTTTTGCTCTGAGCTTTGTTCCTGATATCTTTTTCTCGAGTTCTGATAAACCTGCCTTTAGTTTACTGACAGTTGGTCTTACGAAATCAGCTCTTTCTTCTCCTTTAATCTCAGAAGCCTTCCGCAGAACCGCCACCAATTCAGCAACGTGATCTCTAAACTTCTCTCTATCTTGGAAAGAATCTCGACGGAAAGAAAGCAGCCCGTCTATTTTGTGTTGGTCGAAATCAAAAAGATTTATACTCATATCTTTGAGACACACTAATACAGCCGTATCAGCATCCAAACGATCCTTTAGCGAAGTCTTTGAAAAGTTCTGAGCGATGGTGCCAAAATACTTTATGTAGTTCTCATCGTCGGTGATTGTATCTACTTGATGGGTCAAATTAGGATGAACAGGCTTTTCAGAGAGCTTGGCGGACAAAAAGCTCATATACGGCACCTCTATTGTTTTATCTAAACGAACCCCTTGATATCCGACCTTGATATAGCGTTTACCAATCTGGCTCTCCACAGAATCCAGATAATCAAGAAGTGGCCCCAGCTTTCCCTGATGCAAGACAATGCTTTCGGAAATCGACGCCGGGTCCATCGCGATATTCCTGATCCTTGGGGCCAAAATAGTCTCAACAAACTGCGGGACAATCCAATAAGTTTCGTTAGTTGGATCGACAGTCCCAATCACACCACTCTCGATCAGCTCCGACACACACTTATTGTCTGTCATTGTGCCTTCTGGCCATATTAAGTACAATTTTTCCCACCAAAGCAAAACCGACGCTAACCAGTCATTAGTTTGAGGAACAAAAAATGGATAATATAAGACATCGTTTCTCATATGTACCTCCAATTAGCTTTATGGTAAATGAATTTCAGCCGAACGACGCGGGTCAGGGGCGGCGCGGTCTTTGCGCCGTCCCTTGCACCCGCAGGTTATGGTTTTAAAACATCATAATCTTGTTTTACTTCATTGAATTCCAAGCGTAAGCTTGAGGGGTTGTCATTCCCAACCGTGTCCAAAATACGTATCAATTCATCAGCGGATATTTTAAATACTTTTTTGTTCCTTTGGGAGTCTGACGAAAAAAAGATACCATTGAAACCACCTGCCGCATTATCATCGACCATGAAAACATAGCTATGAATCAATTGGTTGTAAATAAATGAAAGATGACGTTGTTCAGGGTTCTCTTCTTCCAGATTGTAAAGTTGGTCAATTTTGTGCCAATTCATTAGTGTTACGTTCTTAACATTTGGATATGAGAATATGTTGATTTTCATCTCTTGGGTCGTATTCGATAGTATACGAGCGTCAACTAATTTTCTGATTGAATAAAAAGCAATTAGAATTGTTTTTTCAATGTTGACAAGATCTTTATCAGAAAGGCATTTTTCTTTCCATTTATTAATTTGTTTAGAGAGCTTCAATAAAGGTTTTTTCCAGTCTGATGATTCCCAAATCATATTCTTAATTTGGAGGCATAACGTTAAGCTCAGCCGCCGCTGTTAAGCGATCGGTCTGAAGCTCTTTGTTAGGCGAGACTCTTGGATCTCCGCTTTTCCAGCTCGGATATGCACATCGCGTTCATGAGCGCGTTAGCGAACGTCGGAACGACTACCCGAAAAGCTCTCTGCAAGGTGCCGGAACACTTCGCCGAGGTCAGGGTAGCTCATCCGCTCAGGGCGCAGCCGGTCGATGAGCGCCAGATCCTCTTGCTGAAGAGAGGTAAGTTGGAATTCACCAAGCAAATTGCTTTCCCAGGATAACCCCTTCAGCCTGTCAAAAAGGATATAGGCATCGCCATTCGTCACGATGACATATCGAACGCCTTGGTCATGTGCATAGTTGTACGCCTGCTTGATTGCACCGATACCGCTGTCGAAACTGAGGTTCCAGTCCACCTTGACCTCAGCAATTAGGATCGTGTGGCCGCCCCTTTCAATCTTGATGTCAACACGGCCTTGGCGATACTTGATGTCCTTGTGCTTGCTGTACCCGAGTGCGACGAAGAGTTCTTCGACTAGCGACTCGTGAGCACGTTCCTTGTGGTCACGCTCTTTGCGCAAAGTCTCGACCGCCTCAATCACGGATTTGAGGTCTTGGGGGCGCAGGATCGCAATCTCCTTGACTCCGGCAGGAGCCGACATTCCAAGGAGGCGGGCTATATAGGACGGCAACTCAGGGTATACCTTCCCCACTGTACCGTACGGCTGCCAGGGAGTCTCGCCTTCGGAAACAAGAGAGCTGCGGGCCATGTATGCGGTTTTAACCCACTTGACTTCCCTGTAATGGGGGTAGAAGTGCTCCGCATCGTCGGGCCCGGCATCGTGCTTTCGCAGTTGGAACTTGTACCCAGATTCAATGATGCCGACGCCAAAGAGTCCGTGGTTGGTGTTATTGACCGCCACATAGTCGCCGGGCTCAAGAGAAAGGAACCTTTCGAACGACTGAATCGCGGCTGCCTCGTTGTCATATTCTTGCCGCCGGATCAGATCGGCGATTTCGTCGATCGACTTGCCGGTAAGATCGACATCATTAAGCCAGCCGATGGCAACGTAGCGCCCATCGCGGAAGCGCTCCCATGCGCGCGGTTTCTGGCCCGCGATATGGGTCGGTGAGATTGTCGTGAATTTTGGCATGCGCTCCTCCAAGGCAACTCGCTCGTTAGCGCCGCGCGCAGCGCGGTGCTAACGAGCCTGCAGGAAAAGTCCTTTTGACCAGTGAAAACGATGTTTTCAGGGACCTCTTGCCCCTTCCCAAACATGACATCATTGATTGTGGCACATTCTATGGGGTCACCCTTTCCGGATCTCTCCCAAGAATCTGCTTCGGTACTTTTTCTACAGCCTCACCGCTGTGGATCAGCGGGCGCTATTATCGACCCGTTGCAGCCGTTCGTTAGGGGTCTTTGAATCCTCTCCAAACCCACCGAATAGTCCAACCCCCGAAATATAAACCTAGAATTGTTCCCAACCATCCAACTATAGCATAAAAAATAGTTCGCCGATTTTGCAGTCTGATATAATCGTTCGCAATTCTTGCTTCTTCTGCTTGTTTTTGGTTTCTTTTCTGCATTAACCTGAATCCTGCGTGACTTTGTAGGTAAACGAAACATTTGACTTATAGTTATATTTTTCATCAGCAAGTTTCTTAATGTTTTTCAAAACCTGGATAAACGTTTTTGAATATGGATAGCTGCTTGGTAAACTTAAAATCGGTCGGCCTTGGGGACGAAGCAATTGGGCTGGCACCAAAAGCAACCGATTTCGGATGGTCTGAAGATTTAACCGTTGCCAGTCGTCCGGTAAGCAGAGGCGTTTGAACCAGTTGATCAAGTTGTAAGCCAAAAGGACCATGTGGAAATAGGCTTGGTTTGAAGCCCAGTCTCGGGTGGGAATCTTCCCCAAGGTATAGGCTTCGAGGAGTTCTCGAATGATAAGCTCTCCCGTAGCTCTTTGGTTGTAGAAACGCCAGAGATTCAGTGGTTTCAACGAGAGGTTGGTGACAATTACTTGATAGGTGTATCCAGCCGTCTTGAAAAGCGAGAGTTGCCAGGAGGGTTTTTCGGGGACGAGGCGTCGCACGACGATGAAGCGTTGGGAGGTATTCCATCGCCAGGGTTTGTATTCGAACTCGGCAAACCACAGGCCGGGAGAAATCTCGTCGTAAGGAAGACCTCCAAAATATTGTTGAATCGGCTTGGTGGCCCGGGCAACAATTGCATAATAGGCTGGAATCCCTTGGAGATACTCCACAATCGTATGGTCGTAGAAGGCCGAGTCGGCTCGCATCCGAATCTCTCGGATACCAGAAGGAAGCTTCGAGATGCTTCTCTCCAGAACATCTATCGTGTGAGGAGCAGGATGGATGTCGCCCGAAAGATAAATTCCTTCCCAGATATCGCCTGTTTTCCCCTCGAAGCAGAGAAGCGGTTGATAGGAAGGACGTCCTCGCTTTTTGGGATTGAATCCAATCCTGGCCCCCTGCTGTTGGCCATAGACCGTCAAGACTTTGGTATCGAGATCGAAGATCACAGAGGAGGCGAGACCAGGCTTTATCAGGAAATGGGCACGGAACCGGTCGTGGAGATTCTGGAAGGCCGATAGGCCTTTGGAGCCGAAACGTTCCAGAAACCGCCGCAGGGTAGTAGGATCTGGATAGGTTGGAAGGCTCGCCAGATATTGGAAGATGCCATTCTGCTGCAGGAGAATGTTGGTTTCGATCCGTCCCAACCCAAGGATGATTGGATAAAGGATGGCGAGCATGGAATCGCTGACGGAATATCGATTGTTGAGTTGTTGAAAGCGTATGCTTTGGGTGAGAATAGATCGCAGCTTGATGCTTTGGAAAAACTGTTGCAAAAGATACAACCCGCCGTAATGGGTTAATCCGGTGTTCGAGAATGATATGCCGACATTTATATGAGTTTTTGACATTACAATTTGACCATACCATAGGTTGGGTGAAATTGTAATCCTTAGTTGAAGGTTGTTTCGGTGTCCAAGCCATATTTTCTAAGGTTTCCCGTTACAGCGCGCTCACAGAAGGTCACGCAGGATTCAGGTTAATTCTCGAGCAACTATCGGAATTTGATTTTGTGTTACATTGTTAAAGTTATTTTTGACAATTCTATCTATATCCTTTTGTTCCATGTCATTCGGAAATTCTACGATTCCGATACCAGGTATTTCTGTTTTGAAAACAGCATCCTTGTTTAATCGTTGAAGGATTTCAACATCTTCAACTCGATCCAAGTTCTTCTGAAATTTGTAAGCAAACGGACAAAATATCACGAGCAATATGACTGAAATAACAACCCACAATCTCTGCCATCCACCTAATCGCCACGATGATCGGGAAGAAGCTGACGCATTGAAAAGGGCATTATATCTATCGGGAACGGAGGGGAAAGGCTTTGCCCTAAATTTTTCCGGCATCTTATTAAGCAGTTCAGGGAATCCCGTGAAAGGGATAATTTCCTCAGGAAACCCCCTATCCATACAGTCTCGAGTCCTGTGGATCATATAATCCCAGACACTGGCATTAAGGCCAACATATTGAATTTCACTAGCCAAGAATTCCCATGCCTTCATATCTAATAACCCATGGATCTGTAAATAATCGACTTCATCAAAAAGAGTTAAAGATTTATTTAATAGTCGCTCATCATTTTTATCTTCCTGCCAATTGACGAATTCTTTGTTATGAATTCTGATATAGAATGCATATATATCATCTTCCAAGAATCGATCGTATATTTTACTCATCAACTCCATTCTTTTTTTTAAATTGTTGCTTCTAATCGCTATTATGCCAAAGAATATCATGACGACTCCAGCCACCGTTGCCCAGTCCGCCAAGGAAGGGCCGAGAGAATAGAGACGCTTTAAGATTTCTAATAATTCATTGAAGATAAGGCTAATTGTATCCATCATGGGCTCCTGTTAGAAGTATTCTGGGGGTGTTTTTCTTCATCATTATTGCCCTAAGCAATATCATACTGCGCCAACATAACAATCGAAAAAATTAGGCGGCCCTCTAAGTCAGGGTTATCAATTATGAAATGCGCCCCCTAAGGCAAAAAGAAATCGGGGCCAGGCCTTTGATTTTGATATTTTCCATTTCCCCATAGATCACTTGCGGTAGAATAATGAATGCCCATTTTGACGGGACGTAGGTTCTAAAACATTTTAAGGAATTTCTCAAGATTTACCGCTTCTTCAAAAGTGACCAACCGATATCAAGTTGTTTTAGAACCTACGTCCCTTTCTTTGCGTAGACGTAGATGATGAACTTCTTAATTTGACTCAGAATTTTCTCGTCTGATATAAGGCATGCATTCACCAGAACCCAGGCATTCATCTATATTTTCAAAAACCAAATGTCCAAATTCATTTTTGTGCTCTTCGTTTAGCCTGATACATAATCGCTTTAGGGAATTTGATTGAGTCATAATTGCCTTCACGTTACTAGACAACGTAGTAATAGATCTGATAGAACAATCGTCTGAAGATACGCTTTTGATTATTGAAGATACATTCTCCTCAATAATCATGCATGCCTGGATGGCGTTCTCATAAAGCCCGTGTACTAAATCAACAAGATCCTTACAGCGAGTTTCGCATTTCTCCTCATACATCTTTCTCACACGGGCTTCGGATGCGGCCGCCTGCTTTGCAGCTTTTCGCTCTTGAAACGCTATGAAAGTACTTATTAACCCAAATAAAGCACCAATTATTCCAACAATTACACTGATGATTGTCGCAAGATTAGCCCAATTCATACATCACCTCTTAAGCTTTTATTTTTGATTTAAATTCTTCGCTATACCGACCTAAATCAGCGGCGTGAATTGTCTATGGGGTCAGATTTGATTATTGCTTTTTGATTTGTAACAAATATCAATCGTCAAGCCTGACTCCAATCTTGTTTTCCTTTTGTTCCATTTCTTCCATCGAGCATAACGCTGAGATTACTGGCTGGTGTGAAGCGCAGCGAAAAACCAGTCAGGTGTACTGAAAGGTTAGCCATAAATTTAAACCATCTCTATGCTATTCATTTTGACCAATAACAGTAGCTGTTAGTTCAGCGGCTTCCCTAATATTTATTGTTGTATCTGGCTCTCCAATAAATTTCTGGTGGCTGAGAGTTTGGCTTTCAAGAATCTTGATAATCCTATCCCATGTCCAAACACGTATGCCGGAAGCTCTATAAAAAACTGATTCTCTTATTCTTAAAGCCTGGGAAGCAAGCTGCTTTCCTAGAACGGTGTCCTTTTGTTCACATTCAACGATAGCATTATCTCTGCCAATTATTATTCCACCAAATTTTACATGATCTGGTGTTACAATACCCCACCTATCTCTTAAATGACCACTATTGGCAATTGAATGATGGTAATGGAGCAGTTGATTCTCAGCTTTAAATAGTTCTGGAGAAGGGCAAGCTTGGTTCTGAGTTTCCAATTGAAATAAAGGTAGTTGTGGCGCTTTTAACTCCCAAACAAATGCACCAGGCCTTGTGTTCCCCCCAACCTCTAAAATTTCGGCGATAACAATCATATCAACTCTGCCTGCAGAGCAGAGTTGCTCACAATCCAAATATGTAATTGTTCCATCCATAGCCGGCAACAAAACCCAAGGACAATTCTTTAAACACTTTGCGCACTCTTGCTCTGTGTAAGCATCGGTACGGTCCACTTGCTTTCTTAATTCTCTAATATTTATATCTTCTTCGAAACTCATACACTATTACGCCAAACATTAACGCTATGTTCAAGAAGTTCTTTGAGCCTCTTTTCAACACTCTCCCAACGTTCCCCATTACTGATCCCAATCACGAACGCGAGATCAACCTTATATCTAAATTCCTGACCGGAAACATCTCTGATTTCTTGGAAATGATCAACAACCGTAAAGCTTGCACCCGGTCTTACGCAGAAAGCAAACATGTTTGAAGTTCGATTCGATGAGAAGAAGTTGCACGATCCGCTAATAGCTACTGCAACTGGAGAACCGGAAGGGCGCTTATCATCGCTAATGAGAAACCCAGGGAACGGTGGCCAGCCCTTTTTTTGGTTTCTTGTAACTCTTTTAAGTGCTTCATTATCAAGATAAAAAATACCAAGCGTTGAGTTGTCATATGAAGCAATCCATCTACCAGGGCTTTTTAAAACTGGAGGCAGTATGATGTCAGCTTGATTCTTGATTCTAGCGAAGAATTTATCGACAAGTGTTATTGCATTTGTAGCAATATTTTCCATTTTTTAGGTCAATGAGGTCACACTTGTTTATTCACCCCTAAGGATCGGGTTTAGCAATTATGAAATGCTGCTTGTAATATACACCCTTTTTAGAGTTTTTGGAAGTCAAAGTTTCGAGAAGGTAACGCCTCGTATTGCATTTTAAGATTTTCCTCACCCCGTAAATATATCAAAGCAAACTTCTTGCCAAATGCCTAAATTGATTTCAATTTTACAACAAACCGGAATTACAAGAGTTTTTCAATTCCTGGTGATTTAGAGACATGATAAGCTGAAAGGTAAATTGCCTATTTTCTGATAGTTGCCTATTTTTATGAGCAGTCGGAAACCATTAAGGAGATGGGGAGATAAGGTGGTAGGAGGGCAAAAAGTCAATCTCGACGGCCAATTCCTCTTTCAATTCTTCAACTTTCATAATAGCTCTTTACCTTTTGATTCAATGAGCCGGGTAAAATGTGTGGGAGGGCTTAAGGGAACAATATCCATTGAAACATTTAATTCCTCCTCAAGACGAGCTCCCAGTTCATATAATTTCCATCCCGAGATGCCGTCCAAAGCTAAATCAAGGTCTTTCGCTTCCTCCAGGTTTCCAACTGCACTTCCAAAAAGGATAATACGGGTTGCTCCGTAGGACTTTGCTAAAGAAACAACCCTTTCAATCTGAGCCTTATTGATGGCCATTGCCGTACCCCCATAAATTTACCCCGTCAGAAAGCCCCGGCATTTATGCCGGAGATGTTATAAATAGAAAGCATCAGTTCCTTAGAAAAGCGGGGTCAAAGCCCCACCTTTCTAACGGGGTTTACTTGCATTATACAGTATTCGAAGAAGATTAAGAAGTAGAATATCTTATTCTTTCTCCAATTCAATCCCAATACTCTCCAGCCATTCTTTCACTTCTTCTTTGTCTCGGTCAGCTTTGAATTGGAACCACTGCTTTTCTACTTCTGGATAGTCTCTCAACACATTCTTGAACCTCCTGAAGGCCCCTTTTCCGTCAAGAGCAATAGAAAGTTCTCTTCGAATCTTTGAGTCTGCCACTCCTTCTGCAAACTCAACGATCAAATTCTATCCCTTTGACCAACAGTAGTCCGAAGTCAACCCTTCGGCTTCTCCGGTCTAAAGACCCGAGGTTGCTCAGAGTTGACCCTGAGCGGCGCTTTATACCCCGCCCTAAAGGATGGGGCTTGGCGCCGCCGAATGGGTCAACCTTCTGTTGTCCTTCATCGCAAACGATTAAAATAATCTCGAGGCCGACAAATTCTTACACCGTTGACGACTCGCCCAAAATATTCCCCAAAATGGATTGTATCACCGGTCAAGAGATAATCGGCTTTAATAGATATGGCAGCTAAAAGTACAGGTCGGTCCTTATCCGGAAGGCTAACAGGACAGGGTATCTTTGGATCAACTTCAGGAACAATCTCCACATGAGATAAGAAAGCCTCCAATCTCTTCAATTGCTCCGGCCGAAGGAGGTTGCGCTTGGCTTCCTCAATGACAAAGTTAGATCCAAATAGCAGACAACGCCTTCTTTTGGCAAGATCTCCTAAACGATTTAAGCCAGGGCTACCATAGGCGATCGAGAAAAAGATATTCGCATCAAGAAATATTCGGTCCATGGTCATAGGCGCTTAGACTTCTCGTGGGGTATCTTTTTTGGATCAAGCCCCATTTTCCTAACCTCTTTAACCGCCCATGTATAGTCACGCGCAGTGACAGCATTATTTAAGATAAACTCCGCTTTGCGCTCAGGCGTATAGATTTCCACCGGGAGAGCCACCACAGGGCGCAAAAGGACCCCTTCTGCTCGCGCTTCTGCAATGACTACAGAGCCTTCTTCAAATCCATATTTACGCCGAAGCCCTGCTGGAATGACAACAGTTCCCCTCTTGCCAATTTTTGCCGTATCCGCTTCCATAACGTTTCACCTCATTATCTGAATATCAGATATTCTGAGATCTGTCAAGTCTTTGTCCGGGAATTCCGTAAATGGATGAAGCCCCACGGGCAAGCCCGTGGTCCCCAAAAACCATACCCACCTTCGCCAAGGCTTCGGTGGGTCATCCGCCCGTGAGCGAAATCCGCCGAAGCGTGGCAGATCCATCGCTGATAGGTTTCCTATCCGGAGTTACGCATTCCTCCACGTCCAAGGCCGTGGTCTCCTGCGTAGGCGGATGAAATTTACGGAACACTTCATTATTCCAACAATCTATCAATCCTATTTTTTGACAATTATCTCTAAAGGTTTTAGGATCGTTTTCGTGAAGGTTGAACTCATCGTCCCGGCTGTTGAAGAAAATGCCCCCATTCCCAACCTGGCCCTCCCTCTTCTTGCTGCTCTCTCTCCCCCGGATGTAAAAATCTCTTTCACCGATGATCTTCTCACTCCGATCGATTTGGAAAAGGGACTAAAGGAGGTCGACCTCGTTGGGATTACGGTATTGACCAAGACCGCCTTGAGAGCCTATCGGATTGCTGATGCGTATCGAAAAAAAGGAGTGCCCGTCGTTCTTGGTGGAATCCACCCCACCGCTCTCCCCGAAGAGGCCAAGGAGCATGCCGATGGGGTCGTCATTGGGGAGGCTGAAGAAATCTGGCCCCATCTTATTGAAGATTCCAAGGCCGGAGATCTGAAGCCTTTTTACCACCAGAAGGGCTTCATCGACCCGATTAAAATTCCGAGACCCCGACGGGAGATCCTGCCTCGAAGGGGATACTTTCCACTCGATGTAGTCCAAGTCACACGGGGATGCCCCTTCCGTTGTGAGTTCTGTTCAGTTCGGAAATTTTTTGGAGACACTTACCGTTTCAGACCAATTCCTCATATCGTTGAAGAGGTCAGAAGCCTCCCACACCGACTGGTCATGTTCAACGATGACAATATCATCGGTAACCCCTCCTTCTCAAAAGAGTTGCTCAATGCATTGGTTCCTCTTAAGAAAAAATGGTTCGGGCAAGCCTCCTTATCAGGATTGAAAGAGGTTGAAAATGTC
>Ga0315277_10011333_pt1 | contig 11242 bp, 6 predicted proteins | sample YL17G05_15_MG_FD_203695 | JGI IMG/M metagenome (GOLD analysis project Ga0315277, IMG submission 203695) | Sediment microbial communities from Yellowstone Lake, YNP, Wyoming, USA - YL17G05_15 | ecosystem: Environmental > Aquatic > Freshwater > Lake > Sediment | place: USA: Wyoming | collected...
TGCCCGACAAGTGGGAGTACCCGTGGTACGCGGCGTGGGACCTTGCCTTTCACACGCTCCCGCTGGCCTCGGTGGATATCGACTTCGCGAAGGAGCAGCTCGGCCTGATGCTCGGCGAGAAGTACCTGCACCCGAACGGCCAGATCCCCGCCTACGAGTGGAATTTCAGCGACGTCAACCCGCCCGTGCACCCCTGGGCGACCCTGTTTCTCTACCGGACGGAGCAGGCGGCGCGGGGGGAGGGCGACCTGGCGTTCCTCAAACGCTCGTTCGGCAAGCTGCTGGTCAACTTCGCCTGGTGGGTGAATCGCAAGGACCGGTTTGGAAAGAATGTTTTTGAAGGCGGGTTTTTGGGCTTGGATAACATCGGGGTCTTTGACCGGTCCAGTCCGTTGCCGACCGGAGGCCATCTGGAGCAGGCGGACGGAACGGCCTGGATGGCGTTCTTCAGCCAAAACATGCTGGAGATGGCGATGGAGATCGCCGTGTATGACCCGAGTTACGATGGCCTGGCCGCGAAGTTCGTCGATCACATGCTCTGGATTGCCAACGCGGTCAACCACGTCGGGTCGGACGGCCTATGGGACGAGGAAGACGGTTTCTATTACGATGTGCTGAGATTTCCCGACGGCAGCGCGACGCGTCTCAAGGTGCGTTCGATCGTGGGCCTCTTGCCGATGTGCGCCACGACCGTCATCGAGCCTTGGGAGCGTCAGCAGGTGCCCTCGATGATGAAGCTGCTGGCCGAGCGCAAACGCCGCATGCCGGAACTGCTGGAGAATATCTACGAAGGTCGGGGTTATGCCGACCGCGGCCTCATCGCGTTAGCCAGTCCCGACCGATTGCGCCGTATCCTGGCGGTGATGCTGGATGAAGAAGAGTTCCTGGGTCCTCACGGGATCCGAGCGCTTTCCCGCCGCCATCTTGAGCATCCGTATATTTTTAACGTCCAGGGTCGGGAATACAAAGTGAATTACCTGCCCGGCGATTCCGACTCCGGCATGTTCGGAGGGAACTCGAACTGGCGCGGGCCCATCTGGATGCCGATCAATCTGATTATTGTGCGGGCGCTCCTGATCTACTACACCTATTTCGGCGATTCTTTCCAGGTGGAATGTCCCACGGGCTCGGGCTGCCAGATGCATCTCTATGATGTGGCCCGGGAGATCTCCCGGCGACTGATCCGCATCTTCCTGCGCGACGGCAACGGGCGTCGGCCGGTGTTTGCCAACCGGGAGAGATTTCAGACCGACCCGGATTGGCGCGACTACCTTCTCTTTCACGAATACTTCCACGGGGACACCGGAGCCGGGATTGGCGCCAGCCATCAGACCGGCTGGTCCAGCCTGGTGGCGACGTTCCTCGCGCTTTTTGGAAGCAGCACCGCCGAGGAGATTCTGAAAGAAGGAAAAAGGGCGGCCATTGTCCAAACGAAGCAACAAGAAGGAGGTGCCCAGTGAAAGCCATCACCGTGGAACCAAAGAAACCAGGGACCGCACGATTGGAAGATATCCCCGAACCGGATTCACGGAACGGCTCGGTGCTGGTGGAAGCGGTCGCCGTCGGAGTCTGTGGAACCGATGTCGAAATTGTGGAAGGAAAATACGGCTGGGCGCCTCCGGGCCAAGCCCGGCTCGTGCTGGGGCACGAATCGCTGGGCCGCGTGATCGATCCCGGACCGACCTCCGGACTTAAAAAAGGGGATCTCGTGGTGGGAATTGTCCGCCGTCCCGACCCGGTTCCCTGCCCCAATTGTGCGGTGGGTGAGTGGGACATGTGCCGCAACGGCCAATACACCGAGCGGGGCATTAAACAGATTGACGGTTACATGTCCGAACGGTGGCGGATCGAGCCCGAATACGCGATCAAGGTAGACTCTTCCCTGGGAATTCTGGGGGTACTTCTCGAGCCGACGACGGTCATCGTGAAAGCGTTGGAGCAGGTTCTCGCGGTGGGACAACGCTTCTTCTGGGAACCGAAGACGGTGCTGGTGACCGGCGCGGGTCCGATTGGTCTCTTGGCGGCCGGCGTAGCGAAACTGCGGGAATACGAGGTCCATGTCCTCGATCGTGTCGAAACCGGACCGAAGCCCGACCTCGTGCGTGCCCTCGGCGCGACATATCACTCCGGCAGGGTTCTGGATCTCGGATTCGAGCCGGACGTCATCGTCGAGTGTACCGGTGTCGGACCGGTGATTGGTGACTCGATGCAGAAGGTCGGAGCGGGCGGCGTCCTTTGCCTGACAGGAGTCGGAGCCGGCGGTATCACCAGCCGGGCCGTAGCCGACGTTGCGGCTGCAGCGGTCCTGAAGAACAATGTGATGGTCGGAAGCGTGAATGCGAACAAACGTCACTGGTACAAAGCGAGTCAAAGGTTGTCCGAGCTGGACCGGAAGTGGCTGGCGCGCCTCCTTACCCGGCGGGAGACACCGGAGCATTTCCAGCAGGCGTTGGATCGAAAACCCGATGACATCAAGGTCATCATTCAATTCGCTGACATTTAGTCCGAGCAGCAACCGTGCCCCTGCGCGGAACGTATCGAGAGATATTTGCTCTGCTCTAAAAATGAAAGGGTATGAAAATGACTGAAGTAGAAAGAGAGTTTGGCGTGGTCGGTCTGGGCCGCATGGGTGGGAACCTTGCGCTTCAGGCTCTGGAGGAAGGCAACAAGGTTGTCGGTTATGAGCTGAGGGGGGCACGACCGGAGCTCCTCGAAGCGGGCCTCATCGAGATCAAGGGCTACGACGGATTCCTCCGTAACCTCTCGTCGCCTCGGGCCGTATTTGTCTATATTCCGGCCGGCCCCGTGGTCGATCGAGTACTAGACGAGCTCGCCGCCACGCTGGAGAAAGGTGATATTCTCGTGGACGGTGGAAATTCTTATTGGGGCGATTCGATCCAACGCTATCGCCGTCTCAAAGAGAAGGGTATCCACCTCGTTGACTTGGGCACCAGCGGTGGTATCGAAGGCGCACGCCACGGCGCTTGTTTCATGGTGGGAGGTGAGAAGGAAGCTGTGGCGAGGATCGAGCCCATCCTCCTGGGACTGGCCACCGCCGGCGGATATGTTCACGCCGGGCCGCCCGGCGCCGGTCATTTTACGAAACTCGTTCACAATGGGATCGAGTTCGGCATGCTCCAGGCAATCGGGGAGGGCATTGCCCTTCTGGAACACCATCGCGATCGACTTGATATCCCGGAAGTCCTCCGCTGTTGGCGTAACGGTTCCGTGATCCGGTCCTGGCTGATCGATCTGATGGAAGAAGCCTATCGGGCAGAATCAGGGCTCGAGAATATCCCTCCCTATGTAGAGGATACTGGTGAAGTGAACTGGCTGGTCAATGATGCGATTGTCATGGAAGTACCTATCCCTGTGATTGCGCAGGCCGTTATGCAACTGTTTATCTCGCGTGACGACAAGCAACATTCGGCACGAGCCATTGCCATGATGCGACATGGTTTTGGGGGGCATGTGTACGGTCATGATGAAGCCACGGTGCGCGAACGTCAAAAGGGGCGCGTCGGTGACTATTTCCGCGAATTAGTTTAGGACATGCGGTCCACGAAACAGGCGACCGATGAGAAGACCCCGCGAAGGCGTTCTCTCGCGGGGCGCAATCAGGACCGTGATTACGGCAGCGTGAAGCCTTGGAAAGGAGGATACGATGACGTCTCCCTGGATCGACGTTTCAATAACGCTGAGAACCGGCATGGTCAACTGGCCGGGTGATCCGCCTGCCCATATCAGCCAAGCCCGGAGCATGGAGCGGGGAGATCCGTGCACGGTGTCGCTCCTTGAGATGGGCGCGCATACGGGCACCCACATGGATGCACCCGTACACTTTGTCCGCGGCAGCATCGGGATTGACGACATGCCGCTGGACGCAGCCATCGGTTCGGCCCGGATAATCCTCATCCGTGACCACCAGTCGATCGAGACCGATGAACTGGCACCGCATTCCATCCAGCGCGGCGAGCGGGTCCTATTCAAGACCCACAACTCAGAGCACTGCTGGGATACCGACAGCTTTGTTGAGGACTTCGTGTACCTTTCGGCAGCCGCGGCCCAGTATCTCGCTGAGCGTCAGGTGCAGTTGATTGGAGTAGACTATCTCTCCGTCGGCGGTTTCCATGCGAACGGAGTGGAAATTCACCAGGCCCTGCTCAAGGCCGGCATCTGGATCATTGAGGGGCTTAACCTGAAGCAGGTCCAACCGGGTCAGGTGGAACTGATTTGCCTGCCTCTCAAGATCGCCGGAGGCGACGGCGCGCCGGCCCGGGTGCTCGTGCGTCCTGTGGACCGTTTGGCAGACAGAGGCGGGGAGGGAGACCCTGTACAAGAAGGGCGGCATCGAATGTAGTTATCCAAAACACTGCGAATATGAGAGGAAATCCTATGAAAGTCATTATCGTTGGCGGAGTGGCCGGCGGGGCGTCGTGTGCGGCGCGGCTGCGCCGGTTGGATGAAGAAGCCGAGATCCTCATGGTGGAACGCGGGCCGTATGTTTCGTACGCGAACTGCGGCCTGCCTTACCATGTTGGCGGCGTGATTGAAAAGGAATCGAGCCTGTTGGTGGCAGACGAGCAGTTGTTCCGCTCGCAGTTCGCCATTGATGTACGCACCAATTGCGAGGCCATTGACATTACGCCGAGGAACAAGACCGTGAAGCTGCGCGACGTCGTGACCGGTGCGGTAACCACGGAGTCTTACGACAAGCTGGTGCTGTCGCCCGGGGCAGTCTCCGTCCGCCCGCCGTTGCCGGGAATAGACCTGCCGGGTATCTTTCACGTGCGGACGGTGCCGGACGTGCGGGAAATCCGTGAATGGATTGAACGGGGCAGCGCCTTTCTCTCCGGCATGGACCATTACTCGGGATTCCAGACCATAAGACCAAAGACCCGGGCCGTGGTTGTCGGCGGAGGGTTCATCGGCCTGGAGATGGTGGAAAACCTGGTCCATCGCGGCTTTGACGTAACCCTGGTGGAGATGCTCGATCAGGTCCTATCCCCGGTCGATCCGGAACATGCCCGCGTCGTGGAGGCCCACCTGAAGAGGCATGGCGTCCACCTGGCGCTCAATGACGGGGTGGCCGGGTTCCAACAGGCGGCCAACGGCGCCCTCGAGGTGGAAACCAAATCCGGAAAGACCTATCCGGCTGATGTTGTGATCCTTGCACTGGGCGTGCGCCCGGATACCACACTGGCGAAAATGGCCGGACTGGAGATCGGCGAGCGCGGAGGGATCCGCGTCGACGACCAGATGCACACGAGCGATCCCGATATCTTCGCCGTCGGGGACGCCGTCGAAGTCAAGGATTTCGTGACCGGCGAGTGGAGCCTCGTCGCGCTCGCCGGCCCGGCCAACCGGCAGGGCCGGATCGCCGCCGATGTGATCGCCGGGCGCAATTCACGTTTCCGGGGCACGCAAGGCACCTCCATTGTGGGACTGTTTGGCGCGGCCATTGCCTGGACCGGCGTCAGCGAAAAAACGCTGCAGCGGATGGGCGATACGGATTACGAAAAGATTTACCTCTACCCGAATTCACACGCGGGGTATTACCCGGGCGCCAAACCGATCGCCATGAAGGTGCTGTTCCGCAAATCCGACGGACGTCTCCTGGGAGCGCAAGCCCTCGGCGAGGACAACGTGGACAAGCGGATCAGCGCTTTTGCGGCCCTGCTCCAAATGGGCGCTACCGTCTACGATCTGGAGGAAGCGGAGCTTTGCTACGCGCCCCCGTTTGGAAGCGCAAAGGACCCGGTGAACTTCGCGGGGATGGTCGCAGCGGATGTCCTCCGGGGCGACATGCCGCTCGTTCATTGGGATGCCGCTAGGACCGGATTCCTCCTGGATGTGCGCGACGCGACGGAACTCGCGGTCGAGAATGTGCCGGAAGCGCTCAACATCCCGATAGGAGAGCTCCGCGCGCGTCTGGACGAACTCCCCCGCGACCGCGAGATCCATGTCTTCTGCCGTTCCGGCCAGCGCGCCTACATCGCGACGCGGATCCTCTTGCAAAACGGATTCGAAGCCAAAAACATATCAGGAGGGATGCTTTCGCTGGCGCACAATTACCTGCTGGATACGAACGCGTACCTGCGTGATACGAACGGGGCTGTGGCCGTGACGCCCCCGGGTCCCAGGGAGCAGGTATTAGAACCTCTAACAACATGAGCCTGACCATGCCATTGCGAGTCGCTGCGCCGCTGCGCGGCTGGTGTCGGGAAGAAAACGGCCTTCGCGAGCCATTTTGCGATAACTCGCGGTGGGTCCAGTACTAGGAGTCATTTTCTTCGTTCTTGGCAAAACCTATTTTCTTAGGAGGAGCGCAGCGACAAGGCAATCTCTATCGCAAGGGGGGAGGATTGCTTCGCTGCGCTCGCAATGGTAATTCCGGGGACTGTCTTCTCTGTATTGGGATCACAGGAAGAAATAGCCGCTGTCCGGGAGGGGCTGAACATGAGAAGAAGGGCCATCGAGGTACTCCTTGCGGTGGCAGCGATGACATTTGCTGCCAGATTCGACGCCGCGGCGGCTCAGGAAGAAGCGACGCCGATCACCAACACGGGCGGCGAAACCGCCCCTGCCGGCACCGCGTCAACGCCGCCGCCCGGATGGCGGGAGCGCGATACGCTGACCGGCGACTGGGGCGGCCTTCGACCTTGGTTGAAAGAAAGCGGCATCACGCTCCAGCCCCGGATCACGCAGTTCTATCAGGCGATGACTTCGGGTGATGGGGAGCGCGACTTTGAATACGGCGGCAAGGCCGACCTCTTGCTGAATGCCGACCTGAGCAAATTCGGTTCTTGGAACGGATTATCCTTGACCGTCCACGCGGAATACAACTTTGGCCAGAGCGTCAACCAACGCGGCGGCACGATCATGCCGGTCAATACGGCGCTGGCGTTTCCGGGGATGGAAGGTGCTGATCGCTTTGATCTGTCGAGCGTCTATCTGAAACAGATGTTCGGCGACTCCGTTTCCCTGATGGCCGGCAAGATCAGCATTATCGATTACTGCGTCAGCAAACCATTCATGGGCGGTGACGGCGTAGACTCGTTCTGGAATATCGTTTTCGCTGCCCCGCCCAGCGGCACTGTGCCGGCTTACTTTCTTGGCGCCTTGCTCAGCGTCCAGACCGAAGCCGCCACCTACGGCTTGTGGGTCTATGACCCGAACAGCAGCGTTAACAAGCCCGGCCTCGAAGATGCTTTCGCGGCCGGTGTCACGATTCGCGGGAGCGTCAGCTTCCCCGCCACCATCGCCGGCCGCAACGGCCATCAGGGATTGGCCGCCTCCTACAGCACCAAGAACGGCACCGATCTGGAGACTCTCGACGGCAGCTTTATTCCCAACCCCCCGCCGGGAACCGTTGGCATCAAGAACAATCGTTACTACTTCGCCTATACCTTCGACCAGTATCTCTATCAATCGAAAGAGAACCCCAAGGAAGGCGTTGGGCTGTTTGGACAGTTCGGGATCTCGGACGGCAATCCCAACAAGCTATATTGGATGGCCTTCGGGGGCGTGGGCGGAACCGGCTTAATTCCGGCCCGGAAGCTGGACAATTGGGGCGTGGGCTACTATTACGCTGCCCTGAGCCCGTTTTTAAAGGATTCGCTGGCACCCGAACTGACCATACGGGACGAACAAGGCTGGGAGATGTTTTACAACTTTGCTGTGACACCGTGGCTGGTCCTGGGGGCAGATCTGCAGATCATCAAGCCCAGCCTGGCAGATGACACGGCCGTCTTTTCCGGTCTCCGCACCGTGATCAGGTTCTGAGACCCAACGGTCAAACCCGTTTCCGCAGCCCCGTCTCGAGTGGAATGAGTTGGAAAGAAAGGAGATACCCCATCGATGCGGGCTTTTGCGGCTTTCCCCCATACGCAACTGAGCGAATCCCTCGGTGTCTTTACACCATCGGGGCCGCATAATGGGTGGTTGTGGCACGCCCCGTGGCCGGCAAAGGACGAGATGTGTAGGAGGACTTATGCAAAACGCCGAGCAGGAACGACTAACAGAATCGCAGGCAGAAAGAGTACCGTGGACCAAATGGGGCCCCTATCTCAGCGAAAGGCAATGGGGAACCGTCCGCGAGGATTACAGTGCCGACGGTGACGCCTGGAACTACTTCCCCCATGACCAGGCGCGGTCGCGCGCGTACCACTGGGGCGAGGACGGGCTGGGGGGAATCTCGGACGATCACCAGGTGCTGTGCTTTGCCCTGGCGCTCTGGAACGGGAAGGACCCGATCCTCAAGGAGCGAATGTTCGGTCTGACCAACAGCGAGGGCAATCACGGGGAGGACGTGAAGGAATACTACTTCTATCTCGACAGCACGCCCACCCATTCGTACATGAAATATCTCTACAAGTATACGCAGGCGGCCTACCCGTATGATGACCTGGTGGCGACCAACCGCCGCCGGTCCCGAAAGGAGATGGAGTATGAGCTCCTCGACACGGGGATCTTCAACGCCGACCGCTACTTCGATGTCTTCGTCGAGTACGCCAAGGCGGCTCCCGAGGACATCCTGATCCGGATAACCGTCTGCAATCGGGGTCCCGAGGCGGCGACCCTCCACGTCTTGCCGACCCTGTGGTTCCGCAATACCTGGTCCTGGCCCGGCGGCGGCCCGAAACCCGTTCTCCGGTCTCTCGACACGGGGGGCCACCGGGTCATCCACGCCCATCACACCGATCCCTTGTTCCAGGGGTCCGTGCCGGACTACACCCTGGCCTGTGAGGGCGAGCCGGTGCTGCTCTTCACTGAGAACGAGACGAACACGGAGCGGATCTTCGGCACCCCGAACCAGAGTCCTTATGTGAAAGACGGTATCGACAACTACGTGGTTCACGGCGAGCACGCCGCGGTGAATCCGAAACAGACAGGGACCAAGGCGGCGGCCCTGTATTCTCTGAATGTCGGCACCGGGGCAACAGCGGTGCTCAAGCTGCGTCTTTCGCCTGCCTCGGCCCAGATGACGGGAAGAGCCTTCGGGAAATCCTTTGATGAGATCCTGGAAGCCCGGCATCGTGAAGCAGACCTCTTTTACCAAGCGGTGACCCCACCGTCCGCCACGGAAGATGAGGCCCGGGTGATGCGCCAGGCGCTGGCCGGCATGCTGTGGAGCAAGCAGTACTACTATTTCGATGCGGACCGGTGGCTCGACGAGCATCATGCCCATCCGCTCCACGGTTACACCGGCCAGTTCCGCAACCGGGACTGGTTCCACATGTTCAATGACCATATCATCTCCATGCCGGACAAGTGGGAGTATCCCTGGTATGCCGCCTGGGACCTGGCCTTCCACTCCATCGCCCTTTCCGTGGTGGATACGGATTTTGCCAAGCAACAGCTCAATCTCATGCTGCGCGAGATCTACCTGCACCCGAGCGGCCAGATCCCGGCGTACGAGTGGAACTTCAGCGACGTGAACCCGCCCGTCCACGCCTGGGCGACCCTGTTTCTCTACCGGACCGAGCAGGCTCTTCGAGGGGAAGGAGACCTCGACTTCCTCAAACGCGCCTTTGCCAAGCTCATGCTGAATTTCACCTGGTGGGTGAACCGCAAGGACCGGTTTGGCAAGAATGTCTTTGAAGGGGGCTTTCTGGGACTGGATAACATCGGCGTCTTCGACCGCAGCGCGCCGCTGCCCACGGGGGGGTACCTGGAGCAGGCCGACGGCACCGCCTGGATGGCCCTGTTCTGCCAGAATATGACGGAGTTGAGTGTCGAATTGGCCAGCTACGACGCGACTTACGAAGACCTCTGCTACAAATTCGTGGAACACTTCATGTGGATCGCCTCGGCCATGAACCGCACGGGGCAGGACAGCATGTGGGACGAAGAAGACGGTTTCTATTACGACATCCTGAGGCTTCCGGACGGGTCGTCGCAGCGGCTCAAAGTACGCTCCATGGTCGGACTGCTTCCCCTCTGTGCCACGACGGTCATCGAAGAGTGGCAGAAACAACAGGTGCCGCACGCGCTGGAGGGATTGCGCCTGCGCATCCAGCACATGCCGGAGCTTCTCAAAAGCATCCACCCCGTGGGACCCGGTCATCTCGGGGTCGCGAACCGCTCGGTTCTGGCTCTGGTGAACCAGGAGAGGCTCCGCCGGATCCTCGCCCGGATGTTGGATGAAAACGAATTCCTCAGCCCCTACGGCATCCGGGCCCTCTCCCGCTATCACCTGGAGCATCCGTATGTCTTCAAGGTCCACGGCGAGGAATACCGGGTTCAATATCTCCCGGCCGAATCGGATTCCGGGTTGTTCGGGGGCAACTCCAACTGGCGCGGGCCCGTCTGGTTTCCGGTGAATGCCGTCCTTATCCGGGCGCTTCTCCAATTCTACCTCTACTACGGCGACAATTTTCGCATCGAGTGCCCCACCGGCTCGGGGAAGATGATGAATCTCTTCGAGGTGAGCCAAGACATCACCCAGCGTCTGACCCGGATCTTTCTGCGGGACCCCACGGGCCGACGGCCCGTCTATGGAGGGATCGAAAAATTCCAGACCGACCTGCACTGGATGGACCTGATCCTGTTCCACGAGTACTTCCATGGGGACAGCGGCGCCGGACTCGGCGCCAGTCACCAGACGGGTTGGACGGGACTCGTGGCGAAGCTGATCGACCTCTTTGGCCGCCTGGACCCGGGGAAACTCCTGGAGGTCGGCAAGCGGGGCGCCTTTGTGGAGCGCCAGGAAGCCCTCCGGAGCGAAACGAAAGCGCGCCATGAAACCGTGGGCGCAACCTCGGCTGCTCGATGAGACGCCCCGGCGGCCGCGCCATCCGTATCCGGGAAGGGAAAGGGAGGATTTCGATGGCTCCAATGCAGAACTCTCTGCGGAAGAAGAGAGGATACGCTTCTTCCCGGAGCATCTGGCCTGTCATCGTGGGGCTTCTGTTGGTCGCGGGCTGCACCAGCGTTGGGCCGGGGACCGTCGACCGGGACCGCTTTGATTACACGACAGCCGTGGCGGAGTCCTGGAAAAGCCAGATGCTCCTCAACATTGTGAAGCTGCGCTACGGCGACACCCCGGTCTTTCTCGATGTGCCCTCGGTCATTGACCAGTATGCCATTCAGGGCCGGATCAACCTGGGCGCGGGCTGGAATACCAGCATCACCGGGGGCAATAGCCAGGCGCTGGTAGTCGAGGGCATTTACGCCGAACGCCCCACGATCACCTACACGCCTCTGAGCGGGGACAAATTCACCAAAAGCCTTCTGACCC
>Ga0315277_10011334_pt1 | contig 11242 bp, 8 predicted proteins | sample YL17G05_15_MG_FD_203695 | JGI IMG/M metagenome (GOLD analysis project Ga0315277, IMG submission 203695) | Sediment microbial communities from Yellowstone Lake, YNP, Wyoming, USA - YL17G05_15 | ecosystem: Environmental > Aquatic > Freshwater > Lake > Sediment | place: USA: Wyoming | collected...
TCAAGATCCAACTGTCCCAGTCGTCCTGGGCCAGCCCGTCTTCGATGCTGATGATGGGGTATTGGGCCACCCAGCCGGCGTAGAATTCGACCATCTCGGCACCGGTGAGGGTGCGCCCCTCCTTCTTGAGCACGTACTTGCCATCCTCGAAGAACTCGCTGGCGGCCGGGTCGAGCGCCAGGCGGATCTGCTCACCGGGCCTGTAGCCGGCCTTTTCGATGGCGGCCAGGATGACCTCGACGGCCTCCACGTTGGCCTTGAGGCTGGGGGCAAAGCCCCCTTCGTCGCCGATGCCGGTCGAGTAGCCCCTGGCCTTGAGGACACCCTTCAGGGCGTGGTAGACCTCAACCCCCCAGCGCAGCCCTTCGGCGAAGGTGGACGCGCCGACCGGCATGATCATGAACTCTTGCAGGTCGGGGCCATCCACGGCGTGCTTGCCGCCGTTGAGGATGTTCATCATCGGCACGGGCAGCACGTGGGCGTGCACACCGCCGACGTAGCGGTACAGCGGCATCTGGAGGGCGTTGGCCGCGGCGTGGGCGACGGCGAGGGAGACACCCAGGATGGCGTTGGCCCCCAGGCTGCCCTTGTTGGGTGTGCCGTCGAGGGCCAACAGGTGGGTATCAATCCCGGCCTGGTCGGTGGCATCCCAGCCGAAAAACTCATCGGCAATGGTATCGTTGACGTTGGCGACGGCCTTCTGTACGCCCTTGCCGGTGTAGCGGGCCTCGTCGCCGTCGCGGAGTTCGAGCGCTTCGTGAACGCCGGTGGAAGCGCCGGAGGGGACGATGGCCCGGCCCCAGGCACCCCCGAGGAGGGTTACCTCGACTTCCACGGTAGGATTGCCCCGCGAGTCCAGTACCTCACGAGCAAGAATGCTGTCAATCTCAGTCTCTATCATGGTTCCTCCGATATCCCAGTTCCGGTAATTGTTCTGTTCCGGTAATTGTTTTTTGGCGTTTTCGTGGGCTGGAGTGCCCGTTTCTCACAGTCCCATGCTCTTATAGAGCCGGTCAAAATCAAAGTGCTCGGCCAGCAACGCCTCGAACTGTTCCAGTTTGGCGTGTTGCCCCAGGCGGGTCTTGCCGAAGACCCGATCCACGGCTTCGATGGCCTCCATGGTGTTGGCGCGCACCAGGAGCACCGGGACACCGCACTCCTTGGCCCGGCGCAGCACCTCCGGCACAGGTCGCAGGTGGCCGGTCAACACCAGGCACTGAGAGGCGGTCTCCAGGGCGACCAACTGGATGTCGGCCCGGTCGCCGCCGGTGATGACCGCCTTGGTCCCGACTACGCGCCGGATGCGCGGGCGGGCCTGCTCGACGCTCATGGCCCCCACGACCAGTTGCTCGATCAGGATGTCCTTCTTGTCCGGACGGGTCAGGAATTCACCGCCCAGCGTGTCGGCCAGTTCGCCGACGCTGATGGCCTGCAGTTGCTCGCGCAGCGGCAAGACGCCCAGCGAGGGGATGTCGCGCCGTTCCAGGTAGGGGCGGGCGACGCCGCGCACGAATTCCATCTCCTCGTCGGGGACCTTGTTGATCAGCAGACCTAACAGGCTCTGGCCCATGCGCAACTGGGCCACCAGGCAATCGTCCAGCAGCGACATGCGATTGAGGAAGGGGGCCAGGGCCAGCGCAGGCACACCCAGCGCTTCGGCGACGACGGGGGTACCCAGGCCGACGCTGAACCCTTCGCGCAGGGAGGCGCCGCCTTCCAGTAGCACCACGTCCTTGCCGGCGCTGACGCGCTCAAAGTCCGCCTTGATGTGAGCGAGAAAGTCGGTGGGGGTCTCGCTCACCAGGTGTTCGACCAGCAGTTCGCGGGTCAGCACGACGCTGACCAGGTCACACGGATCCTCAGCCAGGCCGAGGGTGCGCCGCACAAAGTCGGCATCTTCGTCGGCCACTTGCCCGGCGACCTGCCAGGGGTGAGTACTGAGGGGCTTGAGGTAACCGACCTGGTAGCCATCGGCCTGCAGGCGCTGCCCCAACGCCAGGCAGAAGGCCGTCTTTCCGCTGAAGGTGTGAAGAGAGGTCACGTACAACGCTTTCATTGTCACCACCTTTATCTCATCAGAATTAACAATGAATCAATGAACAATGAACAATGAACAGGCAGGTTATGATGCGAGTACCAGTCGCATGTCAATGGCCATGGCCCCGCGTCCCTGCTCGAAGACCATGAGCGGGTTGATGTCCATTTCGACGATTTCGGGGAACTCGGTGACCAACTGGCTGACGCGCATGAGGGCATCCACCATGGCCTCGTGGTCGGCGGGCGGTTCCCCGCGCACGCCCTCCAGCAAACGGTAGGAGCGGATCTCGCGGATCATCTCCCCGGCCTCCTGGCGACCGAAGGGGGCGACGCGAAATGAGACGTCCTTGAGCGCCTCGACGTAGATGCCGCCCAGGCCAAAGGCGACCAGCGGCCCGAACTGGGGGTCCCGGCTCATCCCTAAGAGGACCTCCCGGCCGCCAGGCACCATCTGCTGGACCTGGCAGCCCCAGATGCGGGCGTCGGGCATGTAACGCCCGGCCCGGTAAACGATGAGGTCGAAGGCATCCCGCACGTCGCCGGCCGAGCGCAGGTTCAGTTTGACGCCACCGACGTCGGTCTTGTGCAGGATGTCGGGCGAGGCGACCTTCAAGACGACGGGGTAGCCGATCTCGTCGGCGATCTGGGCCGCCTCGTCGGGCGTCTTGGCCAGGCGGGACTTGGGCACGCTGAACCCGTAGGCTTCGAGCACCTCGCGCGCTTCCGATTCGCCGATAGAGACGCGCCCTTCCGACCGCACGCGGGCGAACAGCTCGCGCACCGGCGGCTGGCAGACCTCGCAGTGCTCTACCTCGAACAGGGGCCGCTCCTGCTCGCGCCGGTAGGCGCTCATGGCGGCCAAGGCGGTGGCGGCCCGCTCGGGGAAGGGGTAGTTGGGCACGCCGTATTGCCACAGGACGTCAATCCCCGCTGCGATACGCGCCTCTCCCATAAAGCAACCCAGGACCGGCTTGGTCGCCCCCTGCGCCATGCGGCCCACCGCGTGGGCGGTCTGCTCGATCTCTGTCATGGCCTGGGGGGTGACGATGACAATCAGCCCATCCACCTTGGGGTCGTCCAACACCAGGCGGATGGCGTGTTCGTAGCGGCCGGCCAGCGCATCCCCCAGCACGTCCACCGGGTTGGCGACGCTGGCAGCACCCGGCAGGTCGGCGGAGAGCGCCTCGGCGGTCTCGGGGCTGAGGCGGGGGATCTCCAGCCCGGCGTGCTCCAGGGCATCGGTGGCCAGGATGCCCGGCCCGCCAGCGTTGGTGACGATGCCAATGCGATCGCCCTTGAGGAGCGGCTGGTAGGCGAAGGCGCGGGCGTAGTCGAAGAGCGCCTCCATCGAGGGCGCACGGATGACACCCGCCTGTTCAAACGCCGCCTTGTAGGCCGCTTCGGAGCCGGCCAGGGAGCCGGTGTGAGACGAGACGGCGCGCGAACCGGAGGCGGTCACGCCGGACTTGATGGCCACGATGGGCTTGTGGCGGGAGACCTGGCGCGCGACCTGCATGAACTTCTGGCCGTCGGGCAGCCCTTCGACGTAGATGAGGATGACGCGCGAGTCGGCGTCGTCCCCCCAGGCCTCGAGCAGGTCAATCTCGCTGACGTCGGCCTTGTTGCCCAGGCTGGCGAACCTGGAAAATCCGAGGCGGCCGGCCATGGCCATGTCGAGCACGGCGGTGCCGAGCGCGCCCGATTGGGACATGAAGGCGATGGGGCCTTTGGGCGGCATACCGGCGGCGAAGGTGGCGTTGAGGGGAGTGGAGGTGTCAATGACGCCCAGGCAGTTGGGGCCGATCAGGCGCATGTGGTATTTACGGGCGATCTCGATCAGTTCCATCTCCCGCGCCAACCCCTCGAGCCCGGCCTCGCGGAAGCCGGCCGTGATGACGACGGCAGCCGGGATGCCCTTCTGCCCGCACTGTTCCAGTGCGGGCGGGACGAATTGGTACGGGATGACGATGACGGCGAGGTCCAGCGGGTCGGGGACGTCGAGTACGGAGGGGTAGGCTTTGTGGCCGAGGATTTCATCGGCCTTAGGGTTGATGGGGTAGAGAGAGCCCGGGAACCCGGCGTTGATGAGGTTGGCCAACACCGCGTAGCCGAGTTTTTCGGGGTCGCGGGAGGCGCCGACGACGGCAACGGATTGGGGACGGAAAAATGCATCTAGCATGGGCTTTTCATCACGTCGAGTATACGTTACGTGTTACGTGTTACGTGTTGCGTGTTGCGTGTTTGCTGCCTGTGCAGCGCATAAAGACTGGGCCAATAGTACACGAAAAGGGGGGAATTGGCAAGCGGGGTGCGCCCCTCACCCCTTCGACGTTGCTCAGGACCTGACGGGCCTTTAGATTTTTCTCAGAAAACGTTTACCCTCACCCCCTAGACAACCATCTGTTCTTATGCTACAATGTACTCAAGGGCGCATGTACCCCGTTAGGAATCCCGATGGCTTGTTTTTCCTTTGGACAACACCGAGCAGGTGAACCGGCTCGTATCTTCACGGGACACAACAACGGATTTGGAATGAAACGGAGGGAGAGTCCGTTGGTTTCTCGATCCGTTGTAGTATGGCTGGAGAGGGGGTGATGGATGAAGGAATAGACGCCAGGATCCGATCAACGATGATGCATGGACCCAACGCAAGTAGATGAAGGCAAGAAGTGAATAGACACTAGGAGGAAAAAATGAAGCGCAAGTTTTTGGCAATCGTGGGCGTCGTCGCCCTGTTGGCAGGCATGCTGGTAGTTGTCACGCCCGCGGCCGCTGACGGGCCGCCGCCGAAGCCGACGACGTTCCCACGCAACAACATGGCTCCAGCCATCCCGGATCCAATGGACCTCACACCTGAGATGCTGGGCGAGAAGGAGGTCGCGATCCGCAAGTACGCCGCCCAGGTGGGCCCGGCAGTCGCCACTGGCGCATCGCCGGTCGGCAAGGCGGCCGAAGTCGGTGATGAGTTCACTTTCACAGTCTCCGACGATGGCATGGGCGTAGACTACGACGAGGATTTCGTGGTCATGCTGGAAGGCACGCACGGGATCGTCCTGATCACGGAGGATGCCCGCAACAGCTTCGACGGCACATACTATCACTTCGCCAACCCTATTGGTGACGACAGTGAACCCTGGTTACGAACCGAGGACCTGCTCACTCCAGACCAGCTCGAGTACCTGCTGGATCAGTTCGACACGGTCATCTATCCCACCACCACCACCATCTACGGCGAGCCGCTGCCCCGCGGCGACGAGGGCCAGAAGATCTGGATCCTGCTCTTCAATATTCGGGATGATGCCTACTACAATCCCGACGCGACCTCGTACGTCGCTGGATACTTCTCGGCCAGCGAGAGCGCCGAAAACAACAAGAACATCATGCACATTGACACCTACGACTGGGCGAACCGCAGCGGTCCGGGCGTGGCGCGCCCCTACATGTACGAAGGCGTCTTCGCCCACGAGTTCGAGCACCTGATCCACTTCGACCAGGACCCCGACGAGGAGTCCTGGGTAGATGAGGGCCTGGCCGATCTGGCCGGGTTCTTCTGTGGCTACGGCCACTCGTCTGACCACATCGCCTACTACATGGTCTACCATCCGTTCACATCGCTGACGTTCTGGGGCGGGGGGTTGGAAAGCTATGGGGTCAGTTACCTGTTTCAGCTCTACTTGTATGAGAAGTACGGCGGGGCAGAATTCAGCTCTACCCTGGTGCAGGAACAGGCGAACGGCATCGAGGGCGTCGAGAACACGTTGGCTGCGCTTGGCTACACCGAGACCTTCGATGAGATCTTCGACGATTGGACTATCGCCAACTATCTCGATGACACACGCAAGAATCCTTTGTACGGCTACGATACCCTCGAGATTGGCACGATTGACTCGTGGGGGTACTCGATAGAGTATGCGCTGCAGAACATCTGGGTAGGCGGGCCCCTCCAAGCGCCGCTCGGATTCATGTCGAGCGAATTCTTCGGCAGCCCGCAGCCATACACAGCTCACTACTACCACTTCGGTGGTGAACCGACACTCCGTACTGCCCTGGACGGCAGCGACTTTGCTGGCACTCCGGCGCACAGCGGCACGTACGAATGGTACTCCGATGCCGAGGCTTGGGCGTGGCGTAGCTTCTACCGGACCTTCGAAATTCCGGCTGGCGGCGCCACTCTCAACTTCTATACGCTCTACGAGATCGAGGAGGACTGGGACTACGGCTACGTGGAGGTATATGATCAGGACACCCTCGAGTGGTACACGCTGGATGCCATAGGCACCGTGAACTATGTGGCCCACGAGCAGGACAATCCCAACACGCCCGATGGCCGCGAGCCCAGCGACTACGCAGCTGCCAGCCGCTGGCATGGCTTTACCGGCTACAGCGACGGCTGGGTGCCGGTAGCGATGGACCTGACCCCCTTCGCCGGACATACCGTTGAGCTGTACTTCACCACCTGGCAGGACGGCGCCTTCACCCTACAGATGATGTACGTGGATGACATCTCAATCACCGAGATCGGCTTCTCCGACGATGTCGAGGCAGGTGAGGACGGCTGGACAAGCACCGGCTGGTATGTCACCGATGGCATCCTGGACAACAACTGGCAAGCCACACTCATCGAGTCCCTGTGGCAGCCGACTGCGCGCTATCCGAAACCCGAAAACTGGCACGCGCGTAAGCTACTCAATGAGACGCACATGATGATGGATCCAGACACACAGTCTGGCGAGATCACCGGGATCCGAACCACACCCGCTAGTTCACGCCGCACCCAGGTATTGATCGTCAGCAACCGGTCGGACCACATCCTGACGGCCGATTACTGGGTTGAGTTCACCAACTAGTTGACACGGGGAAACGCGCTACTGCTGCTGGCGCTCAATTAGCGGCTCGCCTCCAAAGAACGCAGACCTGACAGGTCTATCAGAGACCTGTCAGGTCCGCAGATAACATGACGACGGGTGCGGAGGGCGCAGAATGATCGGTGCCCTCCGCATCGGTTTGGGGCTTTTATCAGGAATCCTCACGCTCCACCCCTCGACAAGCGTCCCTCCTTCTGCTACAACATACCCAGGAACCTATTCCTCACTATCCGCAACGCTCTCTCCAAGGTGTGGCTGATCCATGATCAGGCCCAGGACTCCGTCGAGGCCTGAGTCCAGGTTGCTTCGGCTGGCAGCCGCGTTACTGGGGCGGTACGCCAGGCTGTTGATGGGTGCCGCACCGGCGCCCCGGTTGACTTGTCGGCCAGCGCCACGTACTGGATCGCCGAGAACGGCTTCATGGCTACCGGTGGCTACGGGTATCCGGACTTTTGCGGCACCGGACAGTTGATTGCGCTCGACTATATGGATGCAGTGCTGGCCGACTACATCACGGCCAACACGCCGATGAGCCCGGCCATCCAGGGGCGCATCGTTTGCAAGGACGGGAACGATGCGACAGTCCGAACTGCCCGGTGGTGACGCCATAGACGACGTGAGTGCTTATCCGCCGGTGGCTCCGGCGGTCGAGGGGTGTATCGTCGGACCGCAGTGAAGACCTGGCAGGTCTTTGGGAGACCTGCCAGGTCTTTTTTGCGTCCCCACTCCAGGAATGTTTTAAGAATTTCTTCACATTATTTTTTGGTGAAACCAACTTGTCAAACAATTCCCCCCAAATAGTCAAACTCTCCCTACAGACACGGCACAAGTTCCGTGCTACAATGGTATGCTCGCTTTATCGTGAAGTGGCTGGTAACTGAAGGACAGCGTGCCCACTCTGCTGCGCTTTTTCACTTTGACAATCCAGGCATGTCAACCGGGGTCCGTCCGGCCTTGGCGCGCTTCTCTTCGACGAGCGCGAGGGTCGCAGTGCATTTGGGCGGGGAAGGAGAGAAGCCTATCGAGCGCATCGTTGCATAACAAGACAGTCTGCTCCAGGGCAAGCCTCTGAGGTGTGTTCATCACCGAAGGCTTGCAACACAGGTTTGACCGACTTGAGTGCTCAAGTGAAAGGAGACGGATTACGATGAAAAGGCTACTGATCTTAACGCTGGTACTTGCGATGTTCCTCGTCGCTGTGCCAGCCAGTGCGGATCCTGGCATCCTGTACGTGGATGACGATGGTTTGTGCGGTGGAAACGCGTCCTGCTACCTGCATCCGCAGGACGCCGTCAACGCCGCTAACCCAGGGGATACTATCCTGGTCTATCCGGGTACCTATGACAGTCGCTACTACGAGTGTCCATGGGCTCCCAATTGCTCGTGCTCCGACAAGTATTCCCCGGCGGTGATTGTTTACAAAGATGGTTTGACCATCAAGTCAGTTGAGGGCCCCAGCAATACCACCATTCAGGCCACCCATACTTGCTGGTCCAATGCCATCGCCGTTCAGAATTCCACTGCTGGTGGAGTGGTCGGCATCAGCGGCTGGAATCCCAGTGCCGTCACCGTCGTCGCCAACAACGTGACGATCGAGGGTTTCACCTTCCACCGGCCCTTCAATTGCTCGAACACCAACGATTGCTTCTGGAACACGGCTGGCGTGTTCATCGGCAGCAAGGGTGCCGGCTATCCTGACTTCCTCGGGCATGCCAACGGGGCAACGGTGAAGAACAACGTCTTCAGCAACGTGTGGCACGCCGTCTATATCTGGCATTCCCAGGACAACGTGATCGTCAATAACACTGTGGAGGCACTGGTAAACACCGGCCACTGGGCCGCTATCTCCACTTACGATGGATACAACAATGCACAGATCTGGTGGGGGAACCTAAGCGAGAACAACTTGATCGCACATAACGTTATCTTCGATAAGGGGATTGCTTTGGGCGCCTGGACCCCGCCCACCTGGACGAGCAACGCCGGCTCGCAGGTGTGCAAGAACACAACCACCCAAGTCGGCGTGACCTACGCCCACGGGCCGGTCATCGTCGGATGCAACACGGGTGGGTTCTGGCACACGAACACCGACAAGGTACTGCGCGTCAAGGGCATCGCCTACACCGGAGATACGGAGTTGTGGAGCATCAGCAATGCTGACGTAGACCTGAGCGCCCAGTTGGGTTACGACGGAAGTGCCGACGGGAGCAGCGTGGAGGTCGTCTTCACGGTGAACGGCACGGAGTACACGGCGACCACGGTGGCGGGCGGCACCGCCAGCACGACGGCCAATCTGCCGCCCGGCTTCTATACGGTGGAGACCAAAGTCACCGTGTGCGGCGACTGCGAGTTCACGGACTCAGACCCACTGGTTATCGGGCAGATCGTCCCGATTGATATCAAGCCCGGCAGTTACCCCAACAGCATCAACCTGAGGTCGAAGGGGGTGGTACCGGTGGCGGTGCTGACGACGGAGGAGTTCGACGCGGGCACGGTGGATCCTGCCAGCGTGGTGTTCGCGGGCGCTGCGCCCCTACGCTCGGCGCTGGAGGACGTGGACGGCGACGGGGACGTGGACATGATATTCCACTTCAAGACCCAGGAACTGGGCCTCGAGGCGACGAGCACCGAGGCCACGCTGACCGGTAGCACGTACGATGGACAGAATATCCAGGGCACGGATGCGGTGAGGATCGTGCCCGGGAGCAAGTAGCAACCGGTATGGAGAGGGTTCCTGTGATGGCATACGGGAGCCCTCTCCCATCGGCACCTGTAGGGAGTCCAATGTGCTGACTCACGACTGTGGGAGGGGGTGATGCCTAAGAGCGACTGTATCTTCGCGTTTCGCCTCAAGCATGACACAGTCTGGTTCTTGGATGACTTTCAGCACGGATAGTCATCCCCCGAATAGAAGACCACATACTTTATGTCAAGGAGGAACTAGAATGAAAAGGGTGATGATTCCGTTAGCGATACTCGTTCTGCTGGCCATCCCGTCGGCGGCGATGGCGGGGGAGGCCTGCGGCCAGGGAAATGGGGGTTGCACTACGATCCAGGATGGTACGCTTCTGACGTCCGCTGGAGAGGTGATCATGCCGGGCTACGATCAGTGGGGCTATAACTACCAGGCTCACATGTTCAACGGCCTCTACTGCGATGCCTACCGTGACGCTGCCTGGTGCCAGCCCTACAAGGACGACTACCTGATCATGAAGTGGAACGACGCCTGGCTCTCCAACAAGGACTGTGACGGCGATGGTAAACTCGACCGGCACTATGGGCTTCTGAGTTACATCGGCTCTGGCGCCTGGGAGACCAACCACCAATCGGGCGAATACGAACTCGATGGGGAAACCTGCAAGTGGAACTACTTTGTCAAGATCATCGCTGCGCCGGCAGGTGCGACCAAAGAAGGCGGGGTCTGGTATACCGCCGATGGAACCGAGATAGGCCCTGACATCTGGGGGGAATTCGCCATCACCCAGGAAGTGTACAACGATCCATGCGCTGGCGATCACGGAATCGGATACTTGAGCCCGTCAGGCCCCGGTTTCGGCAAGTGGGATTAGAAAGCCATGAGCATAGTTGTCCAGCGTTGTCTGTTCAGGCAGCGCTGGACAGCCCTTTAGCGTTGTCCGGCGCTGCTGCCCCCGGCAGGGCCGGACAACCGCCCTGAAGGCAGACCTTCCCGAAGGCTTCAGCGAGGGCACCCCGCAAGCGACACGCTACCTGGGAGCCTTCGGGAAGGTTTCGCGGGTTGCACGATGCGCGAGACCATGGTATAATCTGCGCACAGTAAAGCCCCCATATCTGGGGGTTTTGTTTCCCTGAAGCCCCACATCTGGCATGTGCTGGGCACCCCACCCAATCCAGGAGGCTAACGATGAAGTGTCCCTACTGTAACCACGCGCGCACGCGGGTGATTGATACGACGCACAGTGCACCGGGCATCCGCCGGCGCCGGGTGTGCGACGCGTGCCGGCGCCGCTTCAGCACGCTGGAGCGGGCGATCCTGACCACCCCGCTGGTAATCAAGCGCGGTGGCCAGCGCGAGGAGTTCAACCGCGACAAGTTGCTGGTGGGGCTGCGCATCGCCTGCGCCCGGCGGCCGGTCTCGGCCGACGACCTGGAGCGGCTGGTGGACCGGGTGGAGAATCACATCCGCCAGTTGGGCAAGACGGAGATCCACAGCCGCCTGATCGGCGACCTGGCAATCGAGGAACTCAAGGCGCTGGACCCGGTCTCGTACATTCGCTACGCCATCGTCTACCTGGGGCTGGAGGACCTGGACGCGGTGCGGGCGGAGATTGACCGGCTGTTGGTGGAGAGGGGATAGGGAG
>Ga0315277_10011337_pt1 | contig 11241 bp, 9 predicted proteins | sample YL17G05_15_MG_FD_203695 | JGI IMG/M metagenome (GOLD analysis project Ga0315277, IMG submission 203695) | Sediment microbial communities from Yellowstone Lake, YNP, Wyoming, USA - YL17G05_15 | ecosystem: Environmental > Aquatic > Freshwater > Lake > Sediment | place: USA: Wyoming | collected...
CACCGGGGAAATCCGGACCTATTTCGAGGACACCTTCCTCGACGGTGTTCCGATATGCCCGGTCTCCTCCGAGACCTTTGAGGGATATCCCGAATTCTACAACACTCTTGTCGAGAGAATCCAGAGTCTCGTGGCGCGGCGCAAGGCCGGGATTTTCCGCATGCCCATCGAGCGCGTTTTCACACAGGCCGGCTTCGGCGCGATTCTATCGGGAATTCCCATTGATGGGACGGTCACAATCGGCATGGAAGTCGAGGTGGTCCCCGGCGGGCAAAAAGGCAAAGTCCGCGGGATACAGCGTTTTCTCCGCGAGGCCACCGAAGGCTCCACCGGCCAGTGCCTCGCCCTGAATATCCCGGACCTGGGCAAGAACGCCCCGAAGCGCGGCGAGGTCCTGTGCCAACCCGGGTATCTGCGGCCGGCCCGGTTTTTCCACGTCCACGTCCGGACGGTAAGTAACGTGGACCCGCCGCTGCGCAACGCCGAGAACATCAAGTTCCATACCGGGACCGTGGAGGCCAGCGGCAAGATTTACCTGCTCGAGGACACCGGGATTGCCGTGGGAGCAACCGGCCTTCTCACGGTCGCCCTGCCCGAGCCGATCGCCGCCGCGCCCCATGACCGCTGCATTCTTCGGCGGCCCTCGCCCGCCGCCACCGTCGCGGGCGGTGAGATCCTGTGCATTTCCCACGAAGAGCAGCGTCCCCGCAAGTCGGCAATCCTCGAGAGGCTGAGAGCCTACCAGGCCGCCTTCGAGGGAGTGGATCTCGACAGCCAGGAGGGGCACGACCGCCGGATCGAGTACTTCATCCGATGGGAAACGAAGGGGGGAACCAGTTCGCGGGACATATCCCGCGCGGCATTGCTTCCTCCCGACACGGTCAAAGAGTCGCTTGGCCGCCTTGTGCCGGCGGGGCGGCTTCTTGCGCTGGGCGCGGCTTCCGAGGGAGCGCCCGGAGACTGCTACACGCATCGCGAGACCTACGAAGCGCGCCTGGCGGAAGCCACGGCGCATATCAAAGCGGAAGGGGAGAAGAAGACCCTCAGTCTGACCACGGGCGACCTCCAGAAGCGGTTCGAGTGGGACGCCCCTCTCTGGAGCCGCGTGCTCTCCGACCTCGAGAAGCGCGAACTGGTGGTTCGCTATGGCAGCCGTCTGGTCTTGCAGGATGCCGTTCAGGCCATGCCGCAGGCCGACCAGGACCTTGTGCGCAAGATCCTCCGCATCTATGAGAAGACCGGATTTCAATCGCCCCGTCCCGAGGAACTCCCCGCCAAACTGGGCGCGCCCGCCCCGAAGGTCAACGCCCTGCTCAACCACCTGTATACCACCAATCAGCTGATTCGGCTTGATAAGAACGTCGTGCTGCACTACAATCATTTCAAGAGTGCTCAGGACGTGGTGGTCCAGACCATTCTGCAGAGAGGCGGGCTGGATTCCGCCGAGTTCAAGAACCAGTTGGAGACAAGCCGGAAATACGCCATCACTTTCCTGGATTACCTGGACTCGAAGCGGATCACCATCCGCGTCGGGAACCTCCGGAAACTAATGACGGGTTATGAAGAACGCCTGCTGTAGGAAAAGCAAAGGGCATGAACAAGAAAGCCTTCATCTCACGCAATCTTGTGGGAGTGGTCTGCCTGTCGGCCGCCGCTCTGCTGATTGCCTGGGGAGCGATGACCAGGCTCACCGTTTACGCCGCCAAGCCAGCGGGAGGCGACAAGAATGCGGCCGCGGCGAAGGAGCCGGAAGACAAGCAGTTCATAACCGGCAGCGCCAAGTCGGCATGGGCGGCGGATATGTCCACGCACACCCTCATGAACGGCCTTACGCTTGTCGAGAAAGCCACCATCAGCGGGGTGACGCGAACGGACGGCGTGTATCACCAGACGGGCTTGGCAGCGTGTCCCACCTGAAAGTAATGCCATTCGCGGCCGGTCGGCCGCCCCACGAGTAGATCCAAATGATAAAGATAAGAGCGCGCCGAATTGTCCAGGGGCTTTCCTTGCTCCTGCTGCACAGTTCTTTCAGCGTCATGCGCGAGGGAAAGCCCGCGAATTGGTTTCAGGCCAAGTGGCTGTGCCTGCCCGTTCTGAGCTGCCACGCCTGCTCTCTGGCTTACACCGCTTGCCCCATCGGAGTATTGATGCATTCCGCGGGATGGCACCTTTTCCCCGTTTTCGCCCTCACAATGGGGATGCTGCTTGTTTTTGGATCTCTCATTGGCCGGTTCTTCTGCGGATGGGTCTGCCCATTCGGCACACTGCAGGCTGTCCTTTACCGCATTCCCAGCCCCAAGTTCAGGTTCCCGCAGTGGACCGCGTACATCAAGTATGCCGTCCTCCTCGTAATGGTATTCTTGATCCCCTTTTTCCTGGGCGAGCTCACCTACGGCTCTTTTTGCCGGATATGCCCCGCCGCGGCGCTCCAGGTCGCGATTCCGGGATGGATCAGGAACGGTTTCAGCTGGAGCGTGATGAGCGCCGCGCGGATAGGGGTCCTGATCGCCGTGATCGTCTTTGTGGTCATGTCCAGCCGGTCCTTCTGCAAGGTGTTGTGTCCCATCGGGGCACTGATGGCGCCGCTCAACCGGATCAGCCTGTGGGCCGTGAGGCCGCCCACTGAGGCGTGCATCTCCTGCGGCAAGTGCGACCGGACCTGCTCGACGGACATCAACCCTTCCGCGCGGATCCTGCGGGACATTCCACCCAGCCGCCACGAGGACTGCATCGTTTGCCACGAGTGCCAGCCCGTCTGCCCGGTCAAAGGGAAGACGAGGGACAGCCTGAGAAAGAACAGCAACTCATAGGGTTCGTGTCTGCCAGTCAGCCGGTCGGCCAGTCTGACGGATCGGACGGATCGGACTGGTCGGACCAAAAGCCTCAAGCCTCCAGTCTCCAGCCTCAAGCCTCCAGTCTCCAGCCTCACGTCTCCAGCCTTCCTTTGTTGGGTTGCGGCTTCGCCGCTCGAAGCTCTCCGCAAACTCCGTGGTGAAAGAAGTTGCATTTCCCTGTTTTGACAGGGGAGAATCGCAGAGAGAAGGGCGCTGTCCCTTCCGCTCCGACTCCCCGGCCCTTCCGGGCTTTGGCGGGCAAGAATGATGTCCCCATCCAGCGGCACAACATCCCTTCGCATCCTCTTCCTGAACCCACCGGGTCCGGGCGGCGAAATCTGGATGAAGGAAGTCGGACGCTGCGGCCGCAAGGCTATCGGCGGCGAGATCTGGCCCCAGACAGGCTTGGCGTACCTGGCCGCCATGGTCCAGCGCGAAGGGCATGAGGCCCGCATCATTGACGCCATGGCGGAACCCTTCACGCCGGATGTTCTTGCCCACACGTGCCGGGAATGGCATCCCGGCCTAATCATTGCCAACAGCGCCACGCCCACCCTCCGCCACGACGCACAGATCCTTCAGCGTCTTCGCGGGGAAACCGGCGCGCTCTGCGGGTTCTGCGGTCCGCACGTGTCCGCTCTGCCGGCCGAGACGCTGCGGGAAACGCTCGCCGATTTCGGCCTGATCAACGAAGCCGAGGAGACCGTCGCGGAACTGGTCCGCCGCTTTGCGGAGGTCGCGCCGGAGTATCCCTTGCACCCGGCCGGTTCTCCCGACCGCCCGCGGCACGCTCTGTTCGCGGGAATCAAAGGATTGGCCTGGCGGGATCCCAACGCCAAGGACGAAGAATCCAGGATTGTCCTGAACCCGCCCCGGCCAATGATTCCCGATCTGGACGCTCTTCCTCTGCCGGCCCGCGCCCTCTTGCCCAACCACGCCTATCGCGTGCCCTTTTTCCAGAACCATCCCTTCGCGACAGTGATCCCCAGCCGGGGATGTCCCTGGCCTTGCACGTTCTGCCGCGCCGGCCGCGTGTGGGGCCGCCGCATTCGCCTGCGGTCCATCGTCAGTGTTCTGCGCGAGATCGAGGACATGCGCCGAAACCTGGGCATCCGTCATCTCGCATTCATGACCGATTCGCTCACCCTCAACCGGAAATGGGCTTTGGACCTTTTTCGCGGTCTTTCCGAACAGCCCGATCCTCCCGAATGGATGTGCAACAGCCGGGTGGACGTGGTGGACGCCGACCTCCTTCGCGCGATGAAGCAGGCCAATTGCCGCATCATTTCTTATGGCGTGGAGTCCGGCTCGCAGGACGTGCTGGACCGCAGCAAGAAGGGCATCACGCTCGAGCAAAGCGAAACGGCTATGCGCCTGACGCGCGAGGCGGGCATTCTCTCGATGGCTTATTTCATCATCGGCCTGCCGGGCGAGACGGCGGAGACGGTGCGGGAATCCGTCCGCTTCGCCAAGAGAATCCGCCCTGACTATGTCAACTTCCACGTGGCCACGCCCTTTCCCGGAACCGAGCTTTACGAGGAAGCCCTCGAAAAAGGATGGCTCACCAGCACGGATTGGGACGATTATGAAGAGGAGGGCTCGGCGGTGCTCCAGGCTGGGGAGCTCACGCCTGGGGAGCTGCGCGGCCTTCAAGCGCGGGCGATGCGGGCCTTCTACTTGCGTCCCTCGCGTCTTTGGAGAGAGGTGCGAAATCTGGGCAGCTGGGGGGAGCTGAGGGCAAAGACCCGCGCCGGGATGCGGATTCTCAGCACACTGGGCCGAGGGAGAAAGAAGAATGACGAATGATGAATGACGAATGATAAATGATGAATGATAAATGATGAATGATGAGTGACGGATGATAAATGATGAATGATGAATGATGAATGACGAATGATGAATGACGAATCATGAATGACGAATGATGAATGACGAATGATAAATGATGAAAGACCTTGATCCTTCGCGGGGAGAGCGCCATTCGGGAAAGAATCGAATGCCTTCGGGGAAAGAATCGAATGCCTTCGGGGAAAGAATCGAATGCCTTCGAAGAAGAGACCGCGGAGCGGTCCAATGTGAATAGCCGGGGGTGACCGAAGGGAACCCCCGGAAAGGCCGGCCCATCAACAGAGTGCGCCCTGGAGGGGCGCGACAGTTGAAGGATCAAGGCGGACGAAGAAGGATAAAGCAGAAACGTAGAATCAGGGACAGAATGACGTCTCATGCGCAACTTCAATCTCATGCGTCACTTCAATCTCATGCGCAATTTCAACCGCCTCCTTCTCGTTCTCCTGTTCATCAGTTTGGGACTCTTCGCTTTGCGCGCTGATTCTCCCGGCAACGCCCCCTTGTCTTCGCCCTCCTCTCTCTCCTCTTCGCCCTCACGCCTGCGTTTCGAAAGCCCGCGTTTCATCGTTACCGCGCGCGCCCCGGGCGCCCCGAACCTGGAGTACTGGGCCAACTTCTCCGAGAAGGCCCTGGACCGCCTGGCTCCCGACTACGGCAAATCAGCGCCCGCCGGCAGGAAGGTCGAAGTAAAGGTCTGTCTTTCGGCCAAGGACTTCGAGCGGGAATCCGGAATGCGGGCCGAGAACATCATGGCTGTCGCGCTGACGGACCGCGGCGTCATGGTCCTCAACGTCGGCGCGCTTGCCGCGGTCTCCCCCCTGGAGCAGTTTCAGACCGTCGGACACGAAATGGTTCACCTCCTTCTCGGCGGCGTTCAGACCGAGGCGAGCCGGGAGGCGCCTCAATGGTTGCACGAGGGGCTTGCCCAGATTCTGACCGGGCAAAGCCGCGACACGGCCTCGATCCGGTTGGCGTGGGCCGGCATTCTGGGCCGGCGCATTCCGATGTCGGAACTGTCGGTGAGCTTTCCGCACGGAGGAGCCGCTTCCGAACTGGCCTATGCCCAAAGCGCGTCTTTCACCCGCTACGTCGCCACCCAGGCCTATGCCTTCGACTCGCCGGCCGCTTTCTTCTACGCACTCCTGCGTTATCCCGAGCAGGCCCGCGGAATCCTCAAGGATCTGAACGATCCCGCCACCCTCGCCTTGCTCGAGACCCGCTGGCACGGCAGCATGAGCGCGGGGTACACGTGGATGCTGGCCATCACCAGCACCTCGCTCTTGTGGGGAGCGATCGTGGCGTTGTTCCTTGTGGCCTACATCCGCAAGCGGCGGCGCGAAAAAGCCGTCATGGAGAATTGGGATGAGTGGGAAAGAGAGGATTGATCCTTCCGGGATTCTGGCAGTATTATCTTGACCGCAGGTGTCATAGGTCCTATAGGTCTCATAGGTCCTATAGGTCTCATAGGTCCTATGGGTCTCATAGGTCCTATAGGTCCTATAAGTCTCATGGGTCCTATATTCCCTCATCCGAAAGGGCCGCCCCATGACCGACAACTTCATCCCGCCCCACGGCGGCTACGAGGACCTGCTTTCATTTCAGAAGGCCAGAATTGTCTATGACGGCACGGTGCGGTTCTGTGAACGTTTTCTGGAAAAGCGCGACCGCACGGTTGACCAGATGGTCCAGGCCGCGCGGTCCGGGAAACAGAACATCCTCGAAGGCAGCCAGGCATCCGGCACTTCCAAGGAAACCGAAATCAAACTGATGAATGTTGCCCGCGCGAGCTTGGAGGAACTTCTCGAAGACTATCGTGACTTTCTACGGGTTCGCGGCCTGCGCCTTTGGGACAAAGACAGCCGCGAGGCCCTCTATGTGCGTAATCTGGGCGCTAAAACAGATGCGTCCTATGAGTCCTATAGGACCTATATCGAAACCCGCCCGCCCGAAGTCGTGGCCAACATTCTCATCTGCCTGATCCACCAAACCAACTACCTGCTTGACCAACTGATCCGGCAATTGGAACAAGCCTTCGTGAAGGAGGGCGGCCTCCGCGAACGCATGACCCGTACCCGCCTCGTTGAACGCGACAAACAACACCGGCGGATGCCATGAAATCGAAAGAGCCTTCCATGACCAAACTCTCGCTGGGACACTACACCGAGATTGAAACCCTGATCCGGGCGCGCTATCCGCTGATCTACGCGGTGTCGTGGGAGGAAAGCCGCGTTCTGCGCGAGATCGGCGACATTGGCCAACGGCTCGGCAAGGCGGTTTACTGCTGGACGGTCAACGATGGGATTGTGACTTACAGCTCCGGCCTGGACGTGCGCCAGGAGGGCAAGAAGGGCACCAAGGACCCTCTGATGGCGGTGCGCGACGTGTTGCAGCAGACCGAGCCGGCCATCTACGTTCTGAAGGATTTTCACCGTTACATCAAGGAGGCCGCCGTCACCCGCGGGCTGCGCGACCTGGCCGAGCAACTGCGTTCCACATACGTGAGTGTCGTCCTCCTGTCGGCGGTGGTCGAGATTCCGCCCGAACTCGAAAAAGACATCACGATCGTGGACTACCCCCTGCCCTCGCGCGAGGATATCCGCCATCTTCTTCAGAGTATCGCCGCCGACGTCAAGAGCAACCCCAATCTGACGATGGATCTTTCCAATGGCGCCGAAGAGGCTATCCTCAACGGCGCGGTCGGTCTCACGCTCACCGAAGCGGAGAATGTATTCGCGAAAACGTTGGTCACCACGGGGCGCCTGACCGCGGCCGAGGTGCCGCTGATTTTCTCGGAGAAGAAACAGATCATCCGCAAGACGGGCCTGCTGGAATACATCCAGGTCCAGGAGGACTTTCGCGAAGTGGGAGGGCTGGACCGGCTCAAGAAATGGGTGGTCCAGCGTAAGATGGCTTTCGGCCAGGCCGCGCGCCAGTTCGGTCTCCCCACGCCCAAGGGCCTCTTGATCCTCGGTGTTCAGGGCTGCGGCAAGAGTCTGTGCGCCAAGGCCGTGCCGCGCCTCTGGCAGGTGCCGCTGCTGAGGCTGGATATGGGTCAGCTCTTCGGCAGCCTGGTGGGAAGCAGCGAGCAAAACGTCCGGCGCGCCATCCAACTTGCCGAGTCCGTCCAGCCCGTCGTTCTTTGGATTGATGAGATTGACAAGGGCTTCAGCGGCCTGGACTCTTCGTCTTTCAGCGACGCCGGCACCACCTCGCGGGTCTTCGGCACCATCATCACCTGGCTCCAGGAAAAGACCTCGTCGGTTTTCGTGATCGCCACGGCCAACAACGTGGAAGTCCTGCCTCCCGAGCTTCTCCGCAAGGGGCGTTTCGACGAGATTTTCTTCGTGGATTTGCCCAATCCGGCGGAGCGCGAGAGCATTTTCCGCATCCATCTGGCCAAGCGCAGGCGGAACCCGGACCATTTCGATATCAAAGCCCTGACGCAAGCCAGCGAGGGTTTCAGCGGGGCCGAGATCGAGCAGGCCGTGATCGCCGCGCTCTTTGACGCTTTCACGGAACGCACGGATATCACCACCGAACACGTTTTGCACGCCATCCGGGAAACGGTTCCGCTCTCCCGCCTGATGGACCAGGAAATAAGGCGGCGCCGCGAGTGGTCGAAAGGAAGAACGAGACCAGCGACATAAGGAATGACGAATGATGAATGATGAATGATAAATTACGGGCAAGATTCCTCAATGAGATACGTTGGTGGATATTCGCCAGAGGAATTGTTTCTTCGCGTTCATCATTCCTCATTCATCATTCATCATTTCTCGCCTTTCTACCATGCAAGCATCCATCCCAGACCTCTCCATCTGCATGATCGTGCGTGACGAGGCGGACCGCATCGCCCGCTGTGTCCAACGCCATCTCGCGTTGGCCGGCGAGATCCTGGTTGTGGACACCGGCTCGAAAGATGAGACTGCCGGTCTGGCCCGCGAGGCCGGAGCGCGCGTTGTCGAGTTCGAGTGGCGCGATGATTTCGCCGCCGCCCGCAACGCCTCGCTGGATGCCGCCCGGGGACGCTGGGCCCTGATCCTGGATGCCGATGAGTGGATCGAGGAACAGGATTTCGCCAAAGTCCGCGAGCTATGTGGAGAGGGCGCCCCTGAAGCGGCTTACACCGTCGCGACGCGCACCTACATGAACGACGCGGGTCAGATCGGGTGGGAACCCTGCGCCAACCCACCCGCCGATGCAGCGGATTTCACCGGGTTTCTGACCACTTGGAAAGTCCGCTTGTTTCCCCTGCGCCCGGATATCCGGTTCGAGGGCGAAATCCATGAACTCGTGGAAAGCTCGGTCGAGCGGGCCGGCCTGCGCATTCTGCGTTGTGATGCGGTTGTGCACCACCGCCAGACCGAGCGCGAATCGGATCCCGCGGCGCTACGGCGGAAACAGGAGCGCTATCTGCGGCTGAGCCGCGCGAAGGTCGAGCGCAATCCGGGCGATCCCAAAGCCCTCCATGAGCTGGGAATGATCGCCTACGAAATGGAGCTTTTCCAGGAGTCCGCCTCCGCGTTCTCCCGCGCCGCCGCCGCTGCGCCCGGTCATGCCAGTAGCGCCGAGAGCACCGAGAGCGCCAAAAACAGCGAAAGCACCGAAGGCAGCGAAAGCATGGTGATGTACGCGGCGGCCCTCCTGCGGCTGAAGGATTTTCAGGGGGTTCGCGATTTTCTCTTGTCGCGGATGGACGCGCTCAAGGATTCCGCGGTGGGCGAGGCGGCTCTTGGCGAGGCGCTTCAGGCGCTCGGCGATATCGAGGGGGCGGAGAAGGCGTTCCAGCGCAGCCTCGAAATCCGGCCCGACTTCTTTCACGCCTTGGTGCATCTCGGGAACCTTTGCATGGCGACCAACCGGCCGCTGGAAGCTCTGCGCCACTTCGGCCATGCCGCGCAGGTCAACCCCAAGAGCGAGATCGCCTCGACCAACGCAGGAATCTGCGCCGCCGCCCTGGGATTGCTGGACCAAGCCCGCGGACTCCTCGAGACTTCCTGCCGCCTTGCTCCCCAGGTGTGGCTGCCGCACTATTATCTCGGGCAGATCGCGCAGGTGGAGGGACGTTACTCCAACGCGCGCGCCCATTACGAGACCGCCCTTGAACTGGACCCGAAAAACGCCCGCGTCGTTCAGGCGCTCAGCAATCTTCCCTAAGTGCCACTTAGAAAATCTGCAAGAATGGTTAGGACGTCCTCTGCTCTGGAACTTGGGCTGTGGGAATAGTGCCAGTTATGACGGTGAACCTGACGCGACGATAGCGGCTTGATCCATACAGTGCTACCACGTCGCCGAGAACGTTATAGTTCGGCTTGGATTCTGTCCTTCCAGTAGCCGGGCCGGCGATGGAGGTTGGCGATAGCGATAATCCGGATTGCGCCGGACTTAACCTGGAAGACAACGCCGTATGGAAATCGGTTCGCGAGACATCGCCTCGTGTTTGCCGACATCGGAGCCCATGCGGCGGGATACTCGGAGACTCGAGCGATTGTCGAATAGATTTCCTCTGCGAACTCAAGACCCAGCCCAGGCTGACAGTCTTCGTAATATTGCACGGCCTCGCCGAATTCCTCCTCGGCCCGCGGGTGAAAGTTGAATTTCATCGCTGGTGTTTCTCTCTGATTTTCTCGAACACCTTCTCGCCAGGGATGAGGGTGACTTCACCCCGGTCAATCTCCGCCACCCGTCGTTCCGCTTCCTCCGACCACAGGCGGGCGATTTCGGCCTGTGTGGGAAGATTAAGGCTGGTTAAGAGTTTCTCGACTAGATTCAGCCGCGCGTCAGCCGGAAGTGAAAGCGCCTCATCGAACACTTTGTCGGCAACTATTGGCATGATGGGCCTCCTTTCCATTCTATTAAACCACGCGTTCCCTCATGAGGCAATCCGTTTTCAGCTGGGCTGCGTCTTCCTGATCTCAAGGCTGCGCCGGCCTTGGCAAGGAAGCAAAACGCCGGATGGAATAGTCTCCCGCCCAAACGCTCTCGCCGTCCGTTGCCTGTGCCGCGACCTTTGTCATCTTGAGCGAGACTTGGTAGAAGGAAGAAGGCTCGGTTCCTTGTCCGGCGGGGGAGAGGCCCAGCGATATCGAACCCGTGAGGCGGTAATCAACGGGCTCCAGTCCACCCGCCTGGCCCACTTTTCCGGTTTGGCGCGCAAGTTCCTGTTCCTGCTGGAGAATGTCCATGTAATGCCGGCCGACAAAGGTGAGGCGGCCGTTCGCCGCGCGGTTCAGCTCACGGCGCAGACGGTCTAGGACTTGCTCTTTCTCCGCGGGCTCGATGCCTTGTACGGCGAAATGCTCGTCATCCACCATGATGACCGGTGCGGGCTTTCCTTCCTGCTGGGGGAGGCGCCGCAGAATCTCGTCAGCGATAGAGTCAGTGGCCCGGGTGACTTCAACCGGTGCGGGCGGCGCGACGAGGTCCTTGCCGGCGGGAGTAATCTGCGAGGAGGCAACCTGTTCTTCCGGAGAAAGCATAGGTGACCTTTTTGCGGAGACTGGCGCGCATCCCGCAGCGGAAAAGAAGATCCCCAATGCTACGAAGACGCAGATTTCCC
>Ga0315277_10011340_pt1 | contig 11239 bp, 10 predicted proteins | sample YL17G05_15_MG_FD_203695 | JGI IMG/M metagenome (GOLD analysis project Ga0315277, IMG submission 203695) | Sediment microbial communities from Yellowstone Lake, YNP, Wyoming, USA - YL17G05_15 | ecosystem: Environmental > Aquatic > Freshwater > Lake > Sediment | place: USA: Wyoming | collected...
ACAGGAATCTTGTAATGAGGGAGAATGGTAGCCTCACTTACTAGGAGAAAGGAGAGAAGGGAAGAAAGAGAAACTACCATTTCCCTCATTCGCTTCTCGCAATGCATGCAGATGTTGCTTTTAAATTCTTCTCAGATTTCTGAATTGGATTCTATCCGAAAATAGGGTTACACTTTGTCAGGAACCGCAATAATACTTTAGCTTCACGACAAGAATCGAGTTAGGGTTTGTTGACTAGAAGACCCTGCCTAAACCGTTCATGTTCAATTGAACAGGGTTAAGTTCAGGAGAACATGATACGGAAGGACTTTACGCCGACCGAGATTGTAACAACCACAGCAAACATCATTGTCAGAGGATTTTGATGCTATTCTCGACAACTGACGTATGATAATCTTTAAAGATTTCAACCATGTTCTCACTACGCACTAGAAAAGCAAGGAAGTGGAAAAGAATGATAGATGAAGACGAAGATTCTGAAGATAAAGACGAAGAAGAAGACTTCGAGGAAGAAGACCAGTAAGCATTCACACACAGTGGAACACTCTTGTGTCATTTCTTTAACTAGAATAGCTAAAATGGGAAACGCAAGTTGGATGGATAGAAAATATGTGGGGCTACGGGACTTGCAACGTTCCAACATGACGCCCAAGTTTACAGCGTAGCACGCGTGCGTATGTGTTGTGGTAGGTATAGGTATGAGCAGTGATTGGAGAAGTGATTTGGAGTTGTTGTTGGTTGGATAGGACTTTAACCCTTTGCAAGCACGGTCACGTAACCCAAAGGCTTTCCACACTTCTGACATCTTAATGGTCCAGTGTCGTTCATTCCCCATCAATAGAGATTACTTCTGTCTGTCCTTTTAAGCCAGTTTTTGGTTCTGCGGAAAAGTTATAGCTGAACCGAAAGTAACTGTGTGGATTGGTGAATTGAGTTGCTTGAAGGAAAGAACGTGAATCTGAGGCGAATGGAAAGAGAAGATTTGCCTTTGATTCAGGAGTGGATGAACAATCCTAAATTTATGGGTGAGTATCTGCCCCTACCACAATGGTCTAGAGCAGAGTTTGAGAAGGCAGGTGAGGCTAACCCTTTTGAGCCGAAATGGTTTTCATAGAGAATAAAGATGGAAACAAGATTGGTTACATATCTCATTTCAACATGTTGCATATGACCATGGGAAACCTGTTGGAAATAGCCTATGCCATGCTTCCAAGTGAAAGGGGTAAAGACTACTGCACTGAAGCCACTCAACTAATGGTGGATTACCTGTTTCTTTCCATGGATGTTTCCAGAGTTCAGGCAATAATCTCCATAAGGAACAAAGCTTCTGAAAGAGTCCTGGAGAAAGCAGGTTTTACTAGGGAAGGAACAATACGAAGACATGTAAGAGGAGCAAGGAGAGACGCCTATCTCTACAGCATCCTCAGAGAAGAATGGAAAGAACCAAAAATACTAACAAAAACTGCTTGAAGCACGGATTAGCTAACGTCTTTCTGTTCTACACTTTCGACATATTCCTTAAGAGTCTCGGTTTTCTCATTGTTTATTGGCGATATCTATGTCAGTCGGGAATACGGGAGATATCTCCACTGTAATGGGTGCAGGGCGATAGTAGTCTCATTCAGTCGAAGTGCGGTTTGTACTCTTTATCGATGTGTCAGGCGTAAGCCAAAGTACATCTGGTCTAGGTTCTCATTTGCGTTCTTTGTCGTCCCAGTATTCTCTGGTCCTAAGGTACTGTATCTTCGCCTTCAAAAGATCCATGTAGAACTCGTCCTCTTTCGAATGCATTTTCCCAAGAATCCTAAAGGCGGTCTCAGGACCTACTCCCTTAACCTCCAACGCCGTTATCGCCTTCTTACCATAGCTTAATACCAAATCTGCAGTGCGCCTTGCATGGGTTAGCTCCTTAAGCTCCTCTTCTGACACTTCCTTTCCTTCTCGTCTCTTCCTCAGCTCTTCACGGATGTGATCCGCATCTTGGCTCGGGTACAATAACGCTAGAAGCCTTGACTTGCATTTCCCGCATTCCGGTTGCTCTGGCAAGCTCCTAATCCTAATGCGGTCATTCCATTCTCCGCACTGCATGCACAGAAGCGACGCTGTCCTCGCTTCAATGGCTTTCTTCATCTTTTCAATGTTACTCAGCAAAACCTGTTCAGGCGCCATCAACTCCGAAACGTCACTAAACTTCTCAAGAATATGGTAAGCTAGAGGCGTAGGCTTCTCAACCCTGTAAACAGTGCTAACCTTGATCTTTCCGTCCCTGATGTCGCGCATTATTTCCTTGGCCTTGCCAACGTCCACCTTCTCAACCATGGCCTCGCGCAAAGTCTCATCATAAATGGGTGTGTCGCCAAACTGGTGCGGCAGTCTTTCCAGCCGCTCAGGCCCCATAGTCTTTCCACGCGGCAAAGCTCCAAACCGCTCAGCCACAAACTTCATCCTGCCACCAAACGGAAACTTGCCCTCCAAATACTCGCCAAAAGCCTTCTCAACCTCATCATCCGACAAACCAAACAGCGCACTACTCAGGTTCTCAAGCTCATTCGGATTCAGCTTGTGTCTAGCCTCAATCAAAATCCTGTAGCCGTCAGTCCACCATCCGACGATGATTTCCCTGTCAGAAAGCACCGTGTCGAAAACCCCGCCCAGTGTGCGGTTCACAATTTCGCCGAAGCAGGCATGCACGATCAGATACTTGTCAAACGCCTCAACCACAACGTGCTTGTCCGTTGGCAAAGGCACACCCTGCTTCACATGCTCGTCAACCTCACGCGCTGCATCAACCAAATCGCCACCGTTAGCAGCGAACTCTTTCCCAGCTTTTTCTGCCGCGGCCTCAACACTGCCCAACTCACTAAGCGATTCCCTCAGCTTCTCCCGCATTCTTCCCGTCTGCTGCGCCAAATCAAAAGGCACAGGAATAATCTCTCCATCCCAGCCCGGAATCGCCGCCAACGGGTCCTCGGAAGGCACCACGTAAACAGTGCCCGTCTCCTCCTCGATCTGCACTATGCGCCAGACTTTGCCCTTCACAATCATGTTCAAGCCTACACGCGCATGCAAGGCCATGAACTCGTCGCCCAAAGTGCCGAATCGCCTGTCACTGATCACGTTCACAATCGGGCATCGCCTCTCGTCAGGAATCATCGACAGATTCTCGTAGTAGTAGCTTCTGCTTCTGCGCGCTTTCCTCAAAACCTTGCCTTCCTCGTCATATCTTAGCTCGTTCAAGCTGTCTAAAAAGCCTACCACGTCCAAAAGCCTATCCTCAGTCAAGTTTCGATACGGATAAGCCCTGCGAAAGATAGCCAAAGCCTCGTCAAGCCTAATCTCGCCCTTATCCATCAGCAAGCCCACGACTTGATGAGCCAAAACGTCCAAAGCACCCTCATGAATCAGAACAGGCTCAATCTTGCCGTCGGAAGCGCTTCTCACCGCCGCGATCGACTCCAACGTGTCGTCAGGAAAAGCAGTGACGATCACGCCTTCCGAAAGCCTGTCCAGTCTGTGGCCGCTTCTGCCGACACGCTGAACCAAACTCGTAACCTGCCTAGGCGAAAGATACTGAACAACAAGGTCAACGTTGCCAATGTCGATTCCAAGCTCAAGCGTGCTCGTGCACACAAGCGCCCTCAGTCTTCCAGCCTTAAACTCATCCTCAATCGACGCGCGTTCCTCTTTCGACAGACTGCCATGATGCACAGCGATGTCCGTCCTATTCAATTGAGTGAATTTGTAGCCCAGCATCTCCGCATTCTGCCTACTATTCACAAAAATCAGCGTGGACCTGTGCCCATCGACAAGTTCGAGAATTCGCCTTATGCGTGCAGCTGCCTCAGGAGCCGTATTAAGCCTTCCAGCCAAATCATAATCCGCATCCGCAGGTGCTGGGTTCTCCACGCGATACCTGTAACCCTTGGGCAACGAAACCTGAGCAGTCCTGATAATTCGATCGGTGCCGGCCACAAACCTCGCCACTTCATCAGGATTGCCCACCGTAGCAGAAAGCCCCACTCTCTGAAACTCCCTACCAGTAACCTCAAACAGACGCTCAAGAGCTATTGTAAGCTGAGCGCCACGTTTGCTCCCAGCCAACTCATGAACCTCATCAACTACAACATACCGGACGCTTCCAAGATGCTGCCTCATCCTAGAACCGGACAAAATTGCCTGCAGTGTTTCAGGAGTCGTCACAAGCATGTTTGGCGGAGAAATCGCTTGTTTCCGACGCAGCTTCATCTCAGTGTCGCCATGCCTGACTTCAATCGAGACATCCAACCTCTCAGCCCAGAAACCTAAGCGTTTAAGCATGTCGCGGTTCAAAGCCCGCAAAGGCGTAATATAAATGATCGAAATGCCTTTCTCCTGCCTCTGCTGAACGAAATCAGAAAAGATGGGCAACAGCACAGCCTCTGTTTTTCCGCTCCCAGTTGGCGCAATCAAGAGAACGTTTGTTCCGGACAAGATCAACGGAAAAGCCATGGTCTGCGGTAACGTAGGCTCTGAAAACCCCAACTCAACCAAGGCAATGCGGATGGTTCTCGCTAGGTAATCGAATGCGTTCGGAGTTGATGTCCCTTCCCTTTGAGTCATTCTTGGCAACTACTAAACATGTGTAGTCTCATTCTTCTATTCTGGAAATATCCGGTGGGACAGCTTGAGTCCTACGTCCTCGCGGTATGCAATTGAGACTTTTTCTCTAAACTTGCCTTCAGCAAGCATTGCGCGGAACTCTTCGTACAATGGCTCTTTCCTACTGCAGAAAACGATTTCATTCCTATCATTCACCCAGATCGTCAATCCTCTGGATTCTCCTTTGTGAATGAAATGCAAGTAGATCTCTTTCTCAGTGACATGCAACATAGCTATCGCGTTGCGTGAACCCTGTAACGTGCAGAACAGTCTATACAAGGCGTCATCACGATTCTGTTCTGAGCTCAGGAACTTCTCAAAAACATGTGGGATGACCTCGGAATCAATAAGCCCGACCTTTTCAGATTCAAAAACATGAGTATTGCCTAACTCTGCTCCAAGTTCTTGGTAATTTTCAACTTTGCCATTATGAACCGAGACCACAGTCAGGTCTTTGTCATTTCTAGCAACGTAGGGCTGAGCGGTCTCTCTGAAACTTGCCGTTGCCATGAACTCTGGGCTCGGCATACGCACATGCCCAACCAAAATGGAAGCCTCATCAACGCTGACAATTTCACTCAGTTGCTTCGCTGGAGAGAGTCCATTTTTCTTGCCAACCTTTTCAAGCATCAAGCCTCCATTATTTTCGAGAACTGCCAAGCCTGCGCCATAACCGCCAACAGGTGTCGGTTCGTTAGGATATTGATGGATTTCCAGCTTTGCCAATACACTGAAAACCTTAGCCATGGGAACAGGTTGCTTTAGTGCAAACCCAAATATGCCGCACATTTTGCCCTCTTTCCTTTCGTGAAGCTATTTTCTTCAACACATAAATAGTTTGGTTGCGACACTATTCATGGACGATGAGGAAATCGAGGTACGTGTACGCTTTCCGCGGATGACATCTTTTTCCGCTCCTGAGTCCAAAACAAATCGCTTTCTTGAATAACGAACCGAAATGGGACTGGGTAAGTCAGATTCTATTCAGAGTCGGGCTAAAGAATCTTTATAGACAAAGAAAGGAGAGGGGGAAGCGTTACCGATCCTGAGATCCTGTGATGTACGCCCAAACGCTTACCAAGACCAGTGTCAGACAAGCACCTGCAAACCCTGAAATCAAGAACCGTACTTGGACCAATTGTGGCAATGTCGCTAGAAGCGCAGGTATCAAGTAATCAGCCGAGAGTTGGGCAATTATTCCAGCAGCAAATCCCAAGAGCGCTACCCACATGAAAATCCTTATTCGTTCACCCATCTAAATAACACCTTTTAAGTAGCAATCCGCCCTAACCACTTTTTAGTCTAACTTACACATTTATGTCTATTACTTAAAAAGCGGCAACACCGCCTTTTAATCATTAAATTAAAGCCAAAAGCAGCTTTTGTTCAGACGTATAGCTCTACGTATACACGTGCATGTTCTCAGCATGTTAACAATACATAAGACGTTTTTATGCAACTCATCTCTTTCGGAGGTAATTAATTTGTCAGAAAGGTTCGCAAAGAAATGGGAAACTAAAAGAGATGACCAACCGTTCACAAACCGCGTCAAGGAGGCCGTGAAACCACCAGGTCCACTGAAGCCAAGGCTCGACTTCGCTGTCAGACGCATCGAACTGCAAACCCAAAAGCTTGATCAGGCAACAGAAAGATTCGGACAACGTGACAAGACAATATTCGCACGAATAGTTGATGCCTACACAAAGCATGACAGTTCACGGGCAAACGTTTTCGCAAACGAATTGGCCGAGATCCGCAAGATGGAGAAGCTCATAATAAACGCAAGACTCGCCCTAGAACAAATCGTGTTAAGATTACGAACCGTATCCGAGCTAGGCGACGTTGTGTCAACACTCGGACCAGCGGTAGGAGTACTCAGATCAGTAAGAGCAGGACTAGTGAGTGTCTTCCCAGAGGCAGAAAATGAACTCGGCGAGATCGGCAACATGCTCAGCGGAATAATGATGGAAGCAGGCTCAGGCTCAGGAATGACATTGAACTTCGACAGTGTAAACGAAGATGCAGGCAAAATTCTCAACGAAGCATCAACAGTCGCTGAACAAAGAATCAAAGACAAGTTCCCAGAGCTGCCCCCTGGAATGCCTGGAATCCCAACGAGCGCGCTCGGCGAAAAATCCTCTACCGAAACTTCATAGACATAAAGGAGGAAGATGATGTCGCAATCCCCCAATCTTTTTCTTTCTGTCGGAAAGCAAGTTAAAGACGAATACGGTCGCACAATAGGCAGAGTAGCATCTTTTGCTGTAACCCCAAGCGGAAGATTTGACACAGCATTTGTAGAACAGGGCAATGGAGAATTCGCACGACATTCTGTTGAGCACCTAAAATTTGACGGTGCCGAAATAACCCTAATCTCCAAGATAAAATCAGATGCATACGTTCTCTGCGATCACATACCGCTCATATGGCGCAAGGACCAGGCCCTAGAAGAACTCTCTAGAAAGAAGAAACTATCACCAGAACTATACAACGAACTGCACAAGAGTTTCGAAGGCGCACTGACCCAACTCAGAACCGAAGCCCAAGTGCTTTCAAAGAAAATAGACGAGGAAATAAGCAAATGTGCAGAAGAAATCAACGCGCTAAACCATGCCCTCATACACCTCGAAATCGAGCATGAAATAGGCAAAATTGACGACAAATACTACGAAACTGCCTTCACCATGATTCAAGACAGTCTGAGACGAACCAGCGAAGAGAAGAGCGACTTGGAAATCACGAAAAACAAACTCTCGAACACTCTGTTAGGCGATAAACCAGAGATTTTCGACAAAACTGCGAGCAAAGCAAGAGAGTCTCCAAAAGGGTCCACAACAGTCTACTCAGCTCCTGGACTCCCTGAACCCCCAGTTGTCGTATACGTGAAAGAAATAGGAAAAACAGGCATATAGCTTTGGACAAAACGGCGGGCGGAGGAAACAGAGATAAAGAGTTTCATACATCTTGAACCTCCACCCTTTCAAGAAACAGTCGTTAAATCAGTCCAAGCCCTCAAAGTCCAACGCTACAAACTTCAGCAGGCAAGCTTTAGGCTAAAAGAAAGAGATAAAATCCTCTTTCAAACATGCATTAGTGCCCTCAACAACAAGAACAAGGAAAGAGCTGCAATATGCGCCAACGAGGTCGCCGAGGTCAGAAAGCTTCTCCAATTCCTCTACAACGTAGAACTTGCCATCGAACGAGTGATCCTTAGACTCGAAACAATAAAAGAACTGAGCGACATTGTCACCGACCTTAAGCCCGCTCTCAGACTGCTTCAAAGAGTCTCCGAAGAACTCTTCAACGTTCTACCAGATGTTTCTTCCGAGCTTACTAAAGTCAACGAAACAATAAGCGAGACACTGCACTGCACGAGGATCACGACGGATGAATCAATAATACAAGTGAACCGAAAGACGCCGGGAGGAGAAGAAATACTCCAAGAAGTCTCAACCATGCTACAACAAAAGATCGCGGAAAGACTTCCAGAACCGCCCGTTACTCCCAAGGCCAGTGAGCCTGAGGTCAACACACTGAAGAAAATGGTCGCCTTGACAGCCAGTTGTTCCCAGACGGCTGATGAGACCGAAGAAGAATCTCAAGATTCTTCCCAAACCCTCTTTTCTTATAAGAAAGCTGAAATTCAAGAAATCTCATTGACGGTTGAAAAGCCGCCATTGGAAGACGTGCTTCTTGATTACGTAAAGAAAACTAACGGAGAAATCGATTTTACTCGTTGCTCGGTTGATTTGAAAGCTTCAAATGAAGAGATTGAGAAGGCTTTGGAAAGCCTAGGAACCAAAGGAAGAATAAAAATCGAGCTAAAAACAAATGAATAGGAGGAAGAGAAAACACGAGCGCTGCGCCGGAACTTGAAAAAAACGCGACTAATTGTGCGTTAGAAGCGGTCCGTCTCGACAAACAAGGGTCGAAGGGTCTGGCAATAACAATGTATCAGAAAGCCATAGAGAGCCTGCTGCAATTAACCCAATTGTATCCTGAGTATGGTTTGAACAGAGTCTACATACAAAGGGCAATAGCGTATCAAGAAAGAATAAAGGCGCTGCAAGGAGCCATAATGCCAACAGAATCAAGAGTAGCGGAAAACAGCAATGGCGAACCCACCGGGAAAACCACTGAAAGCAGCAAGTCAAGCTATGAAGAACTCATAATGGCTGAAAAACCAAATGTCAAGTGGGACGAAGTTGTCGGACTCGATACAGCGAAGAAAGCTGTGAAGGAAGCCATCGTATATCCGGTCCAGAGACCTGACCTGTTCCCACTGGGATGGCCAAGAGGAATCCTCTTGTTTGGACCGCCAGGTTGCGGGAAAACATTGCTAGCAGCTGCAGTAGCCACAGAAATAGAGGCCACATTCGTATCAATTGACGCTGCTTCAATAATGTCTAAGTGGCTGGGTGAAGCTGAGCAGAACGTAGCCAAGCTCTTTGGTTCAATAAGAAAATCAGCGGTCGAAGGAAAAGCCTCCATAGTCTTCATAGATGAACTAGACTCTCTGATGGGCAAACACTCAAACGAGGTAGGCGGAGAGATCCGCGTTCGAAATCAATTCCTGAAAGAAATGGATGGCATAGTTGACAAAGGCAAGAACCTGCACATCTACGTCATTGGAGCCACAAACAAACCATGGGATTTGGACTGGGCCTTCATACGAAGATTCCAGAAGAGAATCCTTGTGCCTCTTCCTGACCATCATACGCGATTGATGATGTGTAAGCTTTACACGGGTCATCTTCAACTCGATCCAAATGTTGATCTGCACGAGTTAGCCAGGCTTTCAGAAGGATTCTCAGGCAGCGACATAAGAGATGTCTGCCAATCAGCCCAACTTAAACTGATCGGGGAATTCTTCGAGACAGGTCAGGCTAACAACAAGCAGGCTAAGCCCAGATCTTTGACGATGGATGACTTCAAGCAGACATTGGAAGAACGAAAACCCAGCGTGTCACTAGACATGTTATCGCTATATAACCGGTGGTTTGACGCCTTCAAGGCTCTCTAGAGGGAGGGGAACTGAAAAGATAGAAAAGGTGTGGGTGGAAAGGCTTGGAGAAGCATTTTAATTTTTGAATAACTCCTTTCTCCCCCTCAAAGTCTCCAAGCCCCACTTACCAACACCAAGATCCCAGCAGAAATCACGTCTTCTTCTTTCTAGCTATCTTCTCAATAATATCGATGATTTCGTCCACGTTTCTTGATGTGTCCACATAAGGTATGTCACTGTGCATGCTCTTTGTTGAATATGGTCCGGTGAAAGCGAGTATGGGCTTGAATACTTTGAGGGCTTCTGAGGCTTCCTCGGCAGATCGTGTGATCACGATTTTGAATATATTCCTCTTGTTGCCCACTTGCTTTCTGAATCCTTCCAGAAAAATCACATCAACCTTTCCACATTTCTTCACGATACTGCCAAATGGATAACTCTTTATCGTTATCTTCTCCATAGTAGCTACTTCATCTGGTGAGACGCCGATGATAGTTCTGGCTCCTGCTTGAGCATATCTCCACGTGTCTTTGCCTTCGGTGTCGATTGTGAAATCCGGCTCAGGAATATGCTTCACGGCCGCTACTCTAAACCCTCTTTTAGCCAGTCCTCTTGTCAACGCCTCTATAGTGACTGTCTTTCCAGATTTCTTGCCGCCCACGACGGCTATGACTGTCGCTTTCAACTTCAGCCCTCAGCTCTTTTCCATCACAGAGGCGAACGTGTCTTCCAACGTCTTCTTGTCTATCTGCAGTTTTTCGGAGAGTTTCTTGACCCACTCTACATATGACTTGAAGAGGGTCTGCAGTATCTTTGCTTTTTCCGTTCTCGACAGATCCTTGTCTTCAGCTAGTAGCAGTGCGAACCACTTGCCTGAATCTGAAAGCCTGTATGATTTGACCCACACAGTTCGCCCATTTTTCTCGCCTTTTTCCATTTCTTCTTTCAAGACCCCCATTTTCGTTAGCGATTTCAAATTCTCTATGACCGTCTTGTTGGAATAGGAAAGCCTCTTAACCATGTCTTTTTGGTAGATCTTGGCCGAAATGCCTTGATTCAATGAAAATTTCAGGACGTCAACAGATGCTTTAGAACCAAAAATCGCGCTCAAAATTCGAGTTTTCTGTTCAGAGGGAAGAAACACTACATACGGATGTGACTCTTCTGTCAAGCAACTCACTTAACACTGCTCTGTTCCAGGCGAGTATCTTAAATATTATGGCCATCTTGTTAGACTCAAACAAACTCTTAAACCCGAAAACATATGCGCTGAAACGTTGAGGTGCGTTAAGACGGCTCCTGACGAATGGGTTCCAACAGACGGAGACACTTTCGTTACAAAAGAAGGCTTCATATTCAACGTCTTTGGGTACGAGCACCCAGAAGATCGAGTCTTCGCTTTCCTAAAATACATTCCAGTCAAATTCAAACATCTCTTCACGATCGCTTTCCTAAAAAGAGCGTGGAACTATGGAGAGGCGAAATTATTTCGGGCTGAGAAGCTTTACACAGCACAGAACTACCGGGCTTTTCTCGCAACCTTTCGAGACAATTTTCCAGAATACGCGTACTATGATCCCTTCAGGGAGAAAGACG
>Ga0315277_10011341_pt1 | contig 11239 bp, 4 predicted proteins | sample YL17G05_15_MG_FD_203695 | JGI IMG/M metagenome (GOLD analysis project Ga0315277, IMG submission 203695) | Sediment microbial communities from Yellowstone Lake, YNP, Wyoming, USA - YL17G05_15 | ecosystem: Environmental > Aquatic > Freshwater > Lake > Sediment | place: USA: Wyoming | collected...
GAACTTGAGCGACTCCTCGATGGTCTGCTCCAGCACCTCCGCGATGCTCTTCCCCTTGTAGCGGATCTCCAGCGTCTGGCGGTTGAACCGTCGTCCCTTGCACTCCTCGCAGATGACGTAGATGTCCGGGAGGAAGTGCATCTCGATCTTCTTCGTCCCCTGTCCCTGGCACGCCTCGCACCGGCCACCCTTGACGTTGAACGAAAACCGTCCGGGCTTGTACCCGCGGATTTTCGCCTCGCGGATGTGTGCGAAGAGCTGCCGGATCAGGTCCAGCAGGTTCGTATACGTCGCCGGGTTCGACCTCGGCGTCCTCCCGATGGGGGACTGGTCGATCTCGATCACCTTGTCGATCTTCTCCGTCCCGCTCACGCGGTCGTGTTCCCCGGGCTTCTCCTTCGACCCGTAGAGTTTCCGCATGAGCGCCCGGTGCAGGATCTCGCTCACCAGCGTGCTCTTCCCCGACCCCGACACCCCCGTCACGCACACGAACACCCCCAGCGGCACCTTCACGTTGATGTTCTTCAGGTTATGCTCGCGCGCCCCGTACACCGTGATTGCGTGCCCCTTGAGCGCCTTCCGTCGTCGGTCCGGGACGTCGATCTGCTGCGTCCCATTGAGGTACGCCGCCGTCGTCGAGCGTTCCGCCGCGAGGATCGCCTCGAGCGGCCCTTCCGCCACCACCTCGCCCCCGTGCGCCCCCGCCCCCGGTCCCAGGTCGATGATGTGGTCCGCGCTCCGGATCGTCTGCTCGTCGTGCTCGACGACGATGACGGTGTTCCCCAGGTCGCGCAGACGCACCAGCGTGTTGAGCAGTCGACGGTTGTCCCGCTGGTGCAGTCCGATGCTCGGCTCGTCCAGCACGTAGCACACCCCCACCAGTCCCGACCCCACCTGCGTCGCTAGACGGATCCGCTGCGCCTCGCCGCCCGCTAGGGTCCGGCTCATCCGGTTCAGCGTCAGGTATTCCAGTCCCACGTCCGCTAGGAACGTCAGTCTCGACCGGATCTCCTTGAGCACCTGTTGTGCGATGACCCGTCGCTCCGCGCTCAGTCGCAGGTCCTCGAACCACCCGAGCGCCTGCGTGATCGACATCTTCGACACCTGGCTGATATTGTGCCCGTCCACCCGCACCGCCAGCGCCTCGGGCCTCAGGCGCGCCCCCCCGCACGCCGGACACGCCGCCTCGCTCATGTACCCGTGCAGCCGCTGCTTCACATACTCGCTCGTCGTCCGCTCGAACCGACGCTCCAGGTTCGGAATCACCCCCTCGAACTCCGCCCCTAATTTCTCCTCCAGCTTCCGCGTCGTCCCGAAGAGCAGCGCCTGCCGGACCTCCTTCGGAAGGTCGTTGAACGCTAGTTCCCGCGACACCCCGAACTGGTAGCAGAAGTCCCGCAGCACGTGGCTGTAGTAGATCGCCATGCGCTTTCCCCCGCGCCGCCACGCGTCGATCGCCCCCGCGGCTAGGCTCAGCCTCCCGTCCGGCACGATCAGCTCCGGGTCGAACTCCAGCCTCGTCCCCAGCCCGTCGCACGTCCGGCATGCCCCGTACGGACTGTTGAAGCTGAAGAGCCGCGGGCTCAGCTCCTCGATGCTGATGTTGCACTCCGGGCACGCGTAGAGCTCGCTATAGACGTGGTCCTCCCACCCGGCCGTCGTCCCGCCACTCAGGACCTTGCCGGCGTCGCCCCGCGAACCCGTCTCCCTCTCCACCGACACCACCGCGAGTCCTTCGCCCAGCGTCAGCGCCGTCTCCATCGAGTCCGCTAGCCGCCCCCGGATCCCTTCCTTCATGACCAGCCGGTCCACCACCGCCTCGATGGTGTGCCGGGTGTTCTTGTCCAGCGGCTTCGTCTGCTTCACGTCGGTTAGAATGCCGTCCACGCGCGCCCGCACAAACCCTTCCCGCCGGATCCGCTGGAACACCTCCCGGTGTTCTCCCTTTCGTCCGCGCACCAGCGGACTCATCACCATCACCCGCGTCCCCTCCGCTAGCTTAAGCACTTCGCCCACCATCTGTTCGCGCGTCTGCTGCGCGATCGGTTTCCCGCATCCGGGGCAGTGAGGCTCCCCCACCCGCGCAAACAAGAGTCGCAGGTAGTCGTAGATCTCCGTCGTCGTTGCCACGGTCGACCGAGGCGTCCCTCCGCCGCTCCGCTGCTCGATGCTGATCGTCGGCGGCAGCCCCTCGATGTACTCCACCTCCGGCTTCTGCATCTGCTGCAGAAACTGCCGCGCGTACGCCGACAGGCTCTCCACGTATCGCCTCTGTCCCTCCGCGTAGAGCGTGTCGAACGCTAGCGACGACTTCCCCGACCCCGACAGTCCCGTGATCACCACGAGCTTGTCGCGCGGGATGTCCACGTTGATGTTCTTCAGGTTGTGCTCGGCCGCCCCGCGCACCGAGATGAACTTCTCCATCGATTCCTCGCACCCGCAGGTTCAGGAGAAGGGGGTTGAAAAAACAGTCCCTCAATAAACCTGTTATCTTACCGGGACGCAACTCTGGAAGCAAGCAAAAAGGGCAGGGGGAGAGCAGGGAATCCGGGGCAGGGGGGTAGGGGGCAGCATTTCCCCCTCTCCCGCTTCAGGGGGAGAGGGTTGGGGTGAGGGGGCTTCTTTACCTCATCGCCTGCAACTTACTTCAGCAGCGCCTTCATCTGGAGGAACTGGCCTGCCGCAGCGTCCACCTCTGCCCGGTTTGCCGTCGGGTGCTCGCTTTGGACAATGCCCTGCGCCTCCTCGATCCGCTTCGGCGTCAGTGGGTGCGTCTGGAACATCTCCGTCAGCAGGCCCGGCTTCGACTGGTCCAGTCCGTTCAGCGCCGTCAGCAGCTCCACCATGCCCCACGGGTTGTACCCGGCGCGCGTCATGTACTCGATCCCGTATTTGTCCGCCTCGTATTCGTCATTCCGACTGTACTTCAGGTTGACCATGTTGGTGGCCAGTTGCGCGACCTTGGCGGCGTTTTCCCCCTGGGCGCCCATCGCGTAGCCCGCAATCTCCACGAGCACTTCCGCCCCCATCTGCCGCTGGATCCCCGCTACGCTGTGTTTCGCAGCGATGTGGGCTGTCTCATGCCCCAGCACCGACGCTAACTGGCGTTCGTTCGTCATCATCTTCATCAGCCCCGCCGTCACGTACACCTTACCCGCCGGCAGCGCAAACGCGTTCGGCACGTCCGACGCTAGGAGCGCATACTCGTAAGGCATCCGCCGGTCCGACACCGTCGCCATTTTTGCCCCCACGCTCTTCACGTACTGCTGCAGGGCCTCGTTCGGCACCTTGCCCCCGAACTCCTTCTCAAAGTCCGGCGCCGCCTGCTTCCCCAGCGCGATCTCCTGGTCCTCGCTGATGAGCGACAGTTCTCTCTTCTGGGTCGCGGGGTTCGTGACGCACCCCGTCGCAAAAAAGGCGACCACGACCAGCAACATCCCGGCTCGGCACATGTGCTCTTTCATCGCGTCTCCCCCCGGAAAAAATTAGCTCCGCCTTCGGCCCGTCTCATCCCTCGCCCAGCACCTCCGCTAGGGTGAACGGTCCCAGCGCCCCGCGGGCCCGTCCCCCGAACGACGCCACCGCCCCGGCGATTTCCGCGTCATACGGCGACTCGCTTGCCCCCGGCCCCTGTTCCGGGTCGATCCCCAGGAGCTCCGTCATCGCAATCTTCTCCGGCGGCCGCGCTAGCACGTACGCCGGTGCCGTCGAACCCTCCACCCGGCTCACCACCCCCATCCCCGTCAGCCGCTCCAGCAGCACTTCCGCCATCTCCGCCGGAAGCTTGAGTTTCCGCGCCACCTCCGCCGTCCCCGTCGCTCCCTCGCCCGCGAGGTAAGGCTTCGCCACCGCCACCGTCGCCGCGAGCATCGCCCCCGGCGTCGGCACGAACTTCTCCGCCTCTTCCGCTAGCCGCACTTGCGCTAGGTTCGCCCCGGCGTGTGCGATCTCCGCCCCGAAAAGAAACAGAAGCCACGTCAGGTTCAGCCACAGGAGAAAGAGCGGCAGGAGCCCCAGCGTCCCGTAGAGACTCCCCGCACCCACCAGCTTCGTCACGTAGAGCGAGAACCCCCACTTGGCCGCGAGCCACAGCGGCGCGATGATCGCCGCGCCTCCCAACGCCCACCGGAAGTTCACCTTCGTGTTCGGCATCAGCGTATACACCGTCCCCAACAGCAGGACGCCCACCAGGATCGGGGCGATCACCGCGCCCGTCCTCACAATCCACGACAGCACCGGGGTGTTCTCCAGTCCCCCCGCGCCCGCCCGTCCCACGTAGATCGCCGTCGCCAAAAGCAGCGGACACAGCGTGATCACCGACCAGTAAAGGAGCACTCTCCTCCCGAGCGGCCGAACCCGTCGCGCCCCGAACACCCGGTTCAGCGACCGTTCCATCGTCGTCAGGAGCGTCAGCACCGTCCAGATCAGCACCAGCACCCCCACCGGCCCCACCCGCCCGAACGTCAGCTTCTGCTCCACACGTCCCACCAGCCGTTCGATCGTCTCCGAGAGCCCCACGGTCCGCGTCGTCGGCTCGATGTTCGCCCACGGCCCGCTCTCCATCGGCATCACGCTTTCCTTTTTCACCTCGATCTCATCCACCCCCACCGCCGCGAGGATGTTCTGGATCCCGCTCTTCGTCGTCTCCACCATGCCGAACGGTTTCAGGACGATCACCGCCAGCACCAGCGCCGGGATCAGCGCGAAGATCGTGCGGAACGACAGGGCCGCACTCATCGCCATCGCGTTGTTCTTCCTCAGCCGCTCCGCGCAGAACCCCCACAGCTCCCACTGGTGCCGCAGGAACCGCGCCCATCGCGTCAGTTCGTCCAGCGGGGCGCTCAGGAAACTCGTCTTCCGTTTCTGCAACCGATCAACGATCTTCATGGCCTCGCTTCCGTTTCGCCATTTCAGTCTTGAATCCCTCTCCCGCTTCATGGGGAGAGAGTGTGGATGAGGGGTGGATCTTCTCTGTTGTTCCGCTTTCTCCTGCTTGCCTGTTCCTCTGCTCACCTGTTCTGCGGCGCCCTGCGCCGCGCTCCCTCGGCCTTCGGCCTTAGACCTTCGGCCTTGCCTTTTCAGTTCTCACTTCGGTATCACCAGCTTCAGGAACCCGTCCAGCGGGCCCTTGAGCGAGCTGCCGTCGAACTTCCCCCCTCGCACGCTCCCCATCGACACCTTCGGACTCGACCGCTTGCCCGTCAGGTGCACCGGCACCCGCAGGTTCGCCATGTCCACGAGCGGGATCTTGATGCCGAGCTTCGTCAGGAAGTTGGCCGTCGCCGGCACCGTGATCGTCATGTCGATCGAGTCGTCCAGTCCCACCCACCCCGAGAACGCCATCTCATACTTGTTGTCCAGCACGAGCGAAAAGTCCTCATACTCCACCCGCCCGTTCCGGATCGTGAACACCGTGCTCGTCGGCGCCACGTTGTGCGCCTGCCCGTCCCCAAGGTCGATCATGGAAAAGAGCTTGTCTACCAGTCCCGCAGGCCCGGCCGAGGTCATCTTGAACTGGGCCAGGTCCAATCTTCCGTGCCCCGTCATCTGGTCCAGCGGCTTGTCGCCCAGCGGACAGACGAGATCGTCCAGGAGCATCGACACCCGCCCGTCCACGTCTCCCATCATCATCGGGTTCATCTTGGACAGCAGGCCCCACTTGAAATCGTGACTGACGTGGAGGTTCTCGACGGCCTGCAGCTGGGGTCCCATGTGGAACGTCGCTGGCTGCGTCCGCAGGTCCAGCACGAAGCCTACCCGGATCTTCCCGTCCCCCGACGCGATCTCCGTCACCGGAAGCGTGATCTGACCGTCCCGCATCACCGGCTTGAATTGCGCCGCTCCTACCGGGATGCCATACACCTTTCCCGACGTCCATCCCGCCTGGAAGTTCCCGGTCATTCCCCGCCACGCCGGCTTCGCCCGCGGGTCGTTCGCCGGTCCCGATAGTGCGAACTGTCCCGACGCCGGCCCCGTTAACGACAGGTCCCCCGCCAGCCCGGGACTGAACTGCACCACCAGAGGCATGATCTTCTCCCAGGTCCCCTGGTAGCTCCCCGTCAGGTCCACCTGTCGGATCGTCGTCCACTGCCGGATCGTCCCCTTCATGTTCGCCGCTAGCGCCGTCGACGTGAACGTGACCTTGTCCAGCGTGATCGAATCCTGTCCCGAATTCATCCGCACGTTGTACCCGAACTCGACGTGGGTGTCGCGGAACGCCCCTTCACCCGTCCCCACCACGATGTCGTTGACGGTCCCGCTCCCCGCCTGGACCATGATCCCGCCGTCCTGCGAGGTCGTTGCCGACCACGTCATCTTCCCCTGCATCGCCGGGAGCTTGTCTTCGCCCATCAGCCGCTCGACCACCGGCATCACCTGTCCCAGGTCCGCCGACACAGCCGTCTTCCCGCTCAAGACCGGCGTCTTGAGCCAGCTCACCGCGACGTCCGACGCCGATACCGTCGCCACCTGTCCCGCGTCGATCTTCACCGCCTTCGCCGATAGGCGTCCCGCCGAAGGCGCGAAGTCCACCCCCGTCCATGCGAACGTCACGAGCTTCGTCGCCAGCAGTCTGGCGTCCACGCAGGGATTCTGCACGAGTCCCGTCCCCGCGGCTAGCGCAATCTCGCCTTCGGGTGTCCGCCGGATTCCGCCCTTCGCCCCCAGGATCCCTCCCAATCCCTTCAGCCGCTTCACCCCGAACGCCTCCGCCCACTCCGCTATCTTTGCGAGGTCCGCCGCCTGCAAGTTCACATCCGCCGATAGCGCGCCCGTCGTCAGCTCATACGACCCGCTCGCCACCGCCGCCACCGTCCCTTGAAAAAGCGTCGTCCCCTCCGTCAGCACGACCCGTGCCGGTTTCCCCTCCGCAAGCTCGACCCGTCCCGCTTGCGTGAATGTCCCGCTCCCCATCCGTTGGAAACTGTTCCCCACCCCCACAAGAAGGTTGTCCACCTTGCCCGAGCTCTTGAATCCCACCGCCTTCCCGTCCGCCGTCGGGGTCAGTTCCACCGTGCACACCGCGTTCCCGGCGAGGTTCGGGGGCTTCTCCATCGCCCCCAGGCGCCGCAGGAGGACCAGCGTCGGCTGCAGGTTCGCCGTCACGTCCGCCTTGCCGCGGACGTTGAATGTCTTGCCCCAGTCCGTTGCCGCGTCCGACGCCGACGCCGTGGCGAGCTTTCCCCCCGTCGCGTCCACCACGTCCGCCTCCAGGCGCTGGAATGCCGCGTGCTGCGACTTCAGGTCCGCCTCCGCCGACTTCCACGCGACCGCGATGCTCCGGGCCGGAAGCGCCGCTCCGTCGATCCCCGGGTTCGTCACCGTCGCGCTCCCCGAGCTGACCACCGGCCCGTCCGTCTTCTCCTGCTTCGCCCCGCCCTGCAGTTTCACTGCCCCCGCGTATCGCTTGAGTGCCGGCACGTCGAACGCCGAGAGCCAGTCGCCCACCACCGCGATGTCCGCCTGCTTCACGTCGGCGTCCGCCTGGAACGTCCGCGTCGCTAGGTCGACCCACCCGCTCGCCGTCGCGTCGAGGATCGCAGGCATCGTGATCGTCGCCAAGTCCGCCGTGATCCGCCCGGGCTTCCCCCCCGCAAGACTCACCTTTCCGGCGAGGTCCCATCTCGCCCCGCCGATCCGTCGGCTCGTCTTCCCCGTCGGGATCACCAGGTCCGACGCCGTTCCCGTGCTCTTCACCGAAATCTCGCCCGGCCCTCCCGTCGCCGCGCCCGTCGAACTGAATTCCGCCGAGCACCCCACGCTCCCTCCGACCGTCGGCAGCTTCTCCATCCCGCGGACCCGGTGCAGGATCTCGATTATCTGTCCCAGGTTCGCGTTCAAGGTCGTCTTGCCGCGCAGGTTGAACGTCGTGCCCCACGACCCTGCGGCGTCCGCCGCCGACGCCGTCAGCAGTTTCCCGCCCGTCGCGTCCTGCACGTCCACGGCCAGCGACTGCGCCGTCGCCTGCTTCCCCTTCGGCTGCACTTCCGCGCCTTTCCACGCCGCCGTGATCTTCTTCGCCGCTAGCGCCGATCCGTCGATGGTCGGGTTCGCTATCGTCGCCGTCCCCGTCGACGCGATCGCCCCGTCCTTTCCCGCCCGGTCCACCGTGACGTTCGTCTCCAGCGTTCCGCCGTAGGGCGCAAGCGCCGTGACGTCCGCTCCCATCGACCGCGCCCATTGCATCATCGTCCCCAGGTTCCCGCGCGTGAGACCCACCTCCGCGTGCAGTCCTCCGTCCTTCGGCGTCGTCCATCCCGATGCCTTAAGCGACGTCTCGCCGTCCAGGTCCACCGTCGCCTTCTCCACCGTGTACCGCTCGACGGCGCGTTCCTTGAACTCGACCATCCCCTGCACCGACGCCTGGGCCGTTCGGAACTGGATCAGCCGGTTCCCTTCCTTGTACCGCACCGAATCCCCGCCCGCCGTGACGTCGACATGCACCACGCCCGCCGTCCGCGTCCTCGATACCTTCCCCTGCACCTTCCCTGCGAACTCCAGCGACCCCATGTCGAACACCCGGCTCATCTGAGCGTAGACCGCCGCAAGGTCCGCCTGGAAACTCGCCTTCAGCTCCTCCCGCGTCCCCGAGACCTCCACCTCCGCGAAGCTCGACTTGACCCCCGCCTTTCGCACCTCGAGGCCCTTCTCCGCGATCACCGCCGCGTCGAAGTCCACTGCCACCGGGTCGAGCCGGATCGTCGTCCCGCCACGCACCCCCGCAACGTCCTTGATCTCGATGACCCCCTTCGCCGCAGGCTTCTCCCCCGTCTGCACCGATAGTTCCGTCACCTCCAGTCGTCCCGACGTGATCGTCACGTCCGGCCGCACGCGCAGGAGCGAAGGCACCGCGCGCCCCAGCGCTCCCAGGTCGATCCCTCCGTGCATCGTCAGCGCAAAGTCCGGAAGCGACTGCACGTGCCCTCCCAGCACCGCCGCCGTCACCGAGTTGGCCGAAAACCCCGTCGTCTCCTTCCCGGGCCGCCACGCAATCGTCGTGTCGAACCGCCCCGGCTCCCCGGTCAGCGTCAAACCCGCCGTCACGTCCTTGGGCGTCGCCGCAAACGTCCCCGCGAGCGTCAGTCCCACCGGTTTCACGTTCGCCGACTCGAGCTCCGCCGACCGGAAGTCCGCTAGGGCCGCCTCCAGCGACCCCTTCGCCTTGTGGTCCGCCACGTCCCCCGCTACGTGCAGCTTCACTTTCCCGCTCACGTCCGACCGGTTCGCCGCAAACGCTAGGATCGGACCGATCGACACCTCCCCGTCCGTCGCCACGTCCAGCTTCACCGTCGCGTCCAGCGGCCGGATCTCCCCCTCGTGCACGAGGTTCGTCGCCTCAAGGCTCGCCGTGACTCCCTCGCCGCCGGCTAGCTTCGCCGTCACCCGTGCGTGGATCTCGTTCAGCGTCTTCAGCGTCACGTCCGCGTCGACCTTCGTCACGTCGTAGCTTCGTCCGCCCGGAAGTTCGAGGCGCACCGAGACGTCCTTCAGGTGAATCGTCCCGCGCAGTTCCGGCAGCGCCTTGGGCGCCTTCGCCGCCTTGGCCTCGCCGCCCGGACGCTTCTCCGGCGTCGGCGCGACCTCCGTCGGCTTGGGCGGGGGCGCCGGCAGGGGGATCGGCGGCACAGTCGTCACGCCGGTCGTCGCCTTCCGCCCGCCCACCGCCTCCGCTATCGTGATCCTGCCGTCAGGCCCCTCCTCGACCACCACGTGTGCCGACGCCACCTCGATTGACCCCAGGTCCTGCCACGACGTGGCTAGGTGCAGAATCCCCCAACCCACCGTCACCTTCTCCGCCCGCAGCACCTCTTGTCCTGCCGGGTCCACTAGCGTCACCCCGCGGATCTCGCAAGGCCCAAACCACGAAAGCGACAGGTCGTCGATCTCCGCCCGTCCCGCAATTTGCCCGTTGATCTTCGACACGATGTACCCCCGCACCGCGCTCGTCGACGCGAGGTAGGGGATCGTCCACACGAGAACGATGAGGATGCCGCCCCCGATGAGTGCTCTTCTTCGCCAGCGATGTCGCCGGGGCGCTCGTTCGCTCTGCGCGGGCGCTTTGCCGGATGGTTCGCTCATGGTTCAATTCCCTTCAGGAAGTTGTTCAACGAATCCCCGGCCCGTGACCGTGGGCCGGACCCCTCCGTCACTCATTATACATTGGCCCGCCCGTCCTTGCCAACCCTTTCAGCCCCTTCGCCCCTCCGCTTCCCTCAAATCAGGGGTTGAAATTCGGCGATTGTTTGGAATTTGCCGCTTGGGGCTTGTAAGGGACTTGGCATTTGGAATTTGGAACTTGTTTGGAGCTTGGTCCTTGGAACTAGGATCTTGTCGTACAGTAGTCTGGTCCGGCACTTTGAAACTTCCTCACATTCCGGTGCCTTTACTTCAGCCAGGGCCTCTGTTTGCTCTCGGGCGTATAGTGGTGCAGTTCGATCGGATTCCCGTCCGGGTCCGCTATCCATGCCTGCCAACTCCGGTCCGTCCCTACCTTCGGGTCTGTCACTTCCACTCCTTTCGCCCGGATCGCCGCCACCGTTTTCTCGATGTCGTCCACCTCCAGGCACAGGTGTTGGTAGGACTGTCCTTCCGCCTTCGGCCCCGTCTTCCCTTCGAAGATCTCGATGAAGTTCCGTCCCCCCGCGTGGAGGTACGCCCCGTACTTCCGCCCGTCGGGCTTCACGAACGGAAACGCCTCCGTCATCCCCAGCTTGTCGCGGTAGAACCCAATCGCCCTCTCAAGCTCGCTCGTCACGTAGCACGCATGTGCAATGCCGGTAATCATCCTCATTTCCCCTTCCGACGTATCCGTGGTTTCCCTTGACTCCCGGTCTGGCGCCGGGATGCACTGAGTATATCATGCGGCCCCGTCCCTCGTCATTTCTGTTTCGTCATTGAATAGGAATTAGTCATTCGGATTTCGTCATTCGGCTTTTGAATCTCCTGCTCCCCTGCTCTCCTGTTCAACTGTTCTCCGGCGAAGCCGGCGGCCTTCGGCCTTTCTGTTCCTTCCTTCGCTCTCCGATTCTCCTTGCTTTTCCCGCCGGAATCGCTATACTGCCCTGCGGTTTCATCTGCCATAACTCCCGGCCAAAAAAGGGCCAGAGCCTCTAAAACAATGACTTCGTCGGCCCGAGGCCGAGCGAGACGGTCGTCCGGCAAGGAGGCCGACTGAGGCGATTTAGCCGGTGGCGAATCGCCGAGGGAGGCCGACGATGCCGGCGCCCGTCCGAGGCGCCGA
>Ga0315277_10011342_pt1 | contig 11238 bp, 11 predicted proteins | sample YL17G05_15_MG_FD_203695 | JGI IMG/M metagenome (GOLD analysis project Ga0315277, IMG submission 203695) | Sediment microbial communities from Yellowstone Lake, YNP, Wyoming, USA - YL17G05_15 | ecosystem: Environmental > Aquatic > Freshwater > Lake > Sediment | place: USA: Wyoming | collected...
CCTCCCGTCTCGCTTCAATCTCTTTTACCGAGTTCATCGAACACCTCCTTATTATTGATTAATATCAATAATAACACGGCGAAAATAATATGTCAAGCCAACCATCCCACTTTTATGACGCAGGCCCCGGAGACTCCCTTTTCTTGACATCGGTTTTTAAAAGGATTAGCATAACCCTGAAGAGCCCTTTGGAGGAAAAAGGAAGAAAGCAGGAGGAGCATTATTTAGTATTTGAGGCAGGGGGGTATCCGCTGGCGGCGAGGCTCAGCCAGATCCAAAAGGTTTATGCTCAAGGGGAGACGGCTCCGGAGGAAAAGGCGATGGATTTGGGAGAAATAATCGGGAGCAAACAGAAGACCGGCAGATATTATTTGGAAGTCCTGGCCAAGGGAAAAACGGTCCCGGTGCTGGTGGACCGGATTGAGCCGATCAAGGACCTTCAGTTGGCGGTCTGGCTGGATTTTCCCGGACCCATGCGCCGGCCGGGCAATAAGATGATCAAGGGATTTTTCTTTGACGGCAGTCGGATGATTTCTTTGATAGATTTTAGCCAGGTCTTTCCCGCGAGGGGAAAATGACCGGCCAGCTCGCGGATCAGGTCAGTCCGGCCAGGCGCTGGCTCCGGTTCTCGCTGGGAGAGAAAAAGTCAGCCCTTCGGCTGGATTGTCTGGTCCGGGTTCTGGATCAAATTGAATTGTTCCTTCTGCCGTTTCTGCCGAGGGAGTTTAAAGGGGTGATTTATTTCAATGAGCAGGCGGTGCCGATTGTCAACTGGGAAATTTTCGGGATCAAATCATCTTCCGGGGGACTGGTAATGATTCTGGAACAGGGGAAGGATTGGATCGGGATGGAAGTGAAAGACACCGGCAAGGTGGAAGAATACCGGCCGGGTCCCGGGGCAAAAGAAAATGGGTTCTGGATTGAGCTGGATGCGGAGAAGGGGATTTGGGGCCTGGATGAGGGAAAATTTTTTAAGACCTTGAGGCAAGATCATTCCCGGCCGGAAGATTAGGAGGAAGAGATGTCCAAGAAGATATTACTGGCGGATGATTCCATTACCATTCAGAAGGTGGTCAGGATCACCCTGGCGGACGGAGACTATGATCTGATCACCGTGGATAATGGGAACGAGGCGGTGGAACGCATCCGGACCGAAAAGCCGGACCTGGTTCTGCTGGATGTGGTGATGCCGGGTAAAAACGGCTACCAGGTTTGCGAGGAGATCAAAAAAAATCCGGAAACCGCCGACATCCCGGTGCTTTTGCTGGCCGGAAGTTTTGAAGGATTTGATGAGATGAAAGGCGCGGAGATCGGCGCGGATGGTTTTATTATTAAACCCTTTGAGTCGCAGACCCTGATCGGCAAGGTGGAAGAGATGCTCCTCCGGGCCGGTAAGCCCCGGCGGGCGCCTGCCGAGGAGACGGGGGCTCAGGCCAAGACCAGGCCGATAGAGCCGCCTAAAAAACCCGCGGCGCCTTCTCTCAAGGCGGCGATGGAGCCGCCGCCCCAGGTGAGCGCGGAGGTCAAAGATTTTATGGATTCCCTTTCTTCAGAAATGGATCAGCCGGCTCGGGCGCCGTCTCCTCCGGCCACGGAAGCCAGGCAGGCGAAAGAGGCCGCGGGAATTGAAGAAGGCCCGGCCGAGCCGGAAGCGGTTGCGGAAGCCGTAGCGGAATCAACCAGCGAGGCTGAGCAGTTATGGGGAGAGGCTGAGGTGGTTTCCGAAGAGGAAGCCGGAGCGGATGTGGTTGAGGCGGAGGTGGTAAGCGAGGAAAAGCTGTGGGAGGTGCCGGCGATGGAGGGCGAGGAAGTCGTTGCGGGGGAGGTTGCAGAGGGAGAGGCAATAAGCGAAGAGGCGGCGTTGGAGCCGGAAGAAGCGGTTGCTGAAGCCGAGTTGGCGGGAACCGAGGCAATGATAGAGCCGGAGGCGGTTGCGGAACCCGAGGCGGAAGTGGTGGAATCTTATGCGAGGGCCGGGGAGCCGATTGAGGAGGGCATTGCCGAGCCGGAAATGATCGCGGAACCGGAAATGGAGACCGTGCCGGTCGCGGAACCGATTATGCCGGGAGAGGCCGGGATGATGGAAGGGGAATTCGCGGAGGCAGAACCGAAGATGGATCTTAAAGGTATAGAGGGCAAGGCCAAAGAGGCCGCAGAGGAGATTGCCGGCGCGGTTCAAGCCGGGATCAGCCAGGAGGAGTTGATCAATTTAATCCGGGACACGGTTGAGCGAGTGGCCTGGGAAGTGGTTCCGGAGCTGGCCGAAACCTTGATCAAGGAACGGATTTCGCGCTGGGAAGCGCAGACGCAGTAAACATCATACGGTTGATATGTTGATAGGTTAATAGGTTGATAAGGCGGAGATCATCCCGCGAGAGAATCTGGATATTCTTATCAACTTATCATCTTATCAACCTATCAACCGGTTTTCTTTAAGGAGGAATTCCAGGAATGAGCGCCAAGGAGTTGCCCAAAAATTTTGAGCCGAAAAGCGCGGAAAAGCGCTGGTATGACTTCTGGGAAGAGAGCGGCTATTTCAAGCCGAGCGACAAACCCGGGGCAAAGAATTACTGCATCGTGATTCCGCCGCCCAATGTCACCGGCGTGCTTCATCTCGGGCACGCCCTGAACAATACCCTTCAGGATATCCTGATCCGGTATCATCGGATGCTGGGAGAGAACGCGCTCTGGCAGCCCGGGACCGACCACGCGGGCATCGCCACGCAATATGTGGTTGAAAAGGAGTTGAGCAAGGAAGGCCTTTCCCGCAAACAACTGGGCCGGGAAGAATTTATTAAGCGGGTCTGGAAATGGAGGGAGGAAAAAGGGGGGAGGATCATTGAGCAACTCAAGCGGCTGGGCGCCAGTTGCGACTGGAGCCGGACCCGATTCACCATGGATGAAGGCTTGTCTTGCGCGGTGCGCGAGGTTTTTGTCCGGCTCTACCAGGAAAAGCTGATTTACCGGGGAACCTGGCTGGTGAACTGGTGCATCAGTTGCGGAACCGCGCTCTCCCAGCTGGAAGTGGAATTGAGCGAGACCGACGAGCAGGGTCAGCTCTGGTATATCCGCTACCCGTTGGTTGAGGGCAAAGGCGCGCTCACGGTTGCGACCACCCGGCCCGAGACCCTGCTCGGGGATAGTGCGGTGGCGGTCAACCCGGAAGATGACCGATACCAGGGGCTGGTCGGGAAAATGGTGTATCTGCCCTGCACCGACCGGAAGATTCCGGTCATTGCCGATTCTTATGTGGACCGGGAATTCGGGACCGGCGCGCTCAAGATTACGCCCGGGCACGACTTCAACGACTATGAGATCGGGCTGAGGCATCGTCTGGAGGCGCTCTCGGTGATAGACATCGGAGGCAAGATGACCGGGCCGGTCGGGAAGTATCTGGGAATGGACCGGTTTGAATGCCGGAAGCAAATAGTGGAGGATTTGAAGGCGCAGGGGCTTCTGGAAAAGATCACGCCCTACCCGGTTCGGCCGGGAAGATGCTACCGCTGCCAGACCATAGTGGAGCCGACTTTGAGCACGCAATGGTTTGTGAAAATTCAGCCCCTGGCGGAGCCGGCCTTGGAGGCGGTTCGGCAAGGCCGGTCCCGGATCATCCCGGAGAGCGAGTCCAAGAAATATGTTCACTGGATGGAAAACATCCGGGACTGGTGCATCTCCCGCCAGATCTGGTGGGGACATCGGATTCCGGCCTGGTATTGTCAGGACTGCGATCAGATCACGGTCAGCCGTTCCGATCCGGCCGAGTGCGCGCACTGTCATTCTGGAAAAATTGAGCAAGACCCGGATGTGCTGGACACATGGTTCAGCTCTGCGCTCTGGCCCTTCAGCACCTTGGGCTGGCCGGACCAGTCCCCGATCTTGAAGCAGTTCTATCCCAACTCCGTCCTGGTCACCGGGTTTGACATCCTTTTCTTCTGGGTCGCCCGGATGATGATGATGGGAATTCATTTTATGGGAGAGGCTCCGTTTTCGGAGATCTATCTTCACGGCCTGGTCCGGGACGAGCGCGGTGAAAAATTCTCCAAGACCAAAGGCAATGTGATTGACCCGCTTCTGATGATTGACGAGTTCGGAGCGGACGCGCTCCGGTTCGCCCTGGTGCTCCTGGCGTTTTACGGCCGGGATTTGAAGCTCTCCCGCAAGCGGATTGAGGATGTCAAGCATTTCATCAACAAAATCTGGAACGCGGCGAAATTCGCCTTGAGCCAGCTTTCGGATTTTGATCCGGCGCTCACCAAAATTGATGCTTCCGACCTGAGCCCCGCGGACCGCTGGATTCTGAGCCGGCTGCAGGAGGCGGTCAAGGAAACCAGGGAGCTGATTGAGTCGTATCGCTTCAGCGAGGCGGCTCAGGCGATTTATCATTTCATCTGGGACGAGTTCTGCGACTGGTATCTGGAATGGTCCAAGCCCTTTTTCTACCGGCCGGAAAAGCCCGCGCAGAAAAAAGCCGCCCAAAAAACCATTCACCGGGTTCTGGACTATTCCCTCCGGCTCCTGCATCCCTTTATGCCGTTCCTGACCGAGGAGCTCTGGCAGAGCCTTCCCAACCCCGGGCCCAGTATTATGATCTCGGAATTTCCCGGAGTGGAGCCGGCGTTGATTGACCCGGACCTGGAAGAAGCGATGCGGGATTTGCAGCAAACCGTGACCGCGATCCGGAATCTGCGGGCCGAGAATCTGGCGCCGCTATCCGCCAAAGTCCGGGTCTTGCTGATCGCGAACGATGAGAAGGCGCAAGAGTTTTTTGAGCGGAACCGGATTTATCTCCAAAGCCCGCCCCAGGTGAACATCCAGGAGCTTGAGATCCGCATCGGCGGAGAAAAGCCGGCAACTTATGTCGGGAGCCCGATCCGCAGGGGCGAGGTCTGCGTGGACCTGGCCGGCCTGGTGGATTTTGACCAGGAGCTTTTGCGCTTGCAAAAGGAGCAGGAGAAACTGGGCAAAGAGCTAGAGCGGGTGGAGCAGGCGCTTTCCAAACCCGGGTTCGCCGAGCGCGCGCCCAAAGAAGTGATTGAGAAACAATCGGGAATAAAAAATGAAATCCAGGATAAATTGGGCACGGTCAAAGAAAATCTCGCCCGACTGAGCAAGCTGAAAAATCAAATCAAGTGAGGGCCGAAATGGAAAAATTTAAACTGGCTTTGGCGCAGATTACAAGCGAGCCGGGGAATCTGGAAGCCAATTTGAAAAAAATGCTCGCATATATTGAGCGCGCCGGAGCCGAAGGCGCGGCAATGATTATTTTTCCGGAAATGTGCCTGCCCGGGTATATGGTGATGGATGGAAAAGACTTCCATAATTTCTTCGCGCTCGCCACCGACTTCACGGACCCGGCCACGGCCGAACTTCTGAAAGCCGCGGAGAAAAATCATCTGCACATTATTTACGGCGCTTCCACCAAAAGCCCGCGGGTGGAGGGAATTTATTACAACAGCGCGGTCTTGCTCACCCCGCAAGGACTGATTGAGGTTTACCATAAATCTCATCTTCCCACCGGCAATCACGGCGGATGCGTATTCTACGAGGGTCTTTACGCCAAGCACGGAAACGAGTTCCCGCTGATTGAGCTCAAGGAAGTCAAGCTCGGGATGCAGGTCTGCTTTGACGCCTTCTTCCCGGAAGTGAGCCGGATTCTGGCCATCAAGGGAGCGGAATTGCTGGTGAACATTTCCGCGGCGCCGCTCACCAGCAAACCGAGCTTTGACAAAATCCTCCCGGCCCGGGCCCTGGAAAACGCCTGTTATTTCGCTTATGTTAATGTGGCGGGACCGCAGGCCGGCATCACCTTTTTCGGGCATAGCCGGATTTTGAATCCGCTCGGGATGCCGGTTCTGGAGCTTAAGCCGGACAAGGAAGATTTCGGGGTTGCGGAACTCAATCCCGAGCTTCTGGCAGGACTTAGACGACAACTGGATATGCTCCGGGACCGGGCAAGGCGGCCGGAAATATATTGGGAGCTGTGCGAGGATTTCAGTTGATGGAAAGCAAAGCTTGCGAGATCAAACCGGCGGAGTCAAGCTGGGCGGAATCCGAGCGGGACTGTCCGGTGAGGAATCTCACGGTCCGGGTGAAAAAGTTTTATCATTTTTATTCGCGCGGCTGTTGCGCCACCTACAGCTATCTTTCCGGAATCTTCTGCGAGCAGGAGGATGACTGCAAGAAACTCGGTCTCTATGACCAATGTCCGCTCTTAAAGGAGATGATTGCGCCCAATGAATAAAAACTGGATAAGAAATCCGGCCCGGCTCGGGTTCGCGCTTTTTCTGGCCGGAATAATTCTAAGCGCCTGCTCAAAAAAGCCTGATTATAATGTGCTCCTGATCACCCTGGATACCACCCGGGCGGATCACCTTCGCTGCTATGGCTACCAGAATGTGGAAACCCCGGCATTGAACAGTCTGGCCCGGGAAGGCGTGGCTTTCGGAAGGGCGTATGCGCCCAATCCCATGACCCTTCCGGCGCATACCACCATTCTCTCCGGCACGCTCCCGCTTTATCACGGGGTTTATGACAATGGCGGTTTTATCGTCCCGCAAGATCTAATCCTGCTCCCCGAGGTTCTGAAAGAAAATGGCTGGACCACCGCGGGTTTTGTCAGCGCCGCGGTTTTGAAAAAGGATTTCAATCTGAATCAGGGCTTTGAGTTCTGGGACGAGGAAGGGATTACTCCCCAGCCCCAGATGCATATGCTGGTGGCGGAGCGAAAAGCAAATGCGGTCACGGACGCGGCGCTCAGGTGGCTGGAGAAAAACGGAAAGCAAAAGCGCTGGTTTTTATGGGTGCATTATTTTGATCCGCACACGGAATATGATCCGCCCGACCCGTACAAGAGCCTTTATTACTTTGATCGGTATTCGGGCGAAATCGCTTTTATGGACAGCCAGATCCAGAGGCTGTTGCAAGACCTCAAGCAAAAAGGTCTTTATGAAAAAACCATCATCATTGCCATCGCAGACCATGGCGAGAGCCTGGGCGAACACCAGGAGCCGACCCATTTTGTTTTTCTTTATGAGGCCACCCAGCGGGTGCCGTTTCTGATCCGCATCCCGGGCCTCAAGAAGCCGGGGGCAAAAATCCTGAAGATCGTCAGTCAGATTGATCTTTTTCCCACCATTCTGGATTTGCTTAACCTCCCCATCCCGGACCAGGCCCAGGGCCGCTCTCTGAAACCATTGATTGATGGAAAAGAAGCCAATGAACTCGCCGGAGAAGCTTTCCTGGAATCTCATTTCTCCTATCTGCATTTCGGCTGGAGCGAACTTTATGGGCTGGTTACCGACCATTATAAATATATTCAGGCGCCCAAACCCGAGCTTTACGACCTTTCCCTGGATCCGCGCGAGTTGAATAATATCGCCGAGAAAAACCCGAAGCTGGTCAAAGAATTTGATCTTAAGGTGGAAGAGATCAAGACCAAAAGCGCCCGGCCCGAGCTGGCGGAAAAGGCGCGAGCCGGCGCAAAAATGGACACCGAGACCAGAAGGCAGCTTCTGGCGCTCGGCTATCTGCCCGGGGTAAGTCTTGCTTATAAAGAAAAGGCGAAACTGGATAATCCCAAAGATTACGCGGACCTGCTCTCGGTCGTGATTGATTCCATGAATGACCTGGGGATGAGCCGCAATCAGGACCTTTTGGACAAGGCGGAAAAAATTCTCGGCCGGGACCCGGACAATCTGCTCGGAATCCGGCTCAAAGCCAACGGCTTATTTGCTCTGGGGGAATATCAGAAGGATGTGGATTGGATTAAACATTCCATCGCCATCACCGGCGAAAGCGGAGACTATTACGCTTTGCTCGGCACCTGCTATCTCAGGCTTCAACAGATCGGAGAAGCCAAATCATCCTTTGAAAAAACCCTCCGGCTGGAACCCGGAGATTTTATGTCCCGGTATTATCTGGCCCGGATTTACCTTAAAGAAGGCCGGGCCGAGGAGGCGCTGAAGCTGATTGACGAGGGCAAGATGCGCGAGGAACCGGGAGGACATCTTTTAATGGCGGTTTATTATCTCTCCCAGGACCGGCCGGGCCGGGCCGAGGCCGAGTTTGAGCAGGCATTATCCTTGGCTCCCAATGCTCCCCTGACCAAATTGGAATATGCGGATTATTTGATGAAAAAGGGAGATGCGAAGAAAGCCCTGGAATTATTTATGGAAGCGGAAAATCTTGACCCCAGTTTGAAAATGGACGCTAATTTCCAGAAGGTCAAAGAGCGGGCGCGGGAGATGATTGAAAAAGGAACTTGATTCATCCCGGATTTGGGTTAATATCTATCCTGGAGGACAAAGGGAATGAAAGAGGGAATTCATCCGAAATACGGACCGGCCAGATTTGAATGCGCCTGCGGGAATGTGATTGAAACCAGATCCACCCGGCAGGGAACCATCAAAGTGGAAATCTGCTCCAACTGCCACCCGATTTTCACCGGAACACATAAATTAGTGGACAGCGCCGGCCGGGTGGAAAAGTTCCTGCGGAAATACGAAAAAAAGGCTAAACCGGCCCCTAAAAAAGAAAAAAAGGCCTCCAAAGAATCCTAGCGATCCGTTGGTTCCAGGCCGCGGGCCCTTTCGGGCCGGCGGCTTTTTCATTTTTTCAGCAAGGAGAGAGGATGAATTTTTTAGACCGTCTGGAAGAGCTGGAGCGAAAATTCCAGGGAATTGAGCAAGAACTATTAAAGCCGGAAGTAATTTCCGACCGGGAAAAATATCTGCGGCTGAATAAGACCCGGTCTGAGCTGGTGCCGGTGATCGGAAAATTCCGGGAACATCAGAAGCTTCATCAGGAAATTGAGGGGAACCGGACTTTGCTCAAAGGCGGAGACCGGGAATTGTCCGAACTGGTCCAGGCCGAGTTGCCGGGTCTGGAACAGAAGCGGCAAGCCCTGGAGCGGGAGTTGAAAGGGCTGCTGGTGCCCCCGGATCCGGATGAAAAGAAAAACGCCATTCTGGAAATCCGGGCCGGAACCGGCGGCAACGAGGCCGCCCTCTTTGTCCGGGACCTGTTTGAAATGTATCAAAAATGGATGGAGAAAAAAGGCTTCCGGGTATCCATCCTCAGCCATCACCCGACCGACCTGGGCGGTTTCAAGGAAATTATTTCTCAGGCCGAAGGAGCCGGCGCTTTCGGCTGGCTCAAATTTGAAAGCGGCGTGCATCGGGTTCAGCGCGTGCCGGTTACCGAGGCCCAGGGCCGGGTCCATACCTCTACCGTCACGGTCGCGGTGCTCCCGGAAGCCGAAGAAGTTGACCTCCAAGTCAATGAGGCGGAACTCCGGATAGATGTCTATCGCTCCCAGGGACCGGGCGGACAGAGCGTCAATACCACCGACTCCGCAGTGAGAATCACCCACCTTCCCACCGGAATGGTGGTCACCTGCCAGGACGAGCGCTCTCAGCATAAAAACCGGGCGCGCGCCCTGAAAATCCTCAAGTCCCGGCTGCTGGAAATGGAAAAAGAAAAGCAACGGTCGGAGCGGGAAGGAATCAGACGCAGTCAGGTCGGCTCGGGAGAGCGCGCGGAAAAAATCCGGACTTACAATTTCCCCCAGAACCGAATCACTGACCACCGGGCCAACCTGACTCTCTATCAGCTGGACCGGATGATGGAGGGAAACCTGGACGATTTGGTTCAAGCGCTCCGGTCCGAGGAAAAAACCAAAAAACTGGCTGAGTTTGAAAAAGAGGAGCAACCGGGTCTTGAAAAATCAAAAGCCCGAGCCTGAAACCATCAAATCGGTTCTGAAAAAAATCACCGCCCAATTCCAATCCGCCGAATTGGAAAAGCCTCAACTTGAGGCCGAGCTGATTCTTTCCCAGGCAATCGGAATCGCGCGCCCGGCGCTCTATCTTGAGCCCGGCCGCGTCATTGACCCGTCCCTGATTGCCGGAATCAATTCCTGGACCCGGGAGCGGATTGAGCGAAAACCGCTATCCTACATCATCGGCAAAGCCTGGTTCCGGGAATTGGAACTGGAGGTTAATCCCGCGGCGATGATCCCGCGGCCGGAAACCGAGCTTTTGGTGGAGGAAGCCATTCAACTGATCAAATCCGATGCCGGGATCAAAAAAATCCTGGACCTGGCAACCGGCTCCGGCGCCATCATCCTGAGCCTGGCAATGGAGCTGCGAAAAATAAGGCCCGACCTGGAATTTTTCGCTTCCGACCTTTCCCAGCCCGCCCTGGAGCTCGCCCGAAAGAACGCGCATCGGCTGAGGCTGGAAGATCAAATTGACTTCCGGCCCGGAGACCTGTTCCAGCCTTTCCCCCAAGAAAAATTTCATCTGATTATTTGTAATCCACCTTACATCCCGGAAAATGAGCTCCCAAGTCTGATGCCGGAAGTGAGCCGGTATGAGCCCCAAATCGCGCTCAACGGAGGAAAAGAGGGCCTGGACCTGATCCGAAGCATTATCCTCCAGGCGCCGGCTTATCTTGCTCCGTCCGGATGGCTGATCCTGGAACTCGGATCCGGACAGGCCGGGAAGCTGGTCAAATTGGAAATTACGGGCCTCAAACTCCAGAAGCTGGTGAAAGACTTTCAAGGCATTGACCGGATCGCGCTTTTCCGGCGTTAAGCCGAAATCCGGGAAATGGATTTTTTGAGATCTGAGATTTGAGATTCATAAAGAGCTTTTGCTCTTTCTCCAAAAGCTGGTCAAGGACTTTCAAGGCATTGACCGGATCGCGCTTTTCCGGCGTTAAGCCGAAATCCGGGAAATGGATTTTTTGAGATCTGAGATTTGAGATTCATAAAGAGCTTTAGCTCTTTATGATTTGCCGCAGCTGGAGCAGGAGCCGGCGGTGCAAGAGTCGCAGGAAGAGGATGAGGATGAGGATCTGAATTTATCTCCGCTTTTATGCGCAAACACGCTCAGCTTCTTTTCTACTTTACCCGACCGGCAGCCCGGACAGCATACCTTCTCCTCCGAGTTTCTCACCAACTCCTCAAATTCCTTGTTGCACTTCTTACATCTATATTCAAACAGCGGCATAATTCCGCCTCCTTTTTAAATTATGAGCACGGAAACCCTTGCTGTCAATGCTTCCAGAATTCCGGGCCTGCCCTGCGTAGCTCGCAAGAGCGAAGGAGGCTAGTATTTTGACCGCATTATTTTGTCGGTTTTGTAGGGGCGCAATTTATTGCGCCCTGAAAGAAGGGCGTGATAAATCACGCCGCTACGATTCGGGTTATGAAAACAGTTATAGAAATTAAACCGT